>OHBA01000104.1_pt1 | contig 52931 bp, 70 predicted proteins | sample 1577281 | NCBI WGS metagenome assembly OHBA01 (sample SAMEA3879579, study PRJEB24766) | human gut metagenome | biome: human-associated habitat; feature: feces | place: USA | collected 1985/1987
ATATCGGTGGTCTTTTCCTGCTTGGTAAGCCCTGTTCTCATGCAAGCTCCTTTCTGCGCCCCTGTTACGCAATAGGGGCATTTTTCGGGTGTTTTTCCCGGCTCTTGACTTGGGGAAAATGAGGATTTTCAAATAGAAACCGCCCGGACAGGGAATGGTTCGTCAGGGCGGCTGTTATCGCGTGATTTCCGTTTTTTCCGGCTCTTGACCGTCAGACGCGGATAAACGCGAACTGTCGGCAAGTGCCAGTTTGAGCAGCTTGTCGCGGAATGTTTCTGTGCTGCTGTGATTGAAAAATAACTCCGCAACAATGGTCTGCCCGTTCCTCTGGGTCGTGATGATACTGTCGGGGGTCTGTTCTGCCATAGGCGGCTCCTTTCTTTGGGCGTAAAAGAGGGATTTCCCGTAGTTCGGAAAATCCCTCTTGGTTGACGGTTATTCTGTTTTACTGTGTGGGCTGTGCGGCGGCTGCCTGTGCCTTTCTTCTTGCCCGGTATTCCCGCGCTTTCATGCGGTCATACTCCCGCTGCTTTTCAAGATTTTTCGCCCGGTATTCCCTTGAATAGTTGCGGTGGTAGGCGCGGCTCTTTTCCTTTTTGGCTTCTTCGATTTCCTCCCGCATTTGCCGGATTTCCTGCTCGGTCGGCTCTGCAAGCTGTGTCACTTCATTCTCAAACTTGCCGATATAATTGAAATATATGCTGATGTGCTGGATTGCGTATCTCGCCCTTTTCTGGTCGCGCTCATGCACTTCAATCCGGCTGATAAACTCGTTGAGAATGGCGGGGGTAAGCTCGGTAAAGGCGGCATGGCGTTCCGTCAGCTTCAAAAACTTCTGCGCCCGCCCTCCCGCGTTCTCGTAAGCGGATAGCTGCTCTTGGAGCGTGGCAAGCTCCGCTTTCAGCGCGTAGTATTCTTCCGAATACTTCTGCGACATCTGCTCATAGCGGTCTTGTGAGATCGCGCCGAGGGCATTGTCCTCATAGAGCTTATTCAGAACCTTGTCAATCTGTTCAAGGCGCGTCGTGATTTGCGGGATACGCTTCTGCTGCTTTTTGGTCTGGTCGGTCTGCTGCATGGCAAGGTTCTTTTTCACTAATGCTTCAAACTCCGCCCGGTTGCTGATAGAATAGTCCTCGATTTTCTTCAGCACTTCCGCGATGGTCTGCATGAGCAAGTCCGCGTCCATGATGTGCGGGGAATGGCATTTGGGGTTCTTGGCTTTTCCCTTGTGGTACTCGCTGCAAAAAGCAACGTGCCGCTTGCCGCCGTTCCGGTAATCAATACGAATGTGCATTTTTGCGCCGCAGTCCTTACAGAAAAGTAAGCCGGACAGAGGGTGGATTTCCCCGTCCCCGTTGGGGCGTCTGACGGGTGCGTTTTCCAAAATCCGCTGTACGGTTTCAAAATCGCTGCGGCTGATAATCGGCTCATGCACATTTTCTGTGATGTGCCACTGGCTCCGGTCTACATAGTGGTTATGCTTATCCCGGAAATGCTTTGTAGTCTTGAAGTTGACTACATCTCCGCAATACTCCTGCCGTGTGAGGATATTGGTCAAGGTGGCTTTGTTCCACTTGCAGCGGTTATCCTCGTTGAGCGCCTTATTTTTACAGGTTCCCCGCCCTCGGTCTTTCATGTAGAAAGTGGGGGTTGGGATTTGCTCCTGTGTCAGATATACGGCGATTTGATTGCGGTTCTTCCCGCCGATAAACAGACGGAAAATCAAACGGACAACCTCGGCGGCTTCCTCGTCGATTATCCAAAAATCCTTGTTGTCCGGGTCTTTGGCATAGCCGTAAGGGGCTTCGGTGACAATCGGCTTTCCACTCATGCCTTTGGTCTTAATGCCCGTTTTCACTTTCTTGCTGATGTCCTTTGCGTACCACTCCGACATGATATTGATAAAGGGCGCAAACTCCAATGTGTCGGGCTTCTCGCTGTCAATGCCGTTGTTGACCGCGATAAAGCGCACATTGTTCCGTCTGAATATCTCCATCGCGTTGCCGACTTGGAGATAGTCACGCCCCCAGCGGGTAAGGTCTTTCATAATGCAGACACCGATTTTCCCGTTTTCCACATCGTCCATCATGCGGGAGTAGGCGGAACGGTCAAAAAACCTGCCGCTTTCGTCATCGTCGATGTAGTGCCGGATATTGGTTAGGTGCTGCCCTCTGGCATAGTTCTCCAAAAATATTTTTTGGTTTTGTATGCTGTTGCTCTCGCCGCCGTCCCTGTCCTCGTCGCCCACGGAAAGGCGGGAGTAAAGGGCTGTAATTTTGCTATAATCAGTCATGTGCATAACCTCCTGTGCGTCCATGTATGTGTCATTTACACTTAAAATTATGCACTCCAACGGGCAGAGCCATATTCTACGCCCTTACGGTATTTCTTTGCGTTCTTGCCTTTAGTGTAGACAATCAGCCGGATAAGGATAGCTCCGGCAATGCCTATCAGCATATCTACCGGGGAAAAGCTCGGCAGGGGCGACGCAAAAGCAGAAGTAAAGCCGTTCCCGATACATAAGAGCTTGCCGGAAAGGTCTGCGCCGGGGGCAAGCCGTACCGCCTGTGCTGCTTTGTCAAAGAGATACACAAAGAGGATATAGGGCAGATTTGGGATAATCCATTTTTTCAGATTTTGGTTGTTCATCGTTCACGCCCCCTGTCTTTGCTTTTGACCTGTTCCCGCTGCACGTTCAGTGCTGCCGCCTTTTGCCTAAAATCAGACAGCAGCTTTCGGATAGAGGGCTTTTTGTCCTGTGTCAGCTTCTTTGCGGAAAATTCTTGAAAAGCTGCGGTCAGCACGTCCGCGTCCCGTCCTTTGAAAAACACAAGATAGCGGGGCGGGGTTTCCGTTGTGTCCTTTTTCAGTGCAAAGTTGATATGATACTTTTTCGCGGTGCTTTCAAAGGCTTTGATATTTTCCCCTGTGATTTCAATGTTGGAAACGCCTGCGTTCTGCTTCATAAGCTGCTTTAGCGTCTGCTTGCCGTGGGGTGGGCGGTCTGCCTGCTTTTTCATCTGTGAAAGCAGCTTTTTCATAGCCCGTTGCAGCATTTCAGCGGTCAGCTTCCCGGTCTTGATGTAAAGGGCTACGGTTTTCTCGTTTACCTGTTCCTGCATTTCTTCCTCCTTTCATGGGATAGTCGTTTCGGGCAGTCTGCCGCATTAAATCCTTACCCGCAAGCCGTTCAAGTCCTCGGCGCGGATACCTACCAGATACCAGTTTTCGCCGTACTCGATACGGGTCGGCTTCCATTTGCCGCCCGCAAATACTTCCATGCACTCGCCGCAATGCAGACCGCCGTAGTAGTCGGCAAGGTCAAAGCGAATGTCGTAACGGTCGGTCTGCTCGTCAAAAATCAAAGCTCCTGTTTTCTGTGCCATGTGGTAATCCTCCTTTAGATTTTGCCGCTTGCCATATCATGCGACACAAGCGACGTATAATAATTGCCGATAGTGGACGGGGCATTGAACAACGCCGCCTTTAGATACTGCTTGATGTTGCGGATTTTGGTTGTATTCTCCCGCATACAGTCAAGGACAAAGCGGATATGTTCGCTGTCAAGTTTCATAAATTTGCTTTTCACAAGTTCTGCCGGGTAATCGTCTCCGGCAATACGGATTGTCTTTCTTCTGGTGCAGACCGTTTCAAGGATAAGGTCAACAATTTCGTCTAACCTGTCCCTGTCAGCTATATCCTGTATGAGAATGTCATAGTCGATATTGTCCTTGATAATTTCCTCATACACGCGGTATGCGTCATTCCTTTCCATTCGTTTCCTTTCCGGCGGCTCTGCCGCACCCTCACCGTAAGGCAGGGGATTTAGGGAATGGATAGGAAGGGAATGGGTACTTGATAAATCCGTATTTGATTTTTCTTTATTCGGTAAGTTAGTCTTTGATATATCTTTATTTAATTGCGTTGGATTTTCCGACGTCGGATTACCCGGTATCGGATTTTCCAATATCGGTTTGCCCGGTGTTGGATTTTCCAATCCCGGTGAATGGCTTCCGGGTGACTGCGGCTGCTCATAAATGGTGTATTCAATCGCTGTCATTTTTCCTTTCTCGTCGCGTCCCTGCCGCCTTGTGATATATCCGGCTTTTTCAAGTTCCCATACCGCAGTACGGATAGCGTCGATACTTTCCCGGTTGATGTAGGACAGCCCCGCAAGGGTATAGTCCCAATCCTCCGGCAAGGACAGCATTTGCGATAACAGCCCCTTTGCCTTTAGGGTCAGTTCCTTGTTGCGTAGGTGGTGGTTGCTCATTACGGTATATCCCGTGTTGCGCTCCACGCGAAAAACAGCCATAGTTTCATCACTCCTTTGCTGCGGATTTGTTACGCAGTAGAACGGCGATTTTGTGGGGGGCAGGGATAAATCCCTGTCTGCGCCAGAAACGCGCCTGCAAAGCCGCTGATAGCAAGGGCTTTTATGCCCCTATTGCGTAACAGTAGGTATAAAAAAAGACGCTCAACATTGAACGTCTTAGTAGGTACGATATTTTGTTTTAGAAATGGCTTGTCCTATCATTTTCGACTGTATGTTGTTCTTATGCAGTCGTACCATCTGCTGCCATATCCTCATATAAATCCGTGATCGCATCGCCCTTCGACTGGAACTCGCACGCATTGAACGGGATTCCGCCTGCTGCCTGCGGCCAGATTGCCGTGGTGTGGTCGATATAGTATGGTCCGAACCCGGATGACTCGATCTGTGCCGGAGTAAGGTTGCGCGTGAGCTGCTGGACAATGGCGGCAATCATCTCCATATGGGCGAGTTCCTCGGTTCCGATGTCGGTCAGAAGTCCTTTCTGCATCTTATAAGGCATCGTATACCGCTGGGACAGGTAGCGCATAGAGGCTCCGATTTCGCCGTCAGGACCGCCGTAGCGCAGTAACCTATGATATTATTTTTTCTTCGCGTTCTTTCTCCATCTGGCAAAATCTTCGCTTGAGAAAATCCTTTTTCCGCCTACCCTGAGACGTTCCAGCTCAATCTCGATCTTCGCCCGCTCATCAGCTCCGGCGGCGATGTACCGCTTTTTGTATTTGCTACTGAACGAGCTCTTTACTGAGGAAATCGCTTCCTTTTTCGTTTTCCCCTCTGCCACTTTTGATTCTACCACCTTATCGAGGATCTTGTTCGCCTTATCATATTCGCCCGCGTTCAGGGCGTCATTTGCGTCTGATGCCTCATAAAGCGGCGTTTCTTTTTTCTCCTCCTTTTCTTCTGGCTCCGAGGCATCCTTTTCTGTACTCTCTTCCTCCTCTCCTGCATCTTTCTTTTTCTTATTAATGACCATATCAACCGCTTTTACAATTAGTTCCTTGTCGATTCCTCTGTCCGCTACTTCCTCGACCTTTTCTTCGTATGTTTCAAGATCCCAGTTCATCATCGCCTCGGCCGCTTCCTGAATTACTGGATCGTTTTTCAGCCCCCGTTTGACGCCGGAATTTACCGTCTTATCACTCTGTCCTGCCTCAAGCAGGTCAGACAAGATTCTGTCTCCCAGTTCTTTTTTACCTTCACGGTATGCTTTCAGTGCCTTTTTGGTATACATCGTCACATTATCTGCACTGGATATGTCATAGATCCTCTTGGTTTTCCAGTAATCTCCCGCATTTGCACCCACGATATCTAAAGCGGTGTCAACTACGCTGCCTGTATCACGGAGAAGATTGGCGATCGGAATACCCGTCATTCTTGCAAGCGGGCTAATCCATTTATACATGATTCCGGTTGTTGTGTATTTACTATCGCCTTCCACGAACTTTTTCATTTCATTGCAGGCGTAGACAAGGTACTGGAGTCCCTGCATATCCATACGCGCCGCGGAATTTCCACCAAACATCGATACGACATCTTTTGCTATCGGAATGAGATTCACGACGTTGAGGTTATCCGCGATATTGGCGCCAAGTGCTGACAGGTACTTTTCCTTGATCCCCTTATCATCGTCATCATCACGGACTGCATCCATGACCGACGCTGCTAACGCCGTGATCACTCCTGTAACCGCATATGATGCCGCAACTCTGGCAAACTTTGTTTTCTCTGCCTTTCCGGCTTTTCCATTGATTTCCTTTGAGTCTGCAATGTCCATCGCCGCTCGGTAAAGCATGTTGTAGCTTTTGATAGGCTCTGACATGAATGCCGTATAGAATTTCGTCCACTGCTCACGCATCGCCCAGCTCCTATGAAACACACTGTCTACTACCTGGGTTTTGTCAATAATCTCCGAGAATCGCGCTCCACTCTTCTGCAGAAATTCTTCTGATCCGACTGTCAGTTCCGGATGCAGCGCCGCCGTCTCTGCTTTGGTTGCCATCCATAGGCGTTTCCATGCCAGTTCATCACCTTTTCCTGCCAAATCCATTGATTTATTTATCATTTTTTCTCTGGTCGTGTCCGCCCCGATGAGCATACTCTTCATACTGCGGCCGGTATTGATATCGAAAAATCCCTGGTCTTTCCACCAGGCGATCGGGGAATAGTCTTTTACCTGATCCCACTCTGCATCTGAAACCATCAGTTTCAATCCCTGTGCCAGATACTTCGGATCAATCTCCGCAGCAGCTCTGAAATATGCCGTCGGCTGCTGAATCGCCGTTCTCAGGTTCCATCCGACTGCCGCCGACTTTGCATTTCTCAGTAAATTAGAGGTCAATTCCCGTTCGCCGCTGCCGACACCGTTCAGATCTTTCAAGAACGCATCTACCCAAGCGCCCATTTCCTTGCCGTAAACACGTTCCATCTGCTCCCGAAGATTTCCTTTTTCAACGTCATTGAAATTGTAATACTTTTGAAAATCTGACAGCGGCACCACGAAGGAATGATAGCTTCCCATCTGATCCGCCTGTCGGGTATATACATCAAAGATATCCTCGATAATCAAACCGTTCTTGGCGTGTTTGGTCGTATTCTTGGTAATTCCGAGATTCTTCAACGTCTGGATATCACGGCTGACGTCTGCATTCGTTTTTGCTATCTCGTTTTTATCGACCACGATCGGAAAATAATTCGGAGCATTAAACTTTTTATAGCCATACAAAGTCATGCTGACCTCATTGCCCCAGGCTGCCGTCTGATCTGTGAAGAAACTTACCACCCCGTCCGCAAGCGCCTTCTGTTTGGGTGTGAGAGTGTCTGTGATGGCTTTTACATCACTCGGAGTGACCGCTACCGGTACATTTGCCTCCACAACTTTAAAAAGTTTCTTACCTTTTACCGTGACCTCCCTCTCAACTCCCTGTGTGCGGATTCCCCGCAGCTGATTATACAGATGTTCCCTAGCTTGCGGACGTTTATTTAATTCATAAAGGCTCATGACCTGCGCCGGGGTCAGAGAGATTTCCCCGCCAGATACCTGGAAAGTCTGTCGCTTTGCTTTATTGCCGGTCCATTCCTGAATTTCTTTTTCACCGATTTCCAGCTTTCCTTTCAGTTCTTCCATATATTCCTGTGCCATGCGTGTATCCCTCATTTTAGTATCAAAGCCATCGCGGAGCCCCTGATAAACAGTCGTGGCTGCTTTTCCAAAACGATCGAACGCCGTGAAACTGTCCAGCATATGCACCTGCATGAATTTATCCGCCGCGCTCAACGCTTTAATGGTTTTTTTATTCTTCCGCCCCTGCCACTCTCTCAGTGTGCTTTCTGCTGCCTCGGACGCCTTTTCGTAACGTTTATTCGTATACATCTTATTGGCATCTTCAATACTGTGTTTCATTGCAGACACAGTCTCTCTCAATGTCCGAAGTTCTCTCGGCGTAAAGTCTTCAATCTTCTTTCCCTCTGCCATGCTCTGGAGCTCGTCCAGTTTAGTCACAAGATCCGGATCGACCTCAACATATATATCGCTCGTTTCTCCTTTCAGAACACCATTGTTTTTCAGAATGGTATCGTACACCTTCTTTGCCTCATTCCATTCTCTGGTGCGCTGTGTTTCGTTTCCATCCGCATTTAAACGAGAGGAACTGTAGTCAACACAAGACAAGAATTTAGCAACGGCCGTTCTCATGCTTTCCGGAACATGATCGCGATCCGTCGGAGACAGCAGCCACTTCTGCATTTTCGTGACATCACGAATGATCTGTTTCTTATCCTGACGCCCCTGTTCGCGCTCCCTCACGTTCCCGCGATATCCCCTGAGTTTCTGCTCATATTCCTTTCGTTTAGCGATATATTCCTCTTCTCTCTTATCAGCCTTTTCAAACAGTTTATCTGCCAGCGTAGGCGGAATATTACGGATATTCGCTCTGTTGTCCAGGATATCCTCTCCCAAGAATACCGACATTTCATCAATATCAGCACCATAAGGATTTTCCACTTTCGGACGGGACTCTTCCAATACATCCGCAATCCGAAGAAGCTGGTCTGTCGGGTTGATGATATCGGTCGGGAAAAGATCCGGATGCAGTCCCGCCAATTCATTGTATGCTGCATCTACGCTGACGCCGGCGTTCCGAAACGTAATCTGTCCCATATATTTTTTCCGGAAGCTGTTATATCCGCCCTCGGAATCCAGGTTATTTCGAACTTCTTCCGGAACATAAATTGGCGTGCCCTTGATATCTTGCAGGATGTTTTTATAGACCTTTACCTGCTCCTGATCCGTCTGCTGTGATTTTTCCAGAATCGTACGGCCTATCTGCGTCGCTACGTTTGCCAACTCCTGGGCGTCCATACGTTCCGCTTTCTGGATATACTCATAAAACCGGCTCAGGTTGCTTTCAAGTTTTTCCTGTGAGTAAGTAGAATTATATTCTCTTAACAGGCTTTTTGCATACTTACGGATATCTTCTTTTCTCGGTGTGTAATCTTTTGTGAGGACAAGCTGATTTTTCAATTCTTCGTTGATCTTCCGCAGCTCACCGTTTTCTCGAACCACCTCGTCATAATCAATGTCCATATCGGAATCTTCAATCTGGAAACGAACATCCTTCAATTCACTGATCGCCTTCTTTCTGGCATCCGGAAGATTAGGATCATAAAGAATCGTATTGACTCCTTCCTGGTTTAAGCGGGCTTTCAGGTTATCGCTGGCATCCGTCGGCAGAATGACGGCAGCAACGCCATCTTTAAAATTTCCTTTCTGGATTTCGCCCGAAGCAACCGCATCTTTCTTAAATACAATTGAAATGTCTCCCATATCTTCCCCACCCTTACCCGGTTTTGTTTTTAATGAGATAGGGCTGTTCATATCTAAACTTTCTACCAGCTTTTCTTCTGTCAGATCATTACGGGCAACCAACTCCTTGTTATCTGTCTCTTCCAGTTCATTATCTCCAAGCTGATATTTAACATTTTCATTCTTGACATTGCGCAGTCTGTCAAATATACTGGAGATAGGCAGATAGTTGTAGCCGCTATGTTTTTTTGCAGGTTCGGCCTGGGCGTAGTTGAACGGGACACTATCTGCCTTTTCTATATCCACTTCGTATAGATACATTCGATTTGTCCTGTCTACTTTTATAACGCATACCTCATAATACTGACCTGCATTTTCCCCATCTGTAATATTTATCTTTGCTCCTATTGAAACAGAATCATATCCTCTTCCTTTCCAGTCTTTCGAATATCTTAAAACCTTTCCATTTTCAATTACATCTTTTACCGTTGCAAAAGCGGCAGCTTTTTTGTCTCCATAACCATGCGCCAGATCATTGCGAACCGAACGCATACTTAAAGCAACATCCCCTACCACATCATTATGAACCACATTTCCGTAAGAATTATACAGTTCTATGATTTTGCTACGCATTTCCTTTGGATCTCCCTTAAACTCATCCCCGCGAATCGATGCGACACTGTCCATCTTCCGGACATAGTCATAGTTTTCTTCGATGTGCTTGTCTGTCACCTGATCCGGTTTTGCCAGCTGGAAGCGCACAGCGCTCTCCGTGCTTGTCTTACCCATCTTATAGTTCTCGCTTGCCTGATCCAGTGCATCCATCCAGCGATTTCGCGCATCCTCGAAAAGTTCCTGCTGCTCTGCAAGCATCTCCGCAGCTCTTCCGGTATGCTCATTCTTGATGAGACTCTTGATTGCATCCAGCATATCGCTCAGAAAATCTACAATCTTTTGCGCCACGGTTTTATCTTTGTTTGCAATCTTCCGAACAAATTCCTCGTCATTCCAGAATTTCCCCGTAGCATCCGCAGTGATCTCCTCCATGATCTCGTCCCTGGAAAGTTTCTGACCATGTTTTTCATAAGCTCTTTCATAGCTCTCAACCATCTTTTCAAATGTCTGGTTTTCAGATGTTAAATAAGCGCTTATGACGGCATCGCGATAGGAAGCATAACTTTCCGGTGCGTTTTCTTTGATGAAATGAGTTAATTCATGGCTATTGGTGCGTAAAAAGTTCTCTGAGTTCGTGGAAATCCGGATCGTTCCGGTCTTTCTTTCATACTCTCCCACTGCTCCGGATTCAAGGGAATCTTCCAGCACAAATTTTAATCCGGTACGTTTACCAAGACTTTCACTGAGTTTCCTCTGAGCATCTGTTGCATTCGATGAACGATCTTCAAATCCTCCTTCTCTGGCCTCTCCCTTCTTAACCTGGCGCTTTGCCTCTAATTCTAACAGTCTGTCTCTGGCTCCTGCTTTATATGCCTCTACCTGCTGGGTTCCTGACAGGAACACCGATACAGCTGATTTTTCTGCCGGTGTGATGTCATTAGCATAACGGCCTGCGTCATAGAACACATTAAAAGCCTGTCTGTACTGTGAAATCGGGATATCCGGATCGTACTGTTCCACCGCTGCTGTTTTTCCTTTTTCCCCTAAATCCGAAAATATATCGTTTAAATCCTCTCTGTGGCTTTCAATATAGGATTGTCTTTCCGCTTCCTGCGGAGATACCGCGTATTCTCTGGCATATGCAGACAAATCCTCTTTCTGTTCAGGCTCACGAACATATTGAGGCCCTATGTTCTCACGATTTTGAATTGATTCTGTGTTCTCGGCAATGGTTGGAGACGTTATCCCTTCCCGAGCTGCATTCTCCGGCTGGTTCTGAATGGTACTAAATTCTGTTCTATCCTCTCCGCCTTTTTCGTTTGCCTGAATAGTTCTCTCCGTACTCCTCTCCTGAGCATCTCCATCGGATACGTTTCCGGCAATGAGAGGTGTGTTTTCAACAGGATCTGTTACGCCCTCTATCATTCGCTGTGCCGTGTTTTCCAGTGCTGCTGCCTGTTGTTCTTTTACCTGCTGCCGCGCCGTATTCTCTTCCGGGAGAATATCCGGAATCGTTTGGGATGCTGTTGTCTGTTCTTCCTGAAGCAGGCTCTCCTGCGGCACCGCCTTTTGCCGGGCGTATTCCTGGGCGGCGTTTCTTTGCAAAATATTGCCAAGTGCCTGTGCACCTCCGCCCATAATCACACCGGATGTCGCCCCGCCAAGAGCCGCCAGCCCTACACTTCCAGCGATGTCTGCATACGCTTTTTGTTTCGCCTCTTCGTCACTCAATCCAAGACTTTTATAGTATCTGACCGACGTATCATAGTTAGATTTGTCGCCCATGATTATTTTATCGCTGATACTATTCATAATCTCGGTAGCCGCCTCTTCGGACCCCTCCGAGATTCCTTGTTTCACAAGGTTGGTAAGAACGGTCCTCGCGCCTTTACCAGGTACTTCTTTCAGGGCTTTCAATTTTCCAAGGCTGAACGCTTCTCCTGCACCCTCTGCCGTGCCCTGTGCTGCGCCCTGTGCCAGCGCCTGGGTACCGGTTGCCCCTCGCTCCGCCGCATCCACATAGGCATCCGTCGCCGCACTTCCACCGGCTACCGCCGCATTAAGCGGTCCGAGTGGAAGACGAGACATTGCCTGCGTGATGGAAAGACCCGTATCGATGGCAAAATCCCTGACCGGCGTGCCTCCAATCGCATCTTTAATGCCCTGGTTGGATGCATTCATGATCGCATTGCCCGAAAATGCCTCGTTATTCGTATCGACCGGAGTGTTCCTTCTCTTATACTCTTCCAGAATATTTTTATATTCATCGGTCGATTCCGCATTCATCAATGCTTTGATTTCTTTCGCCTTATCTATCCCCATCTTGGTTGCTGCATAGATATATCCTTTCGGGCTTTCCAGAGCTCCCACAGAATTGTATGCAATACCCGCAGCAATGTTTCTCTTCGACGCATCTCTGACATTCTTTGTTTCATCATCTCTAAGCCTTGCAGCTGTTACATCTCCAAGGCTCTGCTCAAACTCTCTCGCTGTCTCCTTCCCATACTTTCCGAGCAGATAATTATACATATCTTTCTCATCAGCATTCAGGAACTCTGCACGGCCATCCGGTGAACCGAATCCCCTTACTTTGGCTGCCATTTTTAAATTTCCGATAAAACCGTCTGAATATCCCTGTGCGCTCTGGCTTCCTTTCCTTACATAGTCTTTATATCCAGGATCTTTCTGTGCCTGCACATACGAAATATTTCCCTGCTTTCCGGAATATGTAAGCCGCGATGATGCTTTGGTCTCCGCTGGCTGCTTCGTCTTTGTGGCTGCATATTCTCTAGCATAATTAGTCGAATGCTTTTTCAAATATTCACTTGGTGCCATCGTTTCATTCGGCATGAAGCGGTAACCATCAAGATATTTTTGCCGTTCTCTTCTCCCTTCCTCCAGTTGACGTTCTTTCATACTATTTTTGCTTCCAGTGCTTTTATATGATAACTCAGAATTATCCGAAGAAGTTTCTCTTGACGAAATCCCCATTTCGTCAAAATATTTTTGCCGTTCCCTCCTTCCTTCTTCCAACTGGCGTTCTTTCATGGTTTTTTGACTTTTACTACTCATTTAACCTTCTCCCATCTCTTTTTCCACTCTTCTGCCTTCTTCTCGTTTTTAGCACTCTCTTCCGTGTGTACTTTATTCGAATTTGTTGTCAGACCTGTGGAAAGCACCTTTTTAACCTTTTCTGCCGCATCTGGACCGAGCGCCTCCATCTGTCTCTGATCCTTATACATATCCACCAGTCCATCTTTTTCAAGGCTGTTCATGATTTCATCTGCTGTCTTCTGTCCTTTTTCGTTCAATGCTGAAATATAAATATCATGCGCTTCCTGCCATCCAATTGTATTTGTATTTCTCGACGAACTAGATTTCTTTTTTGAAGATGATCTAGATGATCTACCCCGACCTCCGCCAGAACTTGCCGCCGCCTGTCTCCTTAACGCCATCTCAGCTTCCCAGTTCGCCTGCTCCTGTGCTGCCTGCTGCTTCTGGAATGCAAATTCCTGCGCCCATTGGTCTGCTGCCACACGGTCCTGATACTCACCGTAATCATATCCATATTCCTGATTGTACCGACCGTTATAATAGTTCAGATCGTTATAGTAATCGTTGACGCCATCCCTATAACGCTGGTAATCTGTATTGTCCAGACCTGTCACTACATTCATCTGGTTGTACAGATTCTGTCCTTCATCCGCATAACGCTGGTATGCCCGATCGTAGAAGTCCAGAGCCTTATTGTTTAATTGAGCAACATAATTGTCATACGCCTGCTGCCCTGCTGCCGACGCGTATGTATTCCCATATCCGCCGGTCAGCGCCGCCGCATTCCCCATCGTATCGCGCATAGCAAGGTTTCCCTGGCGCATATACTGATCGCGGTACATTTTATAGAGATCGTCATTCGTCATATCTTCGGCAGTATAGGAGAACTTCGGGCGGTTCAGGATATTGTCCAGGATATCCGAAATCTGACCTTCGTATTTGCTTTCAAACTCGTCCGGTTTGTTCCGTTCCAGTTTTCTCGTCTTTTCATAATATTCATTCACCCTGTCAGAGCGCTGGTAGACCGGTTTTGCTTCTGTTCCTCCGGATGCAGAGCCGGATGCGGTTGTCACTCCGGCTGTGACGTTGTTCGATGGTGCTGCATTAGCCAATTCCTGCGCTTTGGCCGCTGTGCTATTGGTCGGCTGAGCACCGCCCTGCAGCATTCTGAGGAGTTTCGTGTTCTGGCTTGCTGAACCTGAATATCCAGACATCCCATACTCCTCGGCAAGCTTCCGTCTGGCTGCATAGCTGGAATTTCTTCCTGAGCTATTTAGGTAATCTACGATACTTCCTACTGCCATTATTTATCCCCCTCCCTTTCTTCAATTTCTCCCGCACTCAAGATAGCTGCCATCTTAACCAGGTTCTGTGCCTGGTTGATTCCTTCTACCTTTAAACTATTCATGATATTCATGACTGCTTTGATTGCAATTTCATCATAGATATATTTCTTCATAACTGCCTCCTAACTTCTGCTTTCCAAATCATCCAGGCGATCATAGATATCCTGGATCGTTTCCGCTACGCCCCAATAGTGGGTCTTCCCGGAAAAAACAGGGTGATTGAGATATAATTCCTGTGCATAGGCGTTGGACGGAGACAAGACACATCCATAGTGATCCAGGATCCTCTGCGGCTTTGTATCGCTGATATTTCCTGTGCCATCCCAGCCAGTCCAAAAGCAATACAAATCATTATCACCCATTCCTGTGCTCTGATCGCCGGTGCCTAGATATTGTCCCATGCTGGTATCAAACGTATAGAATCCTCCGATATAAACCTCGTCTTCATTGGCTTCAAATGCTCCACCCTTGCAGCGGATTCTTGAACCAGTGATCGTTGCACCTTTTACATTTCCGGAGAATGTAGCATTTCCGGAAGCATCCAATTTAAAATTTGTCGAATCGACCACCAAACGGTTTCCGGATATCGTGACTTGCCCTGATTCTAATGAAATCTCCGACGATACGGTTCCTTTCGTTACTTTCATATCGATTTTGCTGTCTGTAAGTTCAAACTTTGCATTCGTATTCTTTTCGAAATCGCTCACTTCAACTTTCAAACCATCCAAATCGAATTTCAGGGATGCTACCCTTTTCTCATCCTCCAGATATTTCTGCAGCGCCTGATTGGAATAGTTATCTTCCGGAGTAAGATTGTTGAACATATATTTAAGCTGTTCGTTGAGCTGATAGAGATATCCTGTCAGTTCTTTCGTATCCATACTATTAAAGCCATCGATCGCTTTGAACTGTGCCATCAGATCTCACTCCCTTCGTTGATGTACTTTCCGACGGCAATCAATCGGGCTTTTCCCTTGCCTTCTAACCTCCACCGATAATAGAAGCAGCGCATCGGCTTAATCGGAATCGAATACGTCCGTTTTTTTTCTGCGAAGATGGTGATCATCCGGCGAAAGGCCGCATCTGAATCGTGTTTCAGAAACACATCCACTTGGCTTCCGCGTTCCAGCTCTATCATGAACTGAATCTTTCCAATGTACTTTCGATTCAGGCTCCCTTCTTCTAGGTCTCCCGTTTCAAGATACCATTCGACCAGTTCATCCCCTCCGGTAATGGTACGGACGTTTTTATCCTGATCGACATAATAGAGCTGTCCTCCTCCGGGTGCGGTAAGAAGCATCCGCGTATCATCTTCTTTATGCCAGAGTCGTTTTGCTGTGTCATAGACCAGCAGTCGTTTTCCTTTTCCCGTCTCCGCCGACAGATAGTACTTTCCTTGGTATTTCCCTGCGATTCCATCCGACAGCACGAGTTTTTCCAGAACATCCGACAGCGCAAACGGAACGCCTCCGGTATAGCCGTATACACCCGTACCAGAAAGATATATCAGCGTAGTTCCAACGACCTGAACACTAGCACTGCACCCACTCTTTACGCCCGGTGCTTCCTGCGTTTGAATCTGGATATTTGACGGTTTGTTTCCATAGACCTTATGAATTGTATGCTCCTTAAAGAAAAGCGCATATCCGGAATATGTAGCTGCTGCCGTGAAATCTCCATCCGATCCAATCGTTGCCGCATAGGAGTCTGTCGAAATACCTTCAAAAACGTTCCAGTTCAGAGGATCGCCCAGCTTGCTCGCATATACTTCATGGTTTTTGCTGCTGCATCCCCACAAACGATTTTCACATTCCGTTAAAAAGTCCATATCCGGCACTTTCCGCTTTACCTTCAACCCACTCGCCTGTGTAAAGCTGTTTTCCAATACACCGATGATTGTAATGCTGTCATCCGTTTTTGCCTGGATAGTGGCTGTTTTGTTGTAATCTGCATTCGTGCACCCAGATATTTCCACGCCGTCATACTGATTGAATTGTTTTCCGATTCCGGTGCAGGAAATTTTTGTATAGGTTGAGCCGGTGTATGACGGCGCAAACGTCGCCGCCGAAGCCTGGATAAAAGATTTCTCCATTGAACCAAATTCCCCGGAATCCGTATTTAAGTAAACCTTATCCGGGAAAATGATGATATAGGCTCCCATTCCGACCATGACTTTTTTGCCATCTGTCAATGTTCCTTTTTCCTGTTCCTTATAGTACAATTTTTCTCCATCCACATACGCCAGTCCATTTTTCCAATAAAGTCCGTTCGGAGTCTCCAATGTCTTTATTGACTCTCCACGCGCCTGACGCGGCCCTGCTGCTGGATAGTAATCAGAGGACATATTTTTCATATCTGCGAAATATCCATCCTGGACACTCGATCTGGTATCTAAGCCACCGAACACTCCTTCCTGTTTCTTGGTTCTGGTAATCGGATTTACGATTGGCAGACGCATCTTACCACCCCCTAAATTGTGCTTTTTCCTTCGGCATATGATTTCTACGGTAATAGGATGCAAACGCCTGGAAAGACGCCTCATATGCTGCCACGCTGTTGTTATAGCGCTCTGTTTCCTCGTTCTTATAGTCAATCTTGGCGGCAAGATAATTTACATAGATATCTCCAAAGCGTTCCGGCACCATAAGGGTCTTTTCAGAGTCCCGGTCATAATCGTACCCGTCAAATTCTATGTCATTGCCCTCCGCCGCATTTAGGATGTCGTCTACAACCATTCCTTCTACTTCTGACAGCCACGCCGTTTTTACCCTGGCATCATACTGATTCAGTTTTTCATCATCTACTCTCGCCAGCACTTCCGCTATTTTCATTGCATCGCCTCCTTGAGTTTTATTGTGCCAGATTCCTATGTGTTTTTCTCCCACGCAAAAATGCCCCACCAGGCATGTGGCAGGGCATCTCGTTAATATCTCTTGAAATATGCAGTTTTTCACGTGGACTCGACTGGAAAAATTCTTTCTTCGTCTCTGCTTCGTTTTGTCACAGGATATGTCCATCTTCCGCGATTCTATCCGCCGTCAGCATCCAGCCGTCCGAATCGAACGCATACAACTGTCCATCAATCCGGCAGACTGTATCATGCAGATATTTGTAACCTTTCAGGACATACCACCAACGTCCATCCTGCCAAATCCAGCCTCCGACATACTCCCCGGAGATCCATCCGTGTGAGGTCTCGATCCAAGGTTTTCCATCTACAAAACACTTCCGGAGCGGCTGCACGTGTTCTCCGTTATTATAACGTCTTCCGGAATCTGCCCCACCCGGGGTTGTTCGGATAATCAATGTCGGCGATGCCAGAATGCACAAACCGCGCACGCCGCTCTTTACCTCTTTCAGATCGGTGATCGATACCTGCGGGGCGCTCGGCTGTGAAGCTGCAGCTCCATCCTCCGCCGCCCAAGTCTTTTTGAAATTCTCAAATGTCCCATATTTCTGCTTCAAAATTCCCGTGCCGCTGCCCCAGTCCGGCAGATAAAGATGCGGTTTGTCTTCCAGGCTCTTCCAATCTCCTCCCCAGGCAAGTCCCAGCCCCTTGGCAATCTCAGCCGCTTTTTTAAACATTCCTGTTCTGTCATTAAATGCATCATCTGACGTGCTGCCATCTCCATCAATGTCCATTATTAAATAAAAATCAAAGGCGATTCCCCACTGATGCTGTGAACTGTAGCTGCTGCCCGGTGCATTGGTTACCTTTTTTCCCGGTTTTGTACGTCCCTGAGCATAGAGGGCATCCTGCTCTGCTACTGTCCGGAATGTTTCCCCAATCGTCACTGCAATCCCTTGTGTCACACAGGCTTTCATCCACGCACCCGCAAGACGCTGGAGACGCGGATGGCACAATGTAATATCTCTCATATTTGTCCTTTCTACGAACACAGGGCGGAAAAAATCCGCCCTAAATCATTATTTGCACTCATCTGCCGGTCCCGGCTTTTTTGTTTCTGCTCCCGGTCCTACCGGCGTGTTCCCTTTTCCTTCTTTTGCCGGACCCGTGCAGCCAACATCACAGGTGCACTCCGGATCAACCGTCATTTCCGGATGCCCTAATTTCTGCGCTTTCTTGGCGCTATAGTTATGTACTTCGTTTGCATTCTTGTTTCCATGTACGTTGCAACTCATCTTTCTTTCCTCTCTTTCTATTTTCTTGCTTTCTCTGCCTGGGTTCCGAAATAAAACCCCACAATCATAGTAAAAATGCTCATGTATTCCTGTCCGGATACTTCTCCGGAACACGTCAGCCCAATGAATCCCGCTGTCAATGCTAATGTCATAAGGCTTTTTACATCAATCAGTTTCGCAAGTTTTTCTTTCAAGCTCTTCCCTCCTCCAAATCCTGGATACGATGATTCGCCACTCGGATTTGTTCCTGCATGACAGCCTGTATTTCTTCCAGCTTATACGTGCGTTCGATTACCGTATTATGCTTTTCAACTTTCTTTTCAAGCTGCCCCATCCGGTATGTCATGAGCTTCGCCGATGCAATCACACCTGCAAAAGCCCCCAGGACACCTCCGCCGGACGCAATCAAGGCTACTGCAATTTCTGTATCGATCATTCTATCCCTCCGGATGCTCCTCCAACCATTTCTCGGTTACCTTACGCCAATATAACGGCACCTTTTCAAGTGTCATTTTCCCGTCTCTGATTTTCTTTCCATAAAAAGCCCCCATCACTTAGCACCTCCTTTCTCCGCAAGCTCACTCGCCGCAGCACCGAGATCTATGATCGCCTCATCCTGGATCTCCTGACTTTCTTCCAATGCGTCCAGACGTTTTTCTTCGGATGTCTTTTCACGCATATTGAAGCTGGTTTTTACTTTGCCCCCTTCAACAGCGGATGTTTCAGAAACCAGAAGGACATCTTCGTATTTTCCCACCGTCAGACCGTCTGACGTTTCGATCCGGATCAATTTCAGATTTTCGTCTGTCAGCTTTTTCCAAATCTCCAGCATAGTCTCCCGACTCTCGCTCTCAATCTGAAGCGCGCCTAGAGATGCTCCTGCCACCAGGTCAATTTTTGTCCCATCTTTTAACACTAATTTATCCATCTTACCCTCTCCTCCCTACTGGATTCCATTCCACGCCATCTGAAGCAGAAAGCCCAGAAGTTCCCAGATTTTATTTTTGATTCGTTCCATACAGATTTCGTACCCGATTTTTTCAGAATAGTTTTTTTCATCGACGCATCCGGTTGACTCCACGATTTCAAAACCATTTCTGAGAACACAGCGCACCACTGTGGTTTTTGTTCCCATCGTTTTCGTCTCCGTGTAGTCAATAAACTCATCTACCATCTTCTGGCCGATGCTGACGCCGGACGGCAGCTCCGGATTATCTTCCAGTTTCATATATGCCTTTTCAAAGGTGTTTTTAGGTAGCCAAGATACGTGTCCGTCCGGATCCTTTGTAAGATATCCTTCATCAAGAGGATTCTCGTCCGCCGGAACACTCCATCCGCGATACGCATTATAATCGCCTCTTGTCATTGGTTCTACTTCGAACATTCTGCAACCGATATATTTTTTCACGATATTCTCCTCTGCTTAACTTTCTTTGTGATTCAGCCAATAATTACAATCTGAAAACTCACTAATCCATACCCTATGTTCACAATGGATCTTATGAATACATTTCCTACACTCCGAAAATGGAATAGCCAAATCTTTGGCTTGTTCTATTAGCTTGCAAAGTAGAAGCCTCATTCGACGAATGTCCAATCTTCTGCGAGCATGTCTGCCTGTGAAGCAAGCCAGCCCATCTGAACTCCGGAAGTTCCAATAAAAGCCACCGCTTTGTTTCCGATTGCATCGTGCTCGCAGTTTACAATCTCCCCTTCAGCAGTTTTATAAGAAATGCCGGATGCCAGCTGAATGTACTGTTTCTTTCCATTCCATCCCTTACGCGCTACCTTTAAACCGCGCTTCATGTACTTGATAGCATCGCCGAAAGGAAATGTCACTTTACCGCTCATGATTTCGCAGTTCTCGGCATCGGCAATTTCCCATTCGTCTGACTGCATATTCATCAGTGTGTATTCAACTTTCTGAGTCTCTCGAATATCCAACAACTCTCCCTGTTCGGTTCCCTGCGATCTGCACTGGATCATAATCGTTTCTTCTTTCGGATCCCAAAACCAGAACCCACCCCAACGTGGCAACTTTACTTTTGCCCCCTGTTTCATTGCTTCAAACGCTTCACTGAATTTCATTTTTTCTCTACCTCTCTCCTTTTTTACGATGTTATTAACTTTGTTGATTAATTCTGTCGGATCGCTCATCATACGACATACAAATTCGTTATTGTGATAAACATCATACACATTATCGAATTCACTTCTTCCCCAGCAATCGTGTCCATTTTCGATCTTATTTTTCTTTACTGTGAACATTTCGCCCCCTCAATTACTCAGCTAAATCTTCATTAGATTAAATTAGCGATTTTACTTTTAATAAAGATAAACGAGTTCGAATTTTTAAATCACTCTCTGAAAACTGCCGAACTCTGATCTCTACATGTGCCGGATTTTCATATTTCAAAATAACGACCAGATTCTGAAAGGTCATTCCATCGGTGCTCGGAGCAACAACACTATAGTGCGAGTTCACGTCTGCAAAAGATTCAGTTGTTTTTTCTGCAAATCCAATGTGCCGAGATCCCTTTGCATTCGAACTCCATCGAACATTAGCGAAGGCAATATATACGCCAGCATCTACATTAAAGGAACCAGCGACAGTTTGAGTATTACTTGGAACCACGGAATCATCAGTCCCGACCAAAGCACTGTAATAGATAACTTTCAGGTCGCTATTTAACTGAGTAAGTGATTTCTCCGCTGCCGTCAATCTCTCATCCAGCAGTTTCCCCACAATCGCATCCAATGCCGCTTTTCCGGATTCCGTAGCAAGATAATTTGCTATCAGTGGCGGAAGCGGTCCTTGAATGCCCTGCGGTCCCTGTGGACCGGTATCTCCTTTTTCGCCCTGGATGCCTTGCGTTCCCTGTGGGCCAGTCTCTCCCTGGATTCCCTGTAAGCCCTGCGGACCAGTCTCTCCCTGGATTCCCTGTGGTCCCTGCGGTCCTTTGATATTTCCAATTAAAATCCTAGCCATCGTTTTTCACATCCTCTCCTGTAAGATAATAGAGATTCCCTGTTTCCGAATCATAATGGAATGCTGGCGGCTTCTCTCCATCCGGATAATCTGCATAGAGATTCCCTGTTTCCGGGTCCAGATAGAGCGAAAACATTCCCGATGCCGGAACCATGACACCGCTCTCCCCCTTCACTCCTTGGATTCCCTGAGGTCCTTGCGGACCGGTATCTCCTTTTTCGCCCTGGATGCCTTGCGGTCCCTGCAGACCAGTATCTCCTTTTTCGCCTTTATCTCCCTTATCTCCTTTTAACTCCCCACGCTCTAGCTTTCCTACAACATCCTCTCGGATCTTCTCTGCTTCCTCTGCTGCCGTCGTCGCCCTGGTCGCTGCCGAATTTGCCAATCCCGCCGCAGTATCTGCCTTGTTTGTGGCTTCCTCCGCTTTTCCAAGACCGGCATTCAGTTCCTTTTCCAGGCGTTCAAATTCACTCAGTCCCGGTTTCCCTTCCGGGGTATTGATTGCATCTTCTACGTATACCGGCGTCTTGTATGATGTGTATCGCATCGTCCCGGTATCGTCATATCCTCGAATTGCAATAAAAACCGCCCCAGGAACGCGCAGCTGTGTATTCCGGATCTGCCACAGGAGCAGGATGCGAGCATCCTCATATGTCGCTTGCAAAGAATCCGTGTCCTTGGTTCCATCGGCATATTCCAAATCGAGGAAGAATTTCAGAGCGGACAAATCTAAAAGGGTGGCAGATATGCGCGGGAGTGAGAATGTTCTGGTGTCACACAGATTGTCCGCGCTGGTTCCGATTATCTCTTCTCCGCGCGGAATCAGCATCTGTCTATTCTCAATCGTTATCATCTCTTCCTCCTTTTTCAAAACAGGATGCGTGTTTGCGCACGCATCCCGTCCAGTTTAGATCAGCATCTTCAAACCATTTTCGAATTTTTCCGTTTCCTGGTCGATGAGCTCCGCTGTTCTGGAATCCTGTTCCTGAGAATTCTGCAGCACCTCAGCAACCGCTTTCGGAACTTTTACGTTCTTTCCGCGCTGGATGATGTATCCCACACCATTCACCTGCACAAAGACATCCCCCTTGTACTTGTCAGAGTCTCGCATCAGGTAGACGTTTACACGCTCATCCGGATTCTCCTCCGGTTTTGCTTCGGCTTTTACCTCTTCGGTTGTCTCCCCAACCTTTACTTCTTCGGTCATTTCTTCCGTTTTCTTCGCTGCCATTTAGTTCCCCTTTCCTTCCGAGAATGTGCTTCCTGTCTCAATACGCACCATGTACTGTTCTACCAGACGTTCCGCCGTCTTGGTGGCTTTCCATCCGGCTGTTGCTCTCTGGTTCAGCGGATCGGCTGTACCACCGGAACCAAGCTGTTTTACAATCGTTTCAAGACCGCCGCCCTCAACATCCGTGATTCCATATGCGTTCGCACCGAGGATCAGCGTTGAGTATACGTCGATCTTATCGCTTCCTGTTCCCGTAGCTCCTGCCTTTGCAAAGATCTTCGCTTCGGTGGACTCTACAAAACGGACGCCGCCAATCTCTCCGATCTCGTTCTGGTAAGCGTTTTCCGGCTTGGTGTATCTGTGCCAATCTTTCCACTCCTCATCCTCCATGAGGTCATAGGCGATATCCGGGTGGATGATTCCGACATACCAGCCGTCAATCTTCGGAGCATTCTGTTTTTTCAGCGCTCTGACTGCCATCTTAACCGCCTTGACGGTCAGTTTCATGTTCTGGGTTAAAGTGGCTCTCGATGCGGTCTGTCCCTCTGCATACTGTACATTCGTTCCGCCATTGAGGACTTCTCTGGTTACAGTGTCCAGAGTGGCACCAGCCTGATCGCCCAAGAGTTTCATGGCTTCCACCAGGTTGTTATCGATCGCTGTCATAAGCAGCATATCAGACAGTCTGATATAATCACCGTACTGTTTGACGGTCGCCGTCACGATGCTGACATCCAGCTTGTTGCCTTCCGGGGTTACGCCCTCAGTCAGCGGGGTTAGTGCCTTGCTGAGCGGGGTGTACTTTCTAAACTCGATTGTTTTACCGCCGTTTTTCGGGATCGGTCGTTTCTGGCCGAACTGATCGTGTACCAGACGCGGACCCGCAATGTCAATCAAGGTCTTGTCATAGTACGTCTTCATCTCATGACTGAGTTCGTTTCCTGTACCGGTCGAACCAGTGGTGTTTGTTACATCATCAAATAATCTTAAATCTAAGTAAATCATTCCATCCTCCTACTCTCTGAATGTAATGATCTCCCCTCTTGCTGCTCTTCTGGCGTATTCCTGGCGCTCTTCCTTGGTCATCTTTGCAGGATCCTTTACGATCTGCGCTGCCGGATGGCTTGACATGCCATTCTCCGCCGGTCTCATCTGACCGCTCTGCACGGCTGCCGCCTGCTGTTTGGCGGTTGCCTTGGCTGTCTGCTGCATCAGTGCCGGAATTATTTCATCATGATGAAGAGTCTCATAGATTGTACGCATATTGATGCCTGCGCCCATCAGGTCAAGGAATCTCTGATCTTGGATTTCCGTCTGCAAATCAAACTGCGGGTAGAATCGTTTCAGTTCTTCCGCTTCCCGGTCCCATTTCTGAAATACTGCATCCCGCTGGTTTTTGCGCTCTGCCTCTTCCTTGGCTTTCCGGAATGATTCGTTTTCCACTTCCAGCTTCATCATCTTCTTATAGCTGTCTACCGCCATGCCCTGGTCGGCTGCTGCCTCTTCCCAAAACATATCATCATTTTCCAGTGCTGTGCGAATATTTGCCATGTTATCGGACGCAAGACCGTACTTCTTTGCCATCAGACCGATGATGTCCGACTGCTCCTGCATCTGCTTCTGCATCTGCTTCATGTCGCCCACACGGCTCTTGATTACCTTCTGCACGTCTGCGTCGTACATATCACGGAATTTGCCTTTAATCAGGTCGTTATAGGACTTCGCGCGTTCTTCCGGGGTCTCCTCTACGGTTTCGGCTGGCTTTTCACCTTCTGCCTGTATTCCGCTTGCTCCTGATGTCTGCGTTCCATTTTCTGCCGGTGCGGCTCCTGTAGTCGCTCCCGCTGCGCCTCCTTCTCCACCTTCGAACATTCTGAGGTTCAATCTAATCATCTTTTTTCCCTTTCTGCCGTCTTTCCGGCGTGCCTATCTGTCGTCTCTCCGGCGTGTCGGCTGTCTTTCCAGCTTGTCCTCTGCCGTCTTTCCGGCGTGTCCGTCTGTCTCTCCAGCTGCCCCCTGCCGTCTCTCCGGCGTGTCTATGATTGTATTTTGGCATATTATTTTTTAAAATTCTCCCACCAGGTCAAAATGCTCCGGATACCTTGATTTTAAAAGCAAAAATCCGGTTTTTGTGAAGTCAAACAAATGCTTGATTTCCGCTTCATTTTCTGGTTCTGAGTAGCACAGAATCCGGATGTATCCGGCGCGGCTTTCCATCTTTGCTTCTGCTTTTATTTTCCATAAGCATTCCATGAGCGTCTGCCCCAGCATTGAGACGGCTGCGCATAGGATATTTCCCTCATCCGGGTTTATCTTGTCAGCATGGCCGTCAATGATAAATTCAATCGTATCTCCATCTTTTTGTTCGATTACTTTCGTCATTACTGTGCTCCCTTCGGTGTGGCTGCCTCTGCTGCCCTGGCTCTGGCTTTTCCGGCGGTAGAGCTTACAGTTTCTTTCGTGGCGTTCCCCATTGCATCCAGCTGTGAGGATTTCGTGCTGCCGCCGGACACGATCGGCTGTTCTGCCGGTCCCATCATTCCGACCGCATCAAGCAGGCGGGTATCTCCGGTGCTCTGGGCGATCACCGCGGCCATCTGGCTCATGGTCTGCTGCATCTGCTGCATCTGCTGGCACATCGTTCCATTCTGTGATATCTTCTGCATGATTTCCTCTTTACCATCAAACATCATCATGTCCAGGCAGACAAGTGCCTGGTCGGCGAGCTGAGGATTGAAGAATCCAAGGTTATACATCTCTTTCGCAAGCTCATTCTGTGAGATTTTAGTGAACGGGCTGGCTTTCTGGGCGGTGACTGTGATGTCGTAGATTGGTTTACGCTGTGCCATCATATCTGTGAAATCAATCTGCATCGCCTGCGGCTGCATCCCGGAGTTGTCAATTGCGACAAATTCTTCCATACCTGCTTTATTGGTGATCCGGAAGACTCTAGGTGTGGTATAAAACTGCCTGATAAGTTCCAAAACCATGTAAATCACTGCTTGGTGCGCTTGGAACGAGCCGTCAATCATGTCCCTCGCCAGTTTGCTCCCCGCTTCCTGCAGCGCTGCAATCGCGGATGCAGCTGTGACGCCGGCAGTTGTGGCGCCCTGTGAAAAATCTCGGTTGCCTGATGTTTCTTTCAATTCCTCGATTTTTCCCTGAAATACCTGGTAATAGATGGAGGACAGCGGTGCCACCGTCAGCGGCAACAAATCATCCCGGTTGCCGGTGTAGTGCACAATATCCCGGGAAAGGTCCGTAAACTCCTGCTCATTAAATCCCGCGCCATCCTTGCATCCATAGCGCGGTCTTGCGCCCGCAATCGAGTTCTTTAGGATTGACTGCCCTAATTTGTCAATATATTCCTGGCAGTCTTTCATTGTATCCAGGTATCCGAATCCGTAGGGGCTGTTCTCAACCGGAAACATCATATCAAACACAAACGGATACATTCCGTGTTGATACCAGCCATCTCGCATCTTCGGATCGTTCTCTGAAGCGTAGAGCACCTGACCATTGCAGATCTTACAATAGTGCAGGACGGTCTTCGTGACCGGCACGCCTCCGGATATGCCCGCAACTGTCTTTTTATAATACCAGTCAACGATCAGTGACTTTCCGGTGTTATCAACATAGTCATCTGTCTGGTATTCTTTGATGTCAAGCAGCGTATCCTGCAGCTTTCCCTTGAGCTGAGGATAGAGCTGTTCGAGCAGATCCGTGTCCATTGTATCCAGATAGAACAGATTTCTGGAGTCCTGAATCTTATCAATTCCAGGCTCCCAGTACATTTTGAGCGGATCGCAGCGCCGGATCTCAATGTCGCCCATGCCGTTCTCTTTCTGCGGGTTCCAGAATACTCCATAGATTCCGGTTCCCATCTTGATTTTCTGCCATGTCGTATCCGAGTAAACCGCTTTGTATCCATTCCTCTCGATGATGTACGGGACTACCTCAGACAGGATTTTAGCTGTCTCCTTGTCTGATTCCTCACGGGGCAGGATATTCGCCTCAGGATAGTTGTCCATAAAGTCAGCGTGTTTATTTACCAGTGAGTTAAACAGCCAGGCACTCGCCGGTTCTATGGTTTCTTTGTTCGTGTCTTTCTTTTTAAACCGCTCCCAGTGCCGCATCTTCCACCACTGTTCGTTATCAATCAGGCGCTCGTCCAGGGTTTTCTTACCGCGCTTATATTTTTCAAGCGTTGCAAGCGCTTCCCGGGCTTCCTGTTCTCCGATTCTTGTCTCTGTCAGGTTTTCTTTTAGTTCTTCCATGCGTGCCTCCTATACTCTAAATACCATACGGTTCTCTTTATACAGATCCAGCGGATCCTCCTGCGGGATCTCGCGAATGATGTTCTTTCTGGGTGCGATCGGATGCTCCATGAGGACATATCTGCATTCATCATAGATGTGGTCCTCCTGTGTGGTGTCGATATCCTCCACTTTCCTCTCGTCATATACCAGTGCCGGGATCGTCCGGATGAAGTCCTTACAGGTATCGAACACGTAGAACATCGCCCTGCCGTTCTCATCGAACGCAAGACGATAGTGATATTGCATTTTTCCAGCCAGTCGCGTATTGTCTCCCGGCGACCAATAAACGCCCTGGCGCTCCATCATGGCCGCGATAGATTCCCCGCGGGACTCGTCATAGATAGACGGGTCGGCTATTCCTATGATTTTCCGACCTTTAAGCATCGAATCGGCGTGCTCTACCTCTCTGATTTGCTTCGCAATCTCATCCGGGGGGATCTTGACACCCGTGTTCGGGGTACCGGTACATCCATACATCTCCTTGATACGATAGATACAGCCCTCGTGATCGACCGCGTGCCAGCCGACCGAATACGGTTTTGCATAACCAAAGTCAAAGCCTCTATATATCGCCCAATCATCCGGGATTCGAAAGGGCTTAATAACGTGCGTGTATTGCTGGGTCTCGTAGCCGTCCGGATTGTCGCGGAACTCCTCGAATACCTGCCCGGAAAAGCTGTCCCAATCGCCATATAAAAGAGCCTCCCTCTCTGCTTCCGGAAGAGATGCCAGCGCCGCGAGGTAATTGGGGTTATTGCTTAACAGCTCTTTATTGTCAAAAATCGTTGACGGGACAAAACAGGACGTTCGATACATCCGGAGTTTCTGCCCGTTCTTTCCCACAATTTCATGCTCATGAATCACTGTCTCGTATGGCTTTCCAGCCTTTACAAAGTATTGCTTGACCCATCCATGCCCCACGCCTCCGGGGTTAGCCGTACAGCGCATATACACGCGTGTTCCCGGACCGGCAGGACGGTTTCGGGAAACCATATAGGAATATTCATCCCAGGTGAAGTGCGTGAGCTCGTCAAAGCCGATAAAATCGTACTGTTTGCCCTGGTAATTCGTTCGGTCCTTCGTGTACTGCATAGATCCGAAATAGATTTTCGCGCCGCTGGGGAACTTCCAGACGTGCCCCGTCTCGTTGTATCGGGCTTTCCGGTAAGCTGGCTGATAGATGTCACGCGAGCGGTCTATCAAGGCTGTGAGCTGCGGATAGGTTTTTCTAAAGATGATCCCTCTATAGTGAGGGATATGCACCTGGCGCAAAGCTTCCGCCAGGATAAAATCGGACTTTCCCCCGCCTGCTGCCCCGCCGTAAAGCGCTTCATCCTCTCCCCGGCTCATCATGATCGCCTGCTTCGGCTGCGGCTGCCATATCACTCTTGAGCTTTTCGGCTTTATAGTGTTCAATTTTCTCTTTCACTCCCTCCACATCCGCCGATGCAAGCACGATCACGCCGCTCTCTTCGGTTTCATCCTGCTCCATCTGGGTGTTCTGTCGCTCTTTCCAGTCTTCGCGCATCCGGTTCGTCAACCAGAAGATGATCGCCTTTGTATCCGGAGGGATATAAACCTCATCCTCTCCTGTTTCCAGGTGCTCCTCCTCTTTGATTTTCCGTCCTGCGTCATTGTATTCTATCTTTTTGACCTTAAAAGTCTTTTTGAGCTGCACCTTGTGACCGATACACTTCAGATACAGGGCATTTTCAACTTCCGCATCTGCTACTTCTTTCCCTTTTTTTAATGTGTCCGATATGTCCGGATACTTTTTCCGCCATTCGTTCAGCGTAGACCTTGAGATTCCTATGTTTTTCGCGATCTGCTGGTCGCTCAATCCTTTGCGGGCCCATCCGGACAGTAGAGTTTTTTTGTCCGGATCGTCAATCCACTCTTGATATTTCGCTCTCGCCATCCGTTTTCGCCCCCTTTCTCCTCTATTTTGGCAGTATTTTATTCACTTTTCTCCCATACAAAAAAGACAGCCGTTACAGCTGTCTTTCGTGTTCCTGGCATATCTTAGCTTCGAGCTCTTCTATCTCATCCCAGGACATCCCGTGTTTATCATGGAGGACTCCCGCGCACCTCTCGCATTCGATTCCCATCGCGTAGGTAGGACTGTAATAAAACAGCTCATGAGCATTTTTGAATGCTTCTAGCGCTCTCCTTTTTAAGAAATCCTCTACATCCTGTTTATTGTGAATAAAAACGTGATCGATATAAACGCCTTTGTACTGTCTCATTATATTTTCCTCCTTGGTTTTGCTTGTGTTTCATTTGATGGTTTTATTATACTATATAGTACCCTATATTTCTATCGACATCTTATACAAATGTACCCTATATATTTTGTTTATTTTATATATAGTACCCGATATTTTGATGTGTTATAATACTCATAGAAAGGGGTGTTTGAATGGCTTATTCAGAAGCATCAAAAAATGCAACTATGAAATACATGAAGAAAAACCTAGATGATATCAAGACAAGGGTACCAAAAGGAAAACGTGAAGAATATAAGACTGCTGCCGCCGCTCTCGGCTACTCCAGCTTTAATAATTTCGTTGTTCAGGCCATTGAGGAAAAATTGGAAAGGGAGGGGTAAAAATGCCTGTTATATGTACATTCAGGGGAATAAAAATCTATATCAACTATAGCGATCATATGCCGCCGCATTTTCATGCGTATTATGGCGAATATGAATGCTGCATTGATATAAACGAGATCGAAATGCTCAACGGCAATATGCCAAACAAACAGTTAAAAATGCTTATGGGCTGGGCCGCGCTTCATCAGGAAGAACTAAAAGAAAACTGGTACCTTGCAAGGCAGAAAGAAACTCTGTTCCCTATTGACCCGCTCAAATAACGGAGGTGTTGCAATGGATGTTAAAAAATATTTTGAGAATCCCCGCAGAATAAAGAGTGTCAAGCCTATTGAAAATTATACGTTGCTGCTTACATTTGACAACGGAGAAATCAGAAAATATAACATGGAAAACGAATTGACAGGAGTTTTTTCCGTGTTGAAAAATACGAAAAAATTCAACGAAGTCTTTATAAACGACGTTGGAAACATTGCCTGGAATATTGATAATAACATCGACAGCTCCACGCACTGGGAAAATGAAATCGACTTATGCAAGGATGCGCTATATATGGACAGCGTACCGGCATAGAGAAAAGCGCCAGGTTCTTCCCGGCGCTTTTCTCTATGCTTCTGCACTCTCAATGAGCCACACCTTTGTTTCTGAATCAAGTTTCGCCTTTACCTGGTAGTTTTTCCTCACTTCTTCCAATGGTATTTCGAGTTTTCCGTATTTTTTTACAACCGCTCCGATCAGCGCCTGCGCAGCCAGTGCCTGACCTCTCAGGATTGCTATCTCCTGATCCCTTCCTCCGATGCTATGTTTTAATAATTCGATTTGCTGGTTCTTTCGCTCGATTTCTTTTTTCTGATTTTTGACAATTCCCATTCTTCTCTCTCCTCGTATTTTTTATATATTTTTTGGTAATAGGGGCAGTTTTGATATAAGTCCTGACAAAACAGCCCCATCCAGTCCTCCCGTTCCTGGATTGACCTGAACGACAGCATATTTTTCACATCAAACCCCATATTATTCTCCAGATTTTCACATGTAATCGTGATCGACTGCCTTAACTTTTTCATTTTTCTGGATCGATAAAACGGGCACAGTATCTTGGCCGTATCGTTGTCGTTCATTTCTCCATCCTCCTATGCAGCCCCGAAGCGCCTTTCTGCATCTCTGACCGCTTCTGTGCTGATTTTCGCGTAACATTGCAGGGTCGTGTCTGCCTTGGCGTGACCCAGCTTTTCCTTGACCATCTCAACCGGCGCCCCACGGTTTAACATATCCGTTCCACAGGATCTCCGGAATGTGTGAGGCGATATCTTTAAGCCTTTCAATCTTTCATCCCGGCTTTGGATGTTTTTGAGTATCCATTGGATTCCCGCTATCGTGAGCCGCCGACATGGTGTTTTAACTCCCACCAATAAGGCAGGGTTATCGTCTGTTCTGGTTTTTAAATAATCCCTGATGTGGAGGGATGCCTGTGCCGAGAAATAGATTTCTCTTTCTTTTCGGCCCTTTCCATAGATTCGTGCCCTGCGATTGATAAAATCCATATCTGAGATATTTAACTGGCAGATTTCCGAGACCCGACCACCAGAAGAATAGAGCAGGTCCATAATCGCAAGTTCTCTTTCACTCCGGCAGGAGCAGCGCATGATCTCCCGCTGTTCCGCCGACAGAACCGGCTGCATCCGATACTCTTCCTTGGTGGGTTTGATATTTTTCATCGGATTCTCTGCCATTTCCTTGTTTTCGACCGCCCAAACGAAGAACGATTTCAGCGACCGGATCTTGCTATTATATGTTTTGTCTTTCCATTTCCTCCGGATTTTTCCGAATGCAAGATAGTTCTTGATATGGTATTCGCCCATCTCAAGCGGGCTTACACCTGCGTAGATGATGAGCTGCTTGAGTTCATGTCCATACTGTCGGATTGTTCCAGATGTCAGTCCCCTAAGAATCATATCCTGCTGCCAGAGCTGCATCACTTCATACATTCGATCCGATTCTTCGCTAACTGCTGTAGTATCTTCGTTCCTCGAAAAGCTATAATCTGCCAGATTCATGTAGAGGATCAGCTGCACATCTTTCAGGGCTCCCTCTTTGACATATTCCTGCATCTGTGTCAATATCGTGTTAATTAGAGCACTTGCCGATACCATAAGATTCCCCCTCTCTTGCTTTTTCTGGCTTGATTGGGTATAATTGCGTTATCTCAATCAACTTAGGTTGTACATACCTTCTTTTTTTAGAGGAGCGTGCTATTATTGTCGCTCCTTATTTTTTTCTCTCATATCTGCATTCCAGTTTTCTGCCGCCCGGAGTAAGGCGCCGGATCTTATTTCGATCCTTGTGTATTCCAGCAATATAGTAACCGCCAATCAAACACATATAATCAACGTCTCCGTACCGGTTATTTTTCGGATATGCTACGCAGTGTTTACAGTTCGCGCAGCACTCAATCCCTTCCATCGCCTTCCCCCTCTATCCGGTACCGAATGCCATATTTTCGATATACCTCTTCACCGTATGCCCGGATGTCTATGTTTTTGTCTGAAAAGACTTCGTTCGTTTCCCGGATGACTGCCTCCGAGAACTTTAAGATCCTGGAGTTTTTATTTTCTTCCTGGTTGAGCGGGTATGGCTTCCACTTAAATTTTTCACAAAGAACTTTGACCGGGACTGCCAGGAGCAAGCAGAGGACATTCTGAACGATTTCGCCATCATCCTTCCCGCTCAGCATTTCCTCTCTTCTTTCCCATTCCTCCCTTACCTCTTTCATGATGCTGTCTCGAATCTGTTCTTTTTTTGATTCGACTGCTTTCTTCTCTATCTGTCTGATTTCTTCCGCTGTCAGCTGGTAGCGGACTTTATCCTTCTCCTGCTGCCGGGCGGCTCTTCTCTTTTCTGCCCTTGTCATTCTACCCCTCTTTTCCAGTCTCTCCGGAGATCGGACATGGTCGGATATCCGTATGCCCGGCCATTCTCCGTTTCGACTATGTAACCATAGATATCGTCTTTCTGGATGCTTATTTGCTGCGCTTCTTTTTTAATTTCTTTCCGGTTTCCCACATAGACCGCGCACAGGTAAATGCGTCCTCGTTCAGTTTCTTTCATTCCCACAGCCTCTCGGAATCATTTTCCAGGCAAGAACCTCCACCCGCGGACAGCTTAAATCTTCTTCCCCTTCATAGTCTTCTGGGTTTAGGTCGTAATTCAAGCTGTCGCATTCTATGTCGATGTACCACCAACCCTCAGCATTTCGCTTTGCCAGGGTAACATAGACTGCTTCCGGATGATCTGTTTTTTCATCATCTGGAACATATTCCTCTTTGTAGTCGCTGATCCAGCGGTGACGTTTTACTGTTGCCAGAACCCACGTTTCCAGCTCCGGCAGTTTTTCACATACAGGAATCCATTCATCCTTGCTTTGTTCAGCTTTCAATTCTCGATGCAAAGAGATCGTTCTCTCCACCATTTTCCGGGCAGTCTCTTCAAATCCCCGGATCTCTTCCGGGGTCTTTCCGGTATTTTCGTATTCCGCCAGGCGGGCGATCAGCGTCTCTTTTTTCTCCGCCGACCAATACCCCTCCTTGATTCCATTCACTCGCTCACATGTTAATCGTTCCATTTTTCACCCTTCTTTCATGCAGATACCCTTTACATTTTCGATATACTTCCGGATCAAACTTTTTCCGTTCATGCTCATATGCGCTGTACTCCGCCGGGCTGCATCCGACCATTTGCGACATCTGCATTATCGTGAGCCCTACATCTTTCCGCAGCGCTGCTATCTCTCCCGCATACATTCCAAGCCGACCGTTATCTTCCTGGATCTGCATCATCTTCTGAGCTTCTTTAGACTCCGCACACCGAAGTATCTGATTCACCGCGCAAGCTTCGTTTTCACAATCATAAAAGCAGCCATGTTCTCCCCTCGGACCGTCATAAAAACCAGCTACAAATTTTGTCGGTTCTTTACAGCCAATACACCTCGCATTTACGGACATTTTAAGCAACTCCTCCTCCATCATCTTCTCCTTTTTCCAAGCTTCTTCTATTGTCCAGATATTTGCTGACTGATACCTCATATGCTACGTGCTTCTCGCATTCCGTTTCGCTCAGTTTTTTCATATACTCGCGGCTCTGTATACGCCCCTCAACACACACATGACTTCCTACATCAAAACCGGATGCATAGCGGGCATTTCTGCCCCATACGATACACGGTATATAATCTGTTTTTCTGCATAATCGATTAACCGCCAGAAGCATATCTGCAATTTCTCTTCCCATCGGTGTCCGCCGATAGATAGGTTTCTTACAGATGTATCCGTCCAGGAAAGTCTGATTCGTTCCAGTGTATCCAGCAGGCTCTTCCAGGAGTCGAACTTCCTGTGCGAACACGAACAGTATCAAATGGCTTTTTTCTCCGTCGTGGCGGTTGTAGGAACGAAACTGTCCAAGCACCTCCATCGTCGTGCCGCGATAATCTTTAGATATATCCATAAGTCTCTCTGAGATTGAGATTGGGATCACATCCACCTGTCCGCTCAAACGAGTGACAGACAAACTTACGAAATAGAATTTCTCTCCAAACACTTCATGGTTGAATGTAAATTCTGATATCACCTCGCCAATCAGGCGCACTTTGTTAGTTTCATTTTTTTCTGGCATAGTGTTTTATCTCCTTTCCCTAGTATGTTTTTAAAAATTTATCGTACAGTTTGTCATATACCTCCCGGTGCCTGTTTCCATCCTTTTCTTCTGCTGCCTTCTTTTCCTCCCATCTCTTCCGGAAGCGTTCTGATTTCTCATCAATCTGCTGCCAGTCCACCGGAATTAACAATTCAGAAGCGCACTGAAAAACATCCGTGTATTCCTCCGTCAAATGTTTTCTTGCCTCTTTCCGCGTTACTGTCGTAGGATTCTCGCCACGTAACACCCCCGCAAGTTTCAGGGCCGCCTGTGACAGCTCTGCCGCCTCTTCCGCCAGCTGCTCCAGCATGTCTGCTTTTCCAATTTTTTTCAATCATCATCGTATTCCCATCCTGATAAAATCATTTAATGCATCTGTTCCTGCTGCCATCCCGGAAATACTGCGCCAACTTTACAAGCGTGGTACTTCCCCCTTCCTTGAACGTGACAACATGGCGATAGATCTTGTCTATGTGCTTCATCCGGATCACGCCAGCCGTTTCCTCTCCCTTCTTCGGGACGCAGTCATAAACGCGGATTCGAAAATTCGGTCTGATATAGTGGCTGATTCTTCTTAATTCCCCGAAGGTAATCGGACCTTTATCCTGTTTTTTCGCATTGACGTGATTCCACTGCTCTTTATCCCAATAGAAAAAGGTTTTTCCTTGCTGGTTCATTACTACCAGCCCTTCTACCTGAGCGCGGCGCATCCGCTCCCGGACCTGTTCCTTGCTGAATCCGCTTAATACGACCAGCTCTTCCGTTGTTTTTGGACCATCTTTTAATTTCTCAATCATGATTGCCTGCATTTCTTTTGCTTTCATGCAGCCTCCTTTCCGGCTCCGGTGGAGTTCCGGAGCCTCGCTCTATAGACCAATGGCATATTCGGTAATATATAACTGCCACATAGAGGTTTATTTCTGTATATCTTTCAAAAACTCTACCAGCTCGCTTTCGCTGTCCGGATATTTAGTATAGTTTTCGTGACGGCTCCATTTCGGACTCCCGTCCGTCCTTCTGACCGGCTCCGGACCGCCCACCAGATGATAATACCGGCTAATACACTTTTCTGCCTTTCTGAGGGTGGTAAGTGTGTCCTCGTATTCCTCGACAATCAATTTCGCGCCGTTATCAAAATCATACTTGTAGTAAACCGCGCCGATATGCTTGTCTGCGTACCAGACTCCCCAGGAGCGATAGTCAGCCAGCCATTCCTTTCGCTGGGTATTATTCTTCATAACCGGAAGCGGGGTCTGTTCCTTCGGCTCTTCTTTTTCTTCCGCTGTCTTCTCCCCCGTCAGTGCCTGGATCGCCTGTTCAAGTGCCTGTACCTTCAACGCCCTTGCCCTGACATCATCCGCATTGTTCCCACGCATCTTCTGAAACATTTCCAGGAAGTACTTTTCTTTTTCGCAGCACTCCCGAAGCAGCTCCAAATCGCTTCTCTTTTCCTCCTGCTGCCCTGTGGCAGTCTTCTCGCAAGCCGCCGAAGTGCTTTCTTTTCTCTGTTCCACATTTACCTGCTGCCCGCAGGCTCTTTTTCTCACATATTCCGCAACCGAAGTGCGTTTTCCTTCTGTTTTCTTCATTTTTTCCCCTTTATATGTAAATTGTGTAATATAGTGTGCTCTGCAGATCCGCATACGCATAGGTCGGTATCGCGTCCGGAAGAAGAGGGGCATCCAGTCCCTTTTCTCTCCAATTCCTATGACGAATTTCCGGAATACACCGGAATGAATGTACTTCCTGCTTCATAATTTTTGATAAATCCCCTTTGTGATACTGCATCGTACCGAGATATCCGACATAAACATCACTGCCATCATTGATGATCCGGATCATATCCGGATTACTTAATACCTTTAACAAATCATCCACCGTCATATCCACTGTACCCCCAAAAGATCTAATGTTTTATTCGTGTTTTCGGCATTTTCCTCTGTGTAAAACCTGCCAAATTCCTGTCTAAACAGCTCCCGGCTGTATTTTGATTCAAAAAGCCGTTCCGCTTCCTGCTTCAAGCGAATATCTAATTCATGATTTCCGCCATGCACCCCCGTCTTCGCCCATCGATGGCAGCCAGGGCAGAGATGCACTTTCAAACCGTAGTGTTCTGACTTTTTTCTGGCACGGATTCCATAAAAAATATGGTGCACTTCCAGGTTCCGCGTATCGCCGCAATTCCAGCATTCGCACGCTCCTACTGGTTCCATTATGCTTTTTGACATACAAACCGCCTCCCGTGTGGTGTCATGAGCTCATAGAGCTGCTGCCACTGCTCTGCATTCCGTATCGTATTCCCCTTAGCGTTTTTCCAGCTATGCTGTTGCCAGGTATTGACCCATCCGTTCGACCAGGCTGCTGCCAGGGCATCGTCTTCGGTATAGATTGTTAAAACGCATGGGTTCCGAAGAATGCCGAGGGCGTCAATCAGCGCCTGCAGCGTATTGCTTGATTTCGTGGCGCTGCGCTCCCTGGCAATCTCTTTTCGATGAGTCTTCCCCTTGGCATCGTCAAATTCCAGTGACGCCCAGTATTTACTGGCATTTCCGCCAATTTTTACGGTTACCTCATACATCTTATCCCTCCGCTGCGTCCTGGATCGTCTTGCTGCGCTGGATCTTGATACTGCCTTTTTTTGTCAACGCGATGGTTCCCACGGTTCCATCATTCATTTTTACCGTTACCTTATCCAGTTCTCCGGACAAGATCATATTCGCCGACATCAGCATAAAATTCAGACACTTATCATTAGCAAAGATTCTTTCCGTTTTCTTGCGTACCTTCTTCGCCCGATTCCGCTGCACCTGCCAGTTCTTTGCTTCCTCGCAGGTGCATCTCTCCGTCGCTGCTTCGTTTAACTGTTCCGTACTAAGTCCGACATTCGCAAACATGTACGTCTGACCGCAAAAGATACATGCGCCCATTTCTTCTTTAATACCCTCCGGCAGTTCCCGTTTTTCTTCCATGCTCTTTTTCCTCCATTGCTTTTTTATATTTTTTCCGGATCTCTGCTTTCCGCATCGGTCCTAATCCTTTGATATCAATTGCCTTTTCCAGTGATTCCCTTGCATCCAGCAGTGCCTCTTTGCGGATCGCCTCTTTCTCCAGCTCTCCGGAAACCTCTTCCAGGTAGTCCTGCAATTCCCCGCGGCTCATCCGCTTAATCAGGCGGTACTCCTCTCGATTCAGGTGCATATTTCCTTGGCTTTATCCAGCCCTCTCCTTTCCCGGCAGTGATGCGGACCATCGTATAATACCGGTACGGATAGCCCAGGACATTAATTCCGGTCACGATATCGCCGCGCCGGATCATATACCCAGCAGGCGGCACCGGTTCTTTCTTCCAGGTGTTCGCCTTGATAACCTTGGTTTTAACTACCGGCTTTTTCAGGTTCCGGCTGCACGAATACGCCAGCTTGTTGGGGTTGTCCTTTTTCCGGAAGCTCTTCTGAGTTTCTTTGATGAGATACGCCGCCAGTTCCTTCACTTCTCCTGCCTCATAGATGGGCGTGAAATGTGTTCCCCCATACGGCCACAGCTTTTTGAGAATCTTGATCGTGTCTCCAATCTCATTGATTATCAAATGATGATGGATGGCAGCCCGCTCATATTCGGTTACTATGATGTAATGGAGCGGTTCCCCTCTTTTCTGGTACGCTTTTCTCAGGTTCCGGAGAAGTGATCGGAGAATCTTCTTTGCCTGTTCCGGTGTCGGTCTCTCATCCTTCCGGTAAGTCAGGACTGCGTGATAATCTCCGAAATCAAAATTCGTGGCTATGATTCGGTAGAGCTTCTTAATGCGGCGGCGCTCATTCGCCTCTGCTATCTCTTCCCTGGTCGGCTCCTTCCTCGGTGCCCTCTTATATCCTCTCTTCCCATACCGATTCGAATGTACTTCTTCTACTTCGATGCAATACGGGAGATAACAGCTATTTCTCAAATACGACATTCTACACCCTGCCTAAGTTTAATGACTGTAACGAGTGACTAAACGGCGGCTAAACCCTTGTAAAACTTGACTTTCTCCGCCGTATGCCGTATACTGATCTTGTCACAGATTCGTATACGGTTTAGGGTCAGGCTTTTATGCCTGGCCCTTTTCCCTTTCCGGAATAATTCCCTGGCGATGCTCCTCTTCCGACAGAAGGAACTCAACCAGTTCTTTTGCATGGATGTTTACCAGGCATTCCAGCATATCGCTTTTGTTCCAGCTGCTATACGGATAGCTTCCATCCTCTTCCACGTGTTTCTGGTGCCAAGGAAGAAGTCTTTCAAGACGTTCCTCCTGTTCGTCTGTCGTTTTTACTACGATTGCAAGCTCTTGCATTTTTCTCCCCCTACTCTGTATATCCAAGCGGATCCGGTTTCTGGCATTTTCTTTTCTCGATATTGTGAACATATGTTTCGATTGCCAGAAGTGCGATATGCTCCACAGTCATACTTCTCTGACCGATCAGTTCCTGTTTTCCAGTTCTGTTTAGGATAATCGTCTCTGCTTTATTCAGATCATCCGCCAGCTGCTCCAGCGCCGAATACACCTCATCGCTGACTTCAATCTGGATTTCCTTGTACTTTCCCATGAGTCCTCCTATAAAAATCTGTTTGATGTAACGACAAGCAGCGCGAAGACCGTCGCGATCAGCAGCACCGTCAGAACGAAGATCGTCTCATACAGCAATCCCTGAAATCTGAGATTCTCGTTCAGCTCCTCCGTTCTCCTTCTCAACTGCATTTCCAGGCGCGCTTCCCTTTTGGGGTTGTATACCTCGATTTCCCTTCTCATCCCGTTCTCCTTTCATTCTCTGGTATCCTGCTGCCGCCATGAAACGGTCAGACAGCAGAGCAGCTATTTCTTCTCGTTCTTCTTTTGTGAGGGTTTCAAAATCGCGGACAGTTCCATTGATTTCGATGTAATTTGTGATTGTCACACCCCTCACTCCCTTCCGTGGATCACAGCATCCAGAAGCTCAACAATATCTGCGCCGGTATACACCCGTTCCGGATGCAGCTTCGCATCTCCTCCCATATATCCGAGTAAGAAATGCAGGCATCTTTCCAGCCGGTGGGCTTCTTTGTCGATGTCGTCCTCTTTTTCCAGGTTCCGATCCGGAATAGAATCGATGATCTCTTTCACGTTTCCAGGTTCAAATTCTTTCTTCATGACGTTCCTCCTTTTTTATTTGTTTTTTCGCTTAACGAGTTGCTTTGAATATCATTAATACAATCGATATCAGAAAAAGTATCAGCGGAAGTATGTACAGGGCGTATCCATAGGTGAATACCATGTGTTCCGCCCAAAATTCCATCTCAAATAATAGGTTTTCAATGCTCTCTTTGAATGTAAAGGGTCTATATCTCCTTAACTCTTTGCAGAGTTTCCGGATTCTCTTTCGATCCATCTCGTTTACTTCCTGGATATCTTTTATGATCTCTTCATATTCTCTCTGTTTTCTCACACTCGACCGCCTCCTCTCTATAATTTATGAATGGCCCAGGTTGTCAGCTTCCTCAATTTTTCGGCAAATGCTATGTCAGGAATTGTGGATGCGCTTGCTCTCTTTATCTCCTTAATGTTATACTTTCAGTACAGGCGTTTCCGCGCCGAGTACCGAAGAAAGGAGCATCTCATGGATTCTATTGTTGTTAATGTGTCGGAATTGCTCTCTCGCCTCCAGGAAATCCAACGCGATGGAATGGATTATGTCGAGCTTTTCCTAATCGAAGCCGGCGACGATCTTCCTGCGTGCGTCAATCTCTCCGCTTGCGAAGCATCTGATACCGGAGCATGGACCGATTATGAGGAAATCGATGCACTTGAAATTGAAAGCCCTTGATTTTCCCATAAGTTCGGCGCTTTTCTAATTTCTTCCCCAGCCGTTCCCTGCGGCTGGGAATTTTCTAATTTGTAGGTAAATTTCGCGCCTTGCTTCTTTCTCTTTCTTCTGAGCCAAATCAACACCTTCCGAAGCTCTCTGATTTCTTCCAGTGTGAGGCTTCCTTCGATCTCTAATTTCATCTCCCCACCTCCTACGATGCCGCCAGGCTGTCCGCCTCCGGATCTCTTCCATTTCTTTTCAGATCGATCATTGCCTGACCGTATCCGAGAAGCTGGTACTTCTTTTCCCCTGACATGAGAGGGAATGCTTTTACCATGATTTTCAGGATCTCTTTTTCTTCGGTTGTCAATGTTCTACTCATGGTTTGCTCTCCTTTCTGATGTTTTTTAGCTGTTGCTTATGGTTACATTCTAGTTGCTTATATTGACTTTGTCAAGCTATTTTTGTTACTTCACGCAACTTTTTCTGTTGACTTTTCATTTTCCGTGTCTTATAATCAGTTTTAAAAGGAGGTTAAAAAGATATGACTTGTGGAGAGCGTTTGAAACTCGTTAGAAAAAACAGCGGCTTAACTTTAGATAAATTCGGGGCGCGTGTTGGCGTAACAAAAGCCGCAGTTAGCCGACTTGAAAATGATATCAATTCCATGACCGAGCAAATGTTTAAATCTGTATGTCGTGAATTTAATGTATCCGAGGAATGGCTGAGAACTGGCGAGGGCGAAATGCTGAAACCAGTGAGCCGAAGCGAAGCGATCGCCCGGTTTGCTGGAGAGTTGATGAAAGAGGAAGACTCCTCCTTTAAGAAACAATTTATTGAGGTTCTGGCGGAGCTGGATGAATCAGAATGGGAAACACTCAAGAATATTGCATTAAAACTTGTCAACAAGGGTACACACGATGAACCATCCGGAAATTTCGAACAGTTCCCGAAGACTCCGGAAGAACTCGAAGATAAATATCCACCAATCGAAGAAGAAGGCAAGAAGAAACGCAGCTCTTAAAAGCGCCCAGCCTTCCGGCTGGGTTTAAAGAATGTAGTAGACTTTTGTCTTAGATTTGAAACTCAGGTTATAATAAAGTGTTTTATTCGCGCGGTAATATAGCGCATACACGTTGGTATTATCGTATCTTATGTATTTAATAAGCATAAGCTCTCACACCTTTCTGTTCCGAAAGGCTGGGCGCATTTGTTTATTATAGCTTGTAATGAACCAATGTTTTACGGAGGATTGTATGGATTTACAGAAAGAAATTGATATTTTAGATGGTATGCTGAATTTTTCAGTTCCAACCATTCCAGAAAATACACGTTTTTGGATGATTAGAACGCAAAAGGGGTATTTTTACAATGAATTCATAACCAAACGCTTCGTTGCCTTAGCGTGGAATTTGATTGATGAATCAACTGATTTCTCAGAAAAATCTCGCGAGTTCCTAAAAGATGATATTTTAATTGAATTTGAAGAGATTCATCGTCCTTCGACCGTAATTAATAAATGCTTTAGCTTTATACATGAAATTAAGGAAGGGGATATTCTGATCATTCCAAATGCAGGTAGTCAATATATTACACTAGCCACAGCTGGAACATATTTTGAGGATTCATCAAAAACTGTAGAGTTGGAACATCGTGTAATTTCCAAAATTGAAAACAATGATGTTGATATTGATGATGTTTCTTGTCCATACAAAAAGCGGCGTCATATTCACTTATTACGTACAATAAAAAATGAGGACTTAAACTATTCTTTATGCCGCGCAATTTCTAATTACCACGGTTTGAGCAATATGGATTCATACGCTAATCACATTTTAAATGCCTTATACAATTATTATATTTTTAAGGATACTACCGCTTTGGTCTACAATGTAAGGAAATCATCTCCCATACGTCCTCGTGAATTGGGTGGTATTTTATATGGAACTACCGAACTTTTATCCCAGGTAACTGACGAGGAAAACATTTCAACTCAAGTTTCCCTTAATTCTCCGGGTGAGATCGTTTTTTATATCCTGAACTTTTGCAAGGACAATTGGATGTGTGCTTTCGGCCTACTTATCTTTCTAGGTGGTGGAAGCGCTCTTACCTTTAAAGTACCAGGGCTAATTGATATCATAAAAAGTATCCTCAACGCTCCATCAGAGCATCAGAAGAAACAGGCAACTGCTGATCTAAAATCTTTAGAAGTGCTTGAAAAGAAGCTTGCTATTTATGAAAAAATTAAAGCCTCTGGAATAAACCCAGAGACTTTAACCCAACCTATTGAAACTATTGCTAAAAGCGGTTCTCTGCTTCAAGTCGAACCTATTACCTTAAGTGATGAAGACGTAGCCATTCTTTCAAAGGAAGCCGCAGCGCCAGAATCTCACGATGTAGATGAGGGGTAATTATAGCTGCAAGCACTAAAAAAATAACAAACGAACTATATGCCCAAATAGTTTCATTAAATATTAAATGCTCATATGATGTAAATGATGAAATTTTTACTAATGTCGAAAATACAAACACAAAACATACTGGAATTAAAAGAGTATCAATAAGCGAAATATATGTTTTTTTCACGTCGCACCTCCTTTATTTCATTATAACATGATTTTCATTTTAGTAAATATGCAGGCATATTCCAATCAAAACCTTAAAGAGTATTTCCAAACGGTCCGGGGTTACATTTCCGTAGCCCCCATCTTTTAAAACGAAGGTATATTATATCTTAAAAGACCGCTATGCTTATGTCGCTGTGTTCTCATATGATGATGATGGAATCAGCATTGAATTTCCAGACCTTCCTGGATGCTTACCTTGTGCAGATGCAGACGGTGTAAACTGCTCAAAGATTTTTCAGAATGCACTCATGAAGTATCTGCACGTGGATGACTCTGACCGAATGGCCTTGTAACGATTAGGAAATTTACAATTAAATAACAGAAAAACCGCCCGGTATTGGCGTACCGAACGGCTTCACATAGATTTCTCTTACCGGATGCCCGGAAAGATATATTCAAACCTGAACACTTTGAATTATATCATTCTTTCGGGCACCTCGCAAGAGGTGTATTTTTTATACCCTTTTTTAATATTTTTATACGAAAGGATGATCGAAATGAGAATAGGTGCAGCTTATATCCGTGTCAGCACGGACGACCAGCTGGATATCAGCCCGGAATCTCAGCTGGATGAGATCCAGCGATATGCAAAATCGCATGATATTTTGATTCCAGAAGAATATATTTTCATGGAACGAACCGGACGAAGCGGCAAACGTGCCGATAACCGACCGGAATTTCAGCGGATGATCGCAACCGCTAAAGAAAAGCCACAGCCTTTTGAGGTAATCCTTGTCTGGAAATTTTCGCGTTTCGCCCGGAATCAGGACGAAAGCACATTTTACAAAGGGATGCTCCGAAAGAAATTGAAGATTGATATTGAAAGCGTCTCGGAGCCCATCATGGAAGGAATGTATGGGCGGCTTATCGAAATGATTATCGAGTGGCAGGATGAGTTTTATTCTTATAACCTTGGGGTTGAAGTGAAGCGTGGAATGGCAAAGAAAGCCGAACTGAAAGGATACCAGCTCGTTCCGCCGCTTGGCTATGCCGCGGTCGGGAACGGAAAGCCTTATGTGATCCGCGAGGATGAATACAAGATTGTGGAGATGATTTTCCATATGTACGCGGTTGACCGCCTGGATATGACTGCGATCGCCCGTCAGCTGAACGCTTCCGGATATCTTACGCGCCGGGGAAATCCGTTCGAGAAGCGATCAATCGACCGAATCATACAGAATCGTTTTTATGTCGGAACGGTAGAATGGAATGGTTTTTCTTTTGAAGGGACGCACAAAACAAGGGCATCCGTGACAGAATTATTTGAACAGTGCCAGGAACGCCGGAAAGCTGAATTTCGCCCCATGAGGCACCGGAACGTGTCAACATGTAAACACTGGCTCTCCGGGCTGATGAGGTGTTCTGTGTGCGGGGCAACCTTATCTTACACCGGTAGTGGAGCCGTTCCATATTTCACCTGCTGGAAATATTCCAAGGGGTTGCACCCAGAATCCTGTTCGATCAGCGTCAAGAAAATGGAGCGGATTGTTCTTAGGTCCCTGGATGGCATCCTGGAAAGCGGACATTTTGAGTATACACCTGCTGCCAGCGCATCCGGTTCCCCCGCAGATCCATCCAACGAAATCCAGTCCATACATACCCAGCTCGACCGGCTCAGGCACCAGGAAGAACGTGCCCGGATTGCCTACGAAAACGAAGTTTACACTCTGGACGAATACAAAGAAAGCAAAGCCCGCCTGCGATCAGAGATTCAGCGGCTGTCCGATGAGCTGCAGCGTCTCCTTGAACAGCCCGCCGAATCTGCGCCGCCGCAAAAGGAGCTTCTTGACCGCGTCCGGAACGTCCGCGATCTCCTGGCATCTCCTTCTGTGGGGTTCGAAACTAAAGGAAACGCGCTGCGGAGCATCCTGAAATGCATCGTTTTCGACCGGAAGACCGAGCATTTTGATTTTCAATATTATGCATGAAATAGCGGAGAACCTTGAAAAATAAGGCTCTCCGCTTATTATAGGTTACTGCACTTTAGACCGCCATACTGGCTCATTATATATTGCGCGATCTTCGGATTCGGCGTCTTGATATTGACTGGATATTGTAATCTTTTTTCATATCTCCACATATGCTACACCTCCCCTTCCCACGGCCAGCGCTCTGTAAGCCAGGACCATGTGCATGCATCGTCCGCATCCTCGATCGTGAGCGGTCCAAACGATGCCTCATACGCTTTAACAGCTTCTTTCCGAAGTGCCACCACATACCGGTAATAATTCAGCGCATTCCTGTCATCCGGGTGGGTGTCCAGATAGAGAATCACATCATCCATTGCAAAGCTGGCATCATTAATCCGTTTCATCAACTTTCTGGCAGTCTCATTCATCAGCAGGCACCTCCCATCATAAACGGCAGATCCAGATCCGGAAAAATAGTTCCCCGCCTGAATGCGGTTTCCAGCGCATACGGCTGCTGCCAGGACTGAATCGGTACATATCCCATGCCGACCGGATAATTTCCGCCTCCCAGAAATGTCTGCGGCGGCCTGTTTCCTCCTGTCTGCGGATACGGGCGGGCAGGTCGGATTTCTGGCCCCTGCGGGCAAAATGCCCCATTTTCCGAAACAGGATGCACCGAACCAGCACAAGGTATTTCCGGCGGGCAAGTTGGCGGTGCGGTATTTATGCAGCGATTGCCAGAAATGCCTGCCACCGGGCATGACATAAGAGGCATTCCCGAACGGCAGGCATTTTTCCGGCTGGAGTTATCCTGATAACCATTCATATTTCATTCTCCTACAAAAGCAGTTATACTTTATCTTATGCAGGAAATATATAAATGCGATCGCTGCTGAAAAACAGAGCGATCATTATGTACTATTTTTTACAAAGGTAACTGATAACATCTTTTCTGGTAATAATACCGATAAAATTTTTCTGATCATCCAGCACCGGCACGAAATTCTGGTTCATGATCTTTCCCAGAAGATCTTCCATATCCGCATTGACAAGTACCGGCTGATTATCCGAACGGCGTGGAATCTCAGTGATCCGCACTTTTTCTAGTCCTTTCTGCACCAGATCTGTCTTATTTTTGAGTCCCCACAGCAAGTCGCCCTCGGTTAATGTTCCTGCGTAACGCCCTGCCTTCGTGATGATCGGCACCGCAGAATACTTGTACTTTTCCATCGTATCCATTGCCTGCCCAACCGTGTCCTCCTCATTCACATAAATGACTTCGCTTTTCGGTGTCAGAAAAAATAATATATTCATGGTTTACCTGTTCTCCTTTCATCTTTCCCCATACGTCCCCCATACGTATCTGTAGATTTTGTATATTTTCGTTCAAATCTGCCTTCGTTCTTCTTGATTATACCAAATCCGTCCAAAAAAGATATAAAGAAATCCTTATTTTTCCATCAAATTTTTCTGTAATCGGTACTGTTCATACCCGTGACCAGTAACTATATTCCGCTCCTAATAACCCATCTCCTCATCCACAAACACAACCTCTACTTCCATCCCATTGCTCGGACGCTCCAGGATCACGATCGAATGGCAAATCCGTGCCGGGCTGTTGCAGTCTACGCAGACGCCCGTTTTCGCACACGGGGTCTGGACCTGCAGACGGGCTGCGTTCTTCGGTGCTGCGATCTGTTTTGCACGTTCCATCGCAGATGTCAAATCCGGACAGACTTTATTGTTTCCAATGACAAAATATACTTTTTCCGGTCCGAATAAGGTCTGCGACACGCGGTTTCCGGTTCCATCGATATTGACCAGTTCTCCGGTTTTGGAAACACCATTAGCGCTGGTTATGTACACCTCGGCACTTCTCGCTTCCACAAGCATCTCGCGCCCTGCCTTTTTCCAGTGCCAGATCACCTCATTTTTCTCGGAAAGTGCCTCATAAAGTCCCATCTCCTGTGCCGTCACACTTCCGCCTATCGCAACTTTTTTCCCGGAAATCTGATCTTTCAGATAGTCCGACGCAGCCTTCTTTGTATCAAAGAAACTCGTTTTAAATCCGTGACGTTCAAAATTATTCTTCAGCAGTTCCTGTTCCATCTTTGTCCTCCTTATTAAATCGTTCAATTTATAGTAACTTTTATTTATAACCTACATTGACAGCCTTTGGTCTTTGAAAATATTCTTACTTTACCTATAGTATATCAAATATTGGCAGAAAAACAAGGCAGAGCAAATTAGCTGCCCGCCTTGCTTCAAATCAACAAAATTCCCTGTCTTCATGTTTTCATACAGCAGCTTTCTGTTTCAAAACCACCTGTCACAAAACACAAACTTATCCCTTCATTTCCAATTTCTGCCACAGCCAGAACCAGACTGCAAGGCGTATCATAAACAGCATTTCAGCCTGTCATTCCAGATAATCCAGCGCATCCACCGGTTCTCCGTCGTGCATCAGCTCGAAATATACGTTATTTCCCTCAATCGAATAGTATTTGGTCGGCTCTGCCACATATCCGAGTATCGTATCTTTTGCCACATACTGCTTCTGCGCCACCTGAACATCTTTGAGCTGTCCACAGACCGCCGTGTAGCCGCTTCCCAGATCCAGCACAACATAATTGCCGATCTCCTCATTAGAACCGACTTCGGTTACCTGCGCCTCGGCGGGTGCGGCGACCGGTTCACTCACATCGCCCTGGATAATGAGCGCCGGATTGCATTTGTATTGATCGAGCGTCGGAAAATAGATGGTCGAATCCATGCTGTAATCGAGAATTACATTGCCCTGGACCGGCCAGCTTAAGCGATCGGTTCCATTGTAGGAAAGTGCGCGTGCGGCAGCTGCTCCGGCTCCCAGACTGCTCTCTTTTTCCTCCTCCATCGGCTTCTGATCGGCTTCATCCCGGTTATTGACCGAATACGAGGCATCCGAACTTCCTGCCACCTGTGCGCGTGTTTCCGCCTGTCCGTCGTTTTCTTCTAAACGGTTCTGCGGCATCTCTTCCGCCAGGATTCCCTCCGTCTGCGGCACATCCAGATACGGATTTCTTCCATCCTGCGCATTATCTTTTCGAATTTTTACGGTTCCTGCTGCGGCTACGATTGTCAGCAGACCAAGCACTGTCATTACCAGAACAAGTTTGTCCCTGAATAACTGTCTTACTTTATTTTTCACGTTTATCACCTCGGTATTAGTCTTGCCGAAGTGAATCGTTTTATTCAGAAACGATTTGAATATTTTTAAAATAATGCTTTAAAATTTCTTCCGCGCTGCTCCCATTCTCCGCCATGAGTCCCGCCCCGTACTGCGACAACCCGTAACCATGCCCGCGCCCATAAGTAACACAGCGGATTTCGTCCCCGTCTTCCTCGAGGGAAAAAGCTGGCGACGGCACGCCTAACGCATAGCGCACCGCGTCCCCGCTGTACGTCTCCGCCCCAATCTGCACGGTTTCCACATAACCGGCGCTGTCCCGTTTCACGATCTGAATTTCCTCCAGAATCCGCTCTTCTTCCAGATTTTCCAGATCCGGGTGTTCTCCCAATGCATTCAGCCCTTCTTCCAGACGTTTTTTCAGTTCTTCCCGTGTCATGCCCTGCCGCGTCAGGTAGCCGCCAGCGCCCTCATCCTCCTTTGCCGCAACCGACGCCAGATACGGATGCGCCTCATCCCCTTCGCGCGTCCGCCCCGCGCTCACTGCATGAAACAGCGGCTCAATATAATCCCCATCCCAGATCGCCGTCTGTCCTGCGCTCTCCCGCACCGCCCCACAGATCGTCTGGTAATATTCCGGCATTCCAGCCGCCTCAAACCGGCTCTCGATCTGCTCCGGCTCCAGATAATCCATATCTAACGCCGATTCCTCGATCGAATCCGCCCCGTCCATCTCCCGGTACAGCGCCGTCCGCGCCAGAATTGCCTGCGCCTTGACTGCCTCCTTCGGATAGCCGTCCGGAATCTGCACTGCAGTCAGACCGATCAGATATTCTTCCAGTGGGACAGCATACCCGGTTCCGTTGTTGCGGACGCCATCCTCCCGATCCAGAAGGATCTGCCGACCATCCGTCTGACTTCCCCCTCCAGATGTTCTATCTGAATTTCCTCCGATTTTTCCTCCATCCGCCCCCTGCACACGCCCGGAAACTGCCAGTGTTGTGATATATGGGATCAAAAAAGCCGCCAGTACGGCGGCAGTTCTCTTCTTCATTTCGGTTCTCCTGTTTTGACTGTTCCAGTACGGTTTCACGCATTTTCTGTTTTGCCATACCAGTAAACTTATGGTTTCAATGCCTTACAAACCTGCTTCTTTTCTCTGCCTTCCTTATCTTATGACAGGCACTCAAAAAATATCACAAGTCTACGCTCCGGCTTTTCCTCCGCCGCCCTTTGCAGTCTCTTCCAGTTTCCCCTCTATCATTCTTTTACTCCCCCAGCGTCACACCATCCAGCAGCCAGCGGAACCATCCCTTTTTCTTCATCACCACAGTTCCATGAAAGTCCATCGTCTTCTCCGGTGCCAGCATCTCATCGCCTTTTTCCAGGCAGAAACGCACCGAAACCGTGTAGTCATACGTCCGCGCCTTCTTCTCCCGCCCCGTCTCGCTCAGCTGGCAGCTCGTCACATACACGCGTTCCACCGGTGCGGAAAACTGCGATAATAAAAGGACATACGGAAGCCCCGTCTGCTCCAGCGCCTCGCATCCAGCCTCGGTTGCCGTCTTTCCATACTCTTTCGCATAGATCGCCGTCAGACCGTCCTGATACACCTCATCCAGATCAAACGCCCGGTTCGCCGTATAAAGCGAATAGATTTCCTTTTTCGCCTGCTGATAGGCGCTGTTTTTATAAGAAGCAAACAAAAACAGCGAAATGATAAAAAAGAGGGAAGCACACACAAGAGGAACCGAAAATCCTTGTGTCCCCGGTCTTTTTCTGTATCCTCTCATAGTGTGTCCTCCCTCTTTTTACTCCTTTTACAGTGCCTTTACATCATCATCGTCCACATGGATCTTCTCCAGGTGCCAGATGTCGCGCACATACTCCTCGATGGTACGGTCAGAGGAGAATTTACCAGCGCTTGCTGTGTTGAGCATGGCTGCTCTCGCCCACCAGTTCTCGTCACGGTAAGCTGCCTCGACGCGTTTCTGTGCTTCCGCATAGGAACGGAAATCTTTCAGGATGAAGTAGGTATCTGCCTTGGCACTGTTCTTTGTATTTAACAGAGAATTGTAAATATCGCGGAACAGCTCCGGATCCTGCGGTGAATAGTAGCCGTTGATGAGCTGCATCAGCACGCGGCGGATATCCTGGTCGGTGTTGAAGATCTCCTCCGGGTTGTAACCGCCGTTGTTCTCATAATTGATAACCTCGTCAGCGCTCAGACCGAAGATAAATGCGTTCTCCTTGCCTACCTCCTCTACGATCTCCACGTTCGCACCATCCATCGTGCCCAACGTCAGCGCACCGTTCAGCATGAACTTCATGTTGCCGGTACCGGACGCCTCCTTGCTGGCGGTGGAAATCTGCTCGCTGACATCCGCTGCCGCAAAAATCAGTTCTGCGTTGGAAACGCGGTAATCTTCGATAAACACAACTTTCAGCTTACCATTGATGGATTTATCATTGTTGATAACATCTGCTACGGAGTTAATCAGTTTGATCGTCTTCTTGGCAATCTGGTAACCTGCCGCTGCTTTCGCACCAAAGATAAAGGTTCTCGGAACCATATCCATGTTTGGATTGTCTTTGAGCTGGTTATACAGGTACATTACATGAAGAATATTTAAAAGCTGTCTCTTGTACTCATGGAGACGTTTTACCTGTACATCGAAAATGGAACGCGGATCAACGTCGATGCCGTTGTGCTCCTTGATGTATTTTGCCAGGCGCAGTTTATTCTGGTACTTGATGTTCATAAATTCCTGCTGGAATTTCGGATCATCGACGTATACTTTTAATTTTGCCAGGTGCGGAAGATCGGTAATCCACTCGTCGCCAATCTGCTCCGTGATCCAGTCTGCCAGAAGCGGGTTGCCATGCAGCAGGAAACGACGCTGGGTGATACCGTTTGTCTTATTGTTAAATTTCTCCGGCATCATCTCGTAGAAATCTTTCAGCTCCTGATTTTTCAGAATCTCGGTGTGAAGTTTTGCCACACCGTTGACGGAATATCCGGCTACGATCGCCAGATGTGCCATCTTGACCTGACCATCAAAGATGATCGCCATCTTTTTAACTTTCTCATAGTTATTCGGGTACTTATTCTGTACCTCGATCAGAAAACGGCGGTTGATCTCTTCCACAATCTGGTATACACGCGGAAGCAGGCGGGAGAACAGCTCGATCGGCCATTTTTCCAGCGCCTCTGCCATGATAGTGTGGTTGGTGTATGCACAACATTTTGTTGTGATACCCCACGCCTCATCCCAGTTTAAGCCTTCCTGATCCAGGAGCAGGCGCATCAGCTCAGCAACTGCCACGGTCGGATGCGTATCGTTCATCTGGAATACGATCTTCTCCGGCAGTTTGTGAATATCATCGTTTGTCTCTTTGAATTTCTTCAGAGCAACCTGTAAGCTGGCAGAAATGAAGAAATACTGCTGTTTAAGACGCAGCTCTTTACCCGCATAGTGGTTGTCGTTCGGATAAAGGACCTCAACCAGATTCTTCGCCAGATTCTCCTGCTCGACCGCCTTCTGGTAATCACCCTTGTCAAATGCAGAAAGGCTGAACGTGTCGATCGGCTGTGCATCCCAGATACGCAGGGTGTTGACTACGTTGTTGCCGTAGCCGACAATCGGCATATCATACGGAACTGCCAGAACAGACTGATAACCTTCCTGTACAAAATGGTTGCGCTCACCGTCCCACTCGGTCTTGACATAACCGCCAAATTTAACCTCGGTCGCATACTCCGGGCGGCGAAGCTCGAACGGATAACCGTTTTTCAGCCACTCATCCGGCACCTCCACCTGGTAGCCGTCTTTAATTTTCTGCTTGAACATACCGTAATGGTAACGGATGCCGCAGCCGTAAGCCGGATAACCAAGAGTTGCCAGGGAATCCAGAAAACATGCTGCCAGACTCCCCAGACCGCCGTTTCCAAGTGCCGGATCCGGCTCCTGATCCTCAATCGCATTGAGGTCAAAACCCAGCTCTTCCAGTGCTTCCTTCACTGCTTTTTTCGCACCCAGGTTGATGATATTGTTACCAAGCGCACGTCCCATCAGAAACTCCATAGAAAGGTAATATACCTTCTTTGCGCCTGTCTCGTCAAACTGCTTCTGAGTTGCAATCCAGTCGTCGATAATCACATCCTTGATCGCATAGGACACAGCCTGGAATATCTGCTGCGGTGTCGCCTCGTCGATCGTTCTGCGGTACTGGTTCTTTACATTTTCGATAATACTCTTTTTAAACTCTTCTTTGCTGATCTCGCGCATCCTGTCCTCCTAATATTCGTAGTATCACGGTTTCCCGCCAGGCACATCAGTCAGTCGTTTTCTCAACACCAAACATACCTTTTTCGCCATTGATATCCCACTCTTTTGTGTATCCGCCCATGGTGCCAATCAGGATATTATCAGCCAGAACCTCTTTCTTGATTTCCTCTGTATGGTTCTTTAAAATTTCTGCAAGTTTATCATTTCCGTCCTGGAAGACGTTGATATGGTTCATTACCTCAAAACCGGCTTCCTTACGCATCGTCTGAATCTTACTGATGATCTCGCGGACAAAGCCCTCTTCAATGAGTTCCGGTGTCAGATTGGTGTCCAGAACAACGGTAACGAAATTGTCACCCTCAGATACAAAGCCCGGTACCTGTGCCATGTCAATCAGAAGATCTTCTTTTGCCAGCTCTACCTTTGTACCATCCTGCGTCTCAAAGCTTAAAAGGTCGGTTTCATTTAAGGTATCCATCGCCTGATTTCCGTCCAGACCTGCAAGAATCTCTTTGATCTCGTTTACATACTTGCCATACTTGCGTCCAACGGTACGAAGCTGCGGTTTGAAGCTGTAGGAGGTAAATGCGCGGACATCATCCGTGAACTCTACTTTCTTCACATTCAGCTCATCCTGGATGATTTCCTGATAGAACTCCGGCAGAGCGGTCTCTGCCTTCACGAACATACGTCCGATCGGCTGACGGTTCTTGATATTAGCAGTATTTCTTGCTGCACGACCCAGAACGACAACCTTCAGGACTTCTTCCATTTTCGCTTCCAGATCCTTGTCGATGTGCGCCTCATTTGCAACCGGGAAGTCGCACAGATGGATGCTCTCCGGTGCCTCTTTATCCAGACTGCGAACCAGATTCTGGTAAATGTCTTCGGTCATGAACGGAATCATCGGAGCCGCTACCTTCGCTACGGTTACCAGTGCGGTGTAGAGTGTCATGTACGCATTGATCTTATCCTGCTCCATGCCCTTC
>OHBA01000147.1_pt1 | contig 44959 bp, 43 predicted proteins | sample 1577281 | NCBI WGS metagenome assembly OHBA01 (sample SAMEA3879579, study PRJEB24766) | human gut metagenome | biome: human-associated habitat; feature: feces | place: USA | collected 1985/1987
TTGGCGAGCACCGCGATAACTCGAGAAACTCGCAAAGCGTGTTTCTCGTAGTTGCAAGTGGCTTAAAAATGATTTAATCGTCTTCACCATTCATCCAGCTATCGAATTTTTCTAATACTTTATCATAGGTCTGCTGGGAAATATCAGGAAGCTTTCCACCCCAGGCTTTGGTAGCCTGATCGAAGCCCTTTTTAAAAGCATCTGCTAATTCCTGGGCTTTGGACTTATCATTACCGGATAATGCTTTTGCAAAATCTAAAATACGGTCAGAGGTCTGGTTTACACCCCAGTATCCGTCTTCTGCAATATCAGCCTGTGCCTGAGCCTTTACATCAGCAGAAACGGTGAAGTTACCGCCTGCAAGGAAAGACCACATATCATCGGCTTTGCCAATGGCTGCGCCCTGTTTGCTCATCATCTGTTCTACAATTCCGCGAAGCTGTGAAATACGGCTGTCAGAATCAGCTTTCATCTTTGCAATGAGAGCAGAGTTCTGTGTCTTTTGGGAAGAACTGCTCTTATCACAGGAGCCTTTTTCATAGATAACACCGGTAGAGGTGTCATTCTTCGAAGATTCGGTCTTCTTAGAAGAAACTTTGGAATCTGTGGCAACAGTGGATGCAGCAGATACATAATTGTTAATAGAATTAATTGCCATAATCTTAACCCTCCTTGGTCAAATGCTTACTAAGTATCCATTCTTAGTCTTATTCATATATTTTATCGGTAAGAATGGGACAAAATATAAGAGGAAGAATTGACCTTTTTTAGAAAAAATGATAACATAAATTTGTATCATGTATACAAAATACAGGAGAAAAACAATGGACGAACTTGCAATAAAAGCACTGGCAAAAATAAATCTTGGATTGGACGTATTACGTCGGAGAGAAGATGGGTATCATGAAGTAAAGATGGTTATGCAGACCATTCATTTATATGACCAGCTTCATCTTAAGAAAATAGAGTCTGGCATACATTTAGAGACAAATCTTGGATTTCTTCCGGTAGATGAAAGTAATCTGGCTTACCGGGCAGCGAGACTTATGAAAGAAAAATATCAGATTGAAGAAGGCATTGATATCCGGCTGAATAAGCGGATTCCTGTTGCTGCCGGGATGGCAGGTGGAAGCACGGATGCCGCAGGTGTGCTTTATGGAATCAATGAATTATTCAATCTTGGAATAAAGCGGAAAGAACTGATGGAGCTGGGCGTTCAGATTGGGGCTGACGTACCGTATTGCATCATGCGTGGTACAGCTTTGGCAGAAGGCATTGGAGAAAAATTAACTTCACTGCCACCGATGGTGAAGTGTCCGGTAGTGATTGCCAAACCGCAGGTCAGTGTATCTACTAAATATGTCTATGAGAATCTGAAGCTGGATGAGCATACACAGCATCCTGACATTGATGCCTTAATACAGAATATCCGCACAAAGGATTTGCCGGCAATTGCAGGTAGTATGGGAAATCTTTTAGAAACGGTTACTGCAAAAAAGTATCCGGAGATAGAGAAGATAAAAGAACTGATGCGGGAAAATGGTGCATTGAATGCCATGATGAGTGGAAGTGGCCCGACAGTATTTGGACTTTTTGATGAATTGGAAACGGCAAAAATGGCAGCAGCGATTGTACGTCAGAGCGGGCTCGCAAGGCAGGTCTTTGTAACAGATATTTATAATAATAGAAGATAAGAACATGCCCTTTATAAAAAAGGGTTGGAGGGTTAATATATGACAGATAATCTGGAATTAAATATGAATGCATATCTTCCTTTGCGAGATGTTGTATTTAATACACTTCGTGAGGCAATATTAAAAGGAGAATTAAAACCGGGGGAAAGACTGATGGAGCTGCAGCTGGCATCTAAGCTTGGAGTCAGCCGGACTCCGATTCGTGAGGCCATCCGGATGTTAGAGCAGGAGGGGCTTGCTGTAACCGTACCGAGAAGAGGAGCCGAGGTTGCCCGCATGACAGAAAAGGACATGGAAGATGTGTTACAGATCCGGGCAGCCTTAGATGAACTGGCAGTGCAGCTTGCAACAGAACAGATTACAGATGAGCAGTTTGATGCATTAGAACAGGCAAGACAGAATTTTGAAAATTCTTTAAAAAGTGATGATGTAAAAGAAATTGCACAGGCAGATGTGGCATTTCATGATGCAATTTATAATGCTACCGGAAATGCAAAACTGGTATCCATGCTGAACAATCTGCGGGAGCAGATGTATCGTTACCGTGTAGAATATTTAAAGGACGAGACGATTTATCCGAGATTATTAAAGGAACATAAGGATATTGCAGAGAGTCTTCGCAGGAAGGACAAGTCTCGTGCTTCAGAAACCATGCGGGAGCATGTGAAGAATCAGGCAGAAGCAGTCAAAGATATGATCCGTCAGCAGGAACAAGACCAATAGCATAAAGAAACAGGAATAAAAAAGCAAAATACGGAAACACTAAGGACAGACCGCACAGGGTCTGTCCTTTTTGCATATGCACAGGTGACTGGAAAATCGCATGCTTATATGCAGAGCTGGCGGACATCCGATACTATAAAAATTATGCCAAGGAGTTGATTTATGCAGCAGAAAGAAGAAAAAATCGCAGGGCACACTGCAAAGCATATCGCAGGACACACCGCAGAACATACAACAGAACGTAATGCAGAATACAATGATGAAATTACAACCAGTTTGCAGGAAAATGCTGCACGTTTTCAGAAGATATTTTCCGGGTGTGCGGATATTAAAATGCGAACCATGAAGATTGGACAGAAGCATCAGATTGCGTGTATGGCAGCATACATAGAGGTAACCGGTGGTGGAGCAATTTTTGAGAAATCTCTCGTTGGCAGGCTTTTAAACGAATTGTGTCATTATAATGAAAAAGAAGTCTATGAGCGGCTGTCGCAGAATGCCCTTGGCTTATCGGATGTTACGCCTTTTGATACTTTTTCGGATGCAGCAGCAGGTCTTTTGACCGGAGATACCATTCTATTTATAGATGGCTATGATAAAGCATTAAAGATTCCGGATAAGGGATACCCTTCTATGGGAATTTCAGAAGTAAATTCAGAAAAGGTAATCCGGGGCTCTAATGAAGGATTTACCGAGTCCGTAAAAGCGAATACGGCATTAGTACGTAAAAGGATTCGTTCTCCGAAAGTAAAGGTAAAAGAGAAAAAGATAGGGCTGCGCAGTAAGACCAATGTGGATTTGATGTATATGGAGGATTTGATTTATCCCGGAGTTTTAGAGGAGGTAGAAAAGCGGCTTGACGGATTTGAAATTGACGGAGTCTTAGACAGTGGAATCATTGAACAGCTTACAGAAGAAAAATGGTATTCTCCATTTCCGCAGTTTCAGACCACACAGCGGCCGGACCGGGCAGCTATGGCAATTTTAGAGGGAAGGGTAGTGCTGATTGCGGATAATTCACCAATTGCACTGATTCTGCCGACGGATTATAACTCCTTCATACAGACCAGTGATGACTATTACAACCGCTGGGAAATTGCATCATTGGGAAGAATGTTACGTTTTCTGGCTTCTTTTTTTGCCATGACATTACCGGGACTGTATCTTGCGGTCTGTAATTTTCATACACAGATACTGCCGACGAAATTGCTGTTATCCTTTGCTGCAGCAAGACAAGGAGTGCCGTTTCCCGGGGTGGTAGAGGTGCTTTTGATGGAGTTATCCTTTGAACTGTTGCGGGAAGCAGGCGTACGCCTTCCGGGAGCTATGGGGAATACCATAGGAATTGTCGGTGGGCTGATTATCGGACAGGCGGCGGTGGAAGCAAATCTGGTCAGTCCTATCGTGGTAATTGTGGTGGCATTTACAGCACTGTGTTCCTTTGCGGTACCCAATGAAGAATTTGCAACAGCATTTCGCATCTTGAAATTTTTCTTTATTGCCATGTGTGCGTGGCTGGGCTTTTTCGGCTTTTTGATGGCTTTACTTGCGGTACTCATTCATCTGTCGCATCTTAAGAGTTTTGGCATTCCATATCTGATGCCCTTTGTAGGCGCAGATGTAACGGATTATCAGGATGAGCGGGACAGTCTGCTGCGTCTGCCATTATATCAATTGCGGCACAGACCGGTTTTTGCGAGACGCCACAATCGTCTGCGGCTTAGGAGGAAAAAGTAATTATGTTTTCAGAAAATCAGAGAATATCAGAGAGGCAGATGGCAAGGCTCCTGATTTTTGATATGTGCGGAATCAGTACGCTGCTGCTTCCCGGACTGTTAGGAAAAATGCTTGGGACAGACGGCGTATTTGCCATATTGCTGGGAGCAGTGCCGGTGTATCTATTTACCTTTCTTCCGGAGCTGCTACAGGAAAAGCGGAAAAGCAGTAATACCAGAAATGGCAGTAATACCAGCAATATCAGCAATATCAGTAATATCGGGAAAAGTTATCCGGAGATTTTAAAGAAGCAAGGAAATGGTTTTGTTCGCATTTTTGTACTGGTAGTCTATACGGTCGAGGGGATTCTGCTGGCGGGCTATGGCTTATTTCTTTTAAGTGACCTGATGGTGAGTGAATTGTTAAAGGATAGTTCATTTGTGCTGGCAGCAGTTTTACTAATGCTTTTATGTGGCTATGGAATCTGGCAGGGCATCGAAGGGCGTGCCCGGGTGTATGAAATCCTGTTCTGGTTTGTATTTCTTCCACTTATTTTAATGCTGCTTCTGGCAACAAAGGATGTCAATACGATTTACTGGACTCCGGTAATGGTACATTCCTGGGGAAACTTTGTTAAAGGGACAGCGGCAGTTGTGCTTCTGTATGGCACAATGGCATTTGTTTTGTTTTTACAGCCCTATCTTGCAGAAAATGTCCGTGTAGGACGAACATGCCGGAAAAGCCTTTGTGTTACAGTGATTTTTAATGCTGCAATCTATCTGATTACGCTTGGCATCTTTGGCAGTGGCATGCTGCCGAAAATGAAATATCCGGCAATTACATTAATGAGCATGATAAAACTGCCAGGCGGTTTCTTCGAACGGCAGGATGCCTTTATGGTAGCAATCTGGTTCTTTACAATTTACGCATTTATCAATACCGGAATGTTTTATGCCTCGGATTTGCTGAAAGCTGTATGGCAAAAGGAAAGGCACCAAAAAGCGGATGGGAAAAATGAAGCGATTCATGGAAAAGCCGATGCAAAAAGTATAGAAAAATTGATAATACCAATTGTAATGGTTCTTACATTTGCAGTCACATTGCTTTTTTACCGGCTACCGAAGTGGAAAATAATGTTTATATGGATTCAGGCAATTGCATTTCTTCCGTTGACGGTAATTCTTCCGCTGTGCATTGGAGAGATAAGTAAATGCCGGGAAAAGGGATAGTGAAAAAGGATAGCGGAAAAAATGGTGGAAAGGAGCAGCAGTATGAAAAATAGAATCGTGACAATTGTTTCCATGATATTTTTGGCAGTCTTATGCCTTGGCGGCTGTGGAAATACAGAGTTGGAAGAACGGAATTTTCCATTGGCAGCAGCGGTGACTTTGACAAAGGAGAACTATCAGATGGCATTTGGTTTTGAGCAACTTAAGGATGTGGCAGATGAGAAAAGCGAAAAAGAGAATACATCGGTACTTCTGGCGGAAGGAAAAGACTGCATGGAGCTGTTTTTACATGCAGATGGGGAAAATCCTGGAGAGATGGATTATAACCATTTAAAGGCATTGATTCTAAACCGGTCGCTTTTAGAGGATGAAAAGCGGCTGGGGGCATTTCTTGGGTATCTGGAAGAGGAAAATCTTTTTTCAAGGAATACGCTGCTTTTTGTTACGGAGGATGAACCGGATCAGGTGATGGAGATGGATACAGTTTTAAAAGAGCCGGTAGGAACTTATCTGAATGAAAGAATTGCCTCGGATGAACGTTTTAAGGACAGTGAGGCAGTTACCCTGGGCAGCCTGTTCCGGATATGGGAAAATGAGAACGAAAATCTGTGGATTCCCTATATTAACTGTGCAGAAGATAAAATGATACTGGAAAAATATTATCTGATGCAGGGCAGGATGGCAGCAGGCAAAGTGGACCGGGAAACGGGAGAACTGGCTTTGCTCTCAGAGCAGAAGATGAAAAGCTACAGCATTTCACTTGAAGATGCAGAAAGTGTAACACTTAGTAATTTATGCTGCAGCTATGCTTTTACGGAGCAGAATGGCCAGGTGACGGAAACCGTTACAATAAAGGCGGATGGAAAGTATCAGGGCAACAGGGAACTGCTGCAGAAAACAAAGCACAGGGATGAAAAATTGGAAGATCTTCATACAGACAGTCAGGATGAAAATGCTCTGATGGAAGTGGAAGCAGAAATAGAGCAGACTTTGGAAGAAAAGATGGATGCCATGACAGAAAAATTGCAACAGAATCAGAATGCAGATGGAACAAACAGTTATTATAAATTAGGGGCATATGCAAGGGATATTTATTTGCAGTTTCAGAAGGATTGGAGCGGTTACCGGAAAAACCTGACAGTGGAATATCATTGGGATGTCACGCTGGTGACATCTCCGTAGGATGCTGGACACCCGGTTACACTGGTAACATTGGCAACATCTTTGTAAGATGTCTGGTTCTGGTGATGCTGATGGCAGCCGATTATTTCTTAAGTTAATTTATTAATTTGACTTAGATTGGGCAAAAACAGAAAGATTACATTACTTTTTGCCAAAAATGAGTTGCAGAAGGAAGCATAGTCTTTGTTATTTGCTTCTGATTGGGTAAAAAGACTTCATTTTTCTAGAATCTTACCCAAACCGAGAGAACTTCGGAGATAACAGCAGAGGAGATTGGGCAAAAAAGAGTCATTTTTCTTAAATTATACCCAAATCAACTTCACCAGCGACTTTTGAGAGAAAAGTCGCAAACTCAACCGTGTCCCTAAAAAGAAAAGTTACAAGCTCAGCCGCATCCCACCAAGAAAAATTTACAACCCCACCCCATTTCTACATAAAATTTTCTCCCCAAAAAGTTATCAAAATGTATAGAAAAAATTTTTTCGGTTATATTCCAGATAGAAAGTCAGAATGGTATGGCTAAAGAAAGCGTAGCAAGGAAAAGAAGAAACAAGAAATCAGAAACATGAAAAGGAGTTTTACCATGAAAGAATATAACCGAAAAAAATTGTATTTAAAAAGGGCGTTGTTCTATGGCATGCTGTTATTACTGTTGGTATTTACGGTGGACAGTGCGAAAAAGGCTTATGAGGGGCGAAGAATGCAGGAGGACATTGCAGAAAAGATTCTGCGTTTCCATGTCAGGGCAAACAGTGATGGGGAAGCAGATCAGGCACTGAAGCTTAAGGTGCGGGATGCTGTTGGAAAAGAAATGGGAGAACTTTTGCAGGATGCTAAGACAGCCGAAGAAAGCAGCCGGATTGCAAGAGAACACTTCCCGGAAATTATACATATTGCAAAAGAAGTCATCCGGCAGGAGGGCTATGATTATCCGGTAGAGGTGAAATTATCTTCCGTGGAGTTCCCGGTAAAGACCTATGGCAGTTATACGTTCCCGGCGGGAACTTATCAGGCACTGGAAGTGATTATCGGAGCAGGCATGGGACATAACTGGTGGTGTGTCATGTATCCGAATATGTGCTTTGAAGGAAGTGTCTATGAGGTTGTGGATGGTAAATCAGAAAAGGTATTGAAGGATACCTTGAGTGAGACGGAATATCAGTCTCTGATGGAAGAGAAGAATTATAAGATTTCATGGAAATGGCTGGATTTCTGGGATAAATAGTGCTATACTGACCTGGATTTCTATAGAAGGAGCGGATTAGATGACAAAAGATGTAATTGTATCAATCAGCGGATTACAGATGCCGGCAGAAGGAGAAGCAGAGCCGGTTGAAGTGATTACAGTAGGGGATTATTACCAGAAAAACGGAAAACATTATGTGCTGTATGAAGAAGTAAATGAAGGTTTTGAAGGAAGCACAAAGAATATAATCAAGATGCAGGAAAACTGTATTGATATTACAAAAAAAGGAGTTTCCAATGTACACATGGTCTTTGAAAAGAACCGGAAAAATATGTCTTATTATGGAACGCCATTTGGAAATCTTCTGGTTGGAATTGATGCAAAGGATATTAAAGTGGAAGAGACAGAACATTGTATTGATGTGCAGATAGATTATGCATTGGAGGTAAACTATGAGCATCTGGCAGACTGTACCATTAAGATGAAGATTGCATCAAAAGAAAAAGGCGGATTCAGTCTTGCGTAGCTGGATGTATAAAAATAGAGCTGGGTGAAAACCCAGCTCAAGTTATTTTATTTACCAGCTTTTTCTTTTAACTTTGCCATAAAGCCTTTTTTCTTTTTGGCAGGTGCTTCGATAGGACCACGCATTCCTTTTACTGCGGTAATGTAAAGCCCGCTGACAGTAGCTTTTACTTCCTTCTTAACCGGAACGGAATCAAAAATCTGTCCGTCACAGATTAAAGTCATAACCTTTGGACCAACCTTTGCTTTGACGATTGGAAGTTTGGAACGGCGGAGCATTTTCGGAGTCTGGGCAATGACATTTGCCGGAAGACCGGAATCTTTAAGCCGCATCTTCTTCTTATCGATAATCAGCATGGAAATGGTCTGTGCTGCTGCTGCAATCTGGGCATCCTGTTCTTCTTTCTTTTTCTGAGCTCGTTTGCCCACAAAATAAAGAACAATCAGGGCAATAATCATAATAATCAGTATTGTTAATAATACAATCGCAAATTTTGGCACGATGAAAACCTCCTTAAGTAAAATCCAAATATGATTGTATCATTGATTGGCAGGATTGACAACCTGCAAATGCGAAAAATTCTATGAAATGCTTTTATTTTCGGTGAAAATGTGGTATCTTTAGAAAGTATGACTGACTGGAAAAATCCAGCCTTTGAATGAAAGACAGAAGGGAAATAAATATGAAGAAGAAAATAGTAGCAGTATTGTTATGCCTGACACTGGCATTTTCAGTAACTGGCTGTGGAAAAGACAAGAAAAGTGAATCGGTAGAGAATACAGAGAGCACAGAAGTGGTATCCAGTGCGGCAATTGATTTTGACCCGCTTGATTATGTGGAACTGGGCGATTATATGGGATTGTCAGTAGCTTTGACAGACGATTATTCCGTAAGTGATGATGATGTGAAGACTTTTATTGAGAATAGCGTAATTACCAACTATCCATACTATGTAGATACGGATAAAACAGTGGTAGAGGATGGAGATGCTGTAAATATCGATTATGAAGGATTAAAAGATGGTGTGGCATTCAGCGGTGGAACTGCAACAGATACGGTCTTAGAGATTGGAAGCAATACGTTTATTGACGGCTTCGAAGAAGGACTGATTGGTGCAAAAGTAGGGGATAAAGTAACCTTGAATCTTACATTCCCGGAAAGCTATCAAAATACAGACCTGGCAGGACAGGCGGTTGTGTTTAATGTAACCATCAATAAAATTGTTGAGAAACAGGATATTACTTATGACAATATGACAGATGAATATGTGGCATATGTCAATGCTAAGGCCAGCCTTGGCTATGATACGGTAGATGAGATGAAGGCAGATGCACGCAATTATATGGAATCTTCTAAGGAATCCTCCAAGAAATCTGCAATCCGTTCTGCAGTAATGGACAAGTTAGGAGAGGTATGTACCGTAAAGGAAATTCCGGATGGACTTCTGGATGCCCGTATGGAAGAGGTAATGGCACAGTATGAATCCTATTACTGCAGCGATGGAAGCAGCCTTAAGGATTATGTGGAAAATACAGCAAATCAGGATTATGATGAATTTGTAAGCAATGTAACTGACGAAGTGACATCAGATCTTAAGACACAGATGATTTTAGAGGCAATTGCAGAAAAGGAAGGCATTGAGTTTGACCAGGATGGCTTTGACAGCTACGTTGGAAATCTTATGAGCAATTACAGCTACAGCGATGAATCCACATTATACAAATCATATGGATTAAGCGCAGACAGTGGAAAAGAATATTTAAAGAAAGTATATGTATGCAATCTGGCACTGCAGAAAGTAGTTGACAGTGCAACTGTTGAAGATGAGGCAGGAACAGAAAATGTTACAGATACTGAATTAAATACAGAAAACTAAAAAGGATTAGAAAATTTTTTATCTAAGGGGGATAGAAAAATGGAACTTGTTGACATCAGAGATTTATTTCACCATCAGGAAGATTATGTAGGTAAGAAAATTACCGTCGGAGGCTGGGTAAGAAGTAACCGTAATTCTAAAAACTTCGGATTTATCGTAGTAAATGACGGAACTTTTTTTGAACCACTGCAGGTAGTATATGCAGACGGACTGGAGAATTTTCAGGAGCTTACCAAAATTAATGTGGGCGCAGCTATTGTTGTTATCGGAGTGCTGGAAGCTACACCGGAAGCAAAGCAGCCATTTGAAATTCAGGCAGAGGAAATCATAATTGAAGGCGCATCTGCACCGGATTATCCGTTACAGAAGAAACGCCACAGCTTCGAATATTTAAGAACCATTTCACATTTAAGACCACGTACCAATACCTTTGAGGCAGTATTCCGTGTGCGTTCCCTGATTGCATATGCAATTCATAAGTTCTTCCAGGAGAGGGACTTTGTCTATGTACACACTCCGCTGATTACCGGAAGTGACTGTGAGGGTGCCGGGGAAATGTTCCAGGTTACTACCATGGACTTAAATAACATTCCACACAAGGAAGACGGAAGCATTGATTATACACAGGATTTCTTTGGAAAACCAACCAATCTTACCGTAAGTGGACAGTTAAACGGAGAGACCTTTGCACTGGCGTTCAAAAATATTTATACCTTTGGACCAACCTTCAGGGCGGAAAATTCCAATACTACAAGACATGCTGCAGAGTTCTGGATGATTGAGCCGGAAATCGCATTTGCAGATCTGGAAGATGACATGGTACTGGCGGAGAGTATGCTGAAATATATTATTTCCTATGTTATGGAACATGCACCGGAAGAAATGCAGTTCTTTAATTCCTTCGTAGACAAGGGACTGATTGAGCGGCTGAATAATGTATTACATTCCGATTTCACAAGAGTGACTTATACAGAAGCCATTGAACTTTTGGAGAAGAATAATGATAAATTTGATTACAAGGTATCCTGGGGCTGCGACCTTCAGACCGAGCATGAGCGTTTCTTAACCGAGCAGGTTTTCAAGAGACCGGTATTCGTAACAGATTATCCAAAGGAAATCAAAGCCTTCTATATGAAACTAAATGAAGATGGCAAGACAGTTGCAGCCGTTGACTGTCTGGTGCCAGGAATCGGAGAAATTATCGGAGGAAGCCAGAGAGAGGATGACTACGATAAATTATTAGAAAGAATCCATGAACTTGGATTAAAAGAGGAAGATTACAGCTTCTATCTTGATTTACGTAAATATGGTTCTGCAAGACATGCAGGCTTCGGACTTGGATTTGAAAGATGCGTCATGTATCTTACCGGTATGGCAAACATCCGTGATGTCATTCCGTTCCCAAGAACCGTTAACACCTGTGAATTGTAAGAGCAGCAGGTTATAGAAGAAGTATATAGAAGAAGGGCATATGAAAAAACTTTCGTTTTTTCATACGCCCTTCTTTTGAATCATGGATTGATTTTATATAAGATAAATAAAGGGAGGTATTTTGCTTAACCCATAATTACTTCAACAGTAACTTCTTTCTTAGACGGATCAAATGGAATCATATTGCCATCAGCAATAACACCATCTACAGTAAGAACCTTGACACCTTTCTGTACGCCATTTGGATTCTTTACCAGAATGTGATAGGTTACACCACGGAAATCTCGTTTTGCGGTAAAACCGGATAAAGTAGATGGAATACATGGATCAATTACAAGACCATCATAATCCGGACGGATACCTAAGATATACTGGGATACATCAAGGAAAGTCCATGCAGCAGTACCGGTAAGCCAGCTGTTCTTTGCTTCACCGAAGTTTGGCGCATCTTTTCCGGCAATCATCTGAGAGTACACATATGGTTCAGTGCGGTGGATTTCGCTGATATCTTCGATATAAGCAGGACAGGTTCTGGTGTATACCTGCCATGCACGGTCGCCACGTCCAACGACTGTTTCCGCAATGGAAATCCATGGATTGTTGTGACAGAAGATACCTGCATTTTCTTTGTATCCAGGTGGATAAGAAGAAATTTCACCGAGCTCTACATGGTATTTGTGATAAGGTGGCTGCAGCAGTACAATACCGTATTTGGTATCTAAGTATTTTTCGACAGACTGCATTGCCTGAAGACAATTGCCTTCTTTCAGGCCGATTTCGGCCATAACACAGAATCCCTGCGGCTCGATAAAGATTTTACCGTCGTCACATTCTTTGGAACCGATTTTCTGTTTGTAGTGGTCGTAAGCTCTTAAGAACCATTCGCCATCCCAGCCGGCATCGAGAACGGTTTTTTTCATGGAAGCAATTGCTTCTTCCGCTTCTTTGGCTTCTTCATTTAATCCTCTGTGTTTGCAGATTTCTACATAATCTTTACCATATTTTACAAACATGCCTGCGATAAATACAGACTCTGCATTTGGTCCTTCAGATGGTCCGAAGGTCTGGAAGGATTCACCCGGCTCTTCTGAGAAGCAGTTTAAGTTCAGACAGTCATTCCAGTCAGCACGTCCAATCAGAGGGAGCCCATGTGGTCCTAAGTGTGTTCTGGTATAGTTGAAGGAACGTCTTAAATGTTCCATAAAATCGGTTGCTTTGCTTTCGTCATTATCATAAGGAGTGATTTCATCTAAAATGGAGTAATCTCCGGTCTCCTTGATATAAGCAGCAGTACCGGCAATGAGCCATAACGGGTCATCATTGAATCCGCTTCCGATATCAGCATTTCCTTTTTTGGTAAGTGGCTGATACTGATGGTAAGCACTTCCATCCTCAAACTGGGTGGATGCGATATCTAAAATACGCTGTCTTGCACGGTCCGGAATCAGATGAACAAATCCTAAAAGATCCTGACAGGAATCACGGAAGCCCATGCCTCGTCCAATTCCGGATTCGAAATAGGAAGCGGAACGTGACATATTAAAGGTAACCATACACTGATATTGATGCCAGATGTTTACCATACGGTCTAACTTCTCTTCGGAAGAAGATACGGTAAAGTGGTTTAAAAGGTTATTCCAGTATTCTTTTAATTCTGCTAAAGCAGCGTCAGCTTTTTCTGTGGTATCAAAACGTTTTAATAATTCTTCTGCCGGTTTTCTGTTGATGCATCCGTTTTCAGCAGGACCATCCCATTTCTCGGCAACCGGATTCTCTACATAACCCAGTACAAAAACAAAGGATTTTGATTCGCCCGGTGCAAGAGAAACCTTGATATGGTGGGAACCAATCGGAGACCAGCCGCTTGCTACAGAGTTCTTAGAGGTTCCGTTTATAACAACTTCCGGCGCGGAATTTTCACCATAAGCACCAAGGAAAGATTCACGGTCGGTATCGAATCCGGCAAGCTGGGTATTTACAGCATATACCGCATAATGATTACGGCGCTCGCGGTATTCTGTCTTATGATAAAGGGCAGAGCCGTGAATTTCCACTTCACCGGTACTGAAGTTACGCTGGAAGTTTGTCATATCATCCATGGCATTCCACAGACAGAATTCTACATAAGAGAATACGGAAATTTCTTTGTGTTCGCTGCCGTGGTTGGTTAGTGTCAGTTTGTTAATCTCACAGGTATTTCCCATAGGAACAAACATGGTCAGCTCTGCGGATAACTGATTTTTGCTTCCCTCAAAAACAGAGTAGCCTAATCCATGCCGGCACTGATAGGAATCTAATTCAGTCTTGGCTGGCATCCATCCCGGATTCCAGATGTTGTCACCGTCTTTAATATAGTAATAATGTCCATTGCTGTCATAAGGAATATTGTTGTAACGATATCTTGTAAGACGAAGGAGCTTGGCGTCTTTATAGAAACTGTATCCTCCGCAGGTGTTAGAAACCAGTGAAAAGAAATCTTCACATCCTAAATAGTTGATCCATGGAAGTGGAGTCTTTGGGGAAGTGATGACATATTCTTTCGCTGCATCATCGAAATGTCCAAATTTCATAATTAAATAACCTCCTTAAATACGATGTGTTCGAAAACGATTAAGAGAGGTATTTCTTTAGGTTGAGTATAATATAAGAATCAGGAAAAAGCAACAGAAATATTGAAGAAAGTATGTGTTTTAGGAGAAAAGAGCGAAAATGACAGCTTTTTGTCATACGAACCGAAAACACTGAGTGATAACGATTAAGTGGAAAGAAAGAAAAAAATCGACTTAATATAGAAGAAAGAAAAACTGATTAGTAAAAAATGCACAAAACAAATAAATAAAAACTAGATAACTGTTACAAATATACAAAAAAGGGTTGCATTTCACGCTGGATATGTTATGATAAAGCTACGAAAACGATTAAGAAAAAAGCAACTCGAAACAGTGAGGTGCAGAAGATGGTATCTTTAAAAGACATTGCGAAAGAATGTGGTGTATCAACTGCAACAGTTAGCAAAGCGCTGAATGGACAACATGATATTGGAGAAGAAACAAAAGCAAGGGTAAGAGAGACAGCAGAGCGGATGGGGTATTTTCCAAATGCAGCTGCCAGAGCATTAAAGACCAACCGTTCCTACAACGTAGGAGTCCTGTTTCAGGAAGAAGCAGGAAGTGGTCTGACACATGAATATTTTTCAGGTGTGTTAAATGGAATTAAGGTGCAGGTTGAGAAGATGGGATACGATGTAACATTTATCAACAACAGTTACGGAGTAAAGAAAACCTCATTTTTTGAACATTGCAGATACCGGAATTTTGAAGGAATCGTTATCGTGTGTGCTGATTTTGCCAGCCAGGGAGTGCTTGAATTAATGAACAGTGCATTCCCGGTGGTGACCATTGATTATACACATTACAATTGCACAGCAGTTTGTTCCAATAATGTAAAAGGAATGGAGGATCTGCTGAAGTATATATATAAGAAGGGTCACCGAAAAATTGCTTACATACACGGACAGAAAAACTCGAATGTAACACGAGAAAGACTTACAAGCTTTTACCGGACGATGGAAGAACTTCATATTAAGGTAAATGAAGATTACATTCGGGAAGCTGCTTATCTGGAAACAAAGGGAGCGGCGGAGCAGACAGAAATCTTACTTGGTATGGATGACCCGCCAACCTGTATTCTTTATCCGGATGACACCTCTTTAATCGGAGGAAAAAACGTGATTATGGAACGTGGGATGCATATCCCGGAAGATGTTTCCATTGCAGGATATGACGGAACAAGAATTTCCCAGTTATCCCATCCGAGAATCACAACGATTCGTCAGGATACAGAAGAAATAGGAAGAGAAGCAGCCAGGCGTCTGATTGATGCCATCGAGAAACCGAGAACTACTCTCATTGAGAGAGTCGTTATAGAGGGCACATTGATTACCGGCCAGTCGGTAGGAGATCTGCCTGAAAACAACATCCAAAAGGATGACGAATAAGAAGGAGGAGAACTCAATGAAAAAGAAACTTATCAGTACTTTATTGTGTGTATCCATGGTAGCAGCTATGGTAGCTGGATGTGGATCAGGGGATGACACAAAGGATGCTAACAATGATGCATCCAACACAGAAGGAACAGCAGATGCAGATACGGACACAGACAGTGGTTCTGATTCTACAGAAGTAGAGAATACAATCACCGGTGATCCTAGTGCAGATGATGCATTCGTAGTATGGGGCTGGAACGACGATATCAAGAATATCTTAGATGGACCGTTTGCAGAGCAGTACCCAGACCTTGCAAAACGTATCGTATTCGTAAATGCAGGTGGATCTGATTATTATCAGACAAAGATTGATGAAATCTTAGATGATCCTGATAATGAATTGTATCCAGACCTGATGGGACTTGAGGTTGACTACGTTTTGAAATATGTAAACAGTGACTGGCTGACCTCAGTTGGTGACTGTGGAATTACAGCAGATGATTATGCAAATCAGTATCAGTACAATCTGGATCTTGGAACTGTATCCGGCGAAGATTCTTCTGATGCAAACAATGTAAAAGCATTATTCTGGCAGGCTACTCCTGGATGCTTCCAGTTAAGAGCAGACCTTTGTGAGAAATATCTTGGAACAACAGATCCTGCTGAATTAAGCACAATGTTCTCTACATGGGATGGCGTTCTTGATACAGCAAGAAAAGTAAATGATGCATCCAATGGAAAATGTAAACTGTTCTCCGGTTATGATGAGTGCTTCCGTGTACTTTCTAACTCAAGAGCAACCGGCTGGTATGGCGATGACGATGTGATTTCTGTTGATGATAACATGACAGAGTACATGGACCTTGCTAAGACAATGGTAGACGAAGGCTTAACCTATGAAACAGACCAGTGGTCAACTGACTGGTATGCAAACATGGAAGGTGATGGCGAAACATCTAATGCAGCACTTGCTTACTGCGGATGCCCATGGTTCACATACTGGAGCTTAAAAGATACCTGGAAAGGCAACACAATCCTTGTAAACGCACCGGAGCAGTTCTATTGGGGTGGTACAGGACTTGCAGCAACAGCTAACTGTGCAGATAAAGAACTTGCTGGAACAATCATTAAAGCATTTACCTGTGATACAGACTTCATGGTATCTATCAATGCAAAGAACAGTGATTTCGTAAACAACAAAGAAGCTGTTAAGAAGATTTCAGAAGCTGGTGCAACCTGTGACTTCTTATATGCAGATGCTGGTCAGGACATCATGGCATTCTACTTACCAATGGCTGATTCCATCAGTGCTAAGAATGCAACAGCAGAAGATCAGAACATCAACGCTTCCTGGGCAACTCAGGTAAAAGAGTATGCAGCAGGAAACAAGGATAAAGATACTGCAATCGCAGATTTCAAATCCGCAGTACATGACTCCTATTCATACTTAAAAGCTGAATAATCAGTAAAAGAACAATAACTATGCTGCCCTTTCCGGCATGGGAAGGGCAGCATTTATAAACAAAACTATTGGAGAGTTGTTTTTAAATATAGGGAAATGGAAGATGGATTGAGAGGAGTTGGCAAAGATGGACAAAAAGAAAAAACGTAAACATATTGAATATGGCAGATATGGATACTTCTTTATCGCCCCATTCTTCATTGCATATTGTCTGTTTCAGTTATGGCCGTTATTTAATACATTTTACTATAGTACATTAAGCTACTATAAGAGAAACGGTAGAGAATTTATTGAATTTTGTGGATTAGACAATTTCAAAAATATTCTTGGACTGACAGCAGGTGAAAAAGGATATGCATTGATTTATTTGAAAAATACACTGGCAATGTGGGTATGCAACTTTATTCCACAGATTTTAGTTTCATTGTTACTGGCAGTATGGCTGACTGATAACATTGTAAAATTAAAAGCTCAGGGCGCATATAAAATTATTATTTACTTACCGAGTATTATCACAGCAGCGTCTGTATCTGTTTTATTCAATGCAATGTTCTCCCAGTACGGACCAATTACACAGTCCTTACGTAACATGGGAATCATTTCACAGAAATTTAACTTTATGACAAGCATCGGCGGAACGCGGGGGTTAATATCATTTATCCTCTTCTGGATGTGGTATGGAAATACAACCCTGTTGCTGATATCAGGAGTTTTGGGAATTGACCCAAGTCTTTATGAAGCAGCAGACATCGATGGAGCAACCGGATGGAAGAAATTCCGTTACTTAACACTTCCATTATTAAAACCGATTATGTTATACGTATTGATTACTTCCGCAATCGGTGGTTTACAGATGTACGATATCCCGGCATTATTCAATGTCAGCAAGTCAGGACTTATCGGACAGCCGGATGATTCATCCACAACAATGGCAATGTACATCATGAGATTATATCAGAGTGATGTAGGTAAGGCGGCAGCAGTATCTGTATTCCTGTTTATTCTGACCTTGATTATCAGTCTTATCTTCTTCGGAACGATGACGGATCGGAGCGAGAAGAAACATAAGAAAGGAGGGAATCGATAATGGCAAGTTTTGATATGGCAATGAGCGGACAGACATCCCAGCCAAAACAGAAAAGTTATTCGAAAGTATTACATACGAAAAGAGCAATCCGAGGTTTGATTTGTATCCTCTTCTGTCTCCTTAGTTTACTGCCATTCCTTTTAATGGTTATGAATGCAACCAGAACCTCCGGAGATATACAGGCAGGTGTAACATTGATTCCTTCTTCCCACCTGATGGAGAACTGGAATATGCTTATTCAGAAGCAGAATGGTATGAGATTAACATTAGGAAGAGCAATGTTGAACTCCTTATGTATCACAGTACCAGGTACCTTCCTTGCAGTATATTGTTCCTGTATGACAGCTTATGGAATTCATGTATATAACTTCAAAGCAAAGAAGTTTGCATGGGCGTTCATCATGGCAATCATGATGGTGCCGAACCAGATTACAATCATTGGTTTCTACCGCTTTATGTTAAAACTGAATCTGGTAGATACTTATATCCCATTGATTATTCCTTGTATCGCAGCACCGGCAGTTGTATTCTTCATGAAACAGTATATGGAAAGTACCTTATCCATTGAAATGATTGAAGCTGCACGAATTGACGGAGCAAGAGAATTCCGGATTTTCAATACCATTATCATGCCGATTATGAAACCGGCAGTAGCAACACAGGCAATCTTCCAGTTTATTGCACAGTGGAATAACCTCTTTACCCCAACCATCATGTTAACAACTGATGAGAAGAAAACACTTCCATTGTTCGTACAGATGCTGACAGCAGATCAGTTCCGTGTAGATTACGGTGTTGTATATGTAGGCCTTACCGTAACGGTACTTCCATTAATTATTGCTTACCTTATCCTTTCAAAATACATTGTAGCAGGTGTAGCACTTGGTGGTGTAAAGGGCTAAAACAAAAAGAATTCTTTTTTCCATTTCCTCATACAAAATATAATTAAGCGCGAAGAGAGGTTGCCGAAAGGCAGCCTCTCTTCGTGTGCATATAATTGCTTGCAATTAGACAAGTTCTGTGATACACTTTCAAACGTTGCAAGTACCCCGTAAAACCAAGGTCTTTGGGGAAGAAGAAACCGAGTGTTCGAGACCTTCCACTCGTAAAACAAAACTAGAGGAGACAAAAGAATATGAGAAACAAAAAAGTATTATTTATTGTGCAGGCTGCGTTAATTGCAGCAATCTATGTGGCACTGACTTATCTTAGCAGTATTGCAGGACTGGCATCCGGTACGATTCAGGTGCGTATTTCAGAAGCATTATGTATTCTGCCAGTATTTACGACTGCAGCAATTCCGGGATTATGGCTGGGATGTTTTCTGGCAAATATGCTGACAGGCGGTATTCCTGTGGATGTTGTGTGCGGAAGCGTTGCAACTTTGATTGGAGCGTTTGGAACTTATGCATTAAGAAAGCATAAATTTGCATGCACATGGCCGCCGGTTATTGCAAATATGGTGATTGTACCTTTTGTATTACGCTATGGTTATGGCTTTATTACAGAATATAAAGGCATTGACTGGTCGATTCCATTTAATGCACTTACTGTTGGAATCGGAGAAGTTATCACCTGTGTGATTTTAGGCAGTGTATTACTCCGGGTACTGAATAAGTACCGCAATGTAATCTTTCATGAATAAAAATAAAATAATACTTGCAATTTAAAATGCCATAAAATATAATGGTTTTAGACCAAAGAGGGTATATTCGAAAGAATATGCCCTCTTTTTACATCTGAAAAATACTTAAAGAGGGTGATTGATTGAAAACACTAGAGACAAATGACTGGATGATTTTAAATAGTATTATTTATAAGATTTATACGACGGAAGATGCAGATATTATGCGGGAGCAGTTTTTAGAGCAGATGAAGATGGTGCTGGATTTTGACAGTGCAGATTTTTTTCTCGCAGACAGCCAGGAGAGCAGGCATCTGGTAAGACCGGTCACTTATAATTGTGATGATGAATCCCCGATGTATGATGAAATGAATGCTGACCGCGGAATTGTATATAGCGGAAAGAGCCTGGTGTACCGGGAAACTGATATGATATCGGATGAAAAAAGGGTACAGACAGAATATTATCAGAAGGTGTACCGGCCAAATAACTGGCATTATGCAATCCAGATGATATTGGGAAGAAATAAGGAATTTCTGGGTGTTGTCACTTTTTACCGGACAATCGGAAAAGATAATTTCCAGTATGATGACATTTTTATTCTGGACATGTTAAAAGACCATCTGGCATTCCGGCTGTATAAGGACGGACAGCAAAAGGATGAAAGGGCAGAGAAACTTACGATAACAGAAGTAACAGAGAAATATGAACTGACAAAGCGGGAACATACGATACTGCAGCTTTTGATGCAGGGAAAGGATAATCATACCATCTGTGAAGAATTGTCCATAAGTGTAAATACATTAAAGAAGCATATCTTAAATATCTATCGGAAGCTGGGTATCAGAAACCGCGTTCAGATGTTTAAAATGATTAAAGAAAAAGAGTGATTTTTCTATATCGAAAAGATGATGGAAAAGAAGATTTTTCTGTGAATGAGGCAGAGAAATCTTCTTTTTGTTTACGCGAGTAGCGAGAAAAATCTGAGAGAAAAGAAGGAGCCAAGCTTGCTTGAGAGAACTTCTTTTCTACTCAGATTTGGCGAGCACCGCGATAACTCGAGAAACTCGCAAAGCGTGTTTCTCGTAGTTTAAGTTGTCAGGCATCCGTTAGAAGATGCCAGTGGCAGGTTTTGCAGTTATAAAATTTTTATGAAATAAAGGGAAGTTATATTGACTTATCGGAAAGTGGCAGGTAAGATGGCAGTATCGAAAGCAAATCATTTGCTTTGATTTCGTAGAGCGGGAATATTTCCCAGATTCATTGGCATTTTCGCCAAAATTTCCAAGAAACAGGATGAAAAAAAAGAGGCAGTAAAAGAGTTGAAACAAACGAACTGGTTTGGGTTGTCAAGTCGGGACTCTTTTACTATAATGAAAGGAGAACTATTGTGTATGGCAAGAAAATGTAAAAGCTATGAGGAACTGGAACTTTCCGATGATTTCATGTTTGCAAAGGTAATGCAGAACAAGGCTCTTTGCAAGGAATTACTGGAACTGATTATGGGCTTTTCGATTGCGGATATTGTATATCTGGAGGAACAGAAAACTCTGGATGTGGCAGCAAATGCCAAAAGTGTGCGTATGGATGTGTATGCTGCGGATGAGAATCAGACGATTTATGATATTGAGATGCAGACCGGAAAGAAAAAGCATCTTCCGAAACGAAGCCGTTATTATCAGGGAATCATAGATATTGACGAGACGGATAAGGGAATTGAATATCAGAACTTGAATAAAAGCTATGTAATATTTATCTGCACCTTTGATCCATTTGATGCGGGCAGACATATTTATTCCTTTGAGAACAGGTGCATACAGGATTTGAATCTGGAGCTGGGGGACGGAACCGGTAAAATCTTTTTGAGCGCAGTGGGGCGGCAGAACGATGTCAGCGCAGAGATGAAAGCATTTTTGGAATACTTGTCCAAGAAAACAATAGAAACAGACTTTGTGCATCGACTGGACCGGGAAGTTCAGCGGGTCCGTGATAACCAGAAATGGAGGAAAGAGTATATGCAAAGACAGTCGGATTGGATTGAAGATAGAGAAGAGGCAAAAGAAGAAGGAAAATTAGAACTGCTGAATCAGTATGTAAGCGGAATGAAAGCTAAGAACATATCAGAAACTGAAATAAAAAATAATCTGATGGATATTTTTGCATTGCCGGAAGAGGAAGCAGAAAATTTATTGCAGGGTGGTAAAGAACAGTAAAATATATATTGGAATAGCATGATTTAAGGAGAAGGTTCGCTATTGTCATAACCGATAGAAAGGGGCAATAGGGAATCTTTTTTACTTTACAGGAAATTGTTTTCCTGTAAAGTAAAAAACGCTCCGCGCGAATGCACACTGCGGCGTATAAGGTAGATGTCGCAAGCGACCGCCGCAGGCGCGAGAATGTGCCAAGGCACATTCTTTGTTACGATAAACTTGAAAATATGTTTCAAGTAGTTTATGGCAGGAGCAGAATTTGACAATCTGGGGTATAATAATTGAAGAAGAAAAGAGAATGAGGAAGATGATATGATAGAATTTAGACCAATAACCATAGATGACAGAGACTGGATGAGTGAAAAGCTGAGGGAAGATAACCGACAGGGCTGCGAATACAGCTTTGCAAATAACTTTATCTGGTCTGTGATATATAAAGTGGAAGTGGCAGAAGTCTGCGGCTGCTGCGTGATAAAATTCGATGCAGAAGGGGAAGACTGTTATGCATTCCCAATTGGAGCCGGAGATAAGAAGGCAGCAATTATGCAGCTCCTTACACATGCAAAAGAAGATAACAGCAAGCTCTATATTGAAAGTATTGAGGAGGCAGACCGGGAGTTTTTAGAAACGTATTTTTCCGGTATTTTTCAGATCGAAGAAAACAGGGACAGCTTTGATTATATTTATACAGTGGATAAGCTGACCAGTCTGGCAGGAAAGAAGCTTCATGGCAAACGAAATCACATTGCAAGATTTAAAGATGACGAGGATTGGAGTTATGAGCCAATGACAGCGGAAAATAAGCAGGAATGCTATGATATGAATCTTAAGTGGTGCGACCGGAGAGCCTGCAAGTGGAATGAGGATATGAGTGATGAGCAGTGTGCCCTGAATCAGGCAATGAAATATTTTGATGAGTTGCATTTAGAGGGTGGCATATTGCGTAAGGCTGGAGAAATCGTAGCATTTACCATAGGAGAACGATTAAATTCCGATACTTATGTAGTGCATTTTGAAAAAGCATTTCCGGAAATACAGGGTGCTTATCCAATGATTAACCAGCAGTTTGTAATGCATAATTGTCAGGAGTATAGTTATGTAAACCGAGAAGATGATGCCGGGGATGAAGGACTGCGAAAGGCAAAATTATCCTATTATCCTGATATTTTGCTGAAAAATTATACTGCACGGGAGATTTAAGATGGAAATACGGTTTGCAACAAAAGAGATGATTCCACAGATAAAAGAGATTTGGCATCGGGGCTTTGGGGATGAAGAGGACTATATGGAATTCTATTTCACGCACCGGTTTACGGAAGAAAATATGCTGGTGTGTATGGAAGATAAGAAGCCTGTGGCAATGACAACATTTCTTAAGGCGTATCTTGTGACCGGGGAAGGTGAGATACCGGTACATTATGCTTATGCAGTAGCAACCCTGCCGGAATACCGGGACAGGGGCTATGCAAAAATGCTGTTAGAAAAAGGAAAACAGCATTTTCAGACACCGATTGTCTTAGAACCAGCCAGCGAAAGCCTCATATACTATTATGAGAAGCTGGGATTCCGTATGGCATTTTGCGTAGCAGAGCGAACCATTCTTCCGGATGAAATTGCAGAAGCAAAAGGGGAAGAAAAAGGGCAGCAGGAATACTGGCTGCTTACAGTGACACCGGATGAGTATGTGCAGCTTCGGGATGCTTATTTTATGGGAAATGGTTATATCCGCTGGGATAAGGATGCAATCACTTATGCGTTGCTGGAAAATGACTATGCAGATGGTTATGCTTATAAAGTGCAGCACCATGGCAGAGAGGATCTTTTATTATTCCGGGAAGAGGAAAATGCAATCGAAGTATTGGAAACAACTTTATCAGAGCAGGATTTGCTGGCGGTATTAAAGCGTCTTCGGATAAAAGTTCCGGTCAGAGTCAGAAAATCTTTGGCGGCAGTTGAAAGAGAAGAACGAGTCGGAAATGATAAAAAGGAACAGGGCTATCAGAAAGAAGATTTTGGCATGATAACCGGCTGTGATGAGGTAAAGAATGGGTACTTGAATCTTACGCTGGAGTAGAAACTTTATGAGATAAATTCTATATGAGAGAAGAATTTTATAAGAAGATAATGAAATGCTGCTTTAGAATAGCAAGTGTGAAAGGAGGTTTTATATGATCGGAATATATATCTGGATTCCGTTTGTAGGAACATTTTTAGGGGCGGCCTGTGTGCTGTTTATGACTGGGGAGTTGAAGCCGCTGGTGCAGAAATCCCTGCTGGGATTTGCATCCGGAGTCATGGTGGCAGCGTCGGTATGGTCGCTATTGATTCCGTCTTTGGAAATGTCAGAAGAAATGGGAAGGTTGTCATTTATTCCGGCAGCAGTTGGATTTGCCCTTGGAATTGCATTTTTGCTGATTTTGGATAGGATTATTCCGCATTTACATTTAAACAGTGATGAGCCGGAGGGAATTAAAGCACACCTAAAAAAAACAACCATGCTGGTACTAGCAGTTACCTTACATAATATTCCGGAAGGGATGGCAGTGGGTGTAGTATTTGCAGGATTTCTGATGGGCAGTGGAAATATTACTTTGACAGGAGCACTTGCCCTGGCAATCGGTATTGCCATTCAGAATTTTCCGGAGGGTGCAATTATATCCTTGCCACTTCGCAGTGAAGGAACCGGAAAAGGAAAAGCATTTCTTTACGGTGCACTGTCTGGCATTGTAGAGCCGATAGCTGCAATTATAACCATTGCAGCAGCATCTGTAGTGATTCCGATTCTGCCGTATCTGTTATCGTTTGCAGCAGGCGCCATGATTTATGTGGTAATAGAAGAACTGCTGCCAGAGGCATCCACAGGTAGCCATTCGAATATTGCAACCATATGGTTTTCAGTAGGATTTCTGCTGATGATGATACTGGATGTGGCACTGGGATAGAAAATCCCGGATAGCTGATAATTTGAGGAACATCTCATTTTTATCAGGTATCCGGGATTTTTTGTTAAAAATGTCCGGTTTCAACGATGATAGATCAAGTTGTAAGTTTATATGAATACTTTAAATTCATAGTTTACAAATGAATCGAAAAATCATATAATATCCATATGGATGTAAACAAAAGGAGGTGCGGCTATGAATATGAATCCGGAAATATATAGTGCAATTAGAGCGAACAACAATATGATTACAACATCGGATGTTTTGTCGATGGGATTTTCTAGAATGTTATTATCAAAGTACGTAAAAGAAGGATTACTAGAGCGTTGCAGACAAGGTGTTTATATGCTTCCAGAAGAAACACAGGATGATATGTACATATTAATGCTTAGTTCAAAAAAGATTATTTTTTTTCATGATACAGCATTATTTTTGAATGGGTTATCAGATCGAACTCCGTTTACTCATTCAGTTACGATTCCGAGTAATGCCTGTTTGCCAAAAGCAATTATAGGAGAATGTAATTGTTATTATGTGAAACCAGAGTTACATCAGCTTGGCGCTATTGATATGAAAACCACTTTTGGAAATGTAGTTCGATGTTATGATGCGGAAAGAACAGTATGTGATTTGTTAAGAAGTCGCACTCGTATAGATGAAGAAACTGTAATTGCTGCAATAAAAAATTATGCAGAATCGAGAAATAAAGATTTAAATAAATTATCAGAGTACGCAAAACAATTTAAGGTGGAAAAGACTTTGAAGAGGTATCTGGAGGTTTTATTATGAGTTCAAAAGCAATGAGTTTAAAGGGCAAAATAAAAAATTATGCAAAATCAAAAAGTATAGCAGCACAGGTTGTTTTGCAGAATTATATGTTCGAACGATTTCTTGCAAGACTGTCAATGTCAGACTATCGTGAGAAATTTGTTGTAAAGGGCGGAATGCTTATTGCAGCAATAGTCGGATTGGATACCAGATCCACTATGGACCTTGATACAACACTCAGAAATCTGCCACTAACGGAAGAAAAGGTTATGGAAGCAGTGGAAAATATATGCAAGATTACGTTAGGTGATGATGTAATATTTGAAGTGAAATCGATTGCACCTATTAGGAAAGATGACCGTTATGGTGGATTCTGTGTAAGGCTAGATGCAATATATGACACAATTGTTACCCCGTTATCAATAGATGTTTCTACAGGTGATGTGATAACACCGGAAGCTGTTGAATATGAGTTTAGTGGAATATTTGATGAAGAAATCAGAATTAAGATGTGGGGATATAACATCGAAAGCGTTATGGCTGAAAAGGTTGAAACAATTCTAAGTAGAGGAATATTTAATACAAGACCAAGAGATTTTTATGATGTTTATATTCTTGGAACAACACAGAGATATAATAAGAAAATATTCCTGAAGGCATTAGAGGCGACTGCAATTCATAGAGGAAGTAGGGAGCAAATAATAGATAAGACTGGAATTATTGAAAAATTGTCTGCAAGTGAGGAATTGATTCAAATGTGGGAGAAATATCGGAAGAAGTTTTCTTATGCAAGCGAAATTCAGTATGCAGATGTTATGGATGTGCTTATAAAAATGTTCCAATAGTTCTGTTCAGGAATGAAGGAACTTCTCTTATATGGTTATTTATGGTATCATATAAGAGAAGTTTTTAGTTTTATCGGGGAGTTTGGAGGTGCTATAAGCCTAAATCATCAAATCAGAAATTGAAACTGATATATCTTATGAAAATTCTTCTGGAGCGGACTGATGAAACGCACAGTATTACTATGCCGGAGATTATAGATGCACTCGCTGCGTATGATATAAGTGCGGAGTGCAAAACTGGCAAAAATCGGGAGCCGTCGATGCTCTCGACGGTTCCCGATGTATTGCCCACTAACTTTGAAATTTGTTCCCTTTTGGGATTGATATATTGCTTGCGACTAATGCGAGTGTAATGGCTTTTGGAAGGCAGAGATAAACATGAAAAAGATTATTATGAAAGTTGGGTTAATAATTATGGCACTTACAACAATGGTTACTATGAGTGCTTGCTCTAAAATTAATAATGATACGGCAAACGATGTGTGCTCGGCGTTGTCTGAGAAGTATGGAGAATCTTTTGTTGCTGTAAAAATTGGTGATCGCTTCAATACTGATAGTGCAAAACTTTATGTTCATCCTGCAGATAATGAAGACATTTTATTCACAGCTAGAATTAACAAGGACACCGGTGCAGTAGAGGACAATTACATCGAGGAAAAGGTAAACTACCAGGTTGAAGATACTTTGAAGAATGCATTTGAGCTGAATGGTATATCTGCTGCATCAAGATGTATGGTTGTTACCAGAGATACGTTGAGTGTTGAAACAGAGGAATATACACCTCAAACCTTTAGTGAAAAATATGGGTTTACCCATTACACTGTTTATCTTGTCCTTAAAGATGGCACCTACACTGCGCACGATGTTCTGAATGCAGTCAAGTTTGCTAATGACACAATCGATGTAAAACTTGTTATTGCGGGATATGTTTTTGAAGACGATGGATATTCGAAATGTGTTTCTGAGATTCAGTCAACCCCGGATATCAGTATTACTATGATTGAAGCAATTTCTCCGATTTCCTCCTTTGATGTGAATGTTGAACAGGGTATGTGTTCAATTACTGAGGATGAGTTATCAGAGAAACTCGGGAGGTCTTGATTATGGCTTATTCAGATCTCCAATTATAGGACAACATAAGTAGTACTATATAATCAGAAAGAAACAAATAACCTTGATAATTCTTGATTACAGGAGGTATGGCAATGAGAAATTGGATGGATTTAAATGGCGATGGAGAAATAGATAGCTCAGAAATGATGTTTGCAGGAGAAATGCTTTGCACTAGCAGGGAAGAACATGAAGCATTATTTGGAGATGCCGGAGACTTCGAGGATGACGCAAAGGATGATTTTGAGATTGATGCAATGGCAGCAGGACTTGATGTTGATGAATTAGAACTTATGGATCCTGATGACAGGGCAGAGGCATTGGAAGAAGCAGGGTTAGACCCGGATGATTATGATTTTGACTGAGTTTTTTGCAAGGGAGGCAGATTTGTATGAGAAAGAATTCATTTGGACAGGGACTGGCAATATTCCTTGTAATAATAGGCGTTCTGTTTGTAATAGGTTCCATAGGTGAAGCAAGTGAGCCTAAGTGCATTAAGGCAGGATGTGATAATAAGCAGGCAAGTGGAAGCAGCTATTGTTATTTGCATAAACCATATACGGGAAGCAGTACATCCCATAGCAGTTCATCATATAGCAATAAATCGTCTGGCAGTACTTCTAAGAGCAGTACAAGTAACTCTGGTTCAAGCAGTAGTTACAATAATAAATCAAATTCTACAAACAAGTCATCATATAGCAGTGGTACAAAGAAAAGTACAACGACAAAGAAGAGTACATATGACTCTTATGATGATGGCTATGATGATATCTATATGGATGACGATTATGACTATGACAGATATGACAGAGACAGCGATTATGCAGATGGTGTAGATGATGCAATGGATGAGTACGGAGAAGATTGGTAATGCTGACAAAGTCTTGCGGAAAGGAGACCACTATGGAAGAACTTTATTTTACCATCAGGAGTTTTCAGTTAAGGACCAATACTTGAATCACCACACCATACTTCATTTATGTGAGGTCTTTCATAGCGGCGCATATCCTGATTGCTGGTTGTTTTGAGCTTAAGAGCCAGGAGATTAATATATCTGTTAACCGTGGATTCAGATACATCCCCTTTTTTTATGCTTCCGTTTTCATGAAGCTGTCTGTAGATAGCAGAAAGTCTGATGATGTTATCGTTCCAAGCGTACCTAAAACCGGAAAGGCAAGGTAAGTGCTTATGACAGATAAAGAGAAAAGGTACTGGGCATATTTTCTGAATGGAAAGTAGTAGCTGAAGGGAGGGCGATTCATCTTATGGTGGATTGCTCTTTTTGTCGTTTTGCTTGAAAAAGTAAAAAAATTCCAGGTATATTTTTTTGAGAAAAGCAAAATATATTAATGGCACTAAAATAATAATAGTGCCGAAAAAATATTGACAAATATGAAAAGAGATATTACGCTATTCATATATTTCCGGCACTTGGCTGGGTGAAGTGCCGGAAAAATAATTGGAGGTGATATCACGATGACTGAAGAAATTTATTTCAGGGGTGTTCATAATGTGACGGAATTTACGCGCAATGAATTATTCGTCTCTTTTCGTCAGGGAGGATATCAATTAAGTGAAGCTTCGTTCTACAAAAAGGTTGAAGATATGGTCAATGATGGTGAGATAGTAAGGGTGGGACGTAATCATTATTGTTTGCCGAATGATAAGCGGCAGGTGTACCGTCATGACTATTCGGAATTGGCGGAAGAAGTGGCATTGCAACTAGAGGAACAATATCCATATTTGAATTTTACAATATTTGAATTTGTTCAAATGAATGATTTCGTAAATCATTTAGTGGCTCATAATGTTATATTCCTATCAGTAGAATCAGATATTATGGAATTTGTTTTTGATACATTAAAGGAGAAATATCCTGGAAAAGTGCTTATCAATCCAACGGCAGATATCTACCATCAGTATTGGTCGGATAACATGATTGTAATTGTAAAGCTTATAACAGAAGCACCAAAAGGACAGGAAAAATCGTGGCATACAAGATTGGAGAAGCTATTAGTAGACATTATGTCAGAACCGTTACTTCTGGCATCTATAAGTGAGTCAGAATATCCGGGTGTATATATGGATGCTTTTGCAAGATACTATATTGATGAAAATTGTTTGTTTCGATATGCAAATCGAAGAAAGAGCGCAAAGAAAATAAAGAAACTGCTACATGATAAAACGGATATTATATTAAAAACAAAGGAATAGGTGCAAATGCTTTTGAAAGAAAATTTTAGTGAGGAATATATTCGCAGTCTACAAAAGGACAGCAAGAGAGATCCGGTGCTTTTAGAACGTACTGTATATGCTTTTGGACTTCTTGAAGCTTTGGCAAGGGTGAGGATGCCATTTATTTTTAAAGGTGGTACCTGCCTTATGATGCTAATGGATAAGCCACGTCGATTATCTACAGATATTGATATTATTGTGGAACCAGGGACTGATTTGGATGATTACTTAGAAAAAGCATCTGCTATATTTCCATTTCAGATGGTGGAAGAACAGAAGAGAGTCGGAAAAAACAATATAGAAAAGCGGCATTTTAAATTTACTTATGATTCACCAATTAACAATAAACAATTTTATATATTATTGGATGTGCTATTTGAAAATAATCATTATGCAGAAGTTGAGACAAAGGAAATAAGAAATGATTTACTACTGACGGAAGAAGAGTATCTAACAGTTAAAATTCCGAGTGCAGATTGTATTCTTGCAGATAAACTGACTGCATTTGCTCCTCATACGACAGGTGTCGAACTTAATAAAGGTAAGGATATGGAAGTAATGAAGCAGCTTTATGACGTGTGTTCTTTAATAGAGGTTTTTAAAGAATGCGATGTTGTAAAGCGTACATATGAATCGATTGCGTTGGCGGAGATTGCATACCGTGGAATAAATGCAACACCAACGGACTGCTTATGGGATAGCTTTGAGTCAGCTTTATGTATTGCGTCACGAGGCAAGGTCGGAGCAGAGGAGTATCCGATATATGTTAAAGGTATACGTGACTTACGTGGACATATTTATGCAGAAAACTATAGTCCGGAAATTGCAGCAGGGAGAGCAACCATGGTTATGTACATGGTAATGTGTTTGTTGACAGATACAGAGTTTGAAAAGGTGAGGGACTTCCGGGAATATGCCAATCATAAATTAGTGCATGAAAAGTTATTGACTCTTCGTTACTTGAAAAAGGCAAATCCAGAGGCCTATGCTTATGTGGTGAAGACTGATGAGATAATGAAATAAAATGATACTTGAAGAATTAATATCAAAAGCTAATCTTTGAATAAATATTTTTTGAATTTAAGTGACTCTTGACACATTTTCCCCGTCTATTAGGGTGAAAGGCCTTAATACAAAGGAGGAGAAGCCTATGGATGATAAACAGATATTAGATTTATATTGGGAGCGCTCCGAAGCTGCTATATCCGAAACTTCAAAAAAATACGGAAAGTATTGCAGATACATAGCCTTTAATATTCTTCACAATGACGAAGACAGCGAGGAATGTGTAAATGATACTTATTTAAGAGCTTGGAACAGCATACCGCCTAACCGTCCAACTGTTCTAAAAACTTTTTTAGGGAAGATTACTCGCAACTTATCTTTGGACAGGTACGAACTGCTCAATGCAAAGAAACGTAATGGCGGGCAAATGCCATTGATTTTTGATGAAATACAAGAGTGCATACCATCGTTGGATAGTACAGAAAACATTGTTGAAGAAATTGCTCTAACGGATATTCTCAACCGCTTTCTTTCTTCCCTGTCATTAGAACAGCGAAAAATCTTTATGAGAAGATATTGGTATTTATCGCCCATTAAAGAAATTGCAACGGAATATGGTATGAGCGAGAGCAAAATCAAGATGTCATTATTTCGTTCAAGGAACGAACTCAAAAAATTGTTAGAGAAAGAAGGTATCTCTGTATGAAAGAAAAGAAACTTTTAAGGGCATTGGGAAATGTCGATAATCAGTATATTAAGGAGGCTGAACCTATGAAAAAAACAAGTAAAATAACTAATCGGCAAAAATGGGTGTCTGTTGCTGCTTGCTTCGTACTCGTTGCTGTGATTGGAGTGGGAGTTTTTCAAAGCAAACTGTTTGGTACAAAAAACGATATTGCCACGCTGGATAGTGGAGAAACAATTACTTTTGTTAAAAATGACTTATCACAATCTTCAATTGACTTAAATGTAACAACAAGACCTTTGAGCGATGCTGAAATTGAAATGCTTTTTGCAGACTTGCCTGTTACCGCAGATGCTTACTTTGATGCTGACAATCATAATATTCTGGGTTTTGAGGGAAAAATTGGTGATACAAGAATGGTAGTTTCTAAACAGGGTGTAAATCTATTAGATACTATCATTGATGGAAATACAATCACTTCAAGTGTAGACGGCGTTGATATCAATGCAGGATATTTCGTAACAAAGTCAAATAGTCAAGGTATCAAAACCGTAATATATTATGCAACCTTTGATATGGGAGAGAACACTATTTATGTAGAGTATTCTGGCGTTGAAAATGAAAGTGAAACTGTAAAAAACAACTTGGTAGACACAATTTTGAAGTTGATTGAGAACGGTGCATTTGATTTGAGCCAAATCCAAGAATAATCTGCAAATTTCATATACTAAGAACTTGATGTAACGCCTATACCCTTAAAAATATTTGGCTTCGGTATGCTGTATTGTGTGGTGTATCTTCCTTCTTAAGATGGCACATTATTTCTTTGCTGTGGTTACAAATGCACCAATTACATATTATGGAACGGTGTGCATTGTGCTGTTTGGATTAATGTGGAGTATAGTCATGGAATTGAAGCAGGAATTAAAAGAATACCTTTTGGGGTTTCCACAGGAATATTGGCTTGTTCCGTGTTCTAATAGTTCAAGATATAACAAGGTGTTTCGTTTTATATGGTTAGTAGGCGTCGTTTTAGGAATGATATTTTTATTAATGATTAAATGAGGGATGAGTCTTTGATAAAAGTTATATTTTATTTTTTGCTTGTAAGTATAGGAGCAGGTTTGGTGCAGATGAAAATACCGCTGTTTGGTCGTCATGGCAAGCGGTGGGAAGAACAAAATTATGCACAGCGGTTTGGCGGTATCTTTTTTCCGGTATTCATTGCGCTTGTAGTTATCTTTTTATTTAATGAGTATAAGACGGCTCAATTACCCACTTTGAATGAAGAAATGCTGATGAATGGAGCGGAGTATTGTTTGGTAACTGATCTGAATGAGATAGGAGATGCGGATTATGCTTATGAGATAAAAAGCGGAAGCTCACAAGAGGAGATTTGCGGAATTATATCAAGTATATGTATAGACTTAAAAAGGGAAGATGATTTGGTAAATGCCAGATATGAAAACGGAGAATATATTATCATCAGCAATGGCATAACAATAGGACGGGCTGTCATAAATGACAAAGCAACAACAGATTTGTTGAAAATATACTTTTGCAACTAACAGTGGATGAGCGTTTCTGTGTAACTTTTAGGCGAGAATATCAAAAACTTTTCGTTCTGTTCACATTAACTGCTATCATTCAGAAGGGGTATGTGGTACTATTTAGTATAGTGGGGAAAGTGTGCACAGTTGCTGAATTATAAGATGAAGAGGTGTTACTGATGAAGATATGCTATAACAAACTTCAAAAACTTATGATTGATAATCAGATGAAAAGACAGTATTTAATGCGTGCAGCCGAAATCACATCATACGCTGCAACGAAGATAAATAAGCATGAGCCAGTATCTCTTGAAGTACTGATGAGGATATGTCAGGTGTTTCACTGCGACATCGGAGATATATGCGAAGTTATTTTAGATGAAGATTAAAACACGGAGGTAATTATAGATGGCAAGTGCGGTTAAACCAAAGAAAGAAATATCAATGGAAGAAGCACTTTGGAAAAGTGCTGATAAATTGAGAGGTTCTGTTGAGCCTGCGGAGTATAAGCACGTTGTTCTGAGTTTATTCTTTCTTAAATTTGCCAGTGACAAGTTTGAGGAATGCCGTAATAAGATTATTGCTACACACGGCGAAAAGTATGCGGATATGAAGCCGTTTTATACTCAGGAAAATGTATTCTATCTTCCTGAAGAAAGCCGTTGGAAATACATTATTGAAAACGCAAAGCAGGACGATATTGCCCTGAAGATAGATACAGCACTTTATACGATTGAGAAGAACAACCCGGCACTGAAAGGTGCTTTGCCGGATAACTATTACTCCCGCTTACATATTGATACGGCAAAGTTGGCTTCTTTGCTTGATGAAATCAATCGTATCAACACGGATGATAAAGAGAACGACATTATAGGTCGTGTATATGAGTATTTCCTCAGTAAGTTCGCTCTTGCAGAAGGAAAAGGTAAAGGAGAGTTCTATACACCAAAGTGCATTGTAAACCTGATTGCTGAAATGCTTGAGCCTTACGACGGAATACTGTATGACCCTTGTTGCGGTTCGGGCGGTATGTTTGTGCAGTCCATCAAGTTCGTAGAAGCACATAGCGGTAATAAAAAGAAAGTGTCTATTTACGGTCAGGAATACACAAATACCACTTTCAAACTGGCAAAAATGAACTTAGCTATCCGTGGTATTTCTGCAAATCTTGGAGAGATGGCAGCCAATACATTTACCAATGACCAGCACAAAGACCTTAAAGCAGATTTTATTATGGCAAACCCGCCTTTCAATCAAAAGCAGTGGAGAGCCGAAAATGAGCTTATAGACGACCCTCGTTGGAACGGATATGAAGTTCCGCCAACAAGCAACGCAAACTATGGTTGGATACTGAATATTGTTTCCAAACTCTCTCAAAACGGTGTGGCAGGTTTCCTGCTTGCCAATGGTGCATTATCTGATGATGGTACAGAGTTGAAAATCAGACAGCAGCTTATAGAAAATCACTTGGTAGAAGCGATTATTATTCTTCCGAGAAACCTTTTCTATACCACTGACATCAGCGTTACCCTTTGGGTACTCAATAAGAATAAAAAGGCTCGTGTTGTTGAACAGAATGGAAAGCTAAAACGCTATCGTAATCGAGAAGATGAAATACTCTTTATGGATTTGCGACAGATGGGAAGTCCTTATGAGAAGAAGTACATTGAATTGACAGAGGAAGATAGAGCCAAAGTTACAAGTGTATATCATAACTGGCAGCAGGAAGGCTATGAGGAAACTTATGAGAATGTGCCGGAATTTTGCTATTCTGCTTCTTTTGATGAAGTAAAGGAAAAAGGATTTACTCTTGTACCGAGCAGATATATTGAGTTTGTCAACCGTGATGAGAACATCGACTTTGATACCAAAATGAAATCATTGCAGGGAGAACTCAAAGAACTTCTTGCTCAAGAGGAAAAATCTAAATCAGATTTGCTTGCTGTATTTAAGGAGTTGGGATATGAAATCGAGTTATGATATTTTAGGAAACCATATCCGACTGATTGATACTCGGAACAGAGAAAGCATAACAGACAGAGTTTTGGGAATTAACATAGACAAGTTCTTTATGCCGTCGGTTGCAAATGTCATTGGTACGGATTTGAGTAAATATAAACTGATAACAAAAGGAAAGTTTGCGTGTAATCCAATGCACGTTGGTCGTGATGAACGACTTCCGGTTGCATTGTATGATGAAGAAGAACCTGCTATTGTTTCTCCGGCGTATTTTATGTTTGAGGTAGTAGATAACAGCATTTTGAATGAAGATTATCTGATGATGTGGTTTCGCAGACCGGAATTTGACCGTATTTGTTGGTTACATACTGACGGAAGTGTTCGTGGTGGGATTACTTGGGACGATATTTGCAGACTGGAATTGCCTATCCCACCTATTGAAAAACAGCTTGAAATAGTGAACAGTTATAAGGCAATTACGGAAAGAATTGCTTTAAAGCAGAAGATAAATGATAATTTAGCGGCTTGAGAGTTGGGCAATCAATGTGCTTTGAAGCTCCTTGAGTTTCAGTATCTCGGATTGATTGTAAGAACGAACCTTTTCGACTTCTTTCAAAACACCTGTAATAGCCAACATGGAAGATTCGCAAGGTAAATATATTGGCAACTCACATTGTTTAGTTATTCCAATGTAAGCTCTTGTACTTCCACCACCAGCAAATGATTCCAAAATTGACTGGAAATAGCTTGAGGTAAAATAGTATCTGAGATAAACATTGCTTAATCCTTTATGAACTCGATAGTAGGTAACCTGCGGAGTAAGGATGATGTAATCATTACCTTCTGGTACAATAGCAACTCTGCCCAAAGTTGCCTTATGTGTTAACAACACATCATTGGGTTTTGCAAATCCTTTTCTAAGAGAGCTCGCTTGTTTCTCCGAAATAAATGCGCACTGAGAAAGGTCAACAAATCCATCAGATAAATTGTTTGCCATAATAAACGGAACACCTGATGCAACATAATCGCTTACCTTGGGATGTATCTCTCCATGGTTTCCGTCCATAGGAGGATCAATAAACCCTCGGTCAATCAAATCCTGCACCGTGTACTTAATCCAAGGTTTGCCACATTCTAAATCAGCTGAATACTGATTGTACATAACGCAAGCACATTGTTCAGCTAAATTATCATTTATCTTCTGCTTCAGTGCTATTCTATCGGTAATCGTCTTATACGCTTTTACGATTTTTTTCTGCTCATTTATGGGCGGAACTGGTAATTCTACCTTACACATTTCATCCCAATCCATTACTTCACGAACACTACCGTGGGATTTGAATCGGGCATATCTATCGAATTCCGGACGGCTAAACCACAACATCAAATACTCCGGTAACATTTGTTTTTCGTCAATCACTTCAAATACGGTATATACATTGCTGACAAGTCCTTCCTCGTAATCCTCCAAAAATGCTATTCCAATCTTATCTCCACGTCGAGAAGTATCTGGAATGTATGTAAACTGTCGTCTTTTTACCACTTTGTATTTTGCGAAATCTGTTCCAACTGTATTGGCAATCGAGGGTATAAATTTTTTCTGAACTGAAACCCCCAAGAGATTTTCCTCTTTACCTTCTGTATTTCTCACATCAACTTGTCTGATAAAATTGCCAAGCATTTTGTAGCCTTCTTTCATCATAATCGCCTCATCCAATGTATTTTCTGTGAGCCATCTTTACATTGCTCTGTTTGACCATTGCATACTGCAAGGTCGTATCTATTCTTCTATGTCCCAAGAGCTGTTGAAGCTGCTCAATGGGCATTCCTTTATCTATTGCCATCGTCGCAAGGGTTCGTCGGAACTTATGCGGGTGTACCTTTGCCAAACCCAAGCGATTACCCAAATTTCTAAGTCTAACTTCTATGCCACCGATTTTCATTCTGTTATACGGTGACTGCAAGGAAACAAACAATGCCGGATTATCATCTTTTCGGCTCTGTAAGTAGTTTTGCAGATGTATCTTCGTCCTTGCGTCAAAGTACACAATTCGCTCTTTATCACCTTTACCGAACACAATACATTCTCGCTCATTGAAGTTTATATCTTCACGATTGAGCAGAACCATCTCTCCGACACGCATTCCCGTTGAAGCAAGCATATCTATCATTGCCAAATCTCTAAGCTCTGTGCAACTATCACGCATAAGCTCAAGTGCTTCATCGGAATAAGTTTCCTTAACGCTTGTTCCAGTCTTAACTTTATGTATTCTCCTGACTGGACTTTTCAGAATATAATCTTCATCCTCAAGCCAAGAGAAAAAGCTGGAGAGTATTCTCCTTATATTATCAATCGTAACACGGCTTGAATGCTTGCGGTTCTGATATTCCGTAAGGTATGTTCTTATGTCATCGGTCACGATTTGCTTTACATCTTTCTGAAGCTGAAAGAGCATTGCTTCAATCGTTGTTTGGTAGTATTTGAGGGATTTCTCAGAGCAACCTTCGATTCGCTTTGCCGAAAGGAATAGCTCCACCAAATTCTGCTCTGAGATTTCCTCGTGTTCTTTATCCTGCGTTACCTGATAATTAAAAAGTGCGAAATGCAATACCTCTTGCAACTTTTCAGTCTGTCCATTATTCAAGTATGGTAACATCCCTTGAACAACATCATTGATTAAATTCTGTTTCATCGTCGTTTCTCCTTTGCAAATTTGAGAACGACAAGCAACGGCTGTTCTTTTTAGGACTCCCGCCGTCGGTAGGAGTTGTTAACTGGTTAGCCGAGCTTTTCCAGGACAGCTTTCGCCATAGCTTTGGTCTGAGCTGCATCAAGCCCGATGGTGTTTTTATTGAGGTTGGCAGGGTTCATAGCAAGAACCTCTTTCAGCCAAGCCCTGTGATACTGTTTACCTTTGTTGTATTTGGAAATCCTGGGCTGTGTAGTCGATACCTTCGCCCAATTTCTGTGAGACGGGTCAACCGTTTCATAGTAGGCATAGGACACAAACCACGATGCACCCATTCCGGTCAATATTTCTCCACCTTCAAAGGCGAAATTATGTGATGCCATATATGAACCCTCCTTTTCGGTAAATGATAATTTACTGGCTACATCACAAGCTATTTTCAAGTCTTGGTTTGTAGATTTTCAGCCTTTTGAGGGAAAATGCCCCTACTTTTGGCGAAATGGCTGTGTAGAGGATATTGCCGAGTTCTATGACTCTATGCGTAAACCCCTTTCTACGTTAGAAAGAACCGATATGGAAAAGGTATATCCATACTATGGTGCTGTATCTATTGTTGATTATGTTGATGATTACTTATTTGACGGTGAATATCTTCTCGTTAGTGAAGATGGTATTTATGTCGTAGACGAAAATGGACATCCGTTGCTACAACATATAACCGGGAAGTTTTGGGCAAATAATCACGCACATATCTTAAAAGGTAAAGCTGGTTTTACAGAAGATAGTTTGTATTTATTCTTGGCAAATACTAATATGGCTCCTATTGTTACTGGAGCAGCACAACCAAAAATCAATCAAGCAAACTTAAAAAGTTTTCCTTTAGTTATCCCTGATAGTGAAACTTTGTCCAAATTCAATGCGTTAATTGAACCATTTTTCGACCAACGCTTGAGCAATGTAGCGGAAATCAAGGAATTGGAAGCTTTAAAGGAATTGCTTCTTTCACAGCTCACACATTAAGCCGCTAAATTATCATTTAACGGAGGTGGTATGTATGACAACAGCAGAAATAATTCAAATAGTCATTGGAATATTGTCATTAGTGGCAACAATAGCTGTTTCGTTTTTGATATATTGGTTACAAACACGGCACGAAAAAGAAATTCAAAAACTACAAGCGGAAAAAGAGTTAGAAATGAAGGCACGGTTATTTTTAATTGATAATGAGCCTGAGAGAGATTATTTACCATGGTGTGTTATAGTTGCTAATTTACATCCACTTGAAAGACATTCCAGAAAGATTTACACGGCATATTGTCGTTGTACGGAAGAACTTCAGAATGAAATATTGCGTCAAGCAGGATATAAAAGTAATTCAATACAGGGAACTCGTTGGGTACAGAAATGTATAATGGATTTGGAAAAGGATATTGAGCGATATAATTTAGGTAGAGATTATCTGTATGATGGAGCAAAGTATTTTCATAGAAGCTATGAGAGATACCGTGATTTGCGGTGGAATGGTACACCAAGTGTGTTTGAACCCATAAATAAGGATAATAAATCCAGAAGAACTTTCAATATAAATCAACTGTCTGTTGGGGAGTATGTAGATGAGTATTTTTATTACTACATTGAAAAGAAAATGGAATTTGACGAAGGTACACCTATTCCACCAATGGATTATGTATGGAGTTCTCAAAATCTTGCATATTGTGAAGAAGAAACAGTGTGTATGTGGTTAATGGAGTTGATTGAAAGTATTGCTATTGTAATAAGAAATAGAAAGTCTGATGAAGAAATAAATCAAAATCCATTAGAATATACAGATGCACAAGCTGAAACATTTGAGGACAAGTATTATGAGGTAATACAACAGCTTTATAATACTTATTATAAGAGTATTGCGGAGAATAAAAACAAAAGGAAGAAAAGCTAACGCAAAAGGAGTGAACGCAATGGCAAATTTTAATGAACACGCATTGGAAATGTCAATAATGGAGTTGTTCAAAGACGAGGAGTACACCTATGTCAGTGGCGACCAGATACACAGAGAAAGGACAGAGGTTCTGCTTACGGGCGACCTGAAGCAATATCTCTATAATCGCTATGCGAAAGACGGTATCACACCGAGTGAGGTGGATAGTGTCATTTTAATGTTGCGTAATATTTCCGGTACGATTTATGAAGCAAACAAAGCTGTATTTAAGTTGCTTTGCGATGGCTTTATTCTTAACCGTGAGGACAGAACGCAGAAAGACCTCTATATTGAACTTATTGATTTTGACACTCCCGAAAACAATATTTTCAAAGCGGTTAATCAGTTTGAAATTGAGGGCGTAAATAACCAGTTGCGTATTCCAGATGGCATTGTGTTTGTAAATGGTATTCCTGTTGTTGTTCTTGAGTTTAAGAGTGCGGTACAAGAAAATACGACCATAATGGACGCATACAAGCAGCTTACAATCCGTTACCGTAGAGATATTCCGGAGATTTTTAAATACAATGCTTTTGTTGTTATCAGTGATGGAGCAAATAATAAATATGGTTCTTTCTTCAGCCCGTATGATTTCTTCTATGCGTGGAGAAAGATAAATTCAGACGATAAAGAACTGGACGGTATCAATTCTCTTGTAACAATGATAAAGGGACTTTTCCGAAAAGACCGTTTGCTTGAAGTTATCAAAGATTTTATTTATTTTCCGGATAACTCCGATAAGGATTTGAAGATAGTGTGCCGCTATCCACAGTTCTTTGCGGCAAATAAATTGTATGAGAATATCAAGGCTCATCTTCGCCCTGAAGGAGATGGTAAAGGTGGTACATATTTTGGAGCGACAGGGTGCGGTAAGAGTTATACAATGCTTTTTCTTACTCGTATGTTGATGAAAAGCAAATACTTTTCTTCTCCGACCATTCTCATTATTACGGACAGAACAGACCTTGACGACCAGCTTTCCAAGCAGTTTGTCGGTTCAAAGAAATATATCGGAGATGAAACTGTTGTAAGCATTGAGTCTCGTGAGAAACTTCGTGAGGAGCTTCAGGGACGAGAGAGTGGCGGTGTTTATCTGACTACCATTCAGAAATTTACAGAGGATTTGCAGCTTCTTACAGACAGAACGAACGTTATTTGTATTTCTGATGAAGCACACAGAAGCCAAATCAATCTCGACCAAAAGGTTAAGATTACAGAGTCCGGTGTTCAGAAAACCTATGGCTTTGCCAAGTATCTGCATGACTCTTTACCAAATGCGACTTATGTTGGATTTACCGGAACTCCGGTTGATGGAACAATCGAAGTCTTTGGTGGTGTTGTAGACGCATATACAATGACGGAAGCTGTTAAGGACGGTATTACAGTTAATCTTGTTTACGATGGTCGTGCAGCCAAGGTTATGCTCAATCAGGATAAGGTAAGACAGATTGAAGAATATTATGCTCAGTGTGAACTTGAGGGGGCAAATGAACATCAAGTAGAAGAAAGTCAGAAAGCAGTTGCCAAAATGGAAGTTATTATTGGCGACCCTGATAGACTTCGTGCTGTTGCGGAGGATTTTATCAAGCATTATGAAACCCGTGTGGCAGAAGGTGCAACCGTAGCAGGCAAAGCAATGTTTGTATGTTCCAATCGAAATATAGCATACGATTTCTATAAGATAGTAAAGGAACTCAGACCGGAATGGACAGAAAAGAAGATTTGTGATGACGGTGTTGTTCTGAGTGAGAAAGATAAAAAAGAGTTGAAGCCAATGGAAAAAATTAAGTTGGTTATGACTCGTAATAAAGATGATGAAAAAGAGCTATTTGATATGCTTGGCACAAAAGAGGATAGGAAAGAATTTGACCGTCAGTTCAAAAATCCGAAGTCGAACTTTAAGATTGCCATTGTTGTAGATATGTGGCTGACTGGTTTTGATGTGCCGGAGCTTGATACGATTTACATTGATAAGCCTATTCAGCAGCATACCCTTATTCAGACGATTTCCCGTGTAAATCGTGTATGCGAGGGCAAAGATAAAGGTTTGATTGTTGACTATATAGGTATTAAGAAAAATATGAATACCGCCCTCAAGAAATATACGAATTTTGAGAGCGAAGAATTTGAAGGTGTGGAGCAGTCCATCACGATTGTAAAAGACCAGTTAGAAGTCCTTGGTCAGATGTTCCACAACTTTAACAGCAGTGATTTCTTCAATGGTTCCCCTACCGAACAGCTTGCCTGCTTGAACCGTGCGGTTGAGTATGTGCAGTTGTCTGAAGAACTGGAAAGAAGATTTATGGCAGCAGTCAAGAGAATGAAACAGGCATTTAACCTCTGTAGTTCAAGTGAGAAATTCTCTGATGAAGATAAGGATTATATTCATTTTTATTGTGCTGTCCGTTCTATCCTTTTCAAGTTGACAAAAGGTGATGCACCGGATATCGAGCAGATGAACGCTCGTGTCCGCAAAATGCTTGAGGGGGCAATTCAGTCCGATGGTATTGAGGAATTATTTGAAACCGGAAAGCATATATCGGTGGACATTTTCAGCGATGAGTATATGGATAAGATAAATGCTATTCAGTTGCCGAATACGAAAATTAAGATACTTCAAAGACTTCTTTCTCAGGCAATCGACGAGTTTAAGAAAGTCAATAAGATTATGGGGGTAGAATTTGCAGACAGACTCAAAAAGGTTGTTGATGAGTATAATAACCGACGTCGTGATGAAGCGTATGCCAACGAAGTCCTTGATGATGTTGCGGAGCAGCTTGCACAGTTGTTGTCTGAACTGAAAACAGAAAAAAACTCATTCAAGAATATGGGCATAGATTATGAGGAAAAGGCTTTCTATGATATTTTGAAAGCAGTTGCCAAGAAGTATGAGTTTGAATATCCGGACGATAAAATGATTGAATTATCCAAGAGGATAAAGCTGATTGTTGATGATAAGTCACGCTATACCGATTGGTCTGCCCGTGATGATATTAAGGCAAACTTGCAAGTGGATTTGATATTGCTGCTTGATGAGTTCGGCTATCCGCCAGTAACCATTGATGATGTTTACAAGGAAGTTCTTGAACAGGCAGAGAATTTTAAGAAATATGCGAATTAAAGAATTGATTGGAGTAGGAAAAAGTTTTCAGATGATAGAATTAGAAGAGGAAGGAATTGCGTTATGTCAAAATTAAATGTTGACCAGAAAACAATAAAAGATTTATTTCAGAGTAAAAAATCGGACTTTTTAATACCGGATTATCAAAGACCTTATGCGTGGGGCGAAGCTGAATGCAGGACGCTTTGGGACGATATATTTTCTTTTGCTATTCCTGATGAAGGGAAGACAGAATTTGATAGTAATAGCGAGTATTTCCTCGGTCCGATTGTAACTTTTAGAAATGAAGATAAATTAGAGGTTATTGATGGACAGCAGAGATTGACAACTCTTATGCTACTTTTAAGAGCGTTCTATTCTAAGTTCGGTCATATGCAGGACAAGGCTTCTATATCAACAAAGCAGAACATTGAAAAGTGTTTATGGAAAACTGATGAATTTGGCGAGCCTGATATGTCACAGCTCAAGATAGATTCTGAGGTTGCCACTGATAATGATAAAGAAGAATTTCTTGAGATATTAAGAACAGGAAGTGTCAATAAAGAAATGAAAAGCAAATATGCTTGCAACTTCAGATTCTTTCAGGATAATATTGATGAATTTTTGTCCAAATATCCTACTTACTTTGCTTATTTACCTACCCGTATTATGAATAACTGTATTCTCCTTCCGATTGAAGCTGAATCGCAGGATACAGCGTTGCGGATTTTCTCAACGCTTAATGATAGAGGAAAGCCGTTGTCTGATGCGGATATTTTTAAGGCACAGTTTTATAAGCATTTTTCTAAATTGGGTAAAAAAGAAGAATTTATTACTCAATGGAAAAAGCTCGAAGAACTTTGCGAGAGAATATTCCACCCGATTTCTGGTACACCGATGGACGAATTGTTTACAAGATATATGTATTTTGTTCGTGCAAAAATGGGAATTGTATCTTCTACAACAGAAGCTTTAAGAAAGTTTTATGAGAAAAACTCGTATGCCCTTTTGAAAGACACTAATACATTAACCGAATTGATTGTATTGGCTGAATTTTGGGAAGATGTTTCCAACCAAGATACCGATAGATTTTCAAATAGAGTTTTGAAGCAATTTTTTGTATTGAACTATGCTCCAAACGGAATGTGGACATATTTTGTATCCGTATATTTTATGCAAAATAAAGATGATGAAGGTTTGCTTGATGACGAGAAGTTCTATACATTCTTGCAAAAGATAACTGGATTTATATGGACGTATGCTATTACAAATCCGGGCGTAAATGCACTTAGAACTCCAGTGTATGCTGAGATGGTAAATATCGTAAATGATAAGCCTGTTGAATTTTCAAAATACAAGTTCGATGCGGATACTATAAGAAGTATGTTTGATAATTTCAGCTTCAATAATGCACGTCCAATTACAAAAGCAATGATAGCTTGGTGGGCATATCAGAATGATAAACAGCCACTACTTTCACTTGAAACTACTTTTGAGATTGAACATATTTATGCTCGGAATAGAAATGAGAAAGAAAATTCATTAACAGATGCTCGAAATGTAGAGTCATTGGGCAATAAAGCATTACTTGAGAAAAGAATCAACATTCGTGCTTCTGATTATCGTTTTACGGATAAGAAGAAGTATTATGAGGGATTTACAAACAGTAAAGGTCAGGTGAAAGAGGGAACAGGTGTTGTTGAACTTCTTGATCTGACGGCTACATCGGCTGATTTTACCGAGAAAGATATTATTGACCGATATAAAAAGATGATTGATTGCTTTATCAATTACTTGCAGAAAAACAGTTTGATTAAATAGTATTTTAGAAAGGTCGGGCTATGGAAACAAAGCCAAGGATTTTATATTTACAAAAGATTTTACTGGAAAGAACCGATGAAGAAAATCCTCTTATGCTGGCTGGCCGCGGCGACGGCGCTGACGGCCGGCGCGCAGAGCAACGAATGGCAGGACGCCGGCGTGAATGCCGTGAACCGAATGCCGATGCATGGCTCCTGGTTCGCGTACGAATCGCCGGAAGCCGCACAAACGGGCGACAAGACCCTCTCGGAGCGGTTCGTCACGCTGAACGGAAACTGGAAATTCAACTGGGTGGAACATGCGGATGCACGTCCGGAAGGCTTCTGGAAGACGGATT
>OHBA01000226.1_pt1 | contig 34517 bp, 28 predicted proteins | sample 1577281 | NCBI WGS metagenome assembly OHBA01 (sample SAMEA3879579, study PRJEB24766) | human gut metagenome | biome: human-associated habitat; feature: feces | place: USA | collected 1985/1987
TCAACCAAAAGAAATAATGACTTACTGCTATATTTTTTGCACGTGTGGGGAAAATGTGGGGAAAATTCAAGCAAAAGAAAAAGCTAAGTATTGAATTATCAAATACTTAGCTTTCTTTCTTGTACCCAGACCCGCATTTGAAATATATAAATTGGGAACAATCCTATTAAATAGAAAATCAAAGAAAAATAAAGCATTATACACTAATATTCAATACATTACAAACACACACTTAGTTAATTCTATTTAATCGGATTGAAATAAATTCGGGATGATTGGGAACAATTTGGGAACAATTTATATATTTGTACCGTTACTAAAAATCCCGATTATGAAAGCAACAGCCTTTATCCGAAAATCCGCAAGTAAAAACGACACCAATAGTGTAGCTACAATCTATTTCCGATTAAGAGATGGTAAAAAGGACATTAAAGCTGCCAGTGAGCTGACAATTAACCCAAATCACTGGAGTAGCGAGAAGCAAGGTTATAAAGACAGAGTAGCCCTTGTTCATGAAGAAAAGAAACTGGCACTGAACAACGAAGTACAGAACATCATCAACCTGATAAGTCAAGAGTACACACCGAAAGCTGACAGCGAATGGCTAAGCACACTCATAGACAAATATCATCATCCAAACAGATATAAAACAGAAGAAGAGATTGCAGCGGAAACCAAACCCACCTTGCTGGATTTGTTTGCTGAATTTCTTGTCAAGCATAAATTATCAGAAGTTCGCATCAAGAACTTTCGAGTAGTACAACGTGCGTTAGCACGTTATGAACTATATGTAAGGGCAACGAAGAGAGGACAAAAGGGCTTTATCCTTGACGTGGATTTGGTAACACCTGACACGCTTCGGGATATGTGGGATTTCTTTCAGAACGAATACCAGTACTATGAACTTTACCCGAGCATTTATGAAACCATTCCCGAAAAGAGGACACCACAGCCCAGAAGCAAGAACACGCTGATAGACTGTTTTTCAAGAATACGCACATTCTTCCTGTGGTGCTTCGATAACAAGCGTACCACAAACAGACCTTTTGACAAATTCCCGATAGAAGAATGTACATACGGTACACCTTATTATATAACACTTGAAGAGAGAGATAGAATTTTCAATGCCGACCTTTCAGCTACCCCACAACTGGCAATACAGAGAGATATATTCATATTTCAGACACTGATAGGATGTCGGGTGAGCGACCTCTACCGAATGACCAAACTAAATGTGGTCAATGAAGCCATAGAGTATATTCCCAAGAAAACCAAAGAGGGGAATCCGGTTACGGTACGTGTTCCACTCAACGACAAAGCGAAAGAAATCCTTGAACGCTACAAAGAATATGAGGGAAAACTGTTGCCGTTCATATCCGAGCAAAAGTACAATGATGCCATAAAAAAGATATTCAAGTTGGCTGGAGTTGACCGCATCGTAACAATCTTAGATCCGTTGACGCACAACGAAATCAAACGACCTATTTATGAAGTGGCAAGCAGCCATCTGGCAAGACGTACGTTTATCGGCAATATCTATAAAAAAGTGAAAGACCCGAACCTTGTTTCCGCACTGTCGGGACACAAGGAGGGAAGCAAGGCTTTCAGACGATACAGGGATATTGACGAAGAAATGAAGAAAGACCTTGTAAAACTATTAGACTGATACTTGTATGGGACAACAAGAATATGACAATTTCAAAAGACTGATAAAGGAATGGCTCGACAGCCATTCGGATGAATATGCTGATTTCGTAGAAGAAATGAACGACAAGAAGTTCAAAGGATTCTTCAATATTTTCAATACGGCTGTAAGGCTTGTTCCGAAATATAAAGAAGCAGCACGCAAGAGAATAGGCGATGATAGAAACCCTGATTTCGAGGAACTGGAAAATGTTCTTTTACAATCAGACCTTGCCGAGAAGATAGTGAATGAGTTTCATACCTCGAACAAGAGAAGCATTGTCCCTGCCATGCTCGCATGGCTCTATTACGGACGAAGCTATGAGTGCATGGTGGAACAGGGTGAGGAACTGACCAAAAGAAAGGATATTCCCACCTTATACAAATGGCTTGTTTCCGGCATGGTCAAATTCATTATCAGAAAAAGCATCGCCAATGGCATGAGAACCAAAGAGGACTGGCAAGTGTTCAGGAAGCAACAGAAAGCCATTGAGGAAAACTCTCTTGTGGAATGGGCAATAGAAGAAGATGAAGACATGGACGAGGAAGAAACAGATATGTTGCAGGAAGAACAGCCAAAGACCGCAGGACGCAAAGCCGACACACGCACGTTGCCAGAACTTCTGATAGAAAGGCATGACATACTGATTGAAAGAATTGGCACACGATTGAAAACCCATGCTACGGAAACAGATATAGCACGACTGTTTATCGCACTGGTGGAATACCGATTCATGCGGAAGTGTCCCATCAAGACTTTCAGAAACGCACTGTACGAGCAGTTCAAGGAACAAGAAATCGTCCACGAAAGAGGTATCCAGAAAGCATACAGAAATCTCACTTCTCCGTTTGGAAACAGCAAGAAACTGGTAAAAGACATTGGTGAAGACCATGAAGCCATTGAGGAATTGAAATTCTATCTATCCAATTGAAGTTCGTTTAATTCGCTTTTCGTTTTTACGAATTTAACGAATTGAATATCATTGTTTTACAATTGATTTTCATTATATATTTGCGCCACTATCCTAATCGGGGTAGTGGCTTTTCGTTTATAATACTGCCGAAACGGGAAGTCTTACAACCGGCAGTTTCAAGAAGCCTATGACAGACATATTGGCAATTATCCAAAACGGAAACGGCAACATCAAGTTGGAAGTAACAGGAGAAGATTTGCTATTATTCTCCAACCAGTTAATCAGCCGTGCGAAGCATGAACTTTCTACCGCCATTGCGGAAGCAAGAAAGGAGAAGTATCTAACCAAAGAGGAAGTGAAAAAGATGTGCGGTGTTTGTGATACCACACTCTGGCACTGGTCTAAGAAAAACTATCTGAAGCCTGTAAAAGTTGGAAACAAGGTCAGATACCGACAATCCGACATTCAGAGAATCTTAGGTGAACACAACCCTTTAATCTAAGCCTATGAAGGAGGAAGAATATATGCGCGTAGGAACAACTTTGTACAAGGTGGTCAATCAGCCATGTGCCAATGGCGGTTATGAAAAGAAACGTGTCGTATGGAACAACAGCACATTACGGCAGGACTATGGAAAGAACTATCTTGCCACCGTCCCCAAGTATGACGGCTTTTGCACCGTTCCCAACCATTTGAACTACCAAAAGGAGATTGAGGGATTTCTGAACCTTTACGAGCCTATAGAGCATAAACCGCAGCAGGGGGACTTCTCCCACATCCAATCCTTGATGCGGCACATCTTCGGGGAACAATACGAGCTGGGCATGGATTATATGCAACTGCTGTATCTACAGCCGACACAGAAGCTGCCCATTGTCCTGCTCGTTTCAGAAGAACGCAACACAGGCAAAAGCACGTTCCTGAACTTCTTGAAAGCCGTGTTTGAGAACAACGTGACTTTCAACACCAACGAAGATTTCCGCAGCCAGTTCAATTCCGACTGGGCAGGAAAGCTGCTAATCGTTGTGGACGAAGTTTTGCTCAACCGCAGGGAAGACAGCGAACGGTTGAAAAACCTAAGCACCACTTTCACCTACAAGGTGGAAGCCAAAGGCAAAGACCGAACGGAGATTGTTTTCTTTGCCAAGTTCGTGCTATGTTCCAACAACGAATATCTGCCTATACTCATAGACGCAGGAGAAACACGCTACTGGGTGCGGAAGATAATGCCGTTGCAAAGTGATGATACCAACTTTCTGCAAAAGCTAAAAGCGGAAATACCTGCATTTCTTTATTTCCTGACCCAAAGGGAACTATCCACAACACAGGAAAGCCGTATGTGGTTCAACCCAAGGCTGACACATACCGCAGCCTTGCAGAAGATTATACGAAGCAACCGCAACCGACTGGAAATAGAAATGACCGAGTTGTTGCTTGACATCATGTCGAACATGAACGTGGAAAGCGTATCATTCTGTCTGAACGACCTTGTAACCTTGCTACTCTATTCACAGGTCAAGGTTGAAAAGTATCAAGTGAGAAAAGTTGTGCAGGAAGTATGGAAACTTACTTCCGCACACAATTCGCTATCCTACACCGCTTATGAGTTCGCACCCCATCGTGAGTGCCACTATGAGCCGAAAAGGAAAACTGGTCGGTTTTATACGGTAACGAAAGAACAACTGACCGCTATCTAATTATTTTGATGAAATGATGAATAAGGGCAGTAATATATTGCTTTACAGGTAGATATATATTCATCAAACACTCATCAACAACGATTGCTGATGAAAAAAGAAAACATCATTTCTCTTTTGGAAAGCAATCTGATGAGAAAAAGATGAGCCGATATAATTCTGTTTAACAGTTCGTTACATTTCAAATTCATCAAATCATCATTTTTTCATTCACCTACAAATCCGTAAGAAAATGACAATAGAAGAAGCTAAAAGCATACGAATAGCCGACTACCTGCACAGCTTGGGTTATTCACCAGTAAAACAACAAGGTATCAACCTTTGGTACAAATCTCCGTTTCGGGAAGAGAGTGAAGCATCGTTCAAAGTGAATACCGAACGTGAACAATGGTATGACTTCGGTTTGGGAAAGGGCGGAAACATCATTGCACTGGCTGCACATTTGTATGCTACCGACCATGTACCTTACATCTTGAAACGAATAGCGGAACAGACACCCCATGTGCGCCCGGTATCTTTCTCTTTTGGAAAGCAAAACTCTTCCGAGCCGAGCTTCCAACAGTTGGAGATTGTTCCTTTATCGTCCCCTGCCCTACTTGCCTACTTACAAGGTAGAGGAATTAACATAGAACTGGCGAAAAGAGAATGTAGTGAAGCACGTTTCACTCACAACGGCAAGCGGTACTTTGCCATCGCCTTTCCCAATGGTTCGGATGGATATGAAATCCGCAACCGCTATTTCAAGGGCTGTATCGCCCCAAAGGAAATCTCCCACATCAGACAGTCTGGGAAAGCGAGGAATACCTGTTATGTGTTCGAGGGGTTCATGGACTACCTCTCCTTTCTGACATTGAGACAAGAGAGCTGCCCGAATTATCCGGAATTGGACGGGCAGGACTACATCGTATTGAACTCCGTATCGAATGTGAATAAAGCTCTCTATCCGTTGGGCAGCTACGAACGCATCCACTGTTTTTTTGATAACGACCATGCAGGCATGGAAGCCCTCCAACAAATCCGCAAGGAATACGGCAGAGACCGATACATCCGTGACGCTTCACAGACTTACAGCGGATGTAAGGACTTGAACGAATACTTACAGAAACAGGCTGAGAAAAAAGGGCAGCTCCAATCCGTCAAAGAAGTGAGCAGCCAGTCACCGAAAAAGAAAAACGGCTTTCGGTTATAGCCCACTATAACTACACGCTCCGCTTTCGTAGTTGTGGGCTCTCCCGAGGGGATTAGGGCTTTGCCCTAATGACCCACTCAGGGCGTTTCACCCCTGAGAACCCCGAGCAAAGAGTGACCCTCTCTTTGCAATCTCCGCTTATGGGTTACCCCTAAGAACCCCTCTGCGAAAGCGAGCAAAATAATCAATTGCAAACAAAGAAAAGAAGCTATGGCAACAAAATCAAGCATACATATCAAACCTTGCAGAATCGCATCGAGCGAGGCGCACAACCGAAGGACTGCCGAATACATGCGTAACATCAGGGAGTCCAGAATCTATGTCGTTCCCGAACTTTCCACCAACAACGAACAGTGGATAAATCCCGACTTCGGCACTCCCGAACTGCGAACTCATTATGACAATATCAAGCAAATGGTCAAGGAAAAGACCGGACGTGCCATGCAGGAAAAGGAAAGGGAACGCAAGGGAAAGAATGGAAAGATTATCAAGGTGGCGGGATGTTCACCCATCCGTGAAGGAGTATTGCTCATCAGAGCGGATACCACACTGGCTGATGTACGCAAATTCGGTGAAGAGTGTCAAAGACGCTGGGGCATCACTCCGCTACAAATTTTCCTGCACAAAGACGAAGGGCATTGGCTGAACGGTCAGCCGAAAGCGGAAGACAAAGAGAGCTTCCAAGTCGGTAACAGATGGTTCAAACCAAATTATCATGCTCATGTCGTATTCGACTGGATGAACCATGAAACCGGAAAGAGCCGAAAGCTCAATGACGAAGATATGGCAACCATGCAGACCTTGGCTTCCGATATTCTCCTAATGGAACGTGGGCAGTCAAAGGCTGTCACAGGTAAGGAGCATTTGGAGCGAAACGACTTTATCATTGAGAAACAGAAAGCCGAACTGCAACGTATAGAGGAAACCAAGCGACACAAGGAGCAACAGGTAAGCCTTGCCGAGCAGGAACTCAAACAGGTAAAAGCAGAGATACGCACCGACAAACTCAAAAGTGTAGCCACTGATGCAGCCACAGCCATAGCAAGCGGTGTCGGTTCTCTTTTCGGCAGCGGTAAATTAAAAGATTTGGAACAATCTAACGAGAATTTACGTCATGAAATTGCCAAACGTGACAAGGGCATTGATGAATTAAAAGCCAAGATGCAACAAATGCAGGAACAGCATGATAAGCAGATTCGTAACATACAAGGAATACATAATCAAGAACTTGAAGCCAAAGATAGGGAAATATCACGATTGAACGCCATTCTTGAAAAAGCGTTCAACTGGTTTCCATTGCTAAAAGAGATGTTGAGAATGGAAAAATTATGTTATGCCATCGGATTTACCAAAGATATGGTAAACAGTCTTTTGATGAAAAAAGAAGCTATCAGATGCAATGGGAAAATCTATTCCGAAGAACACAGACGGAAGTTTGACATCAAAAACGATATTTTCAAAGTTGAAAAAAATCCAACCGACAACAATAAACTCGTTCTAACTATAAACCGACAACCAATAGGCGAATGGTTTAGGGAACAATGGGGAAAATTAAAGCAAGGCTTATATAACTCCGTACAGACAGAGAAGAGAGGCAGAGGATTCAGAATGTAATCCTGATAGTACTTGATTGGATTTCAATAAAATTGCGTATCTTTGCAAACGGATAGAAAAAATTCTATCCAAGACATATTAGAATTTTGAAGAAGCGTTATGCGAATCGTTCAGTCGGAAACCTAGGAAATTTCCAAAGACATATAAACGATGATTGCATAGTGGTTCTCACGCTATAGCGTGGGCTGCTATTGTTGCATCTGTTTATATGGGCTTTCCTAGGGCCTCCGATTGAAGATGTGAATGGTACAGTTCACGCTTCATGCATTAGGAATGTCAATTAACCTATAAACATAGTTCATATGAACATTAAGCATTACATCTATTTATCTGCCGCAATCGCATTTTCACTCTCATCTTGTAGTGATGACAACGGCATGGAAAATGATTTTGAGCCTAAAACGTATAATGTATTGGGCAAAGTTGAAAAAGGTCCGTTTGTCAGCGGTTCTACTATTACCATTCAACCGATGGACGGCAATCTACAAGTATTAGGAAGCTTATATTCTGCTACCATTCAAGATGACTTAGGTAATTTTTCATTCGGCTCCAAGTTATTTGAAGCCCCCTATGCAGAATTAACAGCTAACGGTTATTTCTTTAACGAAGTTGAGGGTGAGTTATCATCTGGCACATTGAGTCTACGCGCCTTGGTAGATTTATCTGATGAAACTACAGTAAACGTAAACCTGCTTACACACTTAAAGTATCAAAGAATACAGAAACTCATTGTAGAAGGGATGAAATTCGGAGAAGCCAACAGACAAGCACAAAAAGAATTGTTTACCGCTTTCGGACTTCAAAAATATGCAGAAAAAGATGCGTCCACATTTTCCATTGCAGGAGGAACAGATGAATCAGCCGCATTGATTGCCATATCTTCTCTACTGCTTGTAGATAGAAGTGAAGCTGCCTTGACTGAATATTTGGCAAAATTATGCAGGGAGTTTGGCGAGAATGGAAAGTTTGGAAGTAGCACATTACAGCAAATCAGTGAAGACAAAAAGTCATTGAGTAATCAACTTTCTTCTGTAAGAGGAAATGTTATAGAACGCTATGACGAACTTGGATTAAAAATTGAAGTAAAAGAATTAGGTCACTTCATAGACTGGGATAATGACGGGCTTGCAGGAAATGAAACTTTACAAGATGGGCAAGAAGTCAAATTAGAAACATCAGAAATCAATGTACCCAATGAAGGAGGAATTTATACAATCAACATATCTTCACCCATTCCAGTATATCTAACGCCAATAGTTAATAAAGACGATGACGGACCAATAGACAACATTACGGAAGAGACCTTTTTCACTGAGATCTATGAGCACATAGAAAATGATGACATTTCAATAGAAGAAAATATAAACGAAAACAAGTTGACGATTAAAGTCTCTCGACTAAATTCAAGAACCGCCAAATCGGCATCTGTAACCCTATATGATTGTCTGGGCAATATATTAGGCGAAGTTAAAGTAACACAAGAAGGAAATGGAAACACTTCAACCCCCAAATTAGGACGGACAGGAGAACAAGTTGTTGCAGGTTTTGCATTACAAATTGCTGGCGGATTTTCTGATATCAATCTTATTGAGCAGTACTATCACTATAATAAAGAAGCGGATTTGGTAAGTCAATACATTTACCCTAGCTGTAGTAATGTAATAAACATTTGGAGTGATTTTTATAGAGCCAATAGAACGATTATGTTATTTAAGGAAAAGGAAGCTGAACAACTCGGTGTTTATCAAGACTATCTTAATGTATTCAGCGCAATGCATTATTACTATATGGCAGTGGCTTGGAAAGATGTTCCTTATATAAATTACGTGCTTGAAAATAACTCATATAATATCAGCAGAACTCCAATACATAATATTTTCTCGGACTTAAAAGCCAATTTGGAAAAAGCCATAGACAATCTCGAAGAAAAAAAGAATGAATCGCTTAGTGCGGATGTAAATGAATTTTTCTTCTTGTCAAAAGATGTAGCAAGAATATTGCTTGCAAATATTTATATGTATCAAGGTGAATACAACCAAGCAGAAAAGCTCTTGGGAAAGGTTATCAGCAATGGTTTCTATGAGCTGGATGCTTCAAATTATAACGATAAGGAAACTATTACCAGTTTATTTAATAACGGAAGCGACAAAGAGACCATATTTGCAACTCATAACGAACCTCAGATACGTGGAAATATTTCACTTGGCACACCCATGTTAGTTCCTATAATGACTTACACAGATGTAGTTTTATCTTATGCTGAAAGCCTTTTTAAAAACGGTAAAACAACAGAAGCCGAATCACAGCTGCAAAAAGTAGTCACAGCTAAACACATCAGCATAACAGGTGGAAACACTTTGGAAAAGATAAAGAACGCAAGATTGCAGTTGATGCTTTATACCAATACAAACTTCGCATTCATGAAGAGAAACAATTTTGCAAAAGACGTATATGGAATCGAAGAATACAGGCAGCTATTGCCAATACCAGAACAAGAACTAATGACTAACCCATCAATGACACAAAATCCGGGATATTAAAAGGATACGACTTCAAGCTAAAAAGCTCCGCAATTCGCTATTGAATGGTGGAGCTTTTTATATTTACAAACGATACGTTTTCAGCTAAAACATTTCCTCTGCTGCATTATCACAGGTCTATAAAAAAACAATAACCCTGAAGTTTGCTTGTTCAGCAGGGACAACAGGGTCTTACGCTTGCAAATATAGGCATTAATTTCTATATTTGCAAGAGAAAATTCGTTTTTTAAACTTATACCAATCAAATGAAATATGACAAATGTTTGCAGGTACTATCCCCAGCAAGATTAAATAAATACGCACAAGCAAGTGGCAATGAAAAAGCCAAGACCTTGCGTCTATATCAATATAATATCAAGTTGAGCCAACGTTTTTATGGAGTTATCGGTATGTTTGAAATAATGCTACGTAATGCCATAAACGCTCACTACAAACAATACTTTAATGATGATAATTGGATAATCAATCAAGCAAGACCCAATGGATTACTTGAACAGGAAGCTTCCGAAATAGTACGCATACAGCGTACTTATACCAATATGGGAGTGTACAACAACGATAAGATGGTAGCTTCCTTTACATTTGGTTTCTGGACTTATCTGTTTACAAGACGCAATTACCGCATAGGAGGAAAAACACTTCTTCAAATATTCCCCAACAAAGCGCATGGTCTAAAGCAAACAGACATCTATAAACAACTGACTGCCATCCGTGAATTTCGTAACCGAATAGCACATCATGAACCTATCTGCTTCAACGCTACACGTGTGATAGATACAAAATATGCTAAAGAGCATTATGAGTTAATACGAACCTATATAGAATATATGGGATTTGATTCGGATTCTGTATTGCGAATGGTAGAAAAACCCGATTCTATACTAAAAGTAATAGATGGCATGAAATAAATGCCACATCTTTGGTGGAATGCATAAGGATGATTGGGAACAATTTGGGAACATCTCCAACAAAAAGAAAAAGCTAAGTAATTGATTTCTCAATACTTAGCTTCCATCTTCGTACCCAGACCCGGGGTCGAACCGGGATGGAAGTGAATCCACTGGTGTTTGAGACCAGCGCGTCTACCGATTCCGCCATCTGGGCATCTCTTGAAACATTGTTTGTTTCTCGATTGCGGTTGCAAAGGTACGACTTTTTTTCATACCTGCAAACTTTTCGGCGTTTTTTTCAAAAAAAGATAAATATACCATCATTTATGGTAGATTGAACAAGAAAAATATAAAAATAAGCCTTATATTAGCACAAACTTTAAAACGATTCAATATCATGACGAACAGCAATAATTATTGTGTGATCATGGGGGGAGGTATCGGAAGCCGATTTTGGCCATATAGCCGCAAAAATCTCCCTAAGCAATTCCTTGATTTCTTTGGTACAGGACGTTCTCTTATCCAACAGACATTCGACAGATACAAGAAAATCGTCCCATTAGAAAATATATTCATAACGACCAATGTACTATATAAGGAATTAGTCCAAGAACAACTTCCCGAATTAAAAGAAGAACAAATTTTATTGGAACCGACAAGGAGAAGCACGGCACCATGTATTGCATGGGCTTCCTATCACATCAAAAAAATAAATCCCAATGCAAATGTCATCGTTGCACCATCTGACCACCTGATTCTAAAAGAAGAGGAATTTAAAGAAGCTATCATAAAAGGATTGGAGTTTGTTTCACACTCCCCACAATTACTTACCCTGGGAATTAAGCCCAACCGCCCGGAAACCGGTTACGGTTACATACAAATAGATGAAGAAAAACAAGGAGATTTCTTTAAAGTTAAAACCTTTATTGAGAAACCGCAATTGGAGTTTGCCAAGGTATTCGTCGAAAGTGGAGAGTTTTACTGGAATTCCGGAATTTTCCTTTGGAATATCAATACAATTATCAATGCCTTTAACGAAATAATGCCGGAAGTATGCTCCAAATTATCTGAAGGCGAAGAAGACTTTGCCTCATGTCCCAACATATCTATTGATTACGGCATTATGGAAAAAGCAAACAATGTCTTTGTACAACTATGTGACTTTGGATGGGCTGATTTGGGAACATGGAGTTCTCTCTATGACGTTTCGCCAAAAGACGTAAATGAGAATGTAGCAATCAACGGTAATTCCTTATTATATAATTGCAAACAGAATGTTGTTGTAGTACCGGAAGGAAAGTTGGCAGTACTTCAAGATCTTGAAGGCTATTTGGTTGCTGCAACCGACAATGTGCTGCTTGTCTGCAAAAAAGATGATGAAAGTGCCATCCGTAAATTCGTTAACGATGTTCAGATTAAACTAGGCGATAAATTCGTATAACAACAGAAGTACTCCGGAGTCTATATAACAAAGGGCGCATCTTTCAATCAAGATACGCCCTTTTTATAATATAATAGAAAAAGAGGATTACTTACTTCAGGCCTTCCCAGGCTTCATTAATTGTTCTAGCTATCTCAACAAACTCTTCGTTAGCAAGTTTTAATTTAGGATTTGAAAAAATCATATCCGACTCCTTTTGAATTGGAATTAAATGAATATGAGCATGAGGTACTTCAAGACCAATAACAGCTTCTCCTACCTTCTTACATGGGAAGGATTTCTGTATAGCCAATGCCACTTTCTTTGCAAATACATGCATAGAAGCCAATTCATCATCCGCCAAATCAAAGATATAATCCACTTCACGCTTAGGCACTACCAATGTATGTCCTTTTGCCAACGGATTGATATCCAGAAAAGCATAAAAGTCTTCATTCTCAGCTACCTTATAACTGGGAATCTCACCAGTAATAATTTTACTAAATATTGTTGCCATATCTATGAGTATTAAAGAAGGCAGACCCGCACGAAGCGACCCTGCCTTATACATTAAAACGAAATGTTTACTACTTCCAAACTGATTTTTCCCTGAGGGATAGTAATTTCAGCTACATCACCCACCTTTTTGCCTAATAAGCCTTGTGCAATCGGTGTATTAACAGAAATCTTACCCAATTTCAAGTTTGCTTCGCTTTCAGCCACGATAGTGTAAGCCATCTTCATGCCTGTTTTAGCGTTCTTCAATTCTACTTTACTCAAAATCTGGACTGTGTCATTTTTCAGTTTCGACGTATCGATAATCTTTGCATCACCAATAGTAGTTTTCAACTGATTAATTTTCATTTCCAACAAACCTTGTGCTTCCTTTGCAGCATCATACTCTGCATTTTCCGACAAGTCTCCTTTGTCTCGAGCCTCTGCGATAGCCGATACAATTTTGGGGCGTTCTACTGACTCCAAATATTTCAACTCTTCCACCAATTGTTTGTAACCCTCTTCTGACATATAAGCCATAATGTTTTCCTCCTTTTTAATTATTATATATTTTTCATTGTTTATATTCACTCCTATAAAAACAAAAAGAATTCCGACACTGAATATGTCGGAACCCTCTCTATTATTTTAAGTTCTGCAAAGATAGTTTTTTAAACAATACGAGTCAAGTATAAAACCATGCTATGTAACATGTTTAAACAAATCCGACTCATTATTATGTTTTTACAAGAGTTTTTTGATAGATTCTTCCAAATTAGTAATTGTTTCACCACGTGCACTTAATTCGTTAGCACGGTTCACCAAGAACACAGCAGGCAAGTTAGTCACACTATATAATGTAACATACTGAGAATATGCTCCATTAGCGTCACGCACACAAATCCACGGCAAATTATCGGAAGACGTCTTCCAGAAATGTTCATCGGCATCCAACGAAATCTGGTAGATTTCCAGTCCTTGAGATGCATACTTATTATATAACTCGCGCAAAGCCAAATTATGAGCAGCCGACATAGCATTATTATAAACCGTAAAGTCAATCAATATCACCTTTCCTTTCAAATCCGTCAAACGACGTACATTTCCCTTGATATCTTTCAACTCAATATCAATGATGGTAGCCTCTTTTATCTTGTCCTGCGGAATATCCAGTTCTGTCTGCCGCGGAGTCCGTGTATTCTTCATACCTTTAATAACCATATTATAAAGGTTGCGAGAACGGTCTGCATGCGGATAAGTATTATTCAGACTGGTTGCCACAGCTGCAAAACATTTAACATCATCTTTATTGGTCAACGGATCAAAAAGCATATACCCATTCAAAGCTTGGAACAAAGCAAAATATGCATAAGTCATATTAGGAGCCGCAAAAATATATTCACGTTTCACTTTATTCTTATAGTTATTGACCATTGACACCAAACTGTCTTGAGCAACCCCGGCCGGAATGTTACGGTTATGCGCCAGTTGATCCACCCGTTTTTGCAAATCAGCCAACAATAATACCAATTCTTTTATTTTCGTATTATTTTCCGATCCTTCAATAGAATACCCTGTTGCAAAGTCATTAGCTCCGGCCTTTACGGTCAATGTCTCAATAGAGTCAACCGAGAAGTTAATCACCTTATTATCCAGACGCAAACGATAGAATTCCGGTGACTCGGGACGCTTTCCACTAAAACTGAAAACTCCGTTACTTCCCAGTTTCGCAGAATCGAGTGCCACAATACCATCCAGTCCCGACGCTTCAAAATACAAAGTCTTATTATCGGCACCGCTAATCTCACCTGAGACTTTAAATTTCGGTTCATTATCGCAAGCGCTCAGTACCATCAACAGAAGTGCGAGCAAAAAATATACATTCTTTTTCATCGCTAAAATTAATATAATGTGTGTTTTCTAATAAATTTCTGCTGCAAAGATACGTCTTTTCACGGTTTGTCAAAGCATTTATCCAGCTTCTTACGCATTAAAATAAAAAAAACGGTAATCTGTGTAACTTTTTAGCTCATTTTCACCCAATTAGAAGAATAAATACCTATCTTTGCACGAATTTTAGACGAAAATTATATTAAAACATTTTTTATGATTAATCCAATTGTTAAGACAATCGAGCTTCCCGATGGTAGAACCATTACGCTCGAAACGGGAAAGCTGGCAAAACAGGCAGACGGTTCTGTAATGCTCCGCATGGGTAACACCATGTTGCTAGCTACTGTTTGTGCAGCAAAAGATGCAGTTCCCGGTACAGATTTTATGCCCCTTCAGGTAGAGTACAAAGAAAAATATTCAGCATTCGGACGTTTTCCCGGTGGTTTTACCAAAAGAGAAGGCAAAGCTTCGGATTATGAAATTCTGACTTGCCGTTTAGTAGACCGCGCCTTGCGTCCTTTATTTCCCGATAACTTTCACGCAGAGGTATATGTAAACATTATCTTGTTCTCAGCAGACGGAGTAGATATGCCGGATGCATTGGCAGGACTGGCCGCTTCAGCTGCATTAGCTGTTTCTGACATTCCATTCGGAGGTCCGATTTCAGAAGTACGTGTAGCACGTATCAATGGTCAGTTTGTTATTGACCCGACTTTTGAGCAACTGGAAAAAGCCGACATGGATCTAATGGTTGCTGCTACATACGACAACATCATGATGGTAGAAGGTGAAATGGATGAAGTAAGCGAACAGGATTTGCTGGCTGCCATGAAAGCCGCTCACGATGCAATCAAAATCCACTGTAAAGCTCAAATGGAATTGATGGAAGAAGTGGGTTCTACTGTTAAACGTGAATATTGCCACGAAGAGAACGATGAAGAACTCCGCAAAGCTGTCCATGACGCTTGCTACGAAAAGGCATACGCTATTGCTGCATCCGGAAACAGAAATAAGCACGAACGCCAAGATGCATTCGATGCTATCCGCGAAGAATTCAAGGCTCAGTATACAGAAGAAGAACTGGAAGAAAAAGCTCCGTTAATCGACCGCTATTATCACGATGTAGAAAAAGAGGCAATGCGTCGTTGCATTCTTGACGAAGGTAAGCGTCTTGACGGACGTCAGACCACAGAAATCCGTCCCATCTGGTGTGAAGTAGGCTATCTGCCTGGTCCTCATGGTTCTGCTATTTTTACTCGTGGTGAAACTCAGTCTTTGAGTTCTGTTACATTAGGAACAAAACTGGATGAAAAAATGGTAGACGATGTATTGGATCAGCATAAAGAACGCTTCCTGTTACACTACAACTTCCCTCCTTTCTCAACCGGTGAAGCTAAAGCTCAACGTGGTGTAGGCCGTCGTGAAATTGGTCACGGTCACTTGGCATGGCGTGCATTAAAAGGACAAGTACCGGCTAACTATCCATACTCTGTACGTGTAGTTTCTGATATTCTTGAATCAAACGGTTCATCTTCAATGGCTACTGTATGTGCCGGAACTTTGGCATTAATGGATGCAGGTGTACCAATGAAGAAGCCCGTTTCAGGTATTGCAATGGGATTGATCAAGAATGCCGGTGAAGAAAAATATGCTGTATTGTCTGATATTCTTGGTGACGAAGACCACTTGGGAGATATGGACTTCAAGGTTACCGGTACCCGTGACGGTATTACTGCTACACAGATGGATATCAAGGTCGATGGTTTATCATACGACATCCTGGAAAAAGCATTGAATCAAGCCAAAGAAGGACGTATGCACATTCTTGATAAGATTACTGAATGCATTGCTGAACCTCGTGCTGAATTGAAGCCCCATGCTCCTCGCATTGAAACAATGACTATTCCTAAAGAATTCATTGGAGCCATTATCGGTCCGGGCGGAAAGATTATTCAAGGTATGCAGGAAGAAACCGGTGCAACTATCACTATCGAAGAAGTAGACGGTGTAGGTCGTATTGAAATTGCCGGAACTAACAAGAAATGTATTGATGACGCTATGCGTATCATTAAAGGTATCGTTGCTGTTCCTGAAGTTGGCGAAGTATACGTAGGCAAAATTCGTTCTATCATGCCTTACGGTGCTTTTGTTGAATTCCTGCCAGGCAAAGACGGTCTGTTGCACATTTCCGAAATAGACTGGAAACGTCTCGAAACAATCGAAGAAGCCGGTTTGAAAGAAGGTGACGAAATCGAAGTCAAATTACTTGATATTGACCCGAAAACAGGCAAATTCAAACTTTCTCGCAAAGTATTGCTGCCTCGTCCTGAAAGACAAGAAAAAAAATAAAACTATTCAACTCTTATATAAAGCGCAATCTGAAATATAGGTTGCGCTTTTCTTTTTATCACAATCATGTAAGGACAACAATAAAAAAGCGCAACCAATAATTAGCTGCGCCATCTGATTATCCTGCGGAATTCTTCCACTTAATTGATATGCTGCTTATGAACCGGAATTAATCTTCCTGAACTTCAAAATCATCTTTACCTACTCCACAAAGAGGGCAAACCCAATCATCTGGAATATCTTCAAATGCTGTTCCCGGAGCGATTCCACCTTCCGGATCTCCTACTTCTGGGTCGTATACCCAACCACATACTACGCAAACGTACTTTTTCATAATTGTTTCAGTTTTATGTTTCAAATGTTCTTTTAATAAATACATAACAAATATACTATGAATTTGTTCATGTACAAGCTATCTCACCAATATTTTTTTCAATTCCTCCATACCGTCCGAAGCGCCTTTGCGTATGGCATACAGTTTTCGGTCCGAAGCTATAGGCACTTCTTTGGGATCTATTAAATAGACAGGGACATCACGGGGCACATAATTTAACAATCCGGCTGCCGGATATACATTTAAAGAAGTCCCTATAATCAAGAAAACATCAGCCGTTTCGACATACTCAATCGCCTTTTCAATCATGGGTACAGACTCCCCGAACCACACTATAAAAGGACGAAATTGCGAGCCGTCAGCAGCAAGGTCTCCTATCTTTACCTCAAATTCTTCCGGCTTCAATTCTTTTATATAGTTAGGATTATTGGGTTGCAAAGTAGAAGTAACTTTCGTTAACTCGCCATGTAAATGAATCACATGACTGCTACCGGCCCGTTCATGTAGATTATCAACATTTTGAGTAATAACAGTTACATTAAAATACTTCTCCAGTTCAGCTACCAGTTCATGTCCCCGGTTCGGCTTAACCTGCAACAACTGTTTACGACGCTCATTGTAAAACTGAATCACCAACTGAGGATTCGCAATATACCCTTCGGGAGTAGCCACCTGCTCCACAGGATATTGATCCCATAGTCCTCCCGCATCACGAAAGGTACTAATACCACTCTCGGCACTCATTCCGGCACCGGTCAGAATCACTAAATTCTTCATTTTTAGCCTCCTCTTTAAACTAGACACACAAAAATAAGAAAAATTAAATTGTTAAAATCATAATCATTCAAATAAAAGACCTACCTTTGTGCGTTTTGTAGAAAAACATCTTATAAAATAAACAGTTATGGATAAATTTAGTTACGCTATCGGCCTGGGAATCGGCCAAAATTTGCTGAGCATGGGTGCTCAAGGTATCAATGTGAATGACTTTGCTCAGGCAATTAAAGACGTATTAGATGGAAAAGAGACAGCTATCAGTCATAATGAAGCGCGCGAAATCGTGAACAAATATTTCGAAGAACTGGAAGCTAAAATGAATGCAGCAAATATTGAAAAGGGCAAATCTTTCCTGGAAGAAAATGCTAAAAGACCTGAAGTAGTAACACTCCCCAGCGGCTTGCAATATGAAATCATCAAAGAAGGTAATGGTAAAAAGCCGGGGGCTACCGACCGTGTGAAATGTCATTACGAAGGTACATTGATTGACGGAACATTGTTCGATAGTTCTATCAAACGCGGTGAACCGGCTGTATTCGGTGTTAATCAAGTGATTAAAGGATGGGTAGAAGCCTTGCAACTAATGACGGAAGGCTCTAAATGGAGATTATTCATTCCCTCGGAATTGGCTTATGGCGCACAGCAAGCCGGCGAAATGATTCCTCCTCACAGCACATTGATTTTCGATGTAGAATTAATTGAAGTATTATAATATTAAAGTATTTAAGGCAAATGAAAAAAATTAGTTTTTTTGTAGCTATCGCTGCCGCTGCCAGCTTAGCATCTTGTACAGCTCAGGCACCAAAAGCAAACATGAAGAATGATGTAGACTCACTTTCTTATATGATGGGTGTTGCTAATACACAGGGATTGGATATGTATCTTCAACAACAAGGCGTTGACAGTACTTACATGGCAGAATTCCTTAAAGGTGTTACAGACGGAGCCAACAAAACAAGTCCCAAAGACGTTGCATATATGGTAGGTCTGCAAGTCGGACAGCAAGTAGGCGGACGTATGTTTGACATGATGAGCCAACGCTTATTTGGCAACGATTCTACTCAAAGCTTGGATAAAGCAAATTTCCTGGCAGGTTTTGTCGCAACTCTGAAAAAGCAGAATGTTATGCCTGTAGAAGAAGCCAACATGTTTGTTCAGACTAAAGCAGAAGCTATTCAGGCAAAAGCTACGGAAGCCAAATATGCAGACAACAAAGCCGCAGGAGAAAAATTCTTGGCTGAAAATGCAAAAAAAGAAGGTGTAAAAACTACTCCCAGCGGTCTTCAATACAAAGTTATCAAAGAAGGTAAAGGTGCCATCCCTACCGATTCTTCAACTGTAAAAGTAAACTATAAAGGTACTTTGATTGACGGAACTCAGTTCGATAGTTCATACGACCGCAAGGAACCCTACACTACTCGCGCTAACCAAGTGATCAAAGGATGGACAGAAGCCTTGACTATGATGCCGGTCGGTTCAAAATGGGAACTTTATATTCCGCAAGAACTGGCTTACGGTTTACATGGTACCGGCCAAATCAAACCTTTCTCTGCTTTGATTTTCGAAGTTGAATTGATTGATATCGAAAAGTAATCAACCAAAAATAATTCTATAAAAAAGCGTGGGTTCGTATAGATACTCACGCTTTTTATATCACTACAATGAGATATAAAAAGAACAGCACTATTTCTTCTCTTTCATATCTGTCCGTGCCTCAACTACATTAACTATATAGTCACCCAGCTTTTCACATTCACCGATAAGATCCATATAGTGCACACCCATCTGATAATCATACTCCTTATTGTTCACATCCAGCACATTCTGATTCTTCAGCTGGCTACGATAGTTGTTTATCTCATTCTCAAGATTAAAAGATTTATTCACATCCACTTGATGCCCCTCATCCTCCACCAAAGACACCATTTGATTCAAAGCATCATCAGTCAGTTGGAACATCTGATGAATATGGCTATACTGTTTCTCGGTAAAGTCTTCATTACCCCGATATTTATGGTTAATGGTACGCGCAAGGTTATAGCAACTGTCGCCAATACTTTCTATCTCCGTCACCTCACGCAACATGGCACGAATCTTCAATTTGCTTTCAGAACTCAAGCGACCTTCAGACACCTGATTCAAATAATTGGCAATCTCCAATTCCATATTATCACTAATATTCTCATATTTTTCAATGCGGCTGAAAAGCTTATTGAAATCATTTTCATTCGATGTATGAAGCAAGTCACGTACCATACCAAACATACGGCGGGTACGTTCAGCAAATAAATTGATCTCTTTACGAACCTGAACAATAGAAAGTTCGGCCGTCGACAACAGTCCACCGGTAATAAAGCGCAGTCGGAATTCTTCTTCATCTTCTTTAGGTTTGATTACCCAACACACTATCTTCTCTATCGGTTTAATAAACCAAATAAGAATCAGCACATTACAAATATTGAATGCTGTATGAAAGGCAGAAAGCTTATAAGTAATAGCCACCTCAGGATTCCCCCGGGAAAAAGATGTTCAACCATATCACTTACCATATTGACAAACGGATGGAAGATACACAATATCCATATCACACCAAACGTGTTAAAGATAAAGTGTGCCAATGCTGCACGCCTCGCCTGAGCATTTGCTGTCAATGCAGCAATATTCGAGGTTACGGTCGTACCGATATTCTCACCCATTACCAAGGCTATACCCAAATACAAGTCAAGCACACCACTCGAACAAAGAATCAAAGTAATAGCCATTACTGCCGCCGATGATTGGGCACACATAGTTATGATACTGCCAATCAAAAGGAACAACAGGATAGACAAAAATCCCCACTCTTTGCAAGAAGTAATGAAACCAAGGATTGCCGCATTATGTTCCAAATCCATGTGCATAGCATTTTCACGCAATGTCGTCAATCCCAAGAACATAAATGCAAAGCCAAATATAAATTCTCCAAAAGACTTTTTCTGGCTTTTATTAGAAAAAATAAGAGGAACGGCTAAAGCAAAAAGAGGGAAAATGAGGTTATTCATGTCTATCTGAAAACCGAACACTGACATAATCCATGCAGTCACCGTTGTACCGATATTAGCTCCCATAATGACAGAAATAGCTTGAGCCAATGTCAGTAATCCGGCATTAACAAAACTAACGGTCATCACCGTAGTAGCAGTAGAAGACTGTACGGAAGCCGTTACAAACGCCCCGGTCAGCAGTCCTGTAAACCGATTGGTCGTCATTGCTCCAAGGAAATGGCGAAGTTGCCCACCTGTCAGTTTCTGCAGAGCTTCACTCATGGTCTTCATGCCATACATAAGAAGCGCCAGCGACCCTATCAGTTTCAGAAAAATAAATATAGACATTATCTCACTTTTAGTATATAACTCTCGATTTTGTCTGCCGTGTACTTTATATCCAACCTATTCTATCACGAGTGTGAATCCGGGCTTATGCTTTCTTTTCTTTCACATTACTGCCGGCTTCCACTACATTAACTACATAATCACCCAACTTTTCACATTCGGTAATAATATCCATATAGTGTACTCCCATCTGATAATCATATTCCTTATTGTTCACATCCAGCACATTCTGGTTCTTTAACTGATTGCGATAGTTATTGATTTCGTGTTCGATATTGAAAGACTTATTCACATCAATAGTATGATGTTCATCTTCTACCAACGCAATCATTTGGCTCAATGCATCATCTGTCAGCTTAAACATCTGTTCGATATGATCATACTGTTTCTGTGTAAAATCCATTTCACTGCGATGCTTGCGGTTGATGGTACGGGCCAAGTTATAGCAACTGTCACCTATACTTTCTATTTCTGTCACCTCACGAAGCATCGAACGAATCTGAAGCTTACTTTCAGAACTCAAACGTCCTTCCGAAACCTGATTCAGATAATTGGCTATCTCCACCTCCATACTATCACTGATATTCTCATACTTCTCTACACGGCTGAACAGCTTATTGAAATCATTCTCATTCGTTGTATGCAACAAATCGCGCACCATACCAAACATACGGTGAGTGCGTTCGGCAAACAGATTGATTTCTTTTCGCGCCTGTAATATAGAAAGCTCTGCCGTAGAAAGCATACCGCCTGTAATAAAACGCAAACGATATTCCTCATCCTGCTCTCTTTGAGGGATAATCTTGCAAACGGTTTTCTCTATCAACTTCACAAACCAAATAAGAATCAACACATTGCATATATTAAATGTCGTATGAAAAGCCGATAATTTAAAAGAAACAGCCACAGCAGGATCCGGCGTCTTCATTATATCTTCTACAAACCATGACACCCCCATTGTGAACGGCTTAAACAGGCATAACACCCAGATAACACCGAAAACATTAAATACCAAGTGAGCTAAGGCAGCCCTCCTGGCCTGCGTATTTGCAGTCAATGCAGCCAGATTAGCTGTAATGGTAGTACCAATATTCTCACCTAATACCAAAGCAGCACCAAGTTCAAAACTAATCCAACCATTGGCACACATAATCAGGGTAATAGCCATTGTTGCAGCCGATGCCTGCACAATCATCGTCAATATTGTACCTATCAATACAAACAGCATCACAGAGCCAAAGCCCATGTCTGTATAATTCTGCACAAAAGACAACATCTCCGGGTTTTTACTCAAGTCCGGTGCATTTGTTTTGAGTAAAGAAAGACCCATAAACAAAAAAGAGAAACCGAAAATAAACTCCCCTATGGATTTACGGTTACTCTTTCCAGAAAATAACAATGGCACACCAACAGCTAAAAGTGGGAGAGCCATTGCAGCGATATCTACCTTAAAGCCCAACGCTGATATAATCCATGCAGTTACGGTAGTACCGATATTGGCTCCCATAATTACTCCAATGGACTGGGATAATGTCAGCAGCCCTGCATTCACAAAGCTGACTACCATGACGGTAGTGGCAGAAGAAGATTGGATTAATGCTGTAATCAGCACGCCTGTTAGAACTCCGGTTACCCGGTTGGTGGTCATCGCCGTGAGAATTTTACGAAGCCTGTCACCTGCAAACTTTTGCAGGCCCTCACTCATGATTTTCATTCCGTAAAGGAATAGCGCCAGTGAACCCAGCAGCTTTAAGAAATCATAAAAAGAATATTCCATCATCAATTAATTTGGTAGGAATTGGCTTATCTCCCTTTTATTCGGTAAATTAACAGCCGATTTCACTACGTTAGTAATAAACATTACGATTATGTTACAAATATGTTGCAAAAATAACAATATTATTAAAAGTTTCCCAATTGGAAGCTCACTTTTGGATATTTATAATGGTTTTAATTTAGATATCCCCTACGGACCTGTCAGTGCCAAGGTTAATAATAAGGTAGAAGGACTCAACTACAGAGCCTATAATAATAAAGATGTAGAATTCCTGAATATATTAAGTTCCTCGGGCATGCGTACTTATGTCCGCTCGTTATGCTTTGTGCTGTGCAAAGCTGTCGAAGATCTTTATCCCGACGGAAGCATCGTGCTGGAGCATCCCGTCTCCAAAGGATACTATTGTGATTTACACATCGGCAGAGAAATAGGGTTGGACGATGTACAGCGCATCAAGAAACGCATGCAGGAAATCATTGAAGAAAATATTCCCTTCCATCGATTTGAATGTCAAACCACCGAAGTGGTAGAGTTGTTCCGCAAAAAAGGAATGATGGATAAAGTAAAACTGCTGGAAACTTCGGGCAATCTTTACTCCTTTTATTATACGTTAGGAGACACTATAGACTATTATTATGGCAGCCTGCTGCCCAGCACCGGATACATCCGCTTGTTCGATATAGTGAAATACTATGACGGACTGTTACTTCGTGTTCCCAACCGACAAAACCCCGACAAACTGGAGGAAGTTGTAAAACAAGAAAAGATGTTGGATGTATTTAAGGAACACCGTCGCTGGAATCAGATTTTAGGCATAGGCACTGTGGGCGACTTCAATGTAGTCTGCAACAATGGTCATGCTACCGACTTAATCAACGTATCCGAAGCCTTGCAGGAAAAAAAGATTTCAAACATCGCCGATGAAATCTATAATCGTGGGAAAAACGGCCGGGGAGTCAAACTGATTCTGATATCCGGTCCCTCCTCATCAGGAAAAACGACATTCAGCAAACGACTCAGCATCCAGCTTATGGCCAATGGCCTGAGACCTTATCCTATTTCGTTGGATGACTATTTCGTAAATAGAGAAGATACCCCTAAAGATGAGAGCGGCAACTATGACTATGAATCCCTCTATGCCTTGGACTTGAAGTTTTTTAATCAACAACTGGAGGCTTTGCTTCGTGGAGAGCAAGTCGAACTGCCCCGTTTTAATTTCTCCACCGGTCAACGTGAGTTCAAAGGAGACTATCTGAAGATAGATGATAATATGATACTGATTTTGGAAGGTATTCACGCACTGAACCCTGAACTGACTCCGCATATCCCGGCTGAAAATAAATATAAAATATATGTATCGGCCCTGACAACCATCTTATTGGACAACCATAACTATATCCCTACTACCGACAACCGGCTGTTGCGCCGCATTGTCCGTGACTACAAATATCGTGGATATTCGGCAGAAGACACCATCAGCCGTTGGCCCAGCGTACGTGCCGGAGAAGACAAATGGATTTTCCCCTATCAGGAAAATGCAGATGCCATGTTCAACTCTGCATTATTGTTCGAGCTTGCTGTTTTAAAAGATTATCTGGAACCTATTCTGCGGAAAGTGCCCAATAGCCGACCGGAATACTCGGAAGCCTACCGCCTCCGTAAGTTCCTCGAATATTTCGTATCTGTGCAAGATAAAGAATTGCCTCCAACCTCCTTATTAAGAGAATTTCTGGGCGGAAGCAGCTTCAATTATTAATAATATTAGGATGAACCCCTAAAATTATCCCGGCAAAAAGGAAGATTATTACGATACAAATCGCTACTTTTGCCCCCAAAAATAGTAAAGAGATTATGGCACAAGGCTCACGTCAAGTACAAACACAAGCCCAACAACAAGTACAGACACTGTCACCACAACAAATCCTTGTTGTGAAGTTGTTGGAATTGCCTACCGTGGAGCTGGAAGAACGTATTCATTCTGAGATACTGGACAATCCGGCCTTGGAGGAAGGAAGAGAAACACCCGAAAACGGGGAAGAGAGTACTGACTTTGAAGGAAATGAAGATAATAACGATAACTCGGAACCCAACGATGACATTTCACTGGGAGATTATCGTACCGAGGATGACATCCCCGACTATAAATTGCAGGAACACAACCGCAGCCGCGAAGGAGTAGCCGAAGAGATACCTTTCTCGGATGCTGTTTCCTTCTACGAAATATTGAAAGAGCAGCTTGCCATGCAAGACCTGACTGACGAACAGCGCGAAATAGCCGAATACCTGATCGGATCGTTGGATGATGACGGACTCCTGCGTAAAAGCATAGAATCCGTCATGGACGAGCTTGCCATTTATCGTGGAATCTATACCACAGAGAACGAACTGAACAAAATACTCGAAATCATTCAGGATTTCGACCCGGCCGGCATCGGTGCACGCAACCTTCAAGAGTGTCTGCTCATTCAGATCAAACGTAAAGCAGATTCCCCACTAAAACAGATAGAACTGGATATTATCGGAAAATGCTGCGATGAGTTCACCCGTAAGAACAAAGATAAAATAATTCAGAAACTGGGCATCACCGAAGAGCAATATAACGAAGCATTGGCCGAACTTACCAAATTAAACCCGCGTCCGGGAAGTTCATTGGGCGAAGCCATGGGGCGTAATTTCCAGCAGATTATCCCCGATTTTATTGTAGAAACATTCGATGACGGTACCATCACCCTCAATCTGAACAACCGCAATGTTCCCGAACTGCGCCTCAGCCGTGAGTTTACCGAACTACTGGACGAACATACACGTAACAAAGAGAATCAAAGTAAAGAATCAAAAGACGCTCTGATGTTTTTAAAACAGAAAGTAGATGCCGCACAAGGTTTTATCAATGCCGTAAAACAACGACAACACACTTTACTCACCACCATGCAGACTATCATCGACATCCAGCGTCCGTTTTTCCTGGAAGGAGACGAGTCACTATTGAAACCGATGATATTAAAAGATGTGGCAGAACGCGCCAAACTGGATATCTCTACCATCTCACGCGTCAGCAACAGCAAATATGTGCAAACAAACTACGGCATATATTCGTTGAAGTTCTTCTTCAGTGACGGCTACACCACCGAAGATGGTGAAGAATTATCCGTTCGCGAAATAAAACGCATACTAAAGGAATGTGTAGACAACGAAGACAAAGAAAAACCCTATACTGACGACGAACTGGCCGAAATACTGAAAGCCAAGGGATACCCCATTGCACGCCGCACCGTGGCCAAATATCGCCAGCAGTTAAATATTCCTGTTGCACGATTAAGAAGATAAAAATATGGAAGCAAACGAAACCACCGGTTCTTTAAAAGAGATTGGAAAAAGTGATCCGTTAGAAATAGGTTCACGCATCATATCAGGCATATTCACACCTTTTATGGTTCCATTTCTTGCCTTTTTCTTATTATTCTTTTTCACCTATTTACGCATCATGCCCCTCCAATATAAGTTGGTGGTGTTGGGTATCGTGTATTGCTTTACCATCTTGATGCCGATGCTTGCCATTTATCTTTTTCAGAAAATAAACGGCTGGGGTATCCATGAACTGGGGCATCGTGAAAAACGATTCGTCCCATACGCCCTAACCATTGTCAGCTATGTAGCCTGCCTGCTTACGATGTACAAGATTCATTTGCCACGCTATATGTCGGGCATCATTGTAGCCACACTCATCTGCATGGTCATCTGCATTGTGATAAACTTCAAATGGAAAATCAGCACCCATGTTGCCAGTAGCGGCATGATGGTAGGCGGTCTGTTGTCATACAGCCTGATCTTCAATTTCAATCCTGTATCATGGCTTTGCTTTTTCATTTTGCTATCAGGAATGCTGGGGACAGCACGCATCATCGTAAAGCAACACACATTATTAGAAGTTCTGGCAGGATTTATTGTCGGATTGTTTTGCGGTGTCATAGGAATTTTGTTTATTTGAAAAAAAATTTTAGTATTAACCTTATAAATTAAAAGCATTATGAATTTCCCAAACAATGTAAAGTATACCGAGGAACACGAATGGATACGCGTAGAAGGTGATATCGCATACGTAGGCATTAGCGATTATGCACAAGAACAATTGGGCGACATCGTTTTCGTAGACATCACTACCGAAGGCGAGACTTTGGAAAAAGGAGAAGTTTTCGGTACTATCGAAGTAGTAAAGACTATATCAGACCTGTTCCTTCCGGTTGCAGGAGAAGTTTTAGAACAAAACGAAGCATTGGCTGACAACCCCGAACTGGTCAACCAAGATCCCTATGGCAAAGGTTGGCTGGTTAAAATCAAACCTAACGATGCAAATGACATCAATGATTTGATGGATGCCGAAGCCTACAAAGCTTTAGTAAACGAATAAAATACAGAAGAAATATTCAATGGAACCTATTGTAAGTATTATCATGGGCAGCACCTCCGACCTTCCTGTCATGGAAAAGGCTGCCAAGCTACTGGACGAGATGCACGTACCTTTCGAGATGAACGCTCTATCGGCACACCGTACACCCGAAGCAGTGGAAGAGTTTGCCAAGAACGCTGCCGGTCGTGGCATTAAAGTCATCATTGCTGCAGCAGGCATGGCCGCAGCATTGCCCGGTGTAATTGCCGCCAACACTACACTGCCAGTCATTGGCGTCCCTGTGAAAGGGTCTGTTCTCGACGGTGTGGACGCACTCTATTCCATCATCCAGATGCCTCCCGGAATTCCGGTTGCAACAGTTGCCATCAACGGTGCAATGAATGCCGCTATTCTGGCCGTACAGATGTTGGCTTTGAGTGATACAGAGCTCGCAGCTAAATTTGCAGATTACAAAACCGGCTTGAAAAAGAAAATAGTGAAAGCCAATGAAGAATTGAAAGAAGTAAAGTTCGAATATAAGACGAATTGATTCTTTACATAAGCATCGCTGAAAAGCTGCGCTATAAAAAACACGGGCAGAAAATATCCTATCCTGATTAGAAGGAAAGAATATTTTCTGCCCGAAAATTTAAAACGAACATTTACAACCTCTTTAAAGATAAGGAATTAACCATGACCGATTTATTCAACTATTCACGCCGGGAAGCCTCTGAAGTAAACATTGGAGCCACTCCGATGGGCGGTGCTAATCCCATCCGCATCCAAAGTATGACCAATACCATAACAATGGATACCGACGCTTGCATAGAACAAGCCAAACGGATTATCGATGCAGGCGGTGAATACGTGCGTCTCACCACACAGGGTGTACGCGAAGCCGAAAACCTGAAAAATATAAATATCGGATTACGTTCACAAGGCTATGACACCCCCTTGGTAGCCGATGTGCATTTTAACCCCAAAGTAGCCGATGTAGCGGCACAATACGCAGAAAAGGTACGTATCAATCCGGGCAACTATGTAGACCCGGGACGCACTTTCAAGAAATTGGAATACACCGATGAAGAGTACGCGCAAGAAATAGAAAAGATACGTACCCGCTTCGTCCCTTTTCTGAATATTTGTAAGGAGAACCATACAGCCATCCGTATTGGTGTGAATCACGGTTCTCTGTCAGACCGCATCATGTCACGTTATGGCGATACCCCCGAAGGCATGGTAGAATCGTGCATGGAATTTCTCCGCATCTGCGTAGAAGAACATTTCACCGATGTCGTAATTTCCATCAAGGCTTCCAACACGGTTGTCATGGTAAAAACTGTTCGTCTGCTGGTAGCGGAAATGGAAAAAGAAGGCATGGCATTCCCACTTCATCTGGGTGTAACCGAAGCCGGCGACGGTGAAGACGGACGTATCAAGTCAGCTTTAGGCATCGGTGCATTGTTATCCGATGGTTTGGGAGATACCATCCGCGTATCATTGAGCGAAGCCCCGGAAGCAGAAATTCCGGTAGCTCGTAAACTAGTCGACTATATACTGGCACGTGAAAACCACCCTTTCATTCCCGGAAAAGAATCGCCGGAATTCAATTATCTCTCCCCTTCACGCCGTAAAACAAAAGCTGTGCGCAACATTGGCGGAGATAATCTTCCGGTAGTAATTGCCGAACGTTTGGAAGGAGAGAACGAAGTCAATCCACAATTCAAGCCCGATTACATTTATTGTGGACAAACAGTTCCTGAATTACGTAATAAGGAAACAGCTTATCTGGTAGATGCCGATGCCTGGAACCCTGAAGAGAAGAATGTGTATCCTGCATTCAACTATCAGCAAATGATAGAACTACATCATACTCAGGCTGAGTTAAAATTCCTGTTCCTACCTTATATGGCAATGAATGAAGAAGTGATTGCCGCACTCAAGTTACACCCGGAAGTGGTTATCATTGCACAAAGCAATCACCCCAACCGGTTAGGTGAATACCGCGCCATGGTGCATGAACTGATGACGGAAGGACTGGAAAATCCTGTTGTATTCTTCCAATACTATCAGGAAGAAGAAGCGGAGAACTTACAGATTAAGGCAGCCGCCGATATGGGTGCATTGATTTTTGATGGTTTCTGTGACGGTATCTTCATTTATAATCAAGGCTCACTGCCACACACCGTAATAGATACTACCGCTTTCGGTATCCTGCAAGCCGGACGTATCCGCACCAGCAAAACAGAATATATCTCATGCCCCGGTTGCGGTCGCACCTTATATGACTTGGAATCGACTATTGCCCGAATCAAAGCCGCCACCTCTCATTTAAAAGGCTTAAAGATAGGCATCATGGGCTGTATCGTCAACGGACCGGGTGAAATGGCGGATGCCGATTACGGTTATGTAGGAGCCGGACGAGGTAAAATCAGTCTTTATAAGAAAAAAGAATGCATCGAAAAAAATATCCCCGAAGAGCAGGCGGTAGAGAAACTGATTGAACTGATTAAGCTGAACGGCGATTATATTGAAATATAAAATATCTGTACCATGAATTATCAGCAGATACTCGAAAATATTTATCAGGAGATACAGCCTTTTGCCGGCATCGGCAAACAGGCTGACTATATTCCTGTATTGGCAAAAGTAGACCCGGATCAATTTGGCATTTGCATCAATACCATTCAAGGAGAAACTTTCATGCTGGGACAAGCTGACACTCGTTTCTCCATCCAGAGTATTTCGAAAGTCTTTTCACTTGCCGTATGCCTCAGCCTTGAGGGAGACGAACTATGGAAAAGAGTGGGAAAAGAGCCATCGGGCACTGCATTCAATTCCCTTGTACAGTTAGAAGTTGAAAAAGGAATTCCCCGCAATCCGTTCATCAATGCCGGTGCCATTGTATTGGCAGATATACTTTTAAAGCATCTGTCACACCCCGAAGAAGATTTCCTCCACTTTATCCGTAGTATTTGTGGAAACGATACTATTAATTACAATGAAGAAGTAGCAGCATCCGAACGTGAAAAAGGTTACCTGAACGCAGCCATCGCCAATCTGCTGAAGTATCATCATAATATAGAGAATGACATCGAACGCGTTCTCCATTTCTATTTTCTCCAATGTTCTGTTGAAATGAGTTGCTATGATTTATCCAAAGCTTTTCTGGCTTTTGCCAACCACAAACAGCCATTCACATTTGGGAATATCAACCTTACTGCGTCGCAAGTGAAGCGTATTAATGCCATTATGCAGACATGCGGCTTTTATGATGAAGCGGGAGAGTTTTCTTACCTTGTGGGTCTGCCCGGAAAAAGTGGTGTGGGCGGTGGCATAGCGGCTGTTTATCCGTTACGTTATTCGGTAGCAGTATGGAGCCCGAGATTAAACCGGAAAGGAAACTCGGTTATGGGAATCAAGGCGTTGGAGCTGCTGACCACACAGACACAAGAGTCTATTTTCTAAAAAATAAAAATGAAGAGAGAATAATATCCATTCTATCGGAATCAGTTCTCTCTTCATCTATCGTAAACCAATAATCACTATCTCTTCCTATTTTAACCAGCCATTCTATGACTTGCGTAGTACTACCTCACCGGGAGCCGGAGAATTACTTTCCCGCGGATTTAGCATTTCTTTACTGGATTGATTTCGATGCTTAATGCATAAATACCAAATGCCATCAATCTTCACAGGATTAAACATAAAAGCCATCGTCGGAGCATTTCCATCCACATCTTTTTTTGCAAATTCAATCTTATATTTAAGATCATTACATCCCTGAGTGGAAAAACTAAAATTCTCCAAATGATAATCTACAACCGGGAAGGTACTGAAATGCTTTTTAAGATTTTCCGCATTTTCATTTGTAAGTCTTACCGCTTCACCATCTTTAACCACATAAAGCATTCCTAACGCTGCTTCTATATTACCCTCCTTCAAGCTATCCATACACTTCTGAGACATTTCGAGAACCGTAATGGAATCCGCCTTTGTCAATGAGCCGACGAATTCTTTTTCTGCATCAGCATAAGTCTTCATACGCTCTTTTGTTTCTTTTCGTCCACATGAAAACGACAAGCAACTTAATAATAAAATAAAAACGATTTTATCTATTTTCATTTGCAATACAATTAAGATTAGTCCACCAATAATAAAAGGTGCGCTGACAACAACGCACCTTCCATCTATTCAATTGCTAATAATGCAATACCTGTTCTATTACTGATTTGCTTTTGTTGATTCAACATCACACTTGGCTACAGCTTTCAAAGTACCCCAATAATAAGTAATTTCCACCGGAATCCACAATGTGAATTTCTGAACATTACCTTCATTATTCTTGTAAACAATCTTAGTAGTATTCAAAGCTGCAACTTCTGTAATGTTTACAATATTAGTAGCACTTTCTGCTCCATTTTCTGTAACGGACAACTGCAATTTATCTGTAACTTCAGAAACTTTCTTTCTAGTTCCGGTCAAGTTACATTCTGCATTGGCAATATCAACTTTAATAGTCTCGAATTCATAATAAGGATACAAAGAAACACCATTCTCTACAGCACTTTCGTACACACCGGCAGCATTCTTAACGATTAATGCTTCTTCACGCCAGTCCTTCAGGTCAAACAAATCACCTAAAACAATAGAAGATCCATTTGCCTGAGCATCAATGAATTTAGCTTGGTCACCATCAAGAACATCAACCGGACGCAAGAAACGTACCTTGAAGTTTTCTGTGCCTAAAGCCAACTTACACTCATCATAAGTAGCAACAATTTCAACATTTGCAAAATGCTTGGGAATCAAGTGACCGTATAAGTTCAAGAGTTTCTTAGCACTGTCGGTAGCTGCATAAGTCAGGGTTCCATCAGCAGCAATAGAAGCTACAAGATTACCTTCAACATCTGCTGTACCTACATACAATTTAGTGTGATCGGTACCACGAACAAGCTGGTACTTAACACCATTCTGGTTAGGATCTGCAATTTCAGGTTGTGTAGCCGCAAATTCATAAGAATAAGCTGTGCCCAAAACTTCCAAATCATAATACTGATTTTGAGTTGCAGAAGTCTTAGCTACTTTAACCACATTGCCTTCAAAATTATCATCTAAATCCTTAGAATAATCCTCTACGGCCTTATCATTAGTAGTAGGTCTCGGAATATTCATACGTACAGTATCTCTCTTAGCTACAGTAGACTCTGTAGTAGGATACCAGTAAGCCTTGATCTTATCTCCGAATGTTACCTCCGGCTGTTTTGCTATAGTCACAGTAAACGGTACATATACAAAGAATTTTGTATCAGTTTTAGACTGGAAGCAAGCATACAATGTTACAGTGCGGCCTTCTAATTTAGAAATGGCATCCATTTCATCAAAGCCTGCTGTCCATGTAATAATATCATTCGTAGTTGTTACATTTGTAAAGTCACTAGAGATTGTCAACTCACCGTATACGTTATTCTCAACCTCAGCAAATGTCTTCTGACTGTCATTGGTGATGTAAGTCTTTCCAGCTACAAAATTGAATGAATTAACAAATTCAGCCTTGGTCATCTTCAACGCTTCAATAATCTTACCGGACATATCATCCCATGTAATGCCATCTTCGAAACCATCACATACATAAGGTTTAGTTGCATTAAATACCTCAGGCAAAGTTTGAATACCCAAATCCTTAACGATATGCAACTTAACATAACCTGCAAGGACAATGTTTTCGCCATCCATCAACTTAACCAATACGATAGGGGTTCTACCTACAGCAGAAATACCATCTTCGTTCGTGCTACATGGAGTAGTATTACCATTTGCATTTACATAGCAAGGAGTAAAGATACCATTGTTATTTACTGTACCATACTTATTTTCTTCTGTATTATTAGCACCTGTCTTATAACCTAACATTTCATATTCAAAATGCAAGCCATAATCAGCCACATCAGCATACGCCATAATCTGGTGTTCAGCATCATCAGCAGCAGCCTTAATATCAGCCTGAGTATAATGTACATTCAGATACTGAGTCAAGTCAAGAGTACCGCCATTATACTTAACGTCGATAGTTGCATCTTTTTTAGCTGCATCTTCACCTTTGATATACAGTTCATGCTGTTTAGCACCCAAAGCACAAGCATTATTTTCTGTTTCTAATGTATTGAATGCAATCGCTTTAAAAGTAACTACAGCCGGCAAAATAGCAGCATAATCAGAAGTAACTGTTGTATCTTTCGCTTCTTCGTTCTGATAAGTACCGGTCAAAGCCATTACAGACACATTCTTATCAGCTACAATTTTCAGTTCAGCAGGGTTTTCTACTTTATAAACTACTTCCAAATCACCATTAGCCAATTGTCGGCTAGTACTGTATACCGGTTTAGGAGTTACAGCAGCACGTGCAGATGCATCCACATATTCAGGTTCACTATATAAGAATCCCCAAGCGACATTAGTCAAATTTGCTGTGGTAGGATTTACATGATAAACAGCTTTAGCTAAAGAGCTAATTGTATAATCACCTTCATCAGCAACATTTATAAAGGTGTTTTTTTCAGCAATAGTAAACTTAGCTCCCTCAGCATTATTGCCTTCGCTTTTTCCTGTAAATGCTTTATAAATACCCTGAGCATACGGATAACGAGCCGCTTCGATACCATTTTCATACAAAGCAGGAACAAACACCAAACTACTCAGCTTATCACCGATAATAGCCAGCAATTCATTTCTAAGTTCTTTGATTCTACGGTCTATTTCAGCCATTTCAACTTTACCTGCATTTTGTTTCAGGTTATCAACATCCGACTTAACTGAATTTAAAGTAGACTCAATAGTACCTAACTTATCTTCCAAGTTGTCAACTTTAGTCTGAGCAGCAGTTACTTTCTCTGTCAAGCTTGTTATAACAGCAGTATCAGCCTTACCAGCTATCGCAGCTTCCAAAGCAGCTTTAGCCGTCGCCAGCTCAGAACTTGCACTCTGTTTAGCTGCATCAATATTAGCCTGCAACTGAGCGATCTGAGCACTCAGCGTCTCGGGAGTAACAAGCTTGTCAATTTGTCCTTGCAAATTATCGATGTCATCATCGTAGTCCTTACAAGATACAAATGTTCCTGTCGAGGTAACCATCAAGGCTCCGAACAGGATTGCACTTAAAAACTTTTTGTTCATAATAGAAAAACTTT
>OHBA01000227.1_pt1 | contig 34517 bp, 51 predicted proteins | sample 1577281 | NCBI WGS metagenome assembly OHBA01 (sample SAMEA3879579, study PRJEB24766) | human gut metagenome | biome: human-associated habitat; feature: feces | place: USA | collected 1985/1987
AGTAAGCCGGTTCATCCATGTGTACGAAAAGTATTCCATTCAGGGAGATACACCGGAGCTCCGGGAAGAATACAGAGATTTTAATTTTTCCCAGCTTACGGAGATGCTGCAGCTTCCGGAAGATGATCATGCAATGATCCGGCCGGAAACCAAGCGGGAAGATATCCGTGACCTAAAGAAATTTAATAAGCAGTCCGAACACAATCCGGACAACCTCCTGAACTGGCAGCAGGATCCGGACGATATCATCCGGGAGGCAGTAAAGGAGTTTTTCAAAGCCAGGAAAAAAGACCTGAATGAAATCTATGATCAGTACGGTGTCGGACCGTACCAGGAAGAAGATATAAAAAAGATGGCCAGATTCCTGTACCACGAGAAGAAAAAGAAATTCCAGACGAACAGAGTGTTCGTAATGCTCTATCCGGATCAGGTTTTTATAAAGAGTTCCGACGGAGAGCTGCATGATATCACCTGGCCAGAATTTTTCCAGACTATGGGATCGATCTTTGATGGTTCCGCAGCCGGGAAAGACACCTGGGAAAACTATTTCAATCCAGAGACAGAAAAACAGATCCCCGGTCAGGATAACATCATGAATCATCCGGAATATCTTCCAGGGAAACTCCATGGCAGGAAATTTGAGCACTGCATTTATCTTCCAGAAGAGGACTGCATCTCTGAAGATTGCGGATCATGCGAAAAGAAGAAACTCCTGGACAAGCAGGAAACAAAGGAGCAGAAAAATGTAGAGATAATCCCAAAAGGCAGATGCACAACCGGACAGAGCCGATCAGGGCGCTGCGGAGCCGCTTACTATTGCGCGGAACCAGTGGATTGCTGTGCAAAATGTAACAATGATTGCAATAGCCGCTGCGGGTGGATTGAGAAGCCAAAATCAGTAGACGCAGAAACACCAGAAGAAACTTGCGAGACAGTAATTGCGCCGGCGCAAGTAGAAATGATTCCTGTAGAGGGCATTGATGCAAAGGATATAAAAGCAGAAGAACTTTCTCTGGAAAACCTAAGCATCCGGATAAACACAGATGTATGGCCGGAAGATTTATCGGATATTCCGGTACCGTCTGAGTTATTCATCCGGGAATACCTGGAAGAGGAAGAAAAGACACTGAGAGATTACCTGGAATGCGGAGGCCTTCCGGAAAGAACAATTCTCCGGCAGCAGTTAAAGGTGGCTGGTCTCAGGATCATCCGGAATCTGGTCAAAGACGTCCTGGAAACAGAGGAAACAACCCAGCCAGAGCTTCCGCGCCTGAAGAATAACGAGGAACGGAAAGAGTGGCTGCGGAATTATAAAACATGGCCCCTGCGCCATGTAGACGCTTATACAGGTGCAAAATATTACGAGTACAGATTTGATAACGGAGCTGTCCTTGTGGTCGAAGAATGGAAGACAGAAGGAAACAGATACATACCGGATCACGAAAACGTCTATATGCATCTGATCGGAGGACCGGAAGCACCAAGGGGGCAATACGGAACTCGAAAATGGGAAACACATGATAAATTCAACCGTTTTCCGGACAACGAAACCGCGATTGTGGAATTTTTAAAAGCTGTCCAGAAGTAATTTGAACCAAGATGGAGGAAAACAATGGGAAGAGCTGAACTAAGACGCCAGGCCAAGAGCCGGAAGAAGGAACAGGAGAAAGTCAACAAAGTATTAAAAAACGCAGGTTTTCCGGAGTTCCGCCTTCCACCGGCACCACTAAAGACCACGAATCTGTCTGATCAGGAAGTAGCCAATATTACCGGTACAAAAATCGCTGTACTGGAACAATGGAGAAAAGAACAGACAGAAGAGATCAGAAAAGCATGCATCCTGGAAGCACAGGAGAAGTTAGATAAGGCAGAGAACTTCGTCACCCTCTGCAATGTGATCACATCTCTGAAAGCCCTGGAAGGTTTCCGGTACGGCAGGGCGGCAGCAGAACATATGCTAAGTCATTATTCAGAAAGTGTTGTGGCGTCAGAAAAAAACAATATCCAAACCACCTACAAAGAACTCCGGGACAAATGGGGAATCGATCTGGAATTCGAAGATCCAGAACTCGACAAAGAGATGGGATTTGAAGACGCAAACTGGATGGAGGAATACATAGGCAGAAATATCCCATATTCCGTTTACGAAAAGATCTGGGACGATTCCAGGAATATCCAGTCTGTCTACACCCAGCTTGCAGTGATCTGGGAGCTGTGTGAAGAGTTTGGTTTTGCAAAACATAAATCCGGATCCGGGAATATGTTGGACAAGTTTATGCATGGAAGCAAAGAAAAATATGACCAGATCGACCAGATGAAGCACGGAGCCCGGGATACCATGAAACTTCTGAAAGAAAAATACGATATCGATATCGGATGGGCAGAAAAGACCGAAGACACCATAAGGAGGTTTGATCTATGAATACCAGACAGAAAAAGAAACAGTTCAAGAAAGTCCACGGGGAGAATCCTCCAAAGTGGATGGAATTATGTGGGGAACGTCTCCGGATCCGGACACCGAAGCTGATCCGGCAGCAGGAAACCGGAAATCTGAAAGTATTTATCGAGGCCATGACAGAGAGGAGAAAGAAATGCAGGAAAAGAAGTTGGTAGAGTTGCTGGATGGTTTAATGAGTGCAGCTTGTGATAACTGTAAAAAAATAGAGGGAGTATCCCAGGAAGAAGCGGATGAAATCTGTGCGAAATGCCCTGCAGGAGATCACACCTGCGCAATCCTGAATGAAAACAATCGGTATTCAAAAATCGTACTCTGCAGCGAATGTGAATATTACCGTAAAGATTACGATTGCCAGGGAAATGAATTTGCCTGGTGCCGGCTAAAAGATGGACTTGACGGAAACGTCGATCCGGATGATGGCTGCAGCAGAGGAAAAAGAAAAGGGTGCAACTAAAATCCAAATATATCACACAAATAAAGGGGCGGTATTCCGCCCCGGAAAGGAGCCTATGGAACAGACGGGGTTGTTATTTCCAAAAACACCAACGAAAAAGAAGAAAAAACACCATAAACCAAGCATCTTGCAAGACAAGAATCGCACCTGTTATCTCTGTATCTTACTGAATGGAGATCATCATAAACACAAAACCCTCCATGAGCATCATATTTTCGGAGGACCAAACCGGATCCACTCCGAAGAGGAAGGGTTAAAAGTCTATCTTTGTCCGGAACACCATCTTACAGGACCGGCAGCAGTCCACAGATGCCAGGAGACGCAAAACATCCTGCATCAGATCGGCCAGCAGGAATTTGAGAAAACCCATACCAGAGAAGAGTTTATGAACATATTCGGGAGGAACTATCTATGAATTTTAAAATATGGCCAAGAAGCCAGAAAGAAAAAGGCGGATGCGCCTGTATGCCGCTTAAGAGAAATATCCCACAAGGAAGAAAAGGATGGAAACTGATCACATGCCCGGAGTGTGGAGCAGAGTGCTGGGAAACACCACTCCTCCAGAGTATCAAACGGTCAGATCCGGCGTTAAAGACACTTTGTACATTTTGTGCAATAAAGAAGGGGGTAAATTAAAATGAATAAAACCTGTGCAACCTGTATTGACAATGACAACGGCCTCTGCGACCGCAAGGGAATCCTGATCAACGATGACGATACAGTAATTCTTATGAATGCAAATATTGCGGTAATGAATTAGAACCGCAGGACATCTTCGGAGAATATTGCAAATGGTGTGGTCAGAAGTTATAAACGCAATTGATTTTCCTGCGAGTTTTCTTTTGAGTTAAATCGCAAAGGAACTCGGAAAGGCGGTAAATATGGAAGAACTAAAGAAATGCCCGTTTTGTGGTGGAGAAGCGAAAATGAAAGTTAATGAAAGCACATTAAACACTTTAATCGCTTGCCCGTCTTGTAATGTTACAATGAAAAATAATTTCAAAGGGCATAAAAGAATAAAAAAACTGTTAGAAGAATTAGCAATCGAAGCATGGAATAGGAGAGTGGAATAATGATTTTAATTTGTCCTGATCTAGTAGGGAAAGAAGAAGTGAAAGCAATATGTGTGGGGAATGGAGATTTTGTAAGACCGGTATTAAATCCATGCATTAAAGAAAAATGTGTGGCTTACAAAGATGGAAAGTGCATGAAATATGACAATGAAGTGGATGTAAAAGATGACTGATTTAGAATTGCAGAAAAAGAGATTTGTAAATCATGTAGCTAAATTCACGGATTATGGCAACATCAAGATTGTAGACTTTAAAATGCCTGATAGCGGTGAATACAGAATCAGATTCCTTTTTGAAGAAGATTATTGCCGGTTGCATATTTCTGGGGATTTAGGAGAACTTATTGCAACAAATTATAATAATATGACATTTAAAGGTTTTTCGGATTTTGTAAATGATATTGGTTATTTTGAAGAAAAATCGATTGCCATAACAGAAGAATATATACATATGATTCCGAAGATGCAAAAAAAGATTTAAAAGAATTATTGGAAGAATGGGATATGATGGAAGAGGTTTTACAACATGATAGATATGAGTGGGAAACAGACGAAGATAAGCTAGAAGAGTTTTATGAAGGTGTACTTGAAGATTTTTCTGAGGATACAGGAGTTGGTTCAAAAGGATATGATGCACTGTCAGAATATTTCAGTGATGCATGGGAATTTATTAGTGATATCGGAAAAAGACCTACATACATTTTAGATGTGTATATGCTGGCGTTTAAATTAGCGACAGAGCAGTTAAAGGAGAAAGGAGTGATTCAATGAACGTACTGGAGAAGATCTTGGAAGAGATAAAAGACAATGCCAAACTTGGGAATATGCACTGGGAAAACATAAGGATTGAAAAAGTAGAGGAAATCATCCGTTCCCACATGGACGAGATTACAAATATGTCTGGAAAAAGATTAATTGATGCAAATGCACTTGATGATGAAGTAATGAATTTTTTTCTTGCTATTACAGGAAATCCGAAGCAGACAACAGTCGTCAGAGAATGTAAGGAATCATTCAGAAGAATGATTGATGAGCAGCCAACGATATATGCATGTGACAGCTGGATTCCGGTCAGTAAGCGGATGCCGGAAGACGGAGAAACTGTTTTGTGTACAGATGGAGAAGATATCTTTCTTGTAGAGTATGAAGCTAGCTTAGATGTTGGCTTTGGAGATATGGACTGGATAACCGCTTGGCAGCCACTTCCAGATCCATACAAACCAGAGGAGGATAAACCATGAACAAAGACTGTAACGGCTGTTTCGGGGCATCTTTTAATGATTGTCAGAGATGCCAGATGACTGATAAACAGCCACCAAAACTGGATATCACACCAGAGCTGGCGATAGCAGCATATAACACGCTGATCGATTACTGTAAGCAGTTTAACTCAGAAGCAGAATGTGGAAATTGCATATTTGATAAGATTCAGTACCCGGAATCAGACGAAACGGTATGTACTCTGAATTTCTATCACATCTGTCCTGTAGACTGGGATAAGATTGCTCTTCCTTCCTTGGATGGAAACACAGTGACCTACATAAAAGATGGTCAGATCAAGCGGATCACTTGCAGTCAAAAGGAAGAAGCACAGGAGTTATTTGAGGAGGTAAAGAATGTACAAAAATAATGAGGGGTACGCCGACCCGACAGCCGGAAAAGCTATTGAGTCATCAGCAAGAATGCCGACACATATATACAACGTTTATTCCGTCATCAATAACGTGGCCGGACTCCATGGACTGGAGATCACAGGCCTGCGCGACAAGAAAACCGGAAAAGAATGGAGGAGAGAGCCACATGGATAAGCACATACTGGATCAGTACATAGATGCCTGTGCACTGATCGAAGAGACAAAAAAAGATATTCAGAAGCTCCGGCAGAAGAAAAGGACAGTAATCCAGACGAATGTTTCCGGAAGCAATCCAGAACACCCCTATAATCCGCAGCATTTCAAAATTCAGGGGACAACCTTCACCTTCCGGGAAGATTCTCAGCTCAGGATGGAAGAAAAACTTCTGGAAAAAAGAAAGGAAGATGCTGAGAAAATAAAAATTCAAGTGGAAGAATGGATGAATACGATTCCTCAGAGGATGCAGCGAATTATTAAATACAAGGTTTTTGAGAATATGACATGGCAGCAGGTAGCTAAAAAGATGGGACGAAAAGCAACAGAGGAAAGTGTTAAAAAGGAATTCCAAAGATTTTTTAAAGAAAAATAAAGTTTGTCCCGTTTGTCCCACATGTCCCGATTCGATATGCTATAGTATAAACTGGATTTAGTGGTTTGACAGCATCATTAATTCCTCCATCTTGGAAGCCAGGTGTTACAGCTTGGCTGCTAAATTAAAAGGCATCTGGCAGCAGCCGGGTGTCTTTCTTTATGCTTACATTCATACAGCATGCACAGCCCCAGCAGTATTTGGTTTTACTCATTAGCCGCATACCTCCTTTCTAGCGGTCGCAATCGGCGGTCGTATATGAGGCTGGCAGGACTGTATTTAAAAAATAAAATAACAGACAACAAATAGACAGATAGGAAGGTGAGGTGAACCTGGGTGACAAAGAAACAGAAAAGATTTGTGGAAGAATACCTGATTGACCTGAATGCCACTCAGGCTGCCATCAGAGCTGGCTACAGCCCGGATACAGCGAAATCTATTGGGAGTGAAAACCTGACAAAACCTGACATTCAGGCGCGTATTGCAAAAGCCATGGCAGAACGTAGCAAGCGCACCGGTGTCAATGCTGATCGAGTGGTAACAGAACTGGCAAAGATTGCCTTCGTAAATGCTAGCGATGTGATAGATGCCGATACGGCTACGTTAAAGCCGGATGCAGCTCCTGAGGACACCGCTGCCATTCAGTCGGTGAAGGTAAAAACCTTCGGTGAGGATGGACTGGAACGTGAAATCAAAATGGCTGATAAATTAAAAGCCCTAGAATTGCTGGGCAAACATCTTGGTATGTTTAAAGATAAAGTAGAACTGTCTGGCATTAATGAAGAAAAGAATAAACTTGACGATCTGCTTCAACAGATGCGGCAGACGCGGGGAGGTGGTTAAGCTTCATGAGTTCTGAGAGACTGATACTATCAGAAAAATACAAAGCCTTCCTGAGATGTGATGCCCCTGTAGAATATCTTGAAGGGACCTAACCACGGCAGCAGGAAAAACTACAGTGGGCCTTTTTAAGTTTATGCTGAAGGTTGCTGAAAGTCCAAAGAAACTCCATATCCTTGCGGCAGATGATACCGGAGCGGCAGAAAAGAACATCATCAATAAAGACCTGGGGATCCTGGATGATTTTGGAGTTCTTGCAGAGTACAAAGGTAATGGATCCGGTGAATACAAGATGCCGCATATCCTGTTCCACACATCCTCCGGAGACAAGATCATATTTGTAATCGGCTATGGAAACAAAAGGAAATGGAAAGATGCTCTTGGTGGCCAGTACGGATGCCTGTATATTGATGAGATCAACACAGCAGATATAGATTTTGTCCGGGAATCTGCTATGAGATGTGATTACCTGATGGCAACATTAAACCCGGATGATCCGAACCTGGATGTATACAAAGAGTATATCAACTGTTCCAGGCCTCTTCCGGAATGGGAAGAAGAAACACCTAAGGAAATTAAAGATGAGCTGAAAGAAGAACCAAAACCTGGCTGGGTCCATTGGTTCTTTTCTTTTAAAGATAATGCAGGACTTCCGGAAGAGAAGCTGCAGAAAATCATCCAGAACACGCCAAAAGGAACTAAGATCTGGAAAAATAAGATTGAGGGGCTTCGGGGAAAAGCCACTGGACTGATTTTTCCGAACTTTGACCGGAAGAAGCATGTAGTTTCTGCTGAGTGGGTACGGCAGCAGGTGAAATCTGGAAAGCTGAAATTTAAGAAATTTACAGCAGGATTGGATACCTCGTATTCCAGCAAATCTCCGGATACCATTGCTATGGTATTTCAGGGGATCACAGAAGACAGGAAGCTGATTACACTATCAGAAAAGGTTTATAACAATGCGAAACTGGAAGTTCCTTTAGCGCCTTCCGATACAGCAGTAAAATTCATTACATTCCTGGAACAGTGCCGGAAGGAATGGGGATTTGCCAGGGATGTATTTATTGATAATGCGGATCAGGCGACGATTACCGAGCTGAATAAGTACAAGCGGCTGAAAGGCTGCCTGTACAGTTTCTATGACAGCTATAAAAAGGTTACGATTCTGGATCGAATCAATTTGCAGATTGGCTGGATCCAGCAGGGGTGCTATTTAGTAGTAGATACCTGTACGGAGCATCTGGCAGAGCTGGATTCTTACAGTTGGAAAGAAGATAAGGACGAACCGGAGGACGGACACGACCATACAATTAACAGCCAGCAGTACGCCTGGATTCCTTACAGGCATCTGATCGGCTTCGAGGAGGAGAAGAAATGAGGTGGGCTAAAAATTTGAGCAATAATATCAAACGAGGCATCAGAAGCTGGCTGAATGTACAGGAAGCCAGCCCTACAAACATACTAATTAATGAACCTTTGGACTATGAAGCAAATGCAATCAAAAACCGGATTTGGTACCGGGGAGACAGTGAGGAGCTGCAGCAGCTTTACAGCCAGATTGACACAGGGGTGGATAAATATAAGTTCTGGGCCTGCAAGAGTACGCCGGGACAGGAGATCCGAAAGATCCACACCGGTCTCCCAGCGTTGATTGTAGATACTCTGGCAGGAATCACACTGGCAGATCTGGATATCCAGATTGAGAAAGAACGTGAGGCACAGAAGCTGTGGGAGCAGATTGACAAAGACAATAAATTCCGTAAAAAGCTGGAAAAGGCGGTTAAGGAAACTCTCTACATAGGAGATGGGGCTTTTAAAATATCTTTTGATACACAGTTGAGCCAGTATCCGATTATTGAGTTTTATCCGGGAGACAGGATTGAACTGGTAACAGAGCGTGGACGGATTAAAGAGATTGTTTTTAAAACAGCATACAAGTATGACCGCCGGGATTATGTCCTGTATGAACACTATGGCTACGGAATAATCACGTATGAGCTGTATCGGGGTCACACACAGGTTTCTGTGCAAAGTATTCCTCAAACCAGTAATCTGGTGGATGTGGCGTTTGGAACGGACAAACCGGAAGAGAAATATATGATGGCTGTGCCAATCCAGTTCTATGAATCTGGAAAATGGGACGAGCGTGGACAGAGTATCTTTGATAAAAAGATTGATTCCTATGATGCTTTTGATGAGGTGTGGTCACAGTGGATGGATGCAGTGCGAGTAGGACGTGCGAAAGAATACATTCCAGACTGTCTGATTCCAAGAAATCCAGAAACTGGAGAAATAATGAGACCGAACCATTTTGATAACCGGTTCATTGCGGTAGGAAACGACATGTCAGAAAATGCCAAGAATATGATTGATGTGGAACAGCCAAACATTCCTCACGAAAGCTATCTGGCATCCTACTGTACAGCGCTGGATCTTTGTCTGCAGGGATTGATCAGTCCTTCAACTCTTGGAATTGATGTGAAAAAGCTGGATAACAGCGAAGCACAGAGGGAAAAAGAAAAGGCTACGCTCTATACCAGAGATACCATTATCAATGCGCTGCAGGTAGATATCCCTCTTCTGGTAGAAACGGCTTTAAAGGCTTGCAACGAGTTTTACAACAAATCGGTAAAACCAGTAGAGGTAACGGTAGAGTTTGGAGATTACGCAAACCCGTCTTTTGAATCACAGATAGAGACTATCAGCAAAGCCAGACAGGGGCAGATCATGTCGGTAGATGCAGCAGTGGACGAGCTTTATGGTGATGATAAGGATGATACCTGGAAACAGGAGGAAATCAAGCGGCTTAAGGAAGAACTGGGAATCGGTGAAGTGGAAGAGCCAGGTGTAAATCTGGAAGCTGGTGGATTCAAGGTGAATACAGGAGGATCACATGAAGGTAAAGGTAGCAAGCAGAACATACAGAATGAGCCGAAAGGAGTTTCAGGGCCTTCTCCAAATAGCAAAGAAACAGGTTCCTAAAGGAGTGTACGCGGTGGAAAAAGGTGATTATGCAGAATTGAGAAATGATAATTGCCGAAGTGCTACCCAACTCAAAGCTCTGATCCGGCAGTTTAAGAGTCAGGGGTTTAAGGTACATGCAAACGGGAGGTGATCCCATTGCCTAAGATTAACGACCAGTACGATATTGGAGAGGCTTTTGAAGCAATTGAGAACGAACTGATCGCTTCCATGATCCGTAATTTGCGCCGGCACAAACAGGAAGAGATTGACGAGAAAAAGCAATGGTCCATGTGGCAGGTGGAGCAGCTGAAAGCCTTGGAAAAGTATAAAAAATTCAATCAGAAGAAATATGGCCAGAAGTTTAAGGATATCAACAAAAAGATTCAGGCTCTGATCAGCATTGCCAGATCAGAAGGGGAAATGTCCCAGGAGATTGCGATTCTGGAGGCTATCCGAAAAGGTTTCCCGGCAAAGAGAATATCGAAAGGTGCCGCAGCAGAGTTCTTCAAGCTGAATGAAAGGAAACTGGAAGCACTGATAAAAGCCACGATGGATGATATGAAAAAGGCCGAGACTGCAGTTCTGCGTATGGCTAACGACCAGTACCGAAAAGTAATCTATAACGCCCAGGTGTATGCCAATACAGGAGCCGGAACCTACGAAAAAGCGGTGGACATGGCTTCAAAGGGTTTTTTATCAGCAGGATTGAACTGTGTGGAATATGCCAATGGAGCCCGCCATACCATTTCGGATTATGCTGATATGGCTATCCGGACAGCCTGTAAGCGTGCTTACCTGCAGGGAGAGGGCGTAAAGCGTCAGGAATGGGGAATACATACGGTTATTGTGAATAAGCGTGGAAACCCCTGCCCGAAATGCCTTCCATTCTGTGGAAAGGTACTGATTGATGATGTGTGGAGTGGTGGGAGCCGGAAAGATGGTTCTTATCCGCTTATAAGTACCGCAGTAGCCCATGGCCTTTATCATCCAAGATGCAAAGACAGTCATACCACTTATTTCCCTGGCATTTCCACGGCAGATGATACCTGGACCAAGGAGGAACTGGAAGCTATTGGCCTGAAAAATAAAACAGAAGCCCGGCAGCAGTACGCTGAGAGGCAGGAGAAGCGGTTTGGGAGGTTAGAGAAAAATTCCCTGGACGAGGAAAATCAGAAAAGGTACGCAGCCAGAAGAGAAGAATGGAAAATGCAGAAGGAGTTAATAGCGAAACCGATTGAAAAAGTTGCTGATTCTGGTATAATCAACTTAAAAAGTGCGAATGAGGAAAGCTCAGTGACAGAAATACGGAATTTGGGTAAGATAAATATAGAGGTACTTGAAAAAGAATTTGGAAAGATTCAGACAGACGAAATTATTGTAACAAATGAGCGTATAGATCACATCAAAGAACGGCATCCGGAAGATTATGATTTATTTGAAAAATACGGAGAGGAAAGTGTCTCGTCTCCAGATCTGATCATAAAGGATATAAAGCATCAGGGTACGGTGTTTATGGTGAAGAAATTACCGGAAACAAACTTGAATGTGGTAGTACGAGTGGTTCTTGAAACGGATGACAGTAAACTAAAAAATTCTGTTATGACATTTTACAGAATCCGAGAAAAAAATCTCAAAAAATTAATAGAAAAAAATGGGATGCTTTACAAAAAGGAATAGCTATTGTATAATATTCATATAGTAATAGCGGCTTTACCCAAAGGATTATTGAAGTAGAGATTGTGCTGCTACGCACCTACCGGGTCAAAAGAAATGCGGGAAAGGGCACACCCGCCAATAATCCTTTGGTTTAGCAAATATAGATTATTCATACCACCGTCAGAAATGACAGGTGGTATTTTTATATCCTTTTAGAAAGGTGAGTGTAAAATGAAAAAAGAAAAACTTTGGTATCGTTGGTCGGATTTTTCTGTTCCGTCAAAGATGGCTTTTATCTTGTCAGTCCTTGCATTAATAGCCGTAATAATGCGCTGATCTCAACTCGGTATGCTCCTATAAAGGCAAGGATAGAAATGATTAGAGCGAGAATATCCACCCATTTATCGAGTAAATAACGTTTCAAAGCGATGGAATTAAACTCTTTTGGGTGTTTCCCTTTATGAGTGAGAGTTGCAGAAATCAAAGCACCGCTGGGAACTCTGGATGTGGTTAAATATCCTTCTTTTTCCAAAAAATCAATAGAAGAAAGAAGTTCTTCGGTTGGTATGTTGGAAGGAAATCCTTTGTTGACTGAAAAAGTGCAGTCGGGACAATTCAGTAGATATTGAAGAACCTGCTTTGAAATTTTATCGACATTTAACATAGCGCTATACCTCCTTTTGTTCAGTATAGCAGAAAACAACGTTATCAACACGCAAAATATGCGTGTTATTTTTATACCCATTTTTAAGAAAGGACGAGGTGAAAAGTTATGAAATTTACAGAAGCATTAAGAGAAATGAAGGAAGGTAAGAAAGTAAAACTTCCGTCGTGGGGTGGTTATTGGTATTGGGATAAAGAAAAACAGACAGTAATGATTCAGTGCAGACCACGGGACTCTGATCAGGGAGATCTTCTTGATATCAGAGAAACACAGAGAGTTGAATATACTCTTTCGAATGTGGCATCTGATGAATGGATTATTGCAGATGAAACGAATTGCCCTGTTTTGGGTGGAGAAGCAGCATTTGGTTTTGGAGATGCAATCAAGTACGTTAAACGAGGGTTGAAATTAAAACGCAAAGGTTGGAATGGAAAAAAACAGTATATTCAACTTGCTATAGGAATTTCCTACCAAGATGCCTCTGGAGATATTATCAATTGTGAGCATGAAGCAATCGGAAATATGGCAATTGCTTTTGTAGGAACCAGTGGTGTACAAATGGGGTGGCTTGCATCCCAGGCAGATATGTTAGCAGAGGACTGGGTGTTTGCGGATTGAAAATGCAACGCTATAAAATAACCAAAGATGCGGACATGCTGGCGCCCAACTGGCTGACAGACCGCATAGACTATAAAACGGTAAAATTTTTGTACGGCATCTGTGATGGTGCAGAAATCTTGAAAGGGGTGAGGGTAAATGACCAGACGGCCAAAATCGGTGATACGATTTGCTTTGATGGTAAGCGGTTATCTGTAGAAAGGCGGTGATCCAGTTATCTCCCGTTGAGACGCTGGGTTAGGCGTCTTATTTTATGCTCCGAAGAGTCTAAACTACACGGAGACACCGGGTTATCAACTGTTTTGTGAGACACACATAAAACTGTCAGGCGCAGACAGCGCACAAAAAACTGTAAAGGAGAAGAGAAATGGACAAGTCAATGAAAATCCCCATGAACCTGCAGCTTTTTGCAGAACCGGGAGGTGATCCGGCAGGCGGCGATCCGGGAAGCGGAGCGTCAGGAAACCAGCAGAACACAAATAATCAGCAGGCAGGACAGCCCTTCCAGTTTGATTATGAAAAGCTGGCCAATATTGTAGCCGGAAAGCAGTCTGCCACAGAGGAAAGCGTCCTGAAAGGCTATTTTAAGCAGCAGAACCTCACCAAGGAGCAGGTAGATCAGGCAATTGCAGCATATAAGGAGCAGCAGGCAGCCAATACTCCTGATGTTGGTGCGCTTCAGCAGCAGGCGGCACAGGCGCAGGCTGCGGCACAGCAGGCAAACATTGAGAAAGAAGCAATGTTTCTGGCCGGAGAGCTTGGGGTTGATCTGAAAACCATGCCCTACGTGTTGAAACTTGCAGATCTGTCAAAGGTCGCAGATGAAAAAGGAACCATCAACAAAGAGAATTTAAAAGCAGCATTAAACACAGTGCTGGAAGAGTTGCCACAGTTGAAACCGAACACGCAGACACCTCAGAGTGGATTCCGTCAGATTGGATCCGGCGGAGGACAGGGTGCTTCAACTACAGAGGATCAGCTGGCGGCAATCTTCGGAAATAAAAAATAAAGGAGAGAATGAAATATGGCAGTATATGAATACGCAGATCAGTTTGAGAGACAACTGGCACAGAAATACGAAAGGGAACTGGTATCTTATGAGCTTACCCAGTCTAACCCGGGCATCAAGTTTATGAATGCCCAGACAATCAAGATTCCAAGATTGACCGTATCCGGTTATAAAGACCATAACAGAAACAACATGGGATTTAATACTGGCACAGTATCCAATGACTGGGAGCCGAAAAAGCTCACCCATGACAGGGATATTGAGTTTGCCATTGATCCTATGGATGTGGATGAAACCAATCTGGTGACAGAGATTGCAAATATCCAGAACGTCTTTGAAGAAGAGCAGGCAATCCCGGAGAAAGACAGTTATCGTTTTTCCAAGCTTCTTACAGAGGCTACTTCCTATGCATCGAAAGGTGCAGTTGTAGACGAAACAGTTCTTACAGTAACAAATATCCTGGAATGGTTTGATGAGCAGATGGCGATTATGGATGATAAATCTGTTCCACAGGAGGGAAGAATCCTGTATCTGACCTCTGCAATGCAGAAGCTCCTGAAAAATGCAGATGGTATCACCAGGACAATGAGTGTCGGTGCTGCAGGTGTGATTAACCGTCAGGTTCATGGTCTGGACGATGTAAAGCTGAAACCTGTACCCTCTGCAAGATTTAAGACAAAGTACAATTTTACAGATGGATGTGCTCCGGCAGTAGATGCAAAGCAGATTCACATGATGCTGGTACATCCGTCTTGTGTAATCTCGCGTGATAAATACGCATATATGAAACTGTTTACTCCGGGAACTGACAGCCGTACTGCAGACAAGTATGTATATCAGAACAGGTACTATACAGATACCTTCCTGATCGAAAGAAAATCCTGTGGTATTGCTATTAACAGGGAGGCACAGGGCTGATGAGAGCAGAAAAAGGAAATAAGGTCTATACGATCACAGAAGAGCAGAAAGAATACTATCAGAATGATGGCTTTGATATCTTTTCTGATGATGGAGAGATCATAGCCTATGGTACAGGGAAAAATGTTCCCTATGAGAAATATGCTGCTCTGAAAAAAGAAAATGAAGTCTTAAAAGAGAAACTTGCAGAGACTGAAACACTCCAGGCAGACGAAAAGCCAGAGGAACCAAAGACAAAGTCTGCAAAGAAATGAGGTGGCATAGATGCCGTATATCCCATATGCAACGGAACTGTATTATGAATCAGATTATGGAGGCAGCCTGATTCCGGAAGACAGCCTTCGGAGGCTTCTCATCCAGGCATCAAGACATATCGATACCCTGACCTACAACCGGATTGTAGGCCGGGGTATCGATAATTTGACAGAGTTCCAGAAAAATGTGATTCAGGAGATTGTGTGCCGTCAGGCGGAGTTTGAATACGAAAATGCGGATGAGATCAGCAGTGTTCTGAGTTCATACAGTATCAATGGCGTATCAGCTCAGTTCGGCAGCTCCTGGAACGTATTCACGGACAGGGGAATTGCTATGAAACGGGATGATTATGCACTACTCTGCCAGACTGGATTGTGCTGCGGATTGTTGAGGTGATGGTATGAGATATCCAAAATTAGTACCGGAAAAGCTGTGCAAAACAGATATCATCCTGGAATTTGAACAGGAGGGGTTGAATGTATATGGCGAACCTCTTCAGACAATCAGCTGGAAAGGAAAATGTAATTACCAAGACAAAGCAAGAACGGTTTACACTGCGGAAAAGAAGTTAATACAGATCACAGGCACTGCCCTGATCAGCGTTGACCCTTGCCTGGAGCTTCCGGTGATATCCTCCGGCACAGCAGAGATAATGGGAGTAAAACGTCAGATTGTGCAGGGCATGAAAGCCCGGAACCCGGATGGAACCGTAAACTATGTGGAGGTGATGCTGGTATGATCAAAGTAAGTTCGGTTGTAAAATTGAATATGCCGAAAATAAAACAGCTTACACAGGTCCAGGTGACAGCTTTGGAGCAGACGGCGGAAGCACTTCATACCGAAGTGGTGCAGGCGCAGGTATTTCCACGGGATACCGGAAACCTGCAAAACGAAAGCACTTTTGTAGATTATTCTAATAGCAGTAAAGGAAAAGTGTCCATTGTTTCCAGTACACCTTATGCACGACGCCTGTATTTTCATCCAGAGTATCATTTCCAGAAAGGCGAAAATCCAAATGCCCGCGGTAAATGGTACGCAGACTGGCTTCCAGGCGGATCACAGGCTGATTTTGCGGTAAAGGCATTTAAAAATATCTACAGGAGGCTGACAGGTATATGACACTGGCAGATGTAAGAGATTATGTTGCTTCTCTGAATATTACAGAGCCTCAAAAGGTCTATATGGGAAAGCTGGATGCGAAACCGGATAAAACCATTGGGGTTTATCACAGTAAGCATCAGCACGCTTATAAGACAGCTATTGGAGGTGGCTCTTTGGAGTCCTACGGCACGAAATACGTCACCCTTCTGGTTCATTGGAATAAATCCCCAAGAGATACAGAAAAGGCAGCCACAGCCTTATTTGAGGCTTTGACAGCCACAAGAGAAGCACAGATTAACAATGAGACAATTAAATTTATTCAGCCGCTCTATGAAATACAGGATGTTGGTACGGATGATTCCGGCATCTATGAAATGGTTATAGAGGCGGCTTTTATTTATGCGAAAGGAGAATAACATATGGCAGGAGCAACAGGAGTATATCCATGTTATGAAAACCAGTTTCAGATTGACAAAGCCGCAGCCGAAGGCCCGGCATCTTATGTCAATATTGCAGACTGCGAGACTTTTGGCGTTGCCTTTGACAACAATATTGAAGAGTGGACACCATTTGATACACAGGGCTGGGTACGCCGGTTAATGACCGGAAAAGGCGTGACTATTACTGTTACAGCAAAGAGAAACGTAGGAGACGAAGGAAATGATCTGGTTGCCGGGCTGACATTTGAGAATGGAAGAAAGGTGGAAAAGAATTTCCAGTGGACGTTCCCAGACGGAACCAAAGTAGAGTTCCCGAAAGCGGTTATCAATGTAACAAATGCAGGAGCAGGCGATTCCACTGCAGTAGCGCCTCTGGAGTTTGAGATTATGAGCAACGGAAAACCAACCGTTACACCGAAGGGAGAATAAGCATGGCAAAAGTAGTAGACATTACAGAAAAACTTAGTTTTGACGAGAATCCAATCATGCAGATTGGAACCCTGGAAGTAGAAGTAAATGCAGATGCAGAAACTATGCTGCGTCTTATGGGGGCGTTTGGAAACAAAGGGGAGCTTCAGGCGGTAGAAGAGGCGTTGAACCTGATCTTCAAACCGGAGGATGTAGAAAAGATCTGCAATATCAAAAAAGGAAAGAAAAAACTTTCTGCAAAATCTCTGATGGTCATTGTGGAGGAAGCAATGAACCTTGTCATGGGAGAGGCCGAAGCGGGAGAGTAGTGACCCGTACTATGATTTGGAGGGAGACTTTGATCTGATTGTGTCTTCCTTCCAGTCACAGTACGGGATACGACTATCAAAAGAACTTCCGGCAGGAATGAAATGGAGCGAATTTCGAGATCTCCTTGTTGGGTTGGGACCGGATACAGCTCTCGGACGTATTGTTTCCATCCGATCAGAGGAAGATAAGGAAGTTTTGAAGCGCTTTACCAAGGAACAGAAACGGATTCGTAATGAATGGAGAGCCAGACGGGCGAAACAGATTAAACCAGAAGATATGAATGACATTCTGGAAGGATTTAAGAAAGCGTTCATATCCATGGCGGGAGGTGCGAAAGATTGAAAAAATAAAATGTAACAAATGTGGGCGGACGCTCATGAAAGCAGATGTCGTAAAAGGAGAAATCAAATGCCCGCGCTGCGGAGCTATTAATAAATTGAATTTTAGACAAGGGCAAGAGTCAATAGGCTGCACCAAAGAGTAGCAGCGCGTACCTACCTTGCGTTTTAAGGTAGGTGAGATATATGAGTGCTACAAGCGTAGGTGAGATTGGCCTTGATCTGGTTGTTAATCAGAAAAAATTTCATAAGCAAATGTCCGGGGTGATGAATCTTGCCAAAAAGGCAGGCGTTGCTCTTGCAGCAGCCTTTGGAGTGAAGAAGCTTGCAGATTTTGGAAAACAGTGTCTGGAACTGGGATCAGATTTACAGGAAGTACAGAATGTAGTAGATGTGACATTTCCTTCCATGATAGCCCAGGTGGATAAATTTGCAAAGTCGGCAGCAGGAAGTTTTGGTCTGTCAGAGACAATGGCAAAGAAGTTTACCGGAACATTTGGAGCTATGGCGAAGTCCTTTGGATTTTCAGAAAGAGCCGCCTATGACATGGGGTCTACACTTACTGGACTTGCCGGAGATATTGCTTCTTTTTATAACATCAGTCAGGATGAAGCATATACAAAGCTAAAATCCGTGTTTACTGGAGAGACGGAATCCCTGAAGGAACTTGGGGTTGTTATGACTCAGAGTGCCTTGGATGCTTATGCACTGGCAAATGGCTTCGGGAAGACTACTCAGGCTATGTCAGAGGCAGAAAAGGTTGCTCTCCGGTATCAATTTGTGCAGAATCAGCTTTCAGCAGCTTCCGGGGATTTTGCCCGTACCTCGGATTCCTGGGCGAACCAGGTTCGTATCCTGAAATTACAGATTGACAGTTTAAAGGCAACGATCGGACAGGGACTGATCAATCTGTTTACCCCGATTATTAAGGTAGTAAACACTCTGATCGGAAAACTGGCAACATTAGCCAATACCTTTAAGGCCTTTACGGAGCTGATTACTGGAAAGAAGAATCAGGGATCTTTTGCTGGAGGGCAGATTGCTGAAATGGGATCGGCAGCAGTAAGCGCCGGGTCTGGAATGGAGGGAGCGGCTGCATCTGCTGACGATCTGGCCGGATCCAGCAAAAAAGCCGGACAGGCCGCAAGAAAGGCTGCCAAAGAAATGCGCGCGCTGATGGGATTCGACCAGATCAACCGACTGGACGATAACTCTTCGAGTGATACAGGAGATACATCTTCGCCCTCAACAGGCAGTAGCACAGGTGCCGGAATCGGCGGAAGTTCTGTAGATTTTGGAAGCCTGGCACAGGGCGAAACAGTAATTGATCAGGTTGACAGCAAGTTCACGAAAATGTTCCAAAACATTGTGAAGTGGACAAAACCAACAACGGACGCATTGAAAAACCTGTGGAGTCAAGGGCTTTCCAGACTGAAAGATTTTTCAACGGCAGCGCTGAAAGATTTTTACCGGAATTTCCTTGTTCCAGTCGGAAAATGGGTGTTGGGAGAAGGCCTTCCGCGTTTTATTAATGCATTAAACAATGGATTGATGAAGGTGAATTTTTCAAAGATCAACGCTTCTTTGAAGAAACTGTGGAATGCGCTTGCCCCATTTGCGATCCATATCGGGGAAGGTCTTTTGTGGTTTTGGGAAAATGTGCTGGTCCCCCTGGGAACGTGGACCGCGAATGAAGTAGTCCCGCGCTTCCTGGATACCTTAAGGATCGGAATTGAAGGTCTGAATAAGATCATAGAAGCGCTTCAGCCATTGTTCCAGTGGTTCTGGGATACAGTTCTTTTGCCTATTGCACAATGGACAGGGGGGTTATTCCTTCAGGTTTGGGACGGGATCAATGGGACCCTGCAGAAATTCTCGGACTGGTGTGTAGAACATATTCCGACAATAGATGGTGTCAAAAACGCTTTTGCAGGAATGCATGAATGGATTACCAAGAATGACACAGCTCTTCAGCTGGTGGCGGTTGCAATCGGAACTTTTACTGTAGCCCTTGGACTTAATGCGCTTGCAAGCAATGCTGCCTCGATTGCAATGGGAGGAACATCTATAGCCATTGGTGTTTACAACGGTGTTACCACCATAGCAACAACGGTAACATCAGCTTTTGGCGCAGTTATAGGGTTCTTGACAAGCCCGATTACATTGGTAGTGGCTGCCATAGGCGGATTAATCGCCGTGGGCATCCTGCTTTATAAAAACTGGGATACCGTAAAAGAACAAGCGGTAAAAATCTGGACATACATAAAAGATTTCTTTTCCAGAACATGGGAAACAATCAAACAGACAGCATCTTCCATCTGGGAAAGTATTAAGACAAATATTCTTAATATTTGGAACAGGATCAAAGATACTGCTGTAAATGTTTTTGAAAAAATAAAAACGACCATTTCCAATGTATGGGAAAATCTGAAGACCACTGCGAAAACTGTCTGGGAGAAAATCAAAGAATTTATTTCGAATCCGATCGAGAATGCAAAAGAAGTGATTGAAAGAGCACTGGATACCATCCAGGAAAAATTCAGCGGTGCGTTTGAAGGGATAAAAAGTGGAATAAAGAGCCCGATAAACTCTGTGATAGGATTCCTGAACGCACTTATCCGGGCAGTAGCTAGTTGTGTAAACAGCGTTGCTAATATGCTGAATCATTTGAGAATTGACGCCCCCGGATGGGTGACAGATCTGACAGGAATTACATCTGTGGGATTCAACCTTCCAACCTGGACACCTGGACAGATCCCATATCTGGCCGAAGGCGGTTTCGTAAAAAGAAACTCCCCTCAGCTGGCAATGATCGGTGATAACCGGCGTTACGGTGAAATTGTAGCACCGGAAAACAAGCTCCGTGAAATGGCTATGGAAGCAGCGAGAGCGGTCGGAGGAAACGGAATTACCAGGGATGAGCTTGAAATAATTATCAATCGGGCGGTTATGCGAATTGTGGCTGCGCTGGCGGAAATGGGATTCTATCTTGATGGAAAGCAGATTGCAAAGGCGGAAGAAAAAGCCCGGGATGAGTTGAACCGGAGATTCAACAATGTGGAATTTATTTAAGGAGGGAGCAGAATGAAAAAAGGGGAGATTTTAAAATCCGGAGGCGTTGTGCTCCCGGCGCCCACCTCACTTTCCGTAGCGGATGAGATTATCTGGACATCTGATACCGGGCGTACTCTATCAGGCTACATGGTGGGGGATGTAGTAGCTGAAAAAAAGAACCTGAGTATCAAGTGGCAGTATCTTACGGACGAAGAGGTAAGACTGATTAAAAGCCGGCTGATTGCTGGCTTTTTCCCTTTTACTTTCCATGATTCCGGGATTGATTTCACTATTGAAGCGTACCGGGGAACCATGAGTAAGGAACACCTGGGAAATATTGGAGATGGGTTTTACTATTATAAAACAGTATCTGTTGACGTGATACAGAGGTGACAGAATGATTAATACAAGCATTGCATACCGCAGGGCAATCGAAAAGAACCGGGAGTTTCGCCTGCTTGACAGAGTGACGTTTCGAGATGGCAGCTACATTGATCTGAATATCAGTGATTTTATGAGTTATAAGATCAATGAAGCCACGTCTGGATCCGGAAAATTTGATATTGGCGCTGCGGTGATAAAAGAATATACGATCACGCTTAACAATATGGACGGCAGGTTTGATCTGTATGATTTTGAAGGTGCAGATATACGGGCAAGGATTGGTCTGAAGCTGGAAGACGGAACCTGGGAGGATCTCAATAAAGGGACGTACCGGGTAGTAGATGCGGTTTTTACCGATGTTACACTGCAGCTTACAGCCTATGATTCCATGTTGTTTTTTGACAAACCATACAGCAGATGTACATTAAGTTATCCGGCTACAATCCTGGAAATCATCAGATCTGCGTGCAGGGACTGCCAGGTATCCTTTGATGCCAGCACGGTAGAGTTGGGAAGCCTCCGGGTGGAAAAACGTCCCAGTGACGGAAGCGTTACTTACCGGGATGTGATCGGGTATTGCGCCCAGATCATGGGCTCTTTTGCCCGGATCGATCATTTGGGACAGCTTTCCTTTGGCTGGTATCACTTTGATTCCATCCCATCCGGAGGACTGAACGGCGGTGTGTTCGATGATGGCAGTCCATATGCGTCCGGGGACCGTGTGGATGGAGGAACCTTTGATAATTATGGTGCAGGCGCATCTTATGATGCCGGTTCGTTTGCGGATCTAGACTATGCCCACAATTTTCATAATATGCGTAGCCAGTCCATCAATACTGCAGATATCACGGTCACAGGAATCCAGATTGAAGTGAAGGGTGAGGGCACCAAAAAAGAAACATATCTGTATGGGACAGATACCTATGTACTGGAGATCAAAGACAATCCGCTGATCCAGCCCAATACGATCCAGACAGTAGCAAAGCATGTGGGGGACAAAATCATAAACAGACCATTCCGTCCATTAAGCATTACGATCCAGTCAGACCCGTCCATCGAGGCTGGGGATATGGCGCAGGTAACAGACCGGAAACAGAATTCCTATGTTACATGTGTGACAGAAACCACTTTCGCACTTGGAAGCGCACAGCAGGTTTCCTGTTCAGCGGAAACGCCGTCAGAAAAGACTTATACCCGGTATGGAGCCGGAACAAAGCTCTTGGATAAAGCCAGGGATGAGGCGGAAATTTTATTGTCTGATTATGACATAGCTGTTCAGAATATGAATGAACTGGCGGCAAATACAATGGGGTTTTATTACTCTGCGGCAATGCAGCCGGACGGCTCTCTGGTGTCATACCGTCATGACAAGCCCAAACTTTCTGATTCAAAGATTGTGTATAAAAAAGGAATTGACGGTTTTTTCGTAACCAGAAATTATACCGGAGATGATGCAACCACACAATGGACTTCCGGATTTGACAGTTCAGGGAATGCCGTACTGAATATCCTGTCGGCGATAGGTATCAAATTTGACTGGGCACACGGGGGAACACTGACCTTAGGCGGAAAAAGTAATGGGAATGGAGCGTTGAAAATTCTTGATGCTTCCGGAAAACAGATAGGATATATCAACAACACAGGTGCTTACTTTAATACAGGAGTATTTGAAGGAGAATTAAAGGCAGCCAGTGGAACATTCAAAGGCAAACTGGAGGGAGCTACCGGAACTTTTTCAGGGGAACTGAAAGCTGCCAGTGGAACCTTTTCGGGAAACCTTACCGCTAATGTAGGCGGCGTGGTCGGTGGATGGAAAATCGGAAAAAATTATATCCAATCCGCAGATGGCAGTATTACTTTGTATAACGATGGAAGAGTTAAATTCAGTGATTCTGTTCTAAGCAGCAACGGACATGGTATGTCGATAAAATACGGACTTGAATTATACACAAATTCAGGCGGGGATTTTTCGGACGGGACAGACGGATTCAGGATTCATGGTCTTGCATCAATGGGAGGAAGAACACTTGTCCTGAATTCAGATAAATATGTAGGGATATCAGCGTCTTCTTCCAGAAGATACAAGGATCATATAAGGAACCTGTCAGAAGAGGAAGCCCTTGCCCTTATGGATGTCCCAGTTGTCTGGTTTCGGTATAAGGAAGGGTATCTGTGTAAAGATGATGATTTAAACGGAAAAGAAATTCCTGGATTTTATGCAGAAAACATTGCGGATTCCATGAGGGAGCTTGCTGTTTTTAATCCGGATGGAAGTGTTGAAGACTGGAATTACCGAACAGTGATCCCGGTTATGGAAAAGCAAATACAGATCTTAAATAAAAAGATCGAGGATATTATAAAGGAGAAAAGCAATGGCAATACAAAACCGTAAAGGTCCATACAGCAAATTTGATCCTCAAAAACTATTGCCCGGAGAATGGGCAATAGTAACGTCCGGAGATCCTGATTCAGCTGACGGGTTTAGTGTTTACATGTGTTTTAAAGCAGGCACTGTAAAACGTATGGCAACCTATGAAGATATGGCAGAAAACATTGACCAGGCTGCTGGTGATGCGATTGCAAAGCAGATTCAGGCTGCCATTTCCGGAGCAATTAAAGACTGTGAGAACGCAGCCCGGGAGGCACAGAGACAAGCTGCAGCAGCAGGACAGGCAGAAAATGATGCCAGGAAGGTGATTACGGCGGCGAACCAGTCAAAAGAAAATGCAGACGCAGCGGCAAAGCGCGCCAATGATGCTGCAAAACTGTGCGAAGACATTACATCGGGACTGGGGTTGACAGAGATCCTGAATCGGATCGAGAAGATTGAAACCGCCATTTCAAGAACATTGGCAACAGAATAAAAAAGAGGAGAAAATATATGAGTGTAAAAACAGTACAGGCCATAATTAATGGACAGACATATACCCTTACCTTAAACAACGACACAGGAAAATACGAAGCAACCGTGACTGCCCCGGCAAAATCCAGTTATAACCAAACGGGGCATTATTATCCGGTTACTGTCAAAGCTACAGATGACGCCGGGAATACCACAACAAAGGATGATAAGGATTCCGCACTTGGCCAGTCCCTGCGTTTGACGGTAAAAGAAAAAGTGGCGCCGGTGACGGCGATCACATACCCCACATCCGGCGCTTTCATTACCAATGCCACTCCGGCGATTACCTTTAAAGTTACAGATGAGGATTCCGGAATCAATGAAGAATCCATAAAACTGACTGTAGACGGCAGCGTGGTGCAGGCAGGGGAAATCAACAAGAAAACGGTCTCCGGAGGGTATGAGTGTACCTATACGCCAAAAAGTGCATTGGGCAACGGTGCGCATACGATCGAGGTGGAAGTATCGGACCATGATGGAAACACAGCGGCCGTACAGACCGTATCCTTTACCGTGGATACTGTTCCACCGACCCTTTCTGTTACTGCGCCGGCAGACAATCTGGTCACCAACCAGGCAAGCCTTGTGGTATCCGGTAAAACAGATGATGAAACTTCCAAGCCGGTTACGGTTACGGTAAACGGTGAAAAGGTGGCAGTCAACGAAAATGGTACATGGAGCAAAACCATTACCCTCAGCCCGGGAGCTAATACGATTACGGTTGTCGCTACGGATAAGGCCGGCAAATCTACGACTGTAACACGCAGGGTAACACTGGATACCGGCGCTCCGGAGTTCAAGAGTGTGGTACTGACACCGAACCCGGTAGATGCAGGGAAGACCTTTATCATCAGTGTAGAGGTTACGGACTGATTTGGTCACCAGGGTCTACGGCCGTGCAAACGGGGCTGAGATCATCTTTACGAAGAAAGAGGGGGATCTCTGGCAGACAGAGCTCCCCGCAAACCTGAAAGGGGAATATATCGTAGACTTGTGGGCGGAGAATGACGCCGGTAGAACATCCTACGTCTGCAGGGCCTTGTTTGCAGTCAGCGGCCATAAGCTGAAAGTAACTGTCCTGGAACGGGGATATACCGTGGAGGTTTCTCTGGGAGCGTTCCTGACAGGACTGGAAAAAGGAGGGTTTACCGTTGAGTATCAAGTATGTTGATGATATCTATATGGATCTGGGAAAAAAATCCATATGCTCAGTCTGGTCCGTCCTGTCTGTGGGAAGGAGATCCCTTTTGAGATCCAGGCGGCTCGGTGGGAGCTTTACCGGGAAGACTGGGAGAGGGGGGATCTGGTTCTGGAAGCAGAAGGGGAATGCACAGTCAACGGGCATACCCTGGACGCCCTGATTCAGCCGGAAATATCTGCCAGATATCGCTTTAAGTACATTTACCAGGTGGCAGACGAAACCTGGGTGGACGTGGTCCGGATACGGGTGAACTGATATGGCAAATATTTTTATAAAAAAATGCGACATAAAGCCGAACCCAGTAACCGTGGGGGAGGCTTTTCAAATATCTGTAGAAATCGGAGACCGTCTAAGCGTCCTTGCAGATGCAGACGGGGGCCTGCTTGCAGATGCAGACGGAGGGCTCCTGTGGGCTCCAGAGGGTGCGATGGTGCTGGCAGACCATGATGGTGCATTTCTGGTGGATGACGATGGAAAAATGATAGAAAGTGAGGAATAATATGGCAGGAGAATTGACACAGAAAAAAATAGAGAATCTGGGGGAAGTGACAGAACCTGTGGATGCAGATGTGTTTCTGCATGGATCCGGAGGTGGAAATGTTATAAAAAAGATAAGCTGGGGAAATCTGGTAAAAAAATTGAGATCCCTCTTGTTTGTGAACAACACCACAACCACAGTGGAAGGATATGGAGTAGATGCCAGAGTGGCCGCACAGCAGCAGAAGGAGATAGATGATCTAAACACGAAGATGCTTAAGACTAAATTTCTCGAAGTATCTATTAATACAACTGCAAATCAGGACGCAAATATAACAGTCGATTGGGGAGTAGGCAGTGGTCAAACAATAGTTGCTCATTTTGTTCAAAAAGTAGTGGGAAGCACATTAACAACCAATATTTTATTTTGCGAATTTACTTCTTCGACCAATATCCGAATAAAGAGTGCATCATCTCAAAAAGTAACGGTCGGAATCGTTTGTTTGTACAGATAATTGTTTATACAGGTGGAATATGGCGATCAGAGACAGACCGCAGAGGTCTTTTTTTAATACTTAAATTTGCACCGGCACAATGCCGGGAAAGGAGAAAATATGATTATTACAGGAATGAAGCATTTTGAAAGCGTATGCCAGAAGAAATTGGTGGAGTGGTACAACAAAAACAGACCTAAAACACCTGTTGATTTAGGGGATGTGTTTATTGTTTGGAGCTGTAAAACTCTCCAGAACTATAAATGCTTGGTATCCACTACGGTATCTGGAGACGGAATTTATGCAGAATATACATTTAATGGAGACAAGCAGGAACTCTATGAGGATGTTTATAAGAAGCTCACAAATACCTGCCACACGGAGGAATAAAGGAGGAACGTATGCAGCCTGAAATCGTAGTAGCCATCTGTTCCCTGATCGGAACTCTTGTGGGCAGCCTGGCCGGGATCATGACGGCAAATAAGCTTACCACCTATCGGTTGGAACAGCTGGAAGAAAAAGTAAAGAAACATAACAATCTGGTGGAAAGAATGGCGATTGTAGAACAGTCCACAAAGTCTGCCCACCATCGAATTGATGAAATTGTGGAAAGAGAGGAATAACTATGGATATCAATTTTTTATTTGACTATGTAAACCCATTAATTTTAGGAATCTGTCTTTTGGTGGGATTTTGCCTTAAAACAGCTTTTGACTGGTTCCCCAACAAGTACATACCGCTTACTGCCCTGTGTATGGGAACACTGATCGCAATCCTGATCAATTTCCAGACAGGGATTAATGCAGAAGTGGTTCTGGGAGGCATGATCTCCGGACTGGCAAGTACAGGATTGCATGAAATGCTGCGGAACCTTATTGAGAAAGACGGGAAAAAGAATAACACATAAAAATACGTATATAAATATTGACGCACGTAATAATACGTGATATAATATGAGCATGATAAGGAAAGGAGATACAAAAGATGCCAATGACCTCGAAAGAGATGTTAAAGTTTCTTAAGCAGAATGGCTTCGAAGAGATCGGCCAGAACGGTTCTCATAAAAAGCTGATATGTAAAGAAACGGGGAGAACGGTAATCGTTCCTTATCACTCCAAAGACCTGAAAAAGGGAATGGAGCAGGCAATACTGAAACAGGCGGGGCTGAAATAAGCCCCTGCCTCAGAATATCGCGGAGGTGTCAATATGAATAAATTATTTTATCCTGCTATTTTCCACGAAGCAGAGGAAGGGGGGTTCTGGGTAGAATTTCCAGATATTCCGGAATGTCTGACACAGGGGGACGATATGCAGCAGGCTTATGAAATGGCAGTGGAAGCCCTGGGGCTGTCTATTACAACCATGGAGGAAGCAGGAGGAAAGATTCCGGAAGCATCAGCTCCTGGAAAAATCCTGGTAGAAGATGGATTTCTAGTAGTGGTAGAGTTTGATTTGATGGAATATAGGAGAAAACATTGTTCAAAAGCAGTAAAGAAAACACTGAGTATTCCAGAGTGGTTAAATGAAGCTGCTATCAGAGCAGGAGTAAACTTTTCCCAGGTGCTTCAGGAAGCGTTGATGGAAAAAGTAAGATAAATAAGAGTTAGCAGGAGAGCTTGGGGACAGGCTCTCTTTTCTATTGGAGGGAAAACCTATGGAAATCAAAGGAATTGATGTATCTGCTCATCAGGGAAAGATTGACTGGGAAACAGTGGCAGATTACGGAATGGGATTTGCAATCCTGCGGATCACGGAAAAGGGAAATAAAACAGACAGTACCTTTGAGCAGAACTACAAGGGCTGTACTCAGCATGGAATCCCGGTTGGGGTGTACAAATACAGCTATGCCAAAAGCCCGGCACAGGCAGAGCAGGAAGCGGAAGTCGTGCTGAAGGTTCTAAATAAACGGAAACTGGACTTCCCGGTGTTTTATGATCTGGAATGGTCTGAGCAGAGAAAACTTGGAAGTGCAGCGGTGGAAAAGATTGCCCTGGCATTTCTGAAGAAAATTCAGGCAGCAGGGTACAAAGTCGGTATTTATTGCAATGCAGACTGGTACCAAAACGTGCTGACAGCAGCTCTTAAAAAATATGACTGCTGGATTGCCAGGTATCCAACAAGTGACAACGGAACGTTACAGGAACGTCTCCGGCCTGATTTTGGTATAGGCTGGCAGTATTCCAGTAAAGCAACGATTCTGGGAATCGGAACAAAGGTTGACCGGAATGTTTTTTATAAAAATTACACAGAGGGGGAAGAAAAACCTATGAGCAAGATCGAAAAGGCAGTACAGCAGATGGAAGCATGGGCGAGAGATAATTCGCACGGATATGACCAAATCTACAGATGGGGAGAGAAGGGAGATTTTGACTGTTCGGCAGCAGTGATTCAGGCTTGCCAGAACGCCGGGATTCCGGTAAAAACAGGCGGAGCGACCTATACAGGCAACATGCTCAAGGTTTTTCTGAAAAATGGCTTTGAGGTCGTCACTCATGAGGTGGATCTCAAGACTGGAGCAGGACTGATTCGTGGAGACGTGCTTCTGAATACTGCGCATCATACAGCAATGTACTGTGGCAACGGAAAAGAAGTGGAGGCGTCCATCAATGAGAAGGGAGCTGCCACAGGCGGCAAGCCGGGCGATCAGACAGGAAGAGAGTTTCTGATCCGAAGCTACAGAAATTATCCTTGGACACATGTGCTTAGATATACTAAGGATACACCAACCAACAAGCCAACCACACCAACAGGAGGTAAATATATGTTCGAGCCAAAAACAGTAAGCAAGGGAGATACCGGATTATCCGTATTGCTTTTACAGGAGATTCTGATCGCCAGAGGATTTAAAGGTAAGGATGGAAAACCGCTTACTCTGGACAGGGCGGCAGGCACCAATACAATCCATGCACTCACCAAATACCAGGAGAGCCGCAAGGGCGTTCTGGAAGCAGACGGTATCTGTGGAGACAAGACATGGAGAGATCTGATCGCGCTGTAAAATAAGCTTGATTTTATCATAAAAATAAGATATTATAGCAATAGAGAGAAATGCACGAATGATAAAGGGCGTCTGGCTTTATGCCAGGCGCTTTTTTTGTTTGTAAAAAAACGCCACAAATAGCGTATAAATACTTGACAATACGCCACAAATAGCGTATAATATAATTAAAGATAAGGAACAGAACAAAGGAGGAAATCAAAATGAAAAAATACAATCTGTCAAACATTATGAAAAGAGCATGGGAACTGGTTAAAAAGGCAGGAATGACAATTTCCTCCGGACTTAAAAAAGCATGGAAGGAAGCAAAGAATATGACAAACGAAATCAAAAATGTAACAATCGAAACATTTGCATCTTACAATGCAAGAAGATATAGTAAACCTTGGGTATGCAAGATGGAAGAAAACGGAAAGTACAATTTCAAAGAAGAAATTGGAACCTACACAGCAGCGCACGGAGACGAAGGCGAATTAGTAGTTTACGAGCCAGTAAATGGACAGGTTTATGGTTATGGACAGAAAGATTACAGAGGAGAATCATATATCAGATTCGCAAAATGGAACGGAACAGAATTTGTAGCTTGCAATAAGATGGGAAATTAATTTAATTAGCTGACCTATCGGCTACACGGGGAGAAAGAGGAACAACATGGCAGAATTAAAAGAACTGAGAAAATTTATGGGAATCACACAGAAGGAATTGGCAAGTAGGGCGGGTGTAAATATACGATACATCCAAAAATTGGAAAGCGGAGAGGTAGATATCAACAATATCACATCTCAGAATAGAGATGCGATAGAGAAGGCACTGCAAATCTCTATCGAAGAAATGAAGAGTCTGGATCTGAACATCTTTACAGCGGAAGCGAAGACCGCTGTAAAAAACGGAGATCTGACGGTCAGAGATCTACTTGGTATGTATAAATACCAACGGATCAAAAAACTGAGCAAAATCGGGTCATTTCCGTCCATGTTTGGCGCCAACTATGACCGGATCCCGGATGGTATATTCGACAAGCTTCCGGCAGAAGATCTGGCAGCACTCGTAGATACAATCTACGACGCCTATAGCGCCGGAAAAGCAGAAAGAAAGACAGACTGAAAAGCCTGTCCTTCCATCCTCTTTTTGCATTAGCAAAAATGTTATATTTTCAATCCGCGTCTTCCGGAGTTGCAGGAAGACCAAATACAGAGCATCCACTGTATCCGACAATTTGATTATAACATTTTTGGAGAGGATGTCAATTAAAATCCCCGTCAAGATTGACTTGACGGGGTGAATATTGTATCATCCTATTATGTCTTATTTTAAAATTACTAGTCACATATTAGTCACAAAAATGGGCTGAAAAGCCTATAAATACGTGACTGTTGTTATACTAGGTGTAAAAATCAGAGATGCCTGGAAATATGCGTAAATACACGAAAAGCCTTTATTTACGCTACTTTCCGGGCTTTTTTAATTTTGAATTGTTGTGACTTATCGTACAATATTTAGGGTCTATTAGTCACAAATAGTCACAAAATCCGGTGTTGTTATCTTTTCGATTTCTGCGCGAAGATCGTCCAAAGACCTGTGACCATATACACTGTTGGTAATGTCGTTTCCAAACGAATGACCCATCATCCTCTTTCGGTCACTCTCCCGGACACCGTATTTTTCGCACAATGCCGAAAATGTATGCCGGCAGTCGTGCGGAGTATGAGGCGGATCACCTACCATATCGAAACTTTTCAATACAGGTGTAAAGTGCTTAGTCCTATAACAGTTCGTGGTGACCGGCAAGAGAGTTCCGTATTTCTTTATGCGGTATTTTACAAAAGAGAAAATGGAGGAATGGATTGGAACAATTCTGTCTTTTCCTGCAGAAGTTTTTACCCCGCCTTTGAAATATTGCTTTTCTAAATTGACTTCCATGTCTTTGTATGCAGAGATTCTGAATCCGGAGTAACACATGATTAAGATCATTTGCACATCTTCGTTGTCTTTGTTCTTCCAGAGTAAATTTAGCTCCTGATCGGAAAAAGGACGTCCACTTACATTATCATCCAGTCGATTGACGATGACATATTTTGCTTTATTTTCCGTGCATAGCTCATACATAATGGCATATTTATACATTTGCTTAAAAAGGCTGACCATAAAACGGATGCTGGAATATCCTAAACTGCAGTTATCGACAACTTTTTGTAAGTCTTCATGCTTGAGGGAAGCAAAAGGATAGCCATGTAATTCTTTGCAATTATTAAAAGCACTGGTCATCGCTCTTTTGGAAGACAAGGAAAGTTCTTTTGTTTTGTTTTCTTCGTACTTCCAGCGATAGAATTTTTCATACACTTCCGCAAAGGTCAGTTCCTTAACCTCTGGGTGCTTTTCCTCTACACCTTTAATGGTAGAGTAGTCCGCTATGATCCGCTGCACCAGTACGTCCGCATCTGATGTTTCTGCGATCTCCAGTTCCCGTTCCATTCCCGGTTTATACGTTCCGGCTTTATAGGCGGTCAGAACAGTAAAGCCTTTGATCCAGTCATCCGTGTAGCAGATGGCAGGAGGGCGCTGTACGTGCCCCAGAGCATCGATAGTAGCGGGAGGGTGGACTGCATAACAGTTACGTCGGTCAGAACCCAAATAGCGGATAGTTCCGAAGCCAGAGGGCAATCTGGGGTATTTCTTTCGTGTTTTCTTTTTTGCCATAAAATCATCCTCCTTAAAAATGGGTATAAAAATAACAGCCAGCAGGAACATAGGTTCCGCTTGCGTGGCTGCCCCGAAGATGATACAATATTCTTTGCATATAGTTGTATTGCATCTTCGGATGTATGAGCCGTCTCAGTGCTGGTAACACTGGGGCGGTTTTTTTAGCTGTTTTTGGTATGTGCTCCGGTAGGGTATAAATTAGGGGTTCGTATACCGTCTATATGTTCAAACAAATCATCTTTTATAGGGGCACGCATGGGGTCTAAGATAAAATCAATTCCTTCCCTGCGCGCTTGCTTGGCAGCAGGAACAAAATCGCTATCACCAGAAATAAGGATTATTTGATTTACTTGGTGTTTGAACGCTAAAGAAGAAATATCAATTCCAATTCGCATATCAACACCTTTTTGCTCAAGGTTTAATTCTAAATCATCAATAGTAAGATCAGCAGGAAGTATATCCCCTCTTAATAGCTTTTTAGTGGGCTCGTGCTTGAGAGAATAATGTACTTGAGTATCACTAATCCGTCCCATGCGTAAAGCGAACTTTCTATGGTGTTTTAATTCTTTTAAAAACTCAGACATCCATGCATGATCAGGAGTTTTTTCTAAAGAAACAGTTTTTTGTGTAATTGGATTGTAAATATTTTTAGAAATAGGGGGACAATCGTAATAAATATCTATTCTCATATTTATCCTGCAAATGTTTGTAGCAATAATCGTTTAATTCGTTTGCACGATCAATAGGAGATTTGTTACCCCATAACGATTTGGAACGTTTTCGATAAAAACCACCATCAACTAATATAGCAGTTTTTATCGGGTGCTTTACAAAATTTTTTCTGCTTTCGTTATTCATATATTCCTCCGGAAATAAAAAAACTCCTAGTTTTGTCGAATCCCTTATAGTGGGAAGACTACCGCTAGGAGTATGTTCATATACACATGATATATCAATTGTGGTATAAAAGTCAACCCTTTTTTGCAATTTTTAATTGTAATTTATAGTTTCCTCATTTTCTAATTTTGATGAGGAGTTTTGGTTATTGATTACAGGTTAGATTTCTAAATTAAAGGATGCAGTCTGTTTGGTATCAGTTCCGTCGTATTGACTTACATTAATTTTGAAGTTTCCAGGGTTATCAACTCCGATGCAGGCCTGTCCCTGACAGCTTGCACCAACAGGTGTTTCCTGCGGATATAATGTGATATCGCCAGGATAAGAGTATCCCATCTTTCCGGCACCGTCTACAATGCTATCCTCCATACTGAGGTAAAGGCCATCAGAATATTCTGATTCATACCCGAGGTTTTCGTATGTATATGTAACGATATATACAGCTTGCGGCTGCTTGTCTGAAAACTCGTTTCTTTCCTGAACTTCTTCAACAGAATCAACAGTTAATTTCCATTGTCCTTCAACAACCCAGGTTTCGCCTATTTTATATTCTTTCTGATTGGTAGAAGATGGGATTTTGGCAAGTGCTTCATCCAATTGCTTTTGCAGATCAGCAACCTGAGCTTCCAACTCTGCGATACGGTCGTCTTTTTCGTCTGCATATACAGGTGTAAAAGGGACTGCCAAAAGAGATGCGGTTAATAATACGGTAAAAAATTTCTTTTTCATAAAGATACCTCCTACTACAATATTTTTAAAACGCCAAAGCGAATTAATTCAGTTTTAATTTAATCAATCTTTTATCATATCCGGTAACACGAGATATCTGATCGATTGAATACCCCATTTCCTGATATTCGGAAAGCAGATCATCTGGCAGCAGCAACTCCATAGCAAACAGATCGGCTTCTCGCTCATATCTGGCTCCGTTGAGTTGCGTCCTGGTATCCATAAAGATTGCATTTGCTTTTTTATGCAAAAACATATGTCCAAGCTCATGAGCCAAAACAAACCTCTGCTCCGAATCCGACAATCGTTCATCCAGATAAATGATATTATTTCTTTGGAAATATTGATAAAAACCCCGCACGCCGTCCAATGGATAGTGTACCAGGATCACATTTAAGCCCCGGACGATCTCAAAAGGGTCACGGCTCTTAAACATACGGGCGATTTTGTTCGCCTGTTTTTTGACATCCATACGCGTCAGTCCTTCTTATATTTCTTGGGTGTGTATTTCTCCTTGTTCTTCTTCTTGGCCAGCTCCATACCGATCTGCATAGCGGAAAGGATAGAATCAATGGCTTCAGGACTGGCCGGATCTCCATCAAACATCAGCCCTTCTTGATTCATAAGCTGTTCTCTGGTTTGCTCCAGAATCTTTTCGATGTCTTTTTCGTCTTTGGGAGTCAATGATTTTTCGCTATTTTCTTCTCCAGTCATTAAATATGTCGTAGTAACACCTAAAAAATTAGAAATTTTTTCAAGCCTATCAGCAGGGAATACACCTTTTCTTAACTGACTGATATAGCCATTAGAGAAACCAAGTTCCTTTTCTAATTTAGAAATAGGAATTTTTCTATTTTTACATATTTCTTTTACTCGCTCTACGCTGTTCAAATGGGCACCTCCTGATTTAGAGAAAAACCTAAAAATGGTATT
>OHBA01000301.1_pt1 | contig 29162 bp, 18 predicted proteins | sample 1577281 | NCBI WGS metagenome assembly OHBA01 (sample SAMEA3879579, study PRJEB24766) | human gut metagenome | biome: human-associated habitat; feature: feces | place: USA | collected 1985/1987
AGCCGGGAGGCCGCCTGCCTGTCCGGCCGCCCTGAGGTCACGATCCAGAGCCTGCCAGCCCGGGCATGAGTGTATCTACCTGAATCAACTGTCATTTGAAAGACAGAGGTGTCATTCCCGAGGTACACGCCCCCGGAAATGACGGGATCCAATTTTATTCCGTCGCCTTCGGGCGACGGAACTCCTTGCAGGAGAGCTTTTTCGACAAGCTGAGGCCCCCACCCATCGGGTGGGGGCCTGAAATTTTGTTCCCGATATGGTGTGGCGCTGCGCGTCCCAGCGATGACGGAGCTGGGGCGCTGCTCTGGAGCGGAAGGGCTGCCGGCCGGGAAATCCGCCGCGCCCAGGAAGGTGAGAGAGGCTCCAAACCCCTGGGGCCCAAATGGTTCGGAGATAACGCTAGATATTGTATAAGAATTTTTGGCTACATCTATATATTGACTGGGCCCGGGGGGCGTGGTATAGTGGGACCATACCGCGCACGGTGGCAAGCAGAGAGCTGTCCGCCGGCGCGGTTACATCAGGATGAGAGGAAGAGATCCATGTATCAAGTGACGAAGCGGGACGGCACCGCCGCCCGTTTTGAGATCGGAAAGATCAGCGCCGCCATCACCAAGGCGTTCCAGGCCCTGGATAAGCAGTTTCATCCCAGCGTCATCGACCTGCTGGCCCTGCGGGTGACCGCAGATTTTGAGCCCAAGATCCGGGACGGCCGCATTGCGGTGGAGGACATCCAGGACAGCGTGGAGACCGTGCTGTCCGAGGCAGGGTACGCCGACGTGGCAAAGGCCTATATCCTGTACCGCAAGCAGCGGGAGAAGGTGCGTAACGTCAACTCCACGCTGCTGAACTATAAGGATCTGGTGGATGACTACCTCCAAATCAACGACTGGCGAGTGAAAGAGAACTCCACCGTCACCTACTCTGTGGGCGGCCTGATCCTGTCCAACTCCGGGGCCATCACCGCCAACTACTGGCTCAGCGAGATCTATGACCAGGAGGTGGCCAACGCCCACCGCAACGCGGAGATCCACATCCATGACCTGTCCATGCTCACCGGCTACTGCGCGGGCTGGTCCCTGAAGCAGCTCATTCAGGAGGGGCTGGGGGGCATTCCGGGGAAGATCACCTCTGCTCCGGCCAGCCACCTGTCCACCCTGTGCAACCAAATGGTCAACTTCCTGGGAATCATGCAGAATGAGTGGGCTGCCTCCCAGTCATTTTCGTCCTTTGACACCTACCTGGCTCCCTTTGTGAAGGCGGATAACCTGTCCTACGATAAGGTCAAGAAATGCATGGAGGCGTTTGTCTTTGGAGTCAACACCCCCAGCCGCTGGGGTACCCAGGCCCCATTTTCCCACATTTTCATGGACCTGAAGGTGCCCTGTGACATGGCGGATGAAAAGGCCATTGTGGGAGGCAGGAGAATGGAGTTTACATATGGGGAATGCCAGAGGGAAATGGACATGGTGAACAAGGCATTCCTGGAAACCATGCTGGAAGGCGATGCCAATGGCCTGGGATTCCAGTATCCCATTCCGGCCTATGGGATGGGAGAGGACTATGACTGGTCGGATACCGAACAAAACAGGCTGTTGTTTTCCCTTGCATCCCATTACGGAACACCCTATTTCATCAACTACATGGGAAGCGGTATGAAACCCGAGGATGTGAGGGCTACCTATGATGGAATCCAGCCTGATTTCCATGTGCTGCGGAAAAAAGCCGGCGGCTTTTTCGGATATGGGGAGCATACGGGTTCCGTTGGCGTGGTTACGGTCAATCTTCCCCGGATTGCATACCAGTCAAAGGATGAAAGGGACTTTTATACACGGCTGGACCGGATGACGGACCTGGCTGCACGGTCCCTGGACACGAAGCGGAAGGTGATTTCCTCCCTGTTAAGGAATGGGCTTTATCCCTATACAGCCTGCTATCTTACGGACTTTGACAATCATTTTTCATCCATCGGCGTCATCGGCATGAATGAAGCCGGACTCAATGCCCCGTGGCTGCAGGCCGGACTGGAATCAGAAGAGACAAAAGCATTTGCTGTCTCTGTCCTGAACCACATGCGTGAAAAGCTGGTTGGTTATCAGGAGGAATACGGTAATCTCTACGGCCTGGAAGCGACGCCGGCAGAGTCAGCCACCTTCCGTTTCGCCAGACTGGACCGGGAGCGTTTCCCCGGAATCAGGACAGCCGGTCATGAAGGGGACAAGCCTTATTATACAAACAGCACCAAGCTGCCGGCGGATTATGACGGCACCTTGCAGGATGCACTCATAAACCAGGATTCCCTGCAGCCCCTTTATACCACAGGCACCGTGTTCCATGTATACATGGAACAGGAACTGAAGGACTGGAAAAAGGCAAGGGATATACTTTGCAGCATGATTACAGAACACCATATTCCCTGTTTCACATTGTCTCCTGTTTACACCATCTGCCAGACCTGCGGCTATCTGCCCGGCAGACAGGATATCTGTCCCAACTGCGGAGGCTCTGCGGATGTTTACAGCAGGATTGCGGGATATTACAGACCCGTCCATGACTGGAATGACGGCAAGGCCCAGGAGTTTAAAAACAGGGTTATGTTCCGTATCTGAAAAAATACGTATCTGAGAAAATCTGTCACCTTGATTGAAGAGAGCATCTGCATTTTAACGGGAGAGATAAATGACGATATTTAATGCTTATGTAGCAAGCGCGTTCAGCAAAGATGACAAAGGCGGAAATAAGGCAGGTGTGATAATTGGGAGGCGGTTCACTGAAGCACAGAAAACGGAAATAGCCGGTTATCTGAGGTATTCGGAGACAGTCTTTGTCAGTATTTCAACATTCAATGATTTTAAACTGGAATACTTTACATCCAAAGGGGAAATTCCGCTGTGCGGCCATGCCACAATCGCCGCCTTCACTGTGCTGCGGCATTTGGGGCTGCTGAAAAAACAGGATTGTACCATAGAGACAAAGTCAGGAATCCTGAGGGTACAGGTTGATGAAAGCGGCCTGATTCTCATGGAGCAGAACAGACCGCAGTTCTATGAAACGCTGGACAGAAAAGAGGCAGAGGCGTGCTTTGATTCAATCGTCATTGACCATACCTTACCGGTGCAAATCGTGTCCACCGGCCTAAAGGATATCCTGGTTCCTGTGACTAATCCCGTGGTTCTCGGCAGTATGGCCCCTGATTTCCCCGCCATCACCAGAATAAGCAGGGAAAATGAATGCATCGGCATCCATGCCTTCTCCCCGGCAACCAGCCGCAATAACAAAAGCATCATAATCGCCGCTCCGACTCCCATGGGAAGGTACGAAACCGGTTCTTTTATATCATCTAACAATATTTTCCAAAATTCCAATGAGGTTCTCCAATTATTGTTTTTGTTTTATCATGATACCCATAAATCACTAACTCACAAGCATGCAACAGCCCCTCTTTCCGTCTTCACAATATTTTTCATCTCCACCACTTGTACCCCTTATACCCAACTGCCTTCCTCAATTATACCGTTTTCTCCTGCTTATAGGCAATCCCCAAAATTGAGTACTGTTACTGTTCACGCATACGTGCCCAGTATCTGTGCTGTGCAGCGCAAAACTAAACAGACGGTTATGCTATATGATGTAATAAGGTATTTATGATGATGTGTGTTCCGCTTGATACCGCCATATCCTTAAAAATGGGTGACTTTATCACGCCCCCGCAAATCCAATTTTGAAAAAGGAAAACGACGGCTTTGATTGTTATTTCAAAACCGTCGCTTAATCCGTAACTGCAATTCGCTAACAAGCAACGGTTTATAAATTGCAATCTGTCAGCAATCACATAGGCAGAATATAGTTGTCAAAGAAAGAGCCGATAACCGCATTTCAAATCTGCGTGTTATCGGCTCTGCGTCTTTGCGTCTGGCTCTTTGATAACTGACATATTTAGTTGTTTCACATTGATTAGCGTTTCCTGTTTGCACTTCGGGCAGTACAGGGGGAAGTTTTCAATTATCGTATCTTCCCGTATTTTCAACCTCGTTTTACTTTGACATATAGGACATATTATCCATTCAGTTCCCATGCTAAATGCCCCAATCACTACTAATCATTTGGAGCTTTACCATATGGGGATAAATCTTACCTGTGTTCATTAGTCCCTCCGGCGTTCCCTGTTCAGCAACCATACCGTTAGAAAGCACAACCACTTTATCCGCGCCGCTTACGGTACGCATACGGTGGGCGATAACCAGTACGGTCTTATCCTTTATCAGCTTTGACAAAGCAGCCTGTATCAAGGTTTCATTCTCCACATCAAGGCTTGCCGTTGCTTCATCAAGTAAGATGATAGGGGAATTTTTGAGGAAAGCGCGGGCGATTGAAATACGCTGCCTTTCACCGCCGGACAGTTCGCAGCCGTTTTCACCAATCATACTGTTATAGCCGTCCGGGAGTTTTGCCGCAAATTCCTCACAATTTGCCAACCTTGCCGCTGCAATCACTTCTTCATCCGTCGCGCCTTTCTTGCCTATTCTGATATTCTCCATGATGGTATTGTTAAACAGCGTCACATCTTGAAATACAATAGAGTAAAACGACAGCAAGGTTTCCGGCTCTATTTTTGATATATCCATACCGCCAACAGTGATTTTGCCTTTGCTTATATCCCAAAACCGCGCGGCAAGGCGTGACACCGTAGTTTTACCGCCGCCGGACGATCCGACTAAGGCGGTAACTTCTCCCTGTTTTGCCGTAAAGGACACGTCTTTTAATACAGTTTCCCCGGTATTATAAGCAAATCCTACATGGTCGAACACAATATCATAGCCCTTATTTGTCAGTGTATTGCCACCCGTCTGAACAGGCTGGTCAAGAATTTCATTCATACGGTCTATGTTCGTTTTGGTGGAGATTATCGCAGCAAGATTTTGTAAAGCACCTTCAAGCGGTGCATACAGCCTTGAAGCCACAAGCAAAAACATAAAGAACAGAGGAATATCAATCTCCCCACGAATAAGTAGCGTAGAACCTACAAGCGCAACCGTAACAATCCCGAACTTTAATATCAGCGTAGAGGAAACAACAAAAAGGGCAGTCCCCAGTTCTGTTATGATGTGCCGTTTTTCCACCGCATCAATTTTTTTGCCAAGCCCTTTCAGATAGCTTTCTTCCGCATTATTTGCCTTTAAGTCCTGCAAACTTTCGATACACTCCTGCACGCCGCTTTCAAGCGCGACATTTGCCGCTACGGATTTGCGGTTGAAATATCCCTGTATGCGGGCTGAGAAAAACGTGATTGCAAATGCAATCGGCAAAACCCAAACTGCTGCAAGAGCCATACGCCAATCATAGGCAAACAGGCAAATCGCAATCAGCGTTGTTGAAATAAGGGAACCTGCCAAAGCGGGTACATAATGGGAAAACGCTGTTTCCAGCGTGGCACAATCTCCCATAATTGAATTTGTCAAATCGGCAAGGTCTTTTTTACCGAAAAAGGACAAAGGGATTTTGCGGAGCTGCTCTGCTAACGAAATGCGTCTTACTCCGCTTTCCACATAAGTCGCTAAATAGGTGGCGTTGTATTGAAACCAAGTCACAATAAATATCAGGCATAAGCAAACCAAAGCACCGACCATATAGAAAGCAACGCGGCTTCCACTTACGCCCCCGTTCATGGTATCAATGACAAAATAATAAAGAAGCCCGACAGGAAGCATAAAGGATATATCTTGTGCAACGCAAGCGATACAGCCCTTTATCAAATCGACAGCCCCTTGCCTTGATAATGCAAAACGCCTTTGTAATGTCTTAATCATGCTCTTACCTCCTTTGCAATCTTCCATTCTGCCGCTTCGGAATAATTCTTCCACATTTTTGTAAATATGCCGTTTTTCTTTATCAGTCCGCTATGTGTGCCGCTTTCGGCAATTTTTCCGTCTTGCATCACATAAATGCAATCTGCGTCTGTGATTGACGACAGCCTGTGTGCAATCATAATGACCGTTTTTCCCTTTGAGAGAGCAGATAAAGCCTGCTGTACACGCACCTCATTGTCAGGATCGGCAAACGCGGTCGCTTCATCAAGAATTAAGATAGGCGCATTTTTCAAAATTGCACGGGCTATTGCAATTCTCTGTTGTTCGCCGCCAGACAGGTACACGCCCTTTGTTCCGACAACCGTATCTATGCCATTCGGTAATTTTTCGATGATGTCCAGGCACTGTGCAGCTTTCAGAGCATGGGCGATTTCTTCGCGTGTAGCGTTAGGCTTTGCCATACGCACGTTTTCCAATATAGACGCTTTGATAAGGCGGCTGTTTTGAAATACAAAAGATATCTTATTCATCAATGTTTCTTTTGGAATGTCGCGTATGTCGATATTTCCTATCAATATGCGTCCCTTTTGCGGGTCAAAAAATCTTGTTACAATATTTGCAAGGGTCGTTTTGCCACCACCGGACGCACCTACTAATGCGATTTTCTGTCCCGGCTTAATTGACAGAGATACATCATTGAGTGCGTTTTTCTCGCCATCATAGCTGTAACTGACGTGTTCTAATATAATGGAGTTATCAGACGGTACATTATTTGTACTGCTTTCGGACAATGGCTTTTCGTTCAGCACTTCATCAATCCTGCTCATTGCATCGCTCACAATCATTGCGTCCTCGCTCATAAACATGATTTTGGTGAGTGTTGTACTAATAACAGGCGTAATCACAATATAGAAGATGAGATTTAGCAGTAGTTCATTTGTTACGCCGTCCCTTGTTAAGAGAATACCCCCGGCAATCAGAAAAGCGAAGACGCCGTTGATTGCTGTTGTATAGAACATCATAGGCAGACGTAGCCCCTTTGTGTAGGTGATTACCCATTTTTCATAATTGTCGATTGAGTCTTTGAAGCGTTTGAAAGAAAAGATTGTCTGCCCGAAAGTCTTTACTACGGGTATGCCCCTTACATATTCAACAGCTTCATTTGACATATCGGAAAGTGAATTTTGGTATTGCTCCATTCTCTGCGCCATGTCTTTTCCGGTCATTTTCATCATGATGAGAAAGCCAAGCACAACGGGAACAAGGCTCAAAAGCCCTAACCGCCAATCGAAAGCAAGCAGTAGAAAGAGCAGCCCTATGGGGGTAGCAATCGCTCCCGCTTTGTCGGGGAGCCTGTGTGCAAGATAGGTTTCCGTTGCGGCGCTTGAGGTGTTGACAATCCTTCGCAGATTGCCGCTTCCGTACTTTTCTGTTACCCCCAGCGGCAGGGCTGTAATGTGCCGCATAAGTTCTTTTCGGATATTGGTGGCAACCCGGAACGCGCTCATGTGCGAACACATCAGACCGGCGATATAGACAACAATAGAGAGTACCGCAAACAACACCGCAGACCAACCATAGCTTGCAATATTCCCCGCCTGTGAGAAGTCCGGGGACATTTCCAGTATGTCGTGAACAATACGCCATATGTACCAAAATGGCACAAGAGCCAACAGCGCACTCATGACTGACAGTATCCATGAAAGATAGGTCAATATCTTATGCCCTCCGGCGTAACCCATCAATCGTGATAAGTTAGACTGTTTTTTCATTGAAAAAACCTCCTTAATTTTTTGTGTATGATAAAAGGGCTTATGATAAACCGCAAATATCCAATTTGATAGTTAGTGCCAACTAACTCATGTGTAAAAATTATAGGGCTTATTGCCCCATAATTTTCATCCACCCGGCGGTGTAAAAGGCTCGCATTTCTTTTAGATAATGTTTCGCTTCTTCAAGCGGCATTTCATGTATAATCAGTTCAAAAAAAGTGTTGAACATTCCTGTAATCAAGATATGCTCTAACCGTTCATCAATGGGCGGCGCAGGTCTGCCTAACTTTTCAAGAATCTTTAAATAATCATGTGTGCCTTTTGTTTCTATTTCTACCATTTCATCAATCAACTTTGAAAAGCGCGTTCCCTCTGAACAGCAAAGTATGAGCTTAAATTCATTCAAATGTTCATAGGCGTACAAAAGCATTTCATACATACACTCGCCGGAAGTAGATGTCAGATTGTCCGGCTGCTCCGCTGGTGGGATTTCAGCAAATTCTTTTTGCGCCTTGCGAAAGCAATCTAACAGAAAGTTGTAATGTTTGCCTACCAGTGCCTCAAATAAATCTTCCTTACTGTCATAGTAACCATAAAATGCGCCTGTCGTTACGCCCGCCATTTTGACAATATTTCTCAAGGAAGCGGACTTGAAGCCTTTTTCAAGAAATTCTTGCATGGCGGCTGAAAAAATCAAGTGTAATGTTGTCTGCTCTACTTCATTCATTAACTCACCTCTTGTATATAACAGTGTTATATATCACTGTTATATGGTACAACAAAGAGAAGACATTGTCAATAGTTTTAAAATTTTTGCTTTAAAGAATTGGCATTTTTCGATTTTCCCCGTATTAAGAAGTGAGAAAACGGAAGTATCTCGATTTGGATGAGCTGACGCCCACTGTCTTAAATGACATGGTAAAGGCGGTATATGTTCACGCTCCCGACAAGTCGAGCGGACATAGGGAACAGCAGATTGATATATCCTATGACCTTGTGGGAATACTCCCCGCGTCCTTGCTCTATGACCTGCAAAATGGAGAAACGGCATAGCCGAAGCTACGCCGTTTCCCGAAAACAATCTTATGCTGTTTTATGAGTGCCGCCCTTATGGGAAAGCTTTTATGCATGGTTGGAACAACTCAATCCTGTAAAAAGAAGCAAGCTGGAAAAAGCTGTGATATACGCAAAAAACCATAAAGAAACACTGCGTAATTATCTTCAGGATGGACGTTGCGAAATATCGAATAATGCAGCGGAACCACTGCCTGTTTAAGGCGAAGGATACCGCCTTAGTGAGCATGACTTCTAATAAGTGTCCGATAAATCGTAAGACAACCTCTAAATCACATATATTTAATTGCCGGTCCATTTCCCGTCTTCGTAATCAATCCTTTCTAATAGTAAATTCCAGTTTTGAAGAACTTTGCAAAACTAACTTCCATTCAACACCGAAACTCCCACCGCATATCCTCTCCACACGGCTGTTCTCTTAAATCCTCTATACAGATTTTTATTTTTCATTTGCGTTGATTTTTCACAAAAATGTGGATATAATATATTATAACAAGGATTTAGGAGGTTGTTTTATGCTGATTCAATTTAGTGTAGAGAACTTTCTCTCTATCAAAGATAATGTCGTGTTATCCCTGCTTGCCAGTAAGGATAACGAACATCCAGAGCACCTGATTGTGGACGGAAACAAAAAGCATTTGAAGTCTGCTGTGATTTACGGCGCCAATGCTTCTGGAAAGTCCAATGTCTTGAATGCGTTTTGGTTCATGGTAAATTATGTGCTGACTTCGCATAACCAGCAGCTCCACAAAACCATTGAGCGTTCGCCTTTCAAGTTTGACCGGGAAACACCCTCTCGCCCCAGCAGCTTTGAGGTCATCTTCACCACAAATGGCATCCGCTATGCGTATGGCTTTTCTGTAACAGACAAAGCTGTTATCGAAGAATATCTGTATTACTATCCCAATGGCAGGCAGGCACTCATTTTTGAGCGAAAAGACACAAAAGATTTTCGCTTTACCGTTGATGTCGATGAACAAAACACTCTCAAGGATCGCACTTCGGCCAACAAGCTCTATCTGTCTGTCGCATCAAACTGGAGCTATTCCAAAGTGATTCCAGTTCTGGAATGGTTTGCTTCCTGCCAGATCATCACGAAACATTCTGTTGCAGACGCCTACGGCCTTGAAGCAGAACAACTCAAAGAGGATGACTACCGGTATGTGATCGCCTCTATGCTGCGTGTTGCAGATTTTGGCATACAATCCCTTCAGATGCGTGATGCAGAACCCGCTCCTTCTCAGCGTAATGATATCTTTACCAATATTGAGGCCATTCACACGGTACAGGATACAGAGGGAAATACTTCTTCCTACGCGCTGAACATGGCAGAGGAATCTGATGGCACCAACAGTTATTTCAAACTGATCGGTGTTGTAAAAAAGGTGCTGGATGAAGGAACCCTTCTTGTCGCTGACGAGATGGACGCTCATCTGCATCCTCTTCTGACAAAGCATCTGGTCTCGCTTTTTAACAGTGTGGAGTTCAATCCAAATGGAGCCCAGTTGATTTTCACATCACACAACACCAATCTTCTTGACCTGGATGTACTGAGGAGAGATCAGATTTGGTTTACCGAAAAAGACGAGCAAACAGCGGCTACCGATCTGTTCTCCCTTTACGATTTTTCCATCCGCAAGGATGCTAAGGTGGAGAAGAGCTATCTGATTGGCCGTTATGGTGCGATCCCCTTTATCAAGGGAGGGCTGTAAAATGGCACGTGGAAAAATTGAAAAGCGTGGACAGAGGCGCAGAAAAATAAAGCCTGTCATTCTGATTGTAACGGAGGGTTCTCAAACTGAGCCTAAGTATTTTGAACACTACCGCAACCGTCAGACAAACATTGATATTCGTGTGGTAGGAAGCCGCACCAGCGGAGGTGAAACAGATTATCTCAGCCTGATCCGGAAAGCCGTGGAATACCAGAATAAAAATCAGATTTCCGTATCAGAGGGAGACTCTGTATGGGTAGTTGCAGATGGAGATGTGAACTACAACAACCCTGACCCCATCACTGCAAAGGACAATCTGCTCTCCAAGGCAAGGAAAATGGCAGATGCGAAGGGGATTCAGATTGCACTCTCCAATCCCTGCTTTGAATTTTGGTATCTGTTGCATTTCCAGTACACCACCAAATTTTTCAAAGACTACCCCGCAGTGAAAAACGCATTGACCACTTATCTCCCTGATTATGAGAAAGCTGGCGATGTATATAACCAGTTAGCAGAGCATACAGCCATTGCGATTCAGAACGCCAAACGTGTAGAGCAATACCATCTTCAAAATGACAGCAGCAAACCGTTTGGAATTGCTGTCAATCCATTTACCGACATCCATCAGCTGGTGGAATCACTGCTATAATGTTTCAAAGAAACATGGTTGGCACAAAATTGTCTCTACATTGGCACAGTCCTGCCCTTTCGCCGTAAATCCATATCTGTTATACTTGGTACAGTCAAAACTTTGCATAGCAGCCGCTCCGGTTTGGAGCGGCTGTTGTCAATTTCAGTAAAGGTGGTGGTTTCTATTCTATTTCAAAAAGCCCGGAAAGTGCTGAACAACGAGCGGGGCGAGGCCAACTATTTCAGTACGATAATGCTGCGTTTATAAAGCTGGAGCAAATAATCTTTTTTGCGGCGCTTGACCGCCGACACCAAATATGCTGTAAATGTGAACCATCCCACATTCAATCAAATTAAAAAGAGACACGGCATAAATTATTCTGATAGATTTTACATCAGATTGCTTTATGCCGTGCCTTTTATGTTATTATAATGATTGCTACATACATATAGCAGGCTTCACCCTCCGTTATACACCGGATTCGAATTGATTTTCGGTACGAAGGCAACAGCCGTTCCGCAATTTTCACCATCCTCCCCCATACTTCTTCATAGAGCTGTCCGGCAGAAAATACCCAGGATGGATGTTTTGCCAAGTATACCAATGTTGCAAATTCCCGACGAGTCATAGAAATCAACTCACCGTTTCGGTATGCTGTTCTCTCCTTCAGCCGAAGCTCCAAGCCCGAAAAAATAAGAGTGTTACAAGGGTGGGATGTCACAATATGGTCAAATCCTGGCTCGACCGCAATAATCTCCATAATTCTACTGAGTATATATTCTTCATGGTCGGTAAGCGACATTACCAGAAACTTGCCCATATTGTTCGCATCCCTCTTTATTGATATTATTTTTGCATTACATTACGGGTTCATTTTTCATCTGTCGGATACGGTATTCACCGCCATCGTCCCATCTGCATAGAAGTAGTACCACTTACCATCGATCTGCTTCCAGCCTCCGGCAAACATCATTCCGGTGACCTTGTCCAGCCAGTACCACTTCTGCTCCTCGGAGAGCCAGCCCTTCACTGACTCCCCGTTTCTGTAATAGTTCCACTGACCGCTGTCATTCTGCTGCCAGCCGTTTGCGACCTGCGGGTCAATGACGATCTCCACAAACCGCCGCAAAACCGTGGCGACCTCGGCGCGGGTGGCGGTTCCCTTAGGGTCAAACTTATTTTCATTCTTCCCAGCCAGGATGCCCGCCTGCTGCATGGACTTGACCGCATCCTTCGCCCAGCTGCTGATCTGTGTGTTGTCCGCAAAGGTCACAGCCTTCAAGGTCTGGGGCAGGTCATAGCCCAGCTTTGCAGCATAATTTTTCATAATCACCGCCATCTGTTCCCGGTTGATGTTGGTGTCCGGTGCAAAGGTGGTGTCAGTAACGCCTTCCACAATACCGGTCTGCGCCGCCCAGTTCACATAGGGGGCATAGTAAGCGTCGGCTTTCACATCGGTGAATTTCCCGGTCTGGTAACTGTCCGGGTTGATGCCCGCCAACCGCCCCAGAGCTGTCATAAACATTCCTCTGGTCATGCCGGTGTCCGGGCTAAAGGTGGTGTCGCTGGTGCCGGAGAGCAGTCCCCGGCTGGCTGCAAAGAGGATGTTATCTGCTGCCCAGTGGCCGGTAATGTCGGTAAAGGCCGGGGCAGGGTTCTTGTAGCCCACGCCGTAAACGCTGAAATGACCGGTTTCAAAAACTACCGCTTTCAGGCTGGCATTGTAGCTGGATTTGGTGATCCATTCCACCTTGCCAGCGTCATCTACATAGACTGCATAGAGATTACCTGTCTGCTCACCCTTTGCCGGTGTGTAGGGCAAACGCACCGATATAGTGTGACCATTTAAGTTGGCAATCGGTGTTTCTTTGCCGCCGGAGAGGCAGACCAGTGACAGGTCATAGGCCGGTCTTGTGCCAATGGTGGCTTTGGCCTCGGTGGAACGCAGTGCATCCACCTTATCTGCCCGGAGAATGATGTCCCCGCCAGCGGAGGCGGTATCCAGCTGCTTCAGAGTATCCAGGCCGATATTAACCGAAACCAGATGGTCTGTTGCTACGGTAAACTGCCGGACGTTTTCTTTAACCAGCAGATCCAGTGTCTGCGCCTTGATGGTCACGTTAAAAGAGGTCTGGCCTGCCGCCGGGGTGATGGGAACAGTAACGCCAATCCCGTTCTCTGTGGTGCCGTTCTTTTTCGCATCCTGTTTGGCCTTGTCGATGGCGGACTGGACAGAGCTGTTATCCACTGCCGCATTGCCGTTTTTATCCGGCTGTATGGGTTTGGTTTCACCGGTGACAGGGGCTTCCGGCTGGTTGGTGTTATCATTGCTTCCGGAACCGTTAGAACCGCCGGAGGAGGAGCCTCCACCGCTGCCCGAACCACCGGAGGAGGAACCGCCGTCGCTGGAAGATTGCTTGGAAACAGTCAACGTTCCAGAAACATAGGTGATCGCATAATTGTCATTTGACAGCGTACCAGTAATGTTGATCGCAGTTTTGCCGGTTTTGCTCATATCCGGTGTCTGTGCGTAGTCCAGTGCTACCGTGCCGCTCAGGGTATCTGCACCAACCAGACCTTCCACCTTATAATCCTTATCTGCTTCCGGGCTGCTCAGATCGGGCGCGGTGCTGCCGGTGTAGGCACTCTTGTCAAGCGCCGTAACGGTGACCGCTTTCTTCGCTACGGTCACAGTCACGTTCTGTTCTGCCACATCTGCGTACTCTGCGTTTCCCTGAACCTTATACCAAACAGTGTATTCCCCGGCGTTTTTCGCTGTGGGGATCTGCTCACTCCACTCAGAATCGCCAAGCCGGTAGAGCATTGTGCCGCCAGTGGTCTTGCCTGCTGTAACCAGAGCCTGTTCTGCACCATTGTAGGTCAGTGTATTGACCGTAGGTGCCGTAACAGTGGAGACAAGCTTGTTGGTCGCATTGACATTGACGGTCAGAGTGATGTCCTCATAGTTTGTGCTCTTGATTACCACGGTCACTGTACCCACAGAGCCGGTGGTTTCCACGTCATTTTTCTGAATCGGCAGGGTCAGCTTGCCGTTTTCCACCTTCGCGCCGCTGGTGTAGTAGCCGTCATTGAGTTTGATCTCGCCCAGCTCATAGGTGGGTGCACCGTACTCTTTGGGAGTTTCCAGCGTGGGCAGAGCGGGGAGCGTCACAGTGTAGGTCTTTTCGTGGCCGTTTACAATGGTCAGCGCAGTTTCCTTGGCGAAGTCAGGCGCAGCGGCCTTGGTGATGCTGCCAGTCGTGGTGAAGCTGCTCTGCTCCAGGGCGTAATTCTTCGCGGCCTGCTCCATCAAGGTCACTGTGGCAGTAATGTTCTTGCCGTTGCCCACACTGGCATCGTCAAAGTTGGCGGTGACGGTGTAGTCTGTGCCTCGGTTCAAGGTCACGTTGTCGAAGGTCACGCTGGAGATGTCCGCGTTTGTTGTGCCATCATAGGGCTTGGACGCAGCCGTTACCCCGGTGATCGTCAGCGGCTTCTGCCCAATGCGGACCGCCACGCTGGCGGGTGCGGTATCGTTGTGGTTTTCATCGCCAATCACCCGATACCACACGGTATACGTTCCGGCATCGGTGCCGGTAGGGATGACCTGGCTGTATGTACCGTTCTCGGTCAGGCTGTACTGCATAGTGCCATACTTCGTCACGCTGCCTGCGGTAATCAGCGCCTGCTCCTGGCCAATATAGGTCAGGTTTTCCTGCGCTATGGGCGGCGTGATGAAGCTTGCGCTGATGCTGGCCTTTTGTACCGTCACAGCAATATCCTTGCTCATCTTCTCGTAGCCGTCGCAAGTGGCCAAAAAGCGGAAGGTGTGCTGGCCTGCGGACAGCTTTAGCGCAGAAAGATCAAATTGATTCTTTGTTGTCGCACTGCCGACCGCTGTGGCCTTGCCGTCCTCCACCTTGTACCACTGGAAGCTTACAGCGCCTGTGCCGGTTTCCTTCTTTACATTGACAAGAAGTGTCCCCGCACCGCCATAAGTCATGCTCATCTCGGTGGGATAGTTCATGCTCTTGATGGGGATCTTGGCCACAGAAACATTGGTCAGCTCCGTGCCGGTAAGGTCGGTTATCCATGTACTGCCGCTCTTGAACGCGCAGCCCTCCGGCAGGAGGGATGCCAGCGTGACATCTCCGGTGACGGTCAGCTTTGCCGCCGTCTTACCGTTCAGATCCAGCTTGAGCGGGCTGCTGATGGTGATCGCGCCTGCATCCGCCAGCAGCTTCACCGTACCGTCGCCGGCTGCCGCGATGGCCGCGTCTACCGTCCGATGGTAGGAAGTGCTGCCGTCCGTCTTTGTTACCTCAGCGGCATAGCCGCAGTATGGGCAAACATTCCCGCCGGAAGGGTCATCCGGGTGGCTGCACTCCACAACAGTGACGGCAGTATTCGCATTCATCTCTGACAGCTTGACCCATGCGCCGCCTTGCTTCTGATAGGCATAGCCCCCTGCCAGCAGGGACTGGTAATCTGCGCCATTCTTGATTTTGATGCTGTCAAAGGAGCCGCCGGACAGGATCACACGAATACCGCTATTATATCCCAATTTCAGCAGATCCGCGCTACCGCCGGACATGGTCAGCGTTCCATCCGTGTAGATGCCGCCGGTGAACGTGCCGCTCGTTACCACGGCTTCGTTCCCGGTAAGGAAGAAAAGCCCAAATCCACGGACGCCAGTTCCGCCGCCTACGCTTCCCTCCAGGGTGACATTGTCCAGCGTCAGCTTTGCGCCTGTGTGGTCAAATTTTCCAACTTCCACCGCATTAGCGGACTTGGAGACACAGGTGCTTTGCACCTTGCCGTTTGTTATGGCTACATTGGAGCCGAGGATGCAAAGAAGCGCCTCCTCACGGGATTTGCTCAGGGTGAATCCATTTAAGTTCAGTATAATGTTTTTGCTGATCTCGATAGGCTCTCCGTTCTCGATGGTCAAAGGCCCCCGCAGCGTGATAGTGTCACCGTCCTGCGCGGCATTCAGCGCATTTTCCAGACTGGTGTATCGTGTGCCGCCGGTTTCAAATGCCTCCACCAGCGCTTTGCAGAAGGTGCAGTAACCGGCGCTGTCCACCTTGCCCGCATGGTCGCAGCTTCTGCCGCAGACACATTTACCGTTCTGATATTGGCAGGTATGCTCGACCACTTTGACGCTTCTACTCTGGATGCTTACTTCGGAAACATTCAAAATTTCACTGTCATCAGTGTCTGCAAAGGCATATCCCTCCGCCAGCAGAGCCAGAGCCTGCTCACCAGGTTCTACTCTGATTCCATCTTGGAACGTGCCGCCCTGGAGCTGGGTTTTCCCGTGGAATTTCACCAGTTGCTCAAACACGCAGTTGCCCTTTACCGTCAGGGTAAAATAGGTAGAAAAGACCTCCTGATCTGTTTTAACGCTGTCTAATATCAACACCGTGGGGGCGCTGGTGGCAATGTCATTTATCGTGCCGTTTTGGATGGTAACGCTCTTGTACGGGAAATTTTGCAGATCCAGCAGCTTGACCTTGTGGCCCTGCAGATCCAGCGTAACGTCCCTGTTCGCCGTATCGCCGTTCCCCGCTTTCAAGGTTGCGTCAGTATCCCGCACAAAATAAGCGGTTCCGCCGGAGACCAGAATGAACCCAACCTCAGGGTTATCGCCTTCAAACGTATAGGGGATACCGTTGCGAATAAAGAGCACATCCTTGCTGCACGGTTCGCCGCACTGTTGGCATTTGCCCTCGTTGGTGTATTTTTCATGGGGGCAGGTGTTAAAGGTAACAGGGACAGTGTTTGTATCTAGGGTATAGCCCTGATAGGACAGCTTGCAGTAGACCTGGCCGCTGTACTCCCAGTTCTTGCCCGCCGTTGTGGTCAGGTCGGATGTGGTCAGGGTGATTCTATTGCTGCCGCTGCCTGTACCTGTAAATTCTTTTCCGTTCACATACCACCGATAGGTGATATTACCCTCCGAACCGCTTTCCAGTTGGGCCCTTACCCAGACATCCGCCTTAAATTGCCCATCGCCTTTCTTATAGCTGACCTGCGGCTGCGTTCTTATGGTAATGGGGTTTCTGGGCGCGGCGGCGACGGTGACCGTTGCGGTGGCGGTCGCCTTGGCAGGAGTGGCACCTGCTTCGCCGTCTGCGGTCAGCTTCAACTTGTAGCTGCCCTCCTTGACGGTGTTGTCGGCGGTCACGGTGATGGTCTGGTTGTCAGTGGATTTTTCCGCCGTCAGACCGGGGTGTGCGTCCACCCAGTCCACTTGCAGGGTTTCCTTCTTGACCCTGCTGCCGGTGACGGAGAAGGTCGCCGTCTGACTACCTAAGCTTTCCTGCAGGGTTCCCTGCTGCGCGCCGACGGTCAGGCTTGCGCGGGGCCCCATCTTGGCGATGTAGATGGTCTTGACGTCCCCTTCTCTTGTCGTATCGTCCGCTGTGCCGACCGACATATCGTCTGTGTTTGCATTCTGACTTTCCGAATACAGAATGGTCAGGCTGCTGTTGATGTTTCGGGCCTTTCCATGACTATTCGAAATCGCGCCATATTTTCCGGTGGCGTAAAGGGTTCCTCCGTTCATGGTCAGGGATGCAGTGTCAATACCCCAACCGGAATTTAGATTCAGCGTTCCATTCTCAATCACGATGGTTTTAGCGCTCAAGCCGTACAAACCGCCGTTGGTGGTTATCTTTGCCCCGTCTTTTATGGTAAGTGTCCCGCCGGCGGTGTCGCTCCAACTGCCGTCCTCAATACCCCTTTTCCCTTTAGGAACATTGACCGTCAGACTGCCGCTTCCCTGAATGGTCAGACTGTGGGAATACATATCCAGAGCGGCGGTATATGAGGTCTCGGTAATCGTAATGGTATTCTCGCCTTCCAGCGTGATTGTTGTGTCGCCATTCACTATCACCGGGGTAGTTATGTTTTTGTTCTCCCAGATAACATTGCCGGAGATGGTTTCCTCGTCTGCCGCAGCTGCCATCAGGGGCATTGCCTGCTCTGTTCCCTTGCAGGCAGAGAGATCCGCATCTTCCGCAGCACAGACCGGACAGTCTGGATTGACCGCCTCTTGCTCACAGTGGGTTTCGCAGATACACTCTGCTGGAGCATTCCCGGACACGCCGGGAACAAGCCCACTGTCCTGGGAATTACACTGCTCACAGATATACCCACAGGGCGTCCCCTCTGTGGCCGGGATGTAGCCGCAGCTTTCGTCATGCTCATGGGGACAGCTTAATTTTTTTGTGATACAGCCGCTTTCCTCACTGCATTTATGGGTACACTCGGTCGGCTGGGCCTCCTCTACTTCAGATGAGGTCGCCGTATTTTCTGATACGCTGCCTTCCAAAACAGGGTAACAGCTTTCGTCATGTTCATGGATACACTCTTTCACAGGGGTGTAGCAATCCTCAGTATGCTCATGTTTACAGGCTGCCCCTTCAGTTCCTTCCGTATATCCGCAGTCCTCTGTATGTTCCGGGTGATGCTTGCACAACCCCGTATGGACGGCGGATACACCCGCTTCCACCGCAGATGCCGGAACTCCCGGCATCGTAAAAATCATTGCCGCCGCCAGTAAAAATGCGGCCGGCCGTTTCCATTTCCATATCATTTATTCATCCTCCTCACGCGGTTCGTTCCTTCTCGTTGTTTTCTGAAGCAGCTGGGATACCGCCTCCCGCAGCTGATATTCCGTCACAGGCTTCACCAAAAAGGTATCCGCCTGCATCCTGCGGCTTTGGGGTTCAAACGCTGCCTGGTCGCTGATCCACAGGAGCGGGACATCCTTGCTGTACCCTCGTATGCTCATGCAGAAATTCATTCCCCTGGCTCCGTCCTCCATGACCACCACAGCGTCATAAGGCCCATCCCGCTGCATGGCATAGGTACAAAACACACCATTATCAAAGCGGTCTACTTTGCCCAGCTTCATCAGCAAAGCGGTTTCTTTTTCTTTCTGGCTATAACTGCATAGCGCAATTCGCATTTTCACACCTCCATTTTGTAATGGATTTTATCGCCTCATATAACTCCTGATCGGAGCAGTCTGTCGGAAGGAACGCAGGGATACGCAGTTGATACGCAATCAGGGCAAAGTTTTCATCATCGCTCCACCAGACAAGCGGTACTTCCGGTGCCAGCCGCTTCGCCTGTATGGCTGCCTCCAGTCCCTTTGCCCCGGTCATGGCGATGACAACCGCATGGTAGCGGCTTCGCCGGAGTGCCTGAGATAGCTGCTTCTCATTCCATAGCTCGTCGATGACAAACTGTCCGTCCCCAGCAAAAAGGGAGCGCAGCCTGCTCTCAAACCATTCTGCATTCCTTAATTCCGTACAAAGTGCGATTTTCATGCTGAGCCTCCTTTCCTGAAAAGAAAAACAAGAAAGAATGTGCCTTGGCACATTCTCGCGCCTTGCGCGGTCGCTTGCGACAATCTACATCTTCGCGCAAGTGCGCATCTTTGGCACGTTAGTGCCTTTTTTATATGACAGGGAATTCTTCGGAATTTCCTGTCATATAAAAAAAACCCAGACCTTCTCATCGGAAAGTCTGGTAGTATAATTAGAGTAGCATCTTGTCAAGAGAAATGCAACCGACTTTGTTTAAGACGCAGGTTTCCTGTTTAAGACGCAAGTTTTTTCCTGCGGTTTTATGTTATACTAATATTGGATTATTGTGCAAAGGAGATGGCACGATGCAGATTGCGATTGTGGATGACAGAGCAGAGGACAGAGCAGAACTGTCTGCCTGCCTGGAAAATTATATGAAAAAGCATCAGCTGGACTATACGCTGACAGAATTTGAGGACGGAGAGAATTTTCTGAAAGCTGCCGCCCAGGTCAATTTTCAGCTTGTCTTTATGGACATCTATATGGAGAACATGGATGGAATAGAGACCGCCAGAAGGCTGCGCCAGAAAAACAGGCTCTGTAAGATCGTTTTTCTGACCATTACAGAAGATTATGCCCGGATGGGGTACAGCCTGTCCGCCAGCTATTATCTGCTGAAGCCGCTTTCGATCCATCAGGCAGATTTTGAAGAAGCGATGGAGCTGTGCCAGCTAAAACCGCCCTATGAAGTGATGACACTTTCGGTTATGGCTGACCGTCAAAAGCTGGAACTTCCCACAGAGAAGATTCTATACATAGATTATCAAAACCGTATGACACGGATTCATACGGCGGAACGCGTGATACCGGTAAGCGGAGGCTTTCAGGAGGTTACTGCCGCATTGCAGAAGGACAAGCGTTTTTTGCCCTGCTACCGGGGCATTTTAATCAACATGGATTACATCAGCCAGGTTGACAGTCAGACCTTCCGTTTGATAAACGGGGAGGAACTTCCGATTGCCCTCCGCAATGGAAAACAGCTGCGGGAATCCTACCGTCAATATGTTTTCTCTGGAATGGGGGGTATCGTATGAGAATGAAGCAAATGCACAGGCGTATTCTGGAGGGCTGTCTGGCCTGTCTCCTCTGCTTCACCTGCAGTATCCCCGCATTTGCCGCCGAAACTGCAACCCCATCCAATGCCGATGAAAGAAGGGAGATTTTGCCGGATTTAGAAAGCGAGGCTTCGGAGACACGGAAGAGCAAAACCCCGGAAGCATCGGAAGAAGTATCCCTCGTCCTTGTCACAGAAATACAAAAGGAAGACGAACTGCTCTCCCTGCCAGATTTCACCCTGCCCCTTAGAACCACACCGTCTGATGATGACCTGGAGGAAATTTATCAGCTGGCCCTTCGGTATCAAACCGTCTGCGCCACTGTAACAGCAGGTAAAGAAATCCGGCAGGAAACTTTTTCTGTCGCATGGGATTTTTCGGCCATTGACCAGACCACTCCAGGCGAATATACCGCAGCAGGCCGGATTGAACTGCCGAAGGGGTATGCCTTTGGTGAAGCTGTCTTGCAGGAGCTTCAGATTTCCGTCCGGGTGGAAGAAATGCCGCCTGCTGTCATCACCTCCATAGAGCAATGGTATCCTTATACGGACGCGTTTGCGATTCAACAGGGCAGCGAAACCGAAACGCTGGAAAATTTGTTTGCCTTTTCCCCTTACTATCTGGAATGCTATGCGGAAAATGGAACCAGCTACACCGCTGTGGTGGAATGGGATTTTTCTGGTATTGATTTGAATACTGTGGGACTGTACCATGCAGCAGGAAGGCTGACTGCACCGGAAAATACCATATTTGCGGATCGTGTCGATTTCCCTGAAATTTCAATTCCTGTTTCTGTTCAGGCTCCGGGCAGCCCAGACATCAACTGCTTCCTGGTTCGCAGAGGAGGCCTTTATTTTCCCTGGGTCACACCGCCGGGGAATCTGGACAAGGTCAGTATATGGCTGTCCAAAAACAACGGTTCATGGAACCGTCTGGAAAGTGGCGTTTATGTGGGTCAGGAAATGCTCTCGATTGCTACCCGTCTGCTGATGCCGGGCAGCAGTTACCGCCTTCAGGTTGATTATGACGGCGGACAGACCGGCATCCTGTCCTTTACCTACGCAGATGAAATTGTCCTTGAAGGGTATCATGAAGGCGACCGGGATGGAGGGGATGCAGGCGGGAATCCACCCGATACCATCATTCAACCGCCTCCTGAAGATACCGACGATCAGGAAGATGGTTTTACAGACAGGCCCTCCACAAAGCCTCCAAAACCGCCTGCAACAAATGGCGGCAGAGTGGATTCCAACGATTCTGAAAAAACACCACCTGTCAGTGAAGAAAATGATCCTGCGGATCATGAACCATCCCACAAGTCTTCCGAGCCATCCTGGGAGGGAAAGGATGATTCCATAGATATAGATAAAGACGATTTCCCATCGGAACAGGCAAACGGTGATACAGAGGAAGATGCGGATTCCAAAAGCCCTGATTTTTCAGAGTTCTTCGATGAAACCACCGACCGGATTTCCGGCACGCGCTTTTTGATGATGCTGCAAACAGGGGAGCAAAGAGCCGTCTTTTCCAAACAGGGAATCACCATCAGCATACCAAAAAACGCCTTGCCGGAGGGCATCCAAAACGAAGATCAGATTGAAGTCATCATCCAAAAGGATACGGACGGCGGTTTTTCTTTTTCGTTTTCCATCAATGGAACTGCGCTCAGCTCCCTGCCGGATGTTTCTGTCATGCTGCCCTGTCCAAATGACCCGGCAGCCGGCACATGGTTCCTCTGTGATGAAAGCGGCGTGGAAATTCCCATGACCGGTTATGACGATGCGGCAAAAGCCGTCTCCTTTCAGATCAGCCATACAGGGGCATACACCATTGTGGGAAAGGAAGATGCCGTTTCCCTGGCACAGGCCGCCGACACAGAGCATAGCCGGTCGCCCATACTCCTTTTGATTCCGGCCTGTCTGCTTCTTCTGTCTGCCGGTGTGTTTTTCCTAAGGAGGCGAAAATAAGATGGTATCTTCTGCGGTAAAAAAATATGCTGCCCTATGTATGGTCTGCCTGTGCTCATCCCTGTTTTTTCTTGGCCTGTATCAGTTCAATAATAAATATAGCCAGAACACAATCCAGGCGGCAAATGGGATTCTAGCGCTTTCTGAGGAAGAACTTCAAAAGTCACCGGTGCGCTTTCTGGTATCCGGCTGGGCATTTTATCCTGACGCGCTTTTGACCCCGGAAGAAATACGGGATGAAAGCCATTATATGCGCTACCTTTCCATCGGAGAGCAAACCAATTTCTCCAGCCCCGCAAACCCTTCTCCCTATGGCTGCGGGACTTATCAGATGACATTCTTTCTGCCGGAACGGAAGGAAACATATGCGCTGGAAATCCCGGAAGTGTTTTCTGCTTACAACCTTTATCTGGATCATGACCTGATCCTGCAAATGGGGGAACCGGCACAGGGGAAACCATTGGTTCAAAACCGCATGGTCACTTTTCATGGCGGAAAACCGGTCACACTCACCATAGCGGTCAGCAACTATGACCACTTTTACGGAGGGATTGTCTATCCGCCTGCTTTCGGAACGATGCTGGCGGTCAATACAACCAGAGGAATCCGGTTTGCATTCTGCCTGTTCAGCTGTACAGTTACCTTTGTCTGTGCGCTGCTGTCCTTTTATTTCAGCCGCCGGATGAAACAGAAAAATACATTCCTGTTCGGACTGATCTGCCTTGCCATGTGCGGCCTGTCATCCTATCCTGTGCTTCATATGCTGGCTGCGGTTCCCGTATTCCCCTGGTACACGATTGAACTGTTCTGTATCTATCTGGTTACCTGGCTGATCATAGTTCTGCAAAACCGGATATGCAGGCCGGGCTTCCTGCCTGCGGCCATCAGTAATGGGGTGGGCGCTGCCTTCCTGGTATATGCGTTTTTGTATGGCATGCTGGCTTCCCATCTCTCCCTTGGAGCGATTCGTTTCTTCTCTGCATCGGTCTTTTGTTATAAGGCGGCATCTGCGCTCTATCTGCTTATCATCGCTGTGCTTGCCATTCACAGAGGAGAAAAACGGAGCAGGCCGATCTTCTATGCTGCGGCAGCCGCAACCTGCGCCTTTATATGGGATCGCCTTCTGCCGGTTTATGAGCCGGTTATCGGCGGTTGGTTTTTGGAATGGGGCAGCTTTTTCATAGCAGCAGCCATCGGTTATTCCCTCTGGCGCGATGTGATAGAAGGATATGGAAACAGCCTGATTTTCCAGGAAGAACGCAAGCAGGTCATCCGTCAGCTTTCTATGCAGACCGAATACAGCCGTCAGGTTTCTGAAGCAGCGGCAGAAAACAGAAGGCTGATCCACGACATCAAACACCATCTGCGCACCATAGACCGCATGGCCTCTGAACGTGGGCAGACGGAGATCTGCTCCTTCCTGTTACAGGTAGAGGAACAGGTTGCGGCATCATCGGGTCACTCCCATGTTGCGTTCTGCAAAAATCCCGTCGTAAATGCACTGATTGAATACTACTACGGCATGGCGCAGACACAAGGGACAGAATTTCAGGTGCGGCTCGATCTTCCCGATCAGATGCCGCTTACCGATGTGGAACTGTGTACGGTGCTGGGCAATCTTTTGGACAATGCCGTTGAGGCGTGCAGCCGCCAAAAGCAAGGGGTGCGCCGCGTTTTCATTGCAGGCGAAACCAGAGGCAATATGTACTTTTTGAAGATTGAAAACACTTACGACGGTCTGGCCTTGCAAGAGGGAAAAACATTCCTCTCCCGAAAGGGTACATCTGATGATCATGGAATCGGGCTTTCCTCTGTCCGAAAAATCATTGAAAGCCATGGCGGTGATCTCGATCTTGTTCCCGGTGAGGAATCCTTTCTTGTTGGAATTACAATACAGATGTAAAAACTGTTTTTTGAGGCGCATTCAGATAACATAGGCAAGACCTGATGGATGGACTTTGCCCGGAGGGTGTGGGGTATCCCGGATTCGGGATACCGTAGACGAGCAATGTATCGGAATATCCTTTTGGACATTCCGATACATTGCTCGTTGGGGGTCTCGGCTGCCGCCGCCAGAGGATTTACACATTTTCGTTTGCCGCGTATAATAATAGTTTGTTCATATACATTCATTATTTCTGCATGAATTCAAACACCGCCTCTTTCGTCGGAATCGCAGGGATTCCACCTCTCTTTTGCACACACAATCCTGCAACTGCATTTCCCAAAACAGCACACTTTCTGATTTCTTCCCATTCCATTTTTTCAACATTCTTATTCACGGAAAGGATACTGCATAATACGCCTCCCCAGAATGAATCACCTGCCCCAGTCGTGTCGACCGCATGTATCTGAAATGCTTTGATGATTTCTTTTCTGCTTTTTGTTGCCATAAGAACGCCCTGTTCTCCCAATGTAATGGCAACCAGCTTTGGTCCCATGGCAAGGAGTTGATCTGCAGCCTGCTCATAACTTTTCGCCTCTGTCAACAGAGTACTCTCTTCATCCGATACCTTCATGACATCTACCAATTCTATGACAGATCTCATTTTTTTCACTGCATCCTCTTTGCTCTTCCAAAGAGACGGTCGATAATTCGGATCATAGGAAATAAGTGCACCCGCTGCTTTTGCCATTTTTACCGCTTCAATCGTTGTACTTTCTGCCGGTTCATCTGTCAGCGATAATGATCCAAAATGAAAAATTTTACATCCGGAAATTAACGTCTGATCCAGTTCTTCTTTTTTTAACTGTGTATCTGCACCTGGTTTTCTTGCAAAAGAAAAATTCCGTTCTCCATTTTCACCGATTTCCACAAATGCCAGTGTTGTAAAATAATCTGCATCTTCGACGATAGCATCTGTATTGATTCCTTCCGTTTGCAGTGTCTTCTTTAAAAATTTACCATGCATATCGTTTCCAACTTTTCCAATAAAAGAGGTGCGATACCCAAAGTGGCTTGCAACGGTTAGAAGATTTGCCGGAGCACCGCCGGGATTCTGTTCGAACAATTTTCTCCCACCTTGACTGTGTCCTGCTTCCGTAAAATCAATCAGCAATTCTCCCAATGCCACGATATCAACTTTTTCTTCCATTTTTCAGTTCCTCCACAATCTCGTTATAACGTTTTTTATTTAACCGGTAGAAAAATAATACAACCGCAGTCACAATCCACAGTGCACCTGGAATCGTCGTAAATGCATGTTTCATAATTGAAAGTACAATTGCATTTTGTGTCTGATTTGCAATATAACCATATTTTCCAAGTATTCCTGCTAAAAGTGCTGTTCCAACTGCCATTCCTATTTTATTTCCGAGTGAAATAAACGCATACTGAAAACCGTCATTTCTAAGTCCGGTTTTCCACTCCCCATATTCCACACAGTCTGGAATAATTGCATAGATTGCGGTATTAAATCCTGAGAAAAAAAACTGTGTGAGACCAGATAATGCATAAAAAATAACTGGTGATTCTTTGGCATTGAAGAAAAACATAGGCAACATGGAAATTCCTGTAAATAAAGCAAAGAGAGCTGCTGTTCTTCCTTTATTATTCAACTTGTGGAATAATGGTTGAAAACAGGCTGCCCCGATGATAGAAGGAATAATAATGCACATCGAATAAGTTGTGTAGTAGGAGGCATTCCCTTCCACATATGTAAAATAATACAGAATATCTGCGTTTCTGCCATATAATGTAAATCCAAATAATATCTGTCCTGCCAATGCAAGAAGATATGGTCTGTTCTTCATGACTGCTTTCAACTGTACCTTTACAGAAATTTTTTCTTTTTCCGGAGTAATCAACGCCTCTTTCGTCTTCGCAAAGCAGAAGAAATGACAGGCTGTAAAAATACATCCATATATGACCGCAACCGTCAGATATCCTGTCTTTGCACTGTGACTGCCGAATTTGCTGAGCAGTGGAACTGTGATAATATTTAACACACCAATTGCAATCATCGCTGCAACCGAACGGGATGTATTTATTTTTGCACGTTCATCAATATCCTGTGTCATAGCACCACACAAGGTTCCATATGGAATATTCACACAGGTATACCCCAAAACCAGCAGACAATATGTAATTACCATATAAATGATCTTTCCATTCTGCGACCAGTCAGGTCTTGCCCAGAATGTCATGACAAGAAGAATCGCTGTAATTGGTGCCGCTACTAACAGCCATGGACGGTACCGTCCCCATCTCGATTTTGTTTTATCCGTAAGACCCCCGACGATTGGATCATTGATTGCATCCCAGAATCTTGAAAAAAGCATAAGTGCTGACACAGCCGCCATACTGATTCCGAACACGTCTGTATAAAATATCATCAGAAAATTACTGACGAACATCCAGCTGAAATTACATCCAACATCACCAAACCCATATGCAATCTTACTGATCAGCGGTACTTTTCCATTTTTGTTTTCGCTTCCCATATGTCTCTCCTATTTTTATTAGAGTTTCTGACAGAACTCTATTCTTTCTTCATTTGGTCCCTTAATCATAAAAAACTTCACACCATTTTCCCAAAATGGCAGTTCTTCGATTCCGTCTGTAATAACTGTGTATTTTTCATTGCAGATTTTCTGATACATACTATCAATGTCTTCCACATCAAGTGCAATATGTTGGTATGCACCATCTGACATTACCGCCTTCCCATTTTCAAAAGTCTCTATACAGTAATTTTTTATCTGTAAAAATGCCACTTTTTCCCCTGCTTTTTCATTATAAGACTGCATAATTACTTCAAATCCAAGACTCTTATAAAACTCAACTGTTTTCTGTAAATCGTTTGTCGGAAGCCCGACATGGGCAATTCCGACAATTCCATATTTATTTTCCATATGTACTCTTTACTTTTCATTGACGTTGATAATTACTTTCATCGTTGTCTCGCGGTTATCATCAATATACTGGTATGCCTTCAGATAATCCTTAAAAGCAAATGTCTTTGAGATGAGCGGCTTCAAATGAACTTTGCCCTCATTTACCAGTCTGATTCCATCTATATAATCATCATGGCGGTACATCATCGTACTCTTAATGTCAAGTTCGTGGTCATTTGCCACTGCAAGATCTACTTCTGCCATTCCCGCAAAAACAGCCACCAGTACGATCGTGCCTCCTTTTCTTGCATATTTAATTGCCTGTCCCATTGTGATATTGTTTCCGGCACAGTCGTAGATCACATCCGCCTTATCCGGTCCAAATGCTTCGATCATTGCCTCGCCGAAATCTTTGTTTCTAGTATTCACACATACATCAATCCCACATTCTTCTGCCTTTGCCAGTCTAAGATCACTGATATCTGTGATCATCACTTTCGCTGCCCCCATTCCTTTTGCTGCCTGTGCTACAAGATTTCCGATCGGTCCTGCACCAAGGACTGCAATATTCATGCCAGCCACATCGCCCATCTGTTTTACACCATGAACTGCCACCGCAAGCGGTTCGATCATAGCTCCTTCTTCATAGGATATGTCTTCTGGAATCGGTGTTACTTTCGATGCATCCACTGCAAAATACTCAGATGCTGTTCCTGTCGTCTGAAATCCCATTACTTTTAATTCCTCACAGAGATTATACTTTCCATGACGGCATGGATAGCAGTGTCCACAATATACCTGCGGCTCTATCGTCACCTTCTGTCCCACATGAAACTCTGTAACATTTTTTCCAAGTTCTGTGATCTCACCGGAAACCTCATGTCCCTGTGTTACCGGATATTTTGTAAACGGATGTTTTCCATGATAAACATGAATATCTGATCCACAAACACCAATATTCATAATCTTTACCAACACCTGATTTTCCTTTACCTCCGGAACCGGAACCTCTCTGAAAATAATTTCTCCTGGATTTGTCATTACCTGCTGTAACATAATGTTTTCCTCCTTTATTGAATATCTTTTATTAAATGTTTTATTAAAGTAATTACATTATTGCACCGGTCCTTGCTTTTGTCAATATACCAATTGCATTTTCATCAATTTGATTATTTTTTTGTTATCTTTTTATGCAGTTTGCACAGAAGCCCTGGAAGCAATGCAAAAATGCGGTCCCTGTGCTTGAACAGAAACCGCATCCTATATCCGTTTTATATTATTGTCCGAAAATACTCATCCATGAATGTCATGGCAATCCCTACCGCAGACGCCTCCTTTTCATAGCGGCAGTTTCTCAGATAAAGGGTATCATTATCAAACTTATTATTAACCATTACCTTCCTGCCAAGCTGTGACATATAAGGCTTCAGATAGCCGCCCACATAGCCGCCCAGCACGATGTCGCAGTCAAAACACATCCTTAGATTGGTAATAACAATGGACAGGTCCTCCAGGTATGTGTCCCAGACCGCCATGGCATCCCGCTCCTTCTTCTCTACCAGCCGGAAAAACTCCGCCAGGCCCCCATCCTCCCCAGCAAAGGAGGACAATACCCCGGCGGAACAATAAGGATCCGCACATCCGCGCTTACCGCAGTAGCACAGCCTTCCTTCCGGATATATAATCATGTGCCCAAACTCCGCGCTGCGGAAATGGTCTCCCCCGTAAATATCATTGTCCAGGTAGATGGAACCGCCCACCGTGTTGCTGAGAGAGAGGTAAACAGCATTCCTGTCCGTACCCTGAAGCTCCGCGACCGCAGCGCTGTTTGCATCATTTTCAAAATGTACCGGATATGGGATCAGTCTGCTTATGACCTCCAGGTTGATATCGCTGACCTGGAGAATATGGGAGCGTATCAGCCGGC
>OHBA01000346.1_pt1 | contig 27061 bp, 20 predicted proteins | sample 1577281 | NCBI WGS metagenome assembly OHBA01 (sample SAMEA3879579, study PRJEB24766) | human gut metagenome | biome: human-associated habitat; feature: feces | place: USA | collected 1985/1987
TTACACTTTTTTGAAACTTGTTTGTAACATGCTGATTTACAACAGGACATCACAAGTACTTTTTGAAAACAACAGAACAGGAAGAAAATCGAACACACATAATTATATTGCGGGCGCGCATGTATGCGCACGTAAAAGGGTATGGTTCATCCGACAAATGCATCGTTCTTATCGTGCATCGACGGTATGTTGAGTTCAAAGAACTTTGGGGCTCTATCTGCTATTGCTGCCTACTGTTCTTTGAATCCACCGCAAGAGGGGGAGGAAAATAAGCAGTAACCGTGAAATACCTGAAATGGCTTGTCGTGCAATGACTGAATCCATAAAAATAACTGCGTTTTTTCGCCCTACAAGCGGAAACCTGTTTCTTCCTTCCTCCTTTCATCTACTGTCGAAACGTCCTGCCGATGGGGGTTCCGGCTGTGAAGGGACATCCTGTCATTCCCCTTTCAGCCTCCTTTCATCTGTAATACTTCTTCCGGCGGGACAAAGGCTGAAGGCAGATTGTGAAGGGACTTGGGAGGCACGGATGAAAGGAGGATGAGGGGAGGTCCTGTCATTCTTAACCGATTGATTATCCGCTTGTTCAAACTAAAATGTAAGGATGAACGGAAAAAGAGGAATGACCGGCTTAATGAGGGGAGAATTCCACCTGCCATTACATAAAAACACGCCGGGCTTTTAAAAAAAGACTTGGAGGTTTTTAAGAAACATCAAAGCCTTTTATTAAAACGCCACCATCTTTTTTTAAAAAGTCGGAGATTTTTAGAAATAGTTGCATAATGGCGACACACCGCTTGAATTCAGCGAATTAATGGGATTGTTTTTCACTTCCATTTGAAAAACGACGCTGCAAAAAGCACATTTGAGCATGAGTTACGTTACCTAATCGTTACCTTGTCCAAGTTTATAAAACAGACAATATAAGCGGCTATTTTTCAATTGTTTGCATTATTCTTCATAGTTTAAAACAACTCGATAAATAGTAATTTTGTAACAAAAATAATCGAGTTATGAGGAGTACCTTTCGAGTTCTGTTCTACACCAAGAACCAGGCCATAAAAAATGGCCGTGTCCCTGTCATGGGGCGTATTACCGTCAACGGAACGACGGCGAGTTTCAGCTGCAAGCGTGATGTTCCCCTTGCCCTTTGGGATGCCAAAGGCAACTGTGCCAAAGGCAAATCCGAGGAGGCAAGACGGTTGAACCGGGAGCTGGAGAACATCAAGGCACAGATCGGCAAGCACTATCAATATCTCTCGGACCACGATTCGTTCCTGACAGCCAAGAAGGTCTATGACCGCTATAACGGCTTTGGCGAGGAGATCCATTCGTTGATGGAGATCTTCAATATCCAGATCCGGGATTACAAACGGCAGATCGGCAAGACGAAAGCCCAAAGCACCTACCGGGGGTTGGTGGACGAGTACAGGTGCCTGTCCTGTTACCTGAAGGACAAGTTGGGTACGGAGGATATCCCCCTGATGTCGCTGGACATGGATTTCATCAAGAACTATTACAACTGGATGCTTTCCGTGCGCGGGCTGGCCAAGTCAACGGCCTTCGAGCGCGTCAACACACTGAAATGGCTGATGTATCTGGCAATGGACGAGGGATGGATCCACAAGCACCCGTTCAAGAAGTTCGTGTGCAAGCCGGAATACAAGAAACGTCCTTTCCTCTCGGAGGAGGACCTGCAACGCGTTATCAGCGTCAAGCTGAGCTACAGGCGGCAGCAGTCCATCCGGGACATGTTTGTTTTCATGTGCTTCAGCGGCCTGGCCCATGCCGACCTGAAGGAACTTTCTTACCGGAATGTCCACACGGATTCGGACGGGAACACCTGGCTGGTTGGAAACCGTGTGAAGACCAAGGCACCCTATGTTGTCAAGCTGCTCCCGATAGCCGTCGAGCTGATCGAGAAATACAGGGGGGTGAACGAATTCAAGGTTTCTCCGGACAGGGTGTTCCCCGTGGGGGAAATAGGGAGTATGGAGGACAGTCTGAAACGTATCGGCGAGAAGGCCGGCTGCAGTGTCCGCGTCAGCCCGCATGTCGGACGTCATACCTTTGCGACCCTGGCCCTGAGCAAGGGCATGCCGCTTGAAACCCTGCAGAAAGTCCTCGGGCACAAGACCATCATCTCCACGCAGGTCTACGCCGAGCTGATCAATCCAAAAATCGGTGAGGACACAGACAGGATGCGTGAGAAGATCGGCGGAATGTTCCGCCTGAGCAACTAAAAAAGAGTGGATGCTTTTACCGAGCTTGCCGGACAAGCATCCACTCTTTTCTTTAATCAGTTATATGGTGTCTGCCTATAATTTCGATAGCTTTCCTAAATGTTTTACTAGCGATACAAACAAATATTTTATTTTTATGTTATTTAAATATCTAAAAATCAACACTAGACAAAGGGGGGCGGGTTTCACGACTTCCCTATTCATTTACAGAAAATTCCGGAACAATTTCTGCACGATATATATTTATGCTATATATAGATAGCAGAGTCAATAGCAAATATTTCATTTTGCTTCATAGTTTAAAAGACTATTCAAATACTTTTCATCCAATTTACCAACACGATACTTTGTGCCAGCCTTTAGGTGCTTCTCTACATATTTATTAGTTTCCTCAATATCTTTCATTTTTCTTTGAAACAGTTCTTCTGATATATTTATATCTTTACCGCAAGTTAAATTGCAGAAAATACGTCCTTTATCGTCTTGGATACAATGCTTGTAAAAGCGATAAGTAGCAGCAACCATCTGATTTTCCAAATTCTGTTGCTCTTCTATCGAAATTAAAGAATGTGATACCTGGTTTGCATATACATCTGGAGTGATTGCAATGAAATCATTATCATTCACATACTCTTTAATAGACTTAACTTCCACTTTTTGAGTATTGGCAATAGTTTGGTTATTATCAGCCGTATTGTTGCATCCAAATAATAATGCCAATAAAAACAGCAAACCTTGTTGTAATAAGTTTTGATAATATCTCCACAAATATGATAAGAATCTCTCATTGTGACCTTCTTTTCTTTTGAGTAAAAATCTCATATAATACACAATCTCGGAATTCAATCTTTTGTGTATAAGATTTTTCAGATGGGAATTTTGCTCTCCATATTTTGTTCTCCAACAACAGAATGGTATCGTTGGCTGTTCTTTTCGGTGCTTCAGTTGGATGAAGCATCCAAGTAATATGAAGGATATCAAGAAGCGTTTCATGTGCATATTGAATTAAAATCAAACAATGGTGTGTTTACGATTTAGGTAACTGAAACGGAACCGGAATGGTATAAAGTACCCGTTGGGGCTTCCCATCTTGTTTTCCCGGTATCCACTTCGGCATTTGTCGGATGATTCGCAAGGCTTCTTTATCCAACAAGGGATGAATACTACGTACAATTCGAGGCTGGGCGGGCGTGCCGTCTTTCTCGATGATGAATTGCAGGATTACCCGCCCTTGAATGCCTGCTTTCTTGGCTTCTTCAGGATAGCACATTTCGGTCTGTATAAAATCCAGACAACCTTTCATCCCTCCGGGAAATTCAGGCATGCATTCTACTACTTGAAAAAGGTGGTTGTCATCCGTCGGAACTTCTGGTACAAACGTTGTTATAGCTCCAGCTGGGCGGTTATCTTGGGTAGAGGGTACGGCAGGTCTCTTTTCCTTCTGTCCTTCTGCCAATTCTTTTGGATTGTCTGTCAGTCTGAATTCCGCCATCAGAGTAACGTCTCTTCCGGTGTCCGTAAAAGTAACGGGATAGAAGAAACGGTATCTTCCAGGCTTGTTGTGATGTATTTCTGGGTACAAAGAACCGTATAAATGCTTATTTTTTCCCGGGCCAATGATATGGGCTACACAATTAAATATGGTATGAATGGGCAGATTTCGCCATACGCCTTGTCCATCTTCGTAAGTGATGTAATAAGATTCACCGGATTCTAACGTTACTTGGCTGTGATTGACCAAAACAAAAGTAACTTGTTTGCTTTGAGTGGAATAGACCGGATAGTCAGATTGTAGCAAGATGCCCAAAGTATCGCTGACACCGATGTAATCGTTAGGTGTCTTATCTGCAGTTCCATCAAATAGCACAGCTGGTGAATCAATAATCTTTTCTCGAAAAGCTTTTCTGGCTTCCGGAGTATTCATAATAAAAGTTACGTAAATATGCTGGCTACCCATTCCCCAGCTTATCATATTGTTTTTCAAGGATAAATCTGCCAGCTTATCATGTTTGCTGCGAATGGTATTCATGATTTCTTTCAGCTGTTTTTGGGTAAAACTTTCAGCTGTATCAGGCTCCAGCCGGAAAGCACCGCTTTTTGCGGCTGCTTCCAGTGTGCGCTGTGCTACTGTGGTATCTCCTCTCACTTGGAAGACCAGTGTAGAACCGTCAAAAAACATTCCTTCCAAGAATGCAGGACAACGCGGACTGTCCAAGAAATCACCGATAACTGTTAAATCCGTGCCATATGCTTTACTCAAAGCTTCTATTACTTGCTGACCAGCTCTTTGGTCAATTGGTTCTTCCGTTGAGGGTTGAGTTTCAGATTTGGCAGAAGGAATATCAGTAAGTGTCAAGCTTTTATGTGAATGACATGAATCGGCAGTATGATCTATAGATTGTCTTTCTTTATTCATTAAAAGCCAGACCTTGCGCTGCCAATGGTAAACTGCAAATCTTTCATCATCAAAATTGTCAGTCTTTTCTACATATCTTCTTATACTTGGAGCAGAGGGATATTTGGTTTGAATAATATCATCTACCAAATATCCGTATAATCCCTTAAGATTCTTGAAAAGGAAACCATTGAACATCAAATTGATATATTCTGGGTTATGGTTAAGATATAATTTGTATTCCTGATAGGCTTTAGATTTTATCCAGTCTGAAGACTTACTGCTGATACCAGGAAGACTAAGCTCATCTTTCAATGCTTTTTCCAGTCTTTTATATTCACAAGAGTCTGTTATGCTATACCAATAATGTTCATTGGGTTTAGTTATCAGTTGTACCCACGCACTTGCCTGCCAATAATCGATTGCCATTCTCACAGAATCCCTGTATTCAGATGAAGCGGCATAAAAGAGAGAATCTTTATCCCACCCCTTGAAAAGAGATTCTATAGAGTCAATTTTTTCTTGCCTTAATTGTCTGCAAATGTATGGCAACCGTTGATCAAACGTTGATATTATCTCGAATATACCGTTTTCGTTTTTTTTATTTACACATACTGTGGTCAGAATCGAGTCATTAAACAGGAAGGCAATTCGATGACCGATGGCTTTTTCTGTCTCTTTTGCCCACTTTTTTATTTTATATTGGCTAAGTTGTCCTCTTAGCGCGTATTTGCCAGTATAATTCTCCACTTTCAGAGAAATGAAATCTTTCGTAGTAACGATAGGATCTAAAGAAAGGCTGTCATTGGGGCTACCCGTTACATGATACCAACCGTTTTCACGGTGGATTATAACTGATTTATGCTGACATCCTGCCAATAAAAGTAGTATGGCAAGCGTCGACACGACTGACGGAAGCCCTGATAGGATTGCATGGCAAAAAGATATTAGCGTTCTCATAGGCTGCATATGGATGGTTTTTCGGTAAAGATACGTATTTTAACGAAAAGCTGATAACGGATGGCTGGTTTTATTTCAGACAAACGACATTCTACTCATCTACATCATCAAGACAGGCTTGTCATCCCAGGAATACCCGATAATGATTACATCTGCTTTAGGGGATTTTTTCATGTTATCCAGCCAGAATTAGATGCTGAGAGTGCTTTTCCCGTGACGTAGGACAGTGGGTACATTCCGTAGCGATTGAAAAACCAGCATCACTGACTTTCGGAATGCACGGGGTGCTTGGTTAAGTACCGTAGCATGGCTGATGTAGCCTTCCGGGTTCACAGTATATTCCACCTGTAAAACACAACCCTTGTTCCTTTTTTGCTGGGCAACGGGATATTTACATTTCCTGCTCAAAGTCTTGATAAGCCAGTTATAATCATGCAGTTCGTTCAGAGACTGGGGTTGATATAAGGGAATCATAAAAAAAGGAATAGGCAAAAAAAACAAGGTCACAGCTGTTCTCTCTATCATATTTTTACTGCTGTCCCTATTTCCCGTAGGGGATGTGGGGAACATAGAAAGCAGCCTGAAACGCACAGGCGAAAAGACCGGCTGCAATGTCCGCGTCAGCCCACACACAGCCAAATATACATTTGCCAATGATAAAAAGCAAGTATTCCTTCCGCTTAAATATCTCATAACCAGCACTGAACAAATAATGTCTGCTTCCATGTCATTCCTGTCCTAATAAGCAACATTGCATTCTTAGTATTTAGTCGTTGCAAGGTGGCAACTCTTTATGAAAAATTATATTGGAAACTTATATAACAGAAAAACATACCTCATTAAAATCTTAAACAATTTGACTCTTGCTAAAAAATATTTCCAAAAAAATGCAGGAAAATAACTTTTTTATTAAATGTATTTATATATTTGCATATAAATATCAAAATAACCTTTTTTAAAAAACTAATTTGTTAACATATTAACTTAAATATTTAATCTATGACAAAAACTATTTAAAAACCATTTCTACAATTCACCAATCAAAACCAAATTGTTTCAAATACATTTTTAATATTAAATCTATGAAAAAAAATCAACTAAAGCTGATAAGCGTGATGTTGCTTTTATCTGGATTTTCTACCGGATATCTTCAAGCCGCACCTTATGCAGCAACTACGGGCATGTATTCTGCGCAACAGAATAATGTATGCACAGGCATCGTGGTGGATCAAAACGGTGAGACCGTTATTGGTGCATCATTGGTTGTCAAAGGTACAACCAACGGAACTATAACCGGACTGGATGGTGACTTTAGTATTCCTAATGTAAAAAAAGGTGATATTATTGTTGCCTCATATGTAGGTTATGTAAATGTGGAAGTTGTGTGGAATGGAAAACCTTTAAAAATCATTTTGAAAGAAGATTCCAAAACTTTGGATGAAGTGGTAGTTGTAGGTTATGGCAGTACTACCAAACGTGACTTGATTGCCTCTGTATCAACGGTAAAGACTGACCAAATGGCAAATATTCCTGTTACCAACATTGCACAAGGTCTGGCAGGGCGTGCCCCCGGCTTGATTGTGCAAGCCAGCGGAGGTGGTATCAATTCAACTCCCAGCATCAGTATCCGTGGAGGAGGAGCTCCCATCTATGTGATTGACGGGGTTATCCGCTCTGCTGCCGACTTCCAAAATTTAAGTCCGGATGATATTGAGGCAATGTCAATATTGAAGGACGCCTCGGCAACGGCAGTTTACGGTTCACGGGCTACCAACGGTATTATTCAGGTGACTACCAAGCGTGGAAAGGAAGGCAAGCCCACAGTTGAATACGATTTCAACATGAGTTTTTCACAGCCATCTATCTGGCCGGAAAAAATGGGGTCTTATGACCGTGCTGTCTATGCCAACATTGCCCGTGCCAATGATGGTGCCGAACCTATGTACAGTGAAGAAGCGTTGGAGGCTTTTCGCACCGGTAGCGATCCGTTGAACTTTGCCAATACTGACTGGCGTAAATTAGTGTTGAATGACTGGGCTCCACAAAGTAAGCATTCGATACGTGTAACCGGAGGATCACAAAACAACCAGTATTATGTTTCTTTGGGACATATCGACCAGAATTCGCTTTATAAAAACGACAACCACTGGATGAAACGCACGAATTTCCGTTTGGCACAGTCTTCGTTCATTGAGTCCATCGGTCTGCGCATTAATGCAACCATTGACGGTTATTGGCAAAAGACCACCCATCCCAATACCTCCACGGCGAGCAATTATTATGCGGTTTTCTCACACATAAACGACCGGCCCTCCACTTATCCGGGTGTCAACAAGTATGGACTTCCCTATAACCTGACTGATAATCCGGTGGCGGAAACAGCCAAAGATGCTGGTTATAACCGTAATGTTGACAATGTGATCAACGGTCGTGGCGAAGTGGTCTGGGAAGTGCCTTGGGTGGAAGGTCTGAAGGTACGTGCAGCCAGCAATTATCGCTATTACGGTTCCAAGAATAAAAGTTGGCGTAAAGATGCCGCCCAATATGATTGGGATTCACAAGAAGCCACTTATGCCAACAAACCCGAACTTAGTGTGACTAACGGGTCAGGCTATTCATTCACCAATCAGGCATTTATAGAGTATGCCAATCTGTTCGGCAAACATTCATTGTCGGCTTTGGCAGGTTTTGAGCAATACTATGAATGGGGTGACAGTTATTGGGGGAAGCGTACCAACTATACATTTGACATAGATCAGATTGAGGTTGGTGATGCCAATTCCCAAACCAATGGCGGTAGTGAAGCCGAACTGGGACGCGCTGCTTGGATCGGGCAGGTGAAATATAATTATGCCAATAAATATTACGCGGAAGGAAGCATACGTTATGATGGTTCTGACAGGTTTGCACCCGGCAACCGCTGGGGCGCTTTTTTCAGCGGATCGTTAGGATGGGTGGTGACGGAGGAAGGCTTCATGCAACCACTGGTAGAAAAAAATATCCTGAACTCATTGAAGCTCCGCCTCTCTTATGGTGAAACCGGTCTGGATGAGTCTGCGGGCCGTTTCCAATATATGACCACCTATAGTTATAATCCTTATGCCTATGTTGTTAACGGAAAATATACTCCCGGATTTACAGAAGGAGACTTGGCTTCTCCGGACTTGACATGGTATACCACCAGACAGATGGACTTCGGTTTTGACTTTGCTTCCTTGAACAACCGCCTTTATGGCTCATTTGATTATTTTTACTACTCGACAAAGGGCTATTTGGTGGCTCCGCGTGGTGACAGTTATCTCAATACCGCCTTGGGCGTAGGGCTGCCCAGGGTAAAATCGGATAGTGAACACCGTCGTGCCGGATTTGAACTTCAACTGGGCTGGAGAGATGATATCGGTGACTTTAAGTACGATGTGTCAGCCAATCTCACCTACTTTGATGAACTGATGGCCCTGGATGAAAGTGAAGGTGAGTCATCCGTGATGAATCCATATCAACGGACTCAGCAGAATAAAGGATATTATGGTCTGCTGTATCATAACTTAGGATATTACGTAAGTGCTGAGGACGTTTACAATTCGGTAGGTTTTACCGGTGCCTTGAATTCTGGTTATCTTACAGCTGGCGATATAAAGTATCAGGATACGAATGGCGACGGTCAGATTACTGATGCGGACAAACGCCGTTTGGGAAAATCAGGCAAGCCGCGTGGACAATTCGGCATCAATTTAAATATGAGTTATAAGGGCTTTTATCTGAGTGCCCTGTTCCAAGGATCTACCAAATTTAATATGTATGTTGCAGGTAGTTTGGGTATGCAGACCGGCCAGACCTACGGCATGCCAGTGGCTTACGATTATCAAACAGACTTTTGGACTCCGGATAACCGTGACGCACAATACCCACGTCTGATGGCAAATACAGCCTTGAATCAGAATAACAACTACGCAAGCAGTGACTTTTGGCTGATTAACGGTGCTTACCTGCGTATGAAGGACTTTCAGTTCGGCTATGATTTTAAATACAGCCTGCTGAAAAATGTCTCTTGGCTGACCCGTTGTAAGATGGGCATATCCGGTCAGAATATTTTTACCATTTCGCAAGCGACCAAATATGGAATGGATCCGGAACCGTCCGATACCAACTATTACGGTTATCCGGTTGAAAGAACCATAGCATTGACTTTAAATTTAGGATTTTAAATAATTGTATGATGAGAAATATATATAAATATGGAATATTGGGTATCAGCCTTATGATACTGAACTCTTGCATCGACACGCTGGATACACGCCCGACAACAAGTTTTGATGATGAGACCGTATGGGGCAGCAAAGCCACCGTGGAAGGTTTTATCAACTCCACCTATGATGCAGTAATTAATAGCGGATATGCCGGCAGTGGATCCAGCATTTCCTGGGAAGCAAGAACTCCCAACGGTGTGCTCTGCTCACAGGTTGGCGAGGGTATTGACAATGTAGCCACAGAATTGGGATTGAGCACAGGCAATGATTGGGGAGTCAACCGTTTTGGCTTGTTACGTAAAGTCAATATGATTATTACCAATGTGCAAAATAGCTCTACCTTAAACGAAACAGAAAAGATAGAGCTAAAGGCACATGGAAACTTGATGCGTGGTATGATTTTCTTTGACCAGGCACGTAAAATGGGACGTTTTGTACCTGTAAAAGAAGTCTTTACAGTTGAGAATCCTGAGGCTGTCAATATTCCGATGACCGAGGATGTATCGGAAAGCTACAAGTTAATCATAGAAGATTTGCAAATTGCGGCAAACGACCTGCCGATCGAGAATGCTTCTGGTTTGCCAACACGTTGGGCGGCAGGAGTTTTACTGAGCCGAGCCGCCCTGCAAGCCTATGCCTATACCGGTGATGCCTCTTATCTGGACGTGGCTATTACAGCTGCCGATGATGTGATCAGCAATAGTGGGGTTGAGTTAAGCAATTCAAACGGTCTTTTCAACGAAACGGATTTATATAATCCGGAAATTCTCTGGGGATATTACCGTGAAAAAGAAAATACGTATGTCTCCAGTTTTGAAGAACTGATGCGTACTTATCCGAATGTTTCCACCGATAACGTGATCAATTCCCAATCGCCTGTAGCATTAAAACAGGCAAATGGGCAGACATTCGAAGGCTGGGCCATTTACTTTCCCACACAAGACCTGGTTGACCAGTTTCTTGTGACCGATGAGGAAACCGGTAAGGCAATGCCTTGGTATGAAACTTCCCAATATAAAAATAACGTAACCGTACTTGACCCTTCCAGTATTACTGAAGCAGGTCAGGTGGATGCATACAAGCAAGTAAATGGTGATGCACGCCGTATTCCTACGCCACAAGATTTAAACCAGCTTAACAAAAGCTATCCCACTTTTACCCGTTACCATCAGTTAAACAAGGGGGCTGACCGGGATTTGAGCGAACTGATGTACAGCGGGCGTGACCGCCGTTTCTATACTGCCATAGTTTATGACAAATGCTCCTGGATTGGTGAGACTGTTGAGCTCAATTTGGGTGGAAACCTCTCAGCAGGTGTCCGTGACAAGGAAGATGGAGGCTGGTACAATACCACTACCGGTTATTATTGGCGTAAAGGCAACATTGAAAACCCTACACCCAGAGCTTACCATAATTGCCAGGTGGCATTGCATTTCAATATCGTTCGATTGGGAGAGGCCTATATGAACCTTGCTGAAGCCTATCTGCTGAAACATGATGTGCCCAATGCGGTGAAAGCATTGAACATGACACGTACCATACATGGCGGATTGAGCGAGTCTACTGCCGCTACAGAAGAAGAAGCGTGGGCGGATTATATTCGTGAACGAAACTGTGAGCTGACTAATGAGGGCGGTGACATTTATTACAGTTATCTGCGTTGGGGGAAATATGGCGGATATGCCAATCATGGTCGTGATGCCGGAGATATCATTTATGACCTTGACCGGCCGGTATACAAGATGTCCATCAGCCGGGACCGGAGCAAGTTGCTGGTTGGTCAAATGACCCTGAACAATAGTGCCCAGCGTAAATTTACAGAAAAACGCTATCTTTTGCCAATTAACCAAAGTTTTCTGAATACCCGTGAGGCTTATGGTTTGGATCATGTACAAAATAAAGGCTGGTAATCCATTAATTTATAGACAATGAATATGAAAAAAATATTTAATATTATTACAATCTTACTTTTAACTGTATTTACAACATCTTGCCTGGATAGCAATCTCGAAGATCTGGATACATATAAAGGCAAAGATATCATCGGCATAGCCGGTGTTTATCATCGTTATTATGGTTCTCAAACCATTCCCGGCAGTGGTGAACAACAAGTTCTGCAATCGGCCTTGAGTTATGATAATTTTCAGGCGGATGCAGAAACAGGAACAAGTTCTTTTGAATGCAAGCTTCCCAGCAATTTCCCGGCTGAAGAAAGACCTAAATTCACGATGTCAAATGTAGTGGTTTCACTTAATATTTCTACAGCAGCCATGATTCAACCCATAGACGGAGCAGCCGTACTGGGTAAACCGGGGGACTGGAGCAAACCCAACAAATATGAAATCACCGCTGCCGATGGAAGTAAAAAGGTATGGACTATTACAGCGTATTTCTTACAAGAATAATTTCCTGAACAAATAATTGAAGAATCGGGAAGATTTGATGGGGTGGAAACGGCTGCGCTGTCCATCTCATCTCTTCCTTAAATGTTAAAATACTAACATAATACATGATATGCGTAAAACATTATTTTCAATAGCGACGGCTTTATTATGCTTTACTGGTTGTACGTCAGTCCCTAAAACTTGTGAACAGCCTTATGAACCCATTCAGATAGCCGTACCCGAACGTCCTGCCGGGCAACAGGATGCGGTTGGACTGACAGCACCTAAAATTGACACGGTCCGTGTAGGTTTTATTGGGGTGGGCATGCGTGGCATCAGTGCCGTGGAGCGTTGGACCCACATCCCGGGTGTACAAATCAAAGCGTTGTGCGATTTGCGTCCTGAACTGGTGGAAAAGGCACAAAAGACGCTGGTCAGTTCCGGTATGCCGGAAGCTGCGACTTACTCAGGTGCGGAAGATGCTTGGAAACAATTATGCAACCGTGACGACATTGACCTTGTTTATATTGTAACGGACTGGAAACATCATGCCGAAATGGGTGTCTACGCCATGGAACATGGCAAACATGTAGCCATTGAAGTTCCTGCAGCCATGACACTGAACGAAATATGGGCACTGATAAATACATCCGAAAAGACACGTAAGCATTGTATGCAATTAGAGAATTGCGTATATGACTTTTTTTAATTGACCACATTGAATATGGCACAACAAGGCTTGTTTGGTGAAATTCTGCATGTTGAAGGCGCTTATATCCACAATTTGGAAGAGTTTTGGCCTTACTATTGGAACAACTGGCGGTTGGACTATAACCGTGCTTTCCGTGGTGATATTTATGCTACCCATGGCATGGGACCGGCCTGTCAGTTACTTGACATTCACCGTGGTGACCGTATGAAAACGTTGGTGGCAATGGATACCAAAGCTGTAACCGGTCCGAAATTAGTAAAACAATACCAGAAAGAAAGCGCATCGGATTTCCAAAACGGTGACCATACCATGACCTTTATCCGTACCGAAAAGGGAAAAACGATTCATATTCAACATGATGTAATGAATCCACGCCCTTACAGCCGCATGTATCAATTGACAGGTACCAATGGATATGCCAACAAATATCCCATTGAGGAGTACTGCTTCCGCCCCGACCAAATCCGGACCGTTGATATGCCTGACCATGAGAATCTCAATATGCATACGGCTGTTTCCAATACGGTGAAAGAATCCTTGATGAGAAAATATAAACATCCTATCCATCAGGAATTGGAAGAAGCTGCCAAGAAGGTAGGCGGGCACGGTGGAATGGATTATATAATGGATTACCGTCTGGTATATTGCCTGCGTAATGGATTACCGTTGGATATGGACGTATATGATTTGGCAGAATGGTGCTGCATGGCTGAGCTTACCCGGATTTCAATAGAAAACGGAAATGTTCCTGTAGCTGTTCCTGATTTTACTCGTGGTTATTGGAATAAAATACAAGGATATCGTCATGCTTGGACAGAATAAATTGATTCTGACAATATAAAATACTGACTGTGTATATAGCTGATTTAGGTTAATTAACAACAAAGATTTGTCTAAAAACACCTGTTGTGAAATATGTGTTTTTAGACAACTTTTTTATAGAAATTATCCATCTTTCTATAAATATTATCTATAGGCATTGGTACATTTTTCCAAATATCTCACAAAAATCCTTGCGGTAGATTTCTTTTCCACACAGTTTGTAGTTCATATTATAGATTTATGCATCTTTGTCCTCAGTGTTTTAATCCTTCTTCGGAACATGCTGCAATCCGTTTGCAAACGTGTCACTTGTTCCGGCCTGCTGGAGAAGATGGCCACCGATGAACAGCGCAGTCAGGGATTGGACATTGCAGACTTCCTTCTGATGGAAGACACACCACAGATGATTCTGCAAAAGATGATAGAACGCAACCCTGCATTGCAGTTGCTTATTGACGAATTTGATCTGGCATTGGTCGAGTAATCCGAAGCCTTGCTTCGGGAGTTCGTAAGAAAGTCCATAACACAATAAGGACTTTTTGCCTGACAGCAACAAAGTCCCGTCTGCATCCGGCAGAATCCGACTCGGAGTGAGCAAGCTCAAACATCAATCATTTATCAAAAGAACATTCATTATGACAATAGATAGAAAACAAGCCATGCACGTCGAAGCCGGCAAATCAGTCAGCACGGCAGAGGCCAACGAGAACGAACGGCGTTGGAACGAGGATAAGATTGACAGGAAGAATCAGGATCCGACCAACCACTATGACAAGACCAGAATGAAGTTGAATTTTGAGATTGGCCCTGACGGGAAAATCCATCCGTTGGGTTATCAGGAGAAACCGCTTGAAATCCGCCTGCAGGAACGGCTGGACGCATTGGGGTGGAAGCCCTTCAAGCCGGACAGCAAAATCTAGCCGAACTGTTGTGCGAAATTTATCTTTGGCGGCAACCATAACCGGACGCTTGAAATGGCCTTCGGGAACCAGACCGTCAGCATGGAGAAAGATACCGACAACAGCCACTTGCACCGGTGCGAAGAAATCGAACATTGGGCAAAGGATGTCTATGGCTGGTGTGTCCGCAGATACGGACAGGAAAACATTGTCGGATTTCAGGTACACCTTGACGATAGCAGTCCGCATATCCATGCCCTGATCGTTCCGGTCGGAGTCCGGCCCAAAAGTGGGCGCGAGTGTGTAATGTGGTCGGCGAAGTTCGGGAAAGACCGGTTTGAATATGGGCGCATATTGAAAGAGATACACACCTCCCTATATGAAGATGTCGGCAGCAAATACGGTCTTGAACGTGGTGACAGTATTGACGGGCGTAATGTGCAGCACCTCCACAAACGCGAATATATCCGCAAATTGACTAAAGAGGCGAAACAGGCGGAGAAAGCGGTCAAGGGGCTTCAATCCATGATGCGGCATCTGGAATCAAAGATTTTCAGTTACAGCCACCAACTTGAAGAGGCGAAAAAGAAATTGGCTTCCGGTAGGATAACCCTCGACAGGTATGAGGCGCAGAAAGCGGATATACAGAAACTCATTGCAGAGTATCAGGCCAAACTCGAAGACAAAGCCGATAAGCTCCACGCAAAGGAGCAGGAGTTGGAACGGCTTACCAATGATGCGATAAAGGCACGTTCAGTTGTACAGCCGTTCCGAAACCACAAGGTTGATTTCGCCCCACCGCGAATTACAGAGAAAGTACCCTTGCTCGGTACGGACAAGTGGGGCAAACGGCAGAACAAGTATATCGCCAAACAATTTACCGAAATTGTTCGCAAGATAGAATCTTTATATAAGAATGATGCAGCACGACAGGTCGAAGCAGCCCAGCGCAATACCTTAGCAGATTACGGCGAGTTCTACTGGCTAAAAAGGGAGAACCAGTTCCTTTCAGACATCAACCAAGAATTGGAATCTGAACAGAATACATTGCTCGACCAATTGGCTGTGCCGTCAATCCGCAATATAATTTTTGCCGTAACTGATACACTCATCGGTGGCCAGCCTGTACCGATTACTTCCGGTGGCGGAGGAAATTCCGACTCAGACCTTCGTTGGGACGGTCGCAGACCTGACGAAGAGGAAGAAGCGTATCGGAGAAGATGCTTGCTTTATGCCTCACAAATCGTAAAACATAATACATTCCGAAGTAAAAGTAGATAATTGTGATATTAAAAAATAGCATCTGCATATCAGAAAATGGAGAAATTCTTGCTCCATTTTTCTGATTGTACTTTAGATGTAAACATTTATATAATAAATACCACTTCGTTCACTATGCATCGTAAATATTACGTAAAAAGATTCATCTCGCCATTTTCTCCTTCAGGGTGTACTTTTTTCCATATGGCATCATTTAAACTTTTTATCTGTTCTTGTTCTTCGGGAGTTATCCCTTCACCATATTCGCATTCGATAGGCTGCCCATCAAGAAGAGCGGCAACCATTTTGATGTACGAGAACACCTCCTGCTTGGTATTATCAAGAATTACAGCAGCAATATCACCATCCTCTGTTTTATTGAATTTCAGTTTCATATTTAATTGTATTTTTTAAAATTATACTTCTTGACTCTTTTTTTGATCGATGTCCTACCGCCATCAGTCTGATCAGCAATATAGTCTAATACTTTTTGTCCGAAGACTTCACTTTCCAATGATGCAGAGCGAATGGTTATCTTGTTACCATCGTTTTCACAAACAACAATTGTTTGGGCATCTGCCATCATAGGTATCGTTGCATTGTGGCTTACCATAATCACTTGCTTGCTCCATTTTACAGCTTTGATAGTTTCTGTTAATGTCGAATTTATATATTTCACAGCCAAATTATCCTCTGGTTGGTCAATAATAATGGGCGCAGTATCTTGTTCATATCCAAGTATTAAATCTAATAAAATTGCCGTCTTCCATCCAGGACTCAAACTATTAAAATCTTTTCCGTCTTTTGTTACAATTTTATACGAACGCGTATTTAACTCCATTAATTTCGTATATACCTTCTGCGTCATATCGTTGTATGATTCGACATTTGGATTTTTCTTGAAATAGCGGCTCATCAAATTCCACGGAGTAACATCTGCAATAGAATTAATATTAGACTTCAAACAGTATTTCAATGCATCCACTAGTACCTTTTCGTTAAAACTAAAATTGTTAATCACAGACAGTTTATGCCCTCTCGCTTCTATCTCTCTAGTCTGGAAAGAGTATTTTGTTTTAATCAACTCTTGTTTGCAATGATTAAATCCTGCGAGTGCTTTTGTATATTCACCTACTGTTTTAAGCAAACTATCCTTGTTTGTAATGCGAGACTGTTGCTGGCCAAGTTCATCTTTTAGTTTTCTGTCCACAATTTGTTTATGCTCTTTTACGATTGTAGACACATCATCAAACATAGTATAGGCTTTTGCCGCTAAAGCAAGTTTCATTTTTATAGAGTCAATTTCTTCATTTACATCATCAACCAAAGGATTATTCTCTAAAAAAGCTCTGATAGTTTCTATTGCTTCTAAATCGATTTTATATTGATTCAAGGAATACTTAACGGCACTTTCTTCTTCTGACGTTGGCATCAATATATTTAATACATTTTTCTTCACTATGCCAGTAACAATCAGCTGTCCAGGGTTAGGTAACGCATTCAAAGTTCGCTCGCAGTCCTCTATTTTCTCCACGTACTGCAACATTTCACAAATTACCTCATGCAATTTATTTAGACCTGTTGTGATGCTACGATTAATTTCATCGTCTGCAGGAAATATATTCCTTAATATCTCTATCTTATCAATGCTTTTTTCATTATTATCCGAAATGTTTTCTGCTATGAAGTTTTGAGATATATAATATGGGGTCATTCCGCTTGTATTCTCTACAATCATATTCTCTACACCATAACGCTCTGTATATTTTGAGCCATCGAAGTCTTGATGAATGTTTCGATACAACGAATCTACAAATAAAGTTTTTCCAGATGAAGAGCCACCAATTACAACATTCAGACCTTCGGTTAGATTTACATTCACATCTATATGTTCATTCTGTAGTTCCACATGTCCAATATAATCACTTCGCCTTATTGGTTTCTCGTAACTAGCAACGAGCCTTGTACTTTCAGAAAGCGAAAGTCGCAATCCATCAAATGTTGGTTGTGCAAACATCCACGTTGGGATAAAATCATCGTCATTGCCACTATGTGAGCGAGGATATATACTAGGAGAATAGTTGTCCGAGCAAGTCATAAGATTAATGAACTCTGATATTCCTAGTCGTTCAAAATATCGATGAGTTGCCTCCAGTCCTTTGGTACTTCTTGATGTAAACCCATCAAATTGATTATAATATATACTTCTATTGATAGCATTATCTAAATTTTCGCCATCATTGATGCTATAATTAAATGCTCCATGTTTCTGTGAGCCGTGTGGTAATAAGATGAAATCAAATGTGTCAAAACTATTGATGATTTTTTGGATATCTGGCGTATTTGGATCATTTCGGTCAGGTAATTTATTAGGATATAGCTCATCTAAAATCTCGTTTAGCGAATCTATTACTGCGTCTTCTATAGGAGCATTAAAATATATATGACAATGGTACGATTTTGCCTCAGCCCGATTTTGAATATGTAATTCTATACCAATAATTAAGTTAAGACCCAGATTTTTTGCCTTCAAATAGGCTGATTTGTTAATGGTGTTGTGATCTGTCAACGAAATCATAAACGGATTGTTTCCATTCAGTTTCTTTATTTGACCGACCAATTCTGCTATATCGTAGTTAATATTCAGATTATTTGCATCCTCTGAAGTATGTATGTGTAAATCTATGTATATCGGTTGCATATCTATTCTATTTGTATTATTCATGTTTCTTATAATTCTCTACCTGCTCCAATACTTTCTGGAAGACTTCTTCATCCCATTGAGGTGGATAACCCTCTTTATAGAGAAGATAGGTTAGTTGGCTGGCAAGTTTGCTTTTTAGGTTGTCGTTATTTAGCCAATCGGCATAAACAGCGGTATCATCAATCAGAGTCTTGATTTTCTTTGCCAACTCGATACATTTCTCATCCGCATACTCAAAACCATGTTTGTCCCGCACCTCGACAAGTACATCGAAAAAAGCTTTCTCCTCGAAAGTGATACCCAAAACTTTGAATTTTTCGCTATCGGCTTTTAGCTCTTTCAGTATACTCATCAACTTGTTTGAGAGCCCATTGATTTTGTATGAAACGATGTCGCATACATCATTCACAACGTTCTGTGTCACTTCGTTGGTAAATGTCAGCTTATCCCGTGTATTATAGGCATCTATGGTATCTTCAAGCATCTTCTGGAAATGCTCGGCTTGTATCTTGTTTGTCCGGCTGTATGTTCTGATGGCTTTAGCGACAAGTTTACATAGAATCTGGAACTTTGTGAATGGCATCTTTATTTCATCCACCTCTTTAGAAAATGAATCGCTGAAAATATTTTCTTCAATACCTTCATTCATTACCCGTTCTACTCCGCTGGCAAGGATAGCCTTCTGAACTATCTGCTCCACATGCCGGTTCATACTTTCCGTATCGTGCTCGGTGGCAATCATTTTAGTCACGTATGAGCAGATACCCATGAAGCATTGACTCCATGCGGTTTCGTCTTCTGTCAGAATACCGGCAGGATTACAGATATTATAGGCAGAGCGTAAGCGTTTGACATGTTCCCTGAAAAGTTTGAGGAAGGACACCTCGCCTTTTCGTTCTACACTGTTGGCAAGGATATATTCAGCAGCTTCTTGAATGAACTGAAGCCGGGCAAGGTCATTATTCCCAAAGAAACGGTCGAATACCAGTCCTGACAATCGCTCTTGCAATAGTTGCAATTCGTTTTGTAATACTTCATGTGCGATTTCCAAATCCTCCTGCTGCCTGACTTCGCCACCATATTTTTTCATGGCTTTCTTCATCTCCTCCCGAATGCCTATATAGTCGATGATAAAACCACACTCTTTTGTGCCGAATTTACGGTTTACACGCGAAATGGTCTGAATAAGCGTATGTTTCGACAGTAGCTTGTCATTATAAAGCATCGTAAGACAAGGCACGTCGAATCCTGTAATCCACATATCTACATTGATGGAGATATGAAAATTCGATTTTTCTGATTTGAACTCTGCATCGAGGAACTTACGATAATCCTTGTCACCAAGCAGATTGTAAAGTTCCTTTTCATCATCCTTATCCCTGGTCATAACCATATTGACAAATGCGATGTCATGCAGCTTGTTCTTTTCGTCTGCGGTCAATACAAGTTCGTTCAATGCTTTCCTCTTCTCGAACCATTCGGGCTGCATCTCTCGCATGATTTTATACAACCTGAATGCTATCTTACGGTCTGCGCAAGTAATCATAGCCTTTTGCAAACGGTTTGTTGTTTCAGTTCGCCGCTTGTAATCTTCGATAATGTCTTTTGCAACACGGCGCAGGACATCTTCATCACCGATAATCACCTCCATGCTTGACATGGCGGCCTTGCTCTTGGCAATATCCTCCGGCGTTGCACCCTCATCCGCACATAGACGATAATACTCTTCTACTTTCTCTGCTTGTTCTTTATTGAGAAATACACGAGCCAACCGAGGGTCATATTTGATCGGGACAGTGATATCGTCCTCTTCCGATTCCCTCATCGTATATTGGTCTACCACCTTTCCAAATACATGGATGGTTTCGTCAATGGGTGTTCCTGTAAAACCTACGTATGTGGCGTTCGGCAACGCATCCCGCAGATATTTGGCAAATCCGTATGTGATTTTCGCTCCAATCTTATCGGCTTCTCCTTCGGTTTGTATGGATAGTTTCGAGCCGATATTGTTCTGAGAGCGATGGGCTTCATCACTTAGGCAAATGACATTGGAACGTTCTGTCAACAATCCTGTGGTTTCCGCAAATTTCTGGATAGTCGTGATATAGATCCCTCCAGTCTTGCGCATACTCATCTCTTCTGCAAGTTCTTTTCTTGTTTCAAAGACTTTTACAGCTTCGTCTTCAAGATATTGTTTCGAACGGCAGAATAGTTTCCCGGTCTGTGTTTCCAAATCCTCCCTGTCTACTATGATGAGAATAGTAGGGCTACCCAGTTGCTTTCTGCATCGTAAAACCAGTTGGCGTGCAAGGAACAGCATGGTATAAGTTTTTCCACACCCTGTAGCTCCGAAATATGTACCGCCTTTTCCATCACCTCCGGTAGAACGCAAATGGTCAAGGATATTGTCCCGCAGTTTGCGGGTGGCAAAAAACTGCGGGTATCTGCATACTATTTCGGTCGTATCGTCTTCCTTTGTCGGATCGGGGAAATAGACATAGTCCCGCAATATCTCTAATATGCGTTCCGGCGAAAGTGCTCCGCGAATGAGCGTGCGAAGCGTGTCAAGCCCCTTTCCGGCTTTGTCTTCATTATTTATCTTTTTCCATTCATAGAAAAATTCAAATGGCGTGTATGTCGTCCCCAAAGCATTCTTTGCTCCATCGCTGATTACTGCTAATGCGCAATATTTCAGCAATGCCGGAATATCCCGCATATAGCGGGTACAAATTTGCGTATGCGCATCGCGTATGGTGGCGTTCTGCTTGGTCGGATTTTTCAGCTCGATGATGCAGACAGGTATACCGTTTATGAAAAGCAATATGTCGGGACGGCGATTTTCACGTCCCTGTTCCATAACAAACTGATTGACACAACGGAAAATATTATGGTCGGGATGCTCGAAGTCGATATATTCCAGACGGAACGGATTATCCCGACCATCACTATATACAAAGTCGTAACCGTCACGATAGAGTAAAAAAGCATTGCGAAGAGCGTAATAGTCATTCTGTCCGCCTGTATTACGCAGATTGGCAACTATACCGTCAATCTCTGGGGCTGTCAGATTCTTGTCTCTATGTTGCTTGATAAGATAGTTTCGGAGATCCTCTTCGATGAGTGGGTCTGTATATTTTCGGTGAATATCATCGCCGAATGTATATTGCCAATGTGCCTCACGGAGGAGCTCGATGGTCGCTTCCTCGAACTGGCTTTCGTAATATTTCCCTTTGTTTGCCATAATCACTGCTGTTTAAGAATGTATGACGTGTTGAAGCAATGCCGGACAGACCTCACGAGAAAGCCTGTCGGCTTCTTCGGCTATCAGCTTTGCTTCGTTGGCGCATTTGTAGATGTTCACGATAGCTTGTTGCAACTCAATAGGAAGCAACGGAATTTCAATATCAATAAATCTATCCCAATCCAGATTTGCCCTAACACTTGAATCACTATAAAACCAACCTAATCTATCCATTTCCGGATTTTTGAATATCATCATAAAATATTCAGGGAGAATAGGTTCATTTTCATCAAGAGCGAAAGTTGTATAAGCAGGCGATATTAGAGCAGGAGTATCTTTATCATATAATGCTATACGAATACATTTATCTCTGCCAGTCTGCATACCACTAAATGCAAATTCCTTCTTTCTAATAACTTTATACTTACTTGTATTTATACTGTCCATTGAGGCTATTGTAGGCATAAATTCTTTATTGCTATTCAATCCTAAAACCTCATAGGAATGACCGTCATTATTTATTGTATCTACAACCTTTATTGCCTTGCCAATACGATATTTATCTGTATTGTTCTTTTTTGCCTTTTGGATATAGCTTTGGCAAACCTGCATAAGCGGAGCCGCCTTAGCCTCGTTTTGTTCTTTGATTTCCCGAAATGCTTTCCACACATTCACCACTTTCTGTTGCTCGGCAGGAGATGGTAACGGAATCTCAATGTCAAGGAAGCGTGGCCAGTCCAAGTTAGCTCGAACACTGGAATCGCTAATGAACCAGCCATAACGATCGCTTTCGGCACGATTAAAATACATGAAAAAATATTCTGGCAAGATTTCCTTTTCATCATTGATGATAAAAGTTGTATATGCCGGAGAAATTAAAGCCGGTTGTTCATCGCCGTATAATCCAATACGAATACAAATGTCACGTCCTGTCTGCATACCACTAAACACAAACATTCCTTTTGTGATAACTTTATACTTGGCAATATCAACTCCATCCAAATTTGCAACTGTTGGCATAAATGTTTTGTCTCGATTTATACCTATTACCGGATAATTATTACCTGCTGTATTCCTTTCATCACACTGCTCAATGTAATCTCCTAGCCGAACCCATTTTACATTACCAGCCACCATATCACTCCTCCTTTCCATGTTGTTCCAAGAAGAAACGTTTTTGCTGCTCTATCTCCCTGCTTAGTTCTTCCTCCGTCGGCATATAAGCCATATATTTAGCCGCAAAAAGTTGCTCGCTACCGTTAAGTACGGAGTATTTTGCCAAGACTTTATCGGTCTCGGTGCAAAGCAGTATGCCTATTGTGGGATTATCACTATCGTCTTTTACAAGGTCATCATACATCCTAACATACATATCCAGCTGCCCCACGTCTGCATGTGTAAGAGGGTGTGTTTTAAGTTCCAACAACACGTAGCGTTTGAGTTTGATGTTATAGAATACAAGGTCGATATAAAAGTCGCCTGTGTCCGTAGAAATGTGTTTCTGCCTGTCGACAAACGCAAATCCACGTCCCAATTCCATGATAAATTGTTGCAGGTGATCTATTAAGGCTTGCTCCAATTGGCTCTCGTCATATTTGCAGTCTTTACGGAATCCCAAGAACTCGGCAACTACCGGATTCTTTATATACTCCAATGGATCATTTGTTTCGACATCAGGAGCAGGCAATGTCAATCCCTCCCTTACGCAAGCCATACGACGACCATAGTATTGTGTGCCGATGTTGCGGTTAAGTGTTCTTACACTCCACATCTGTTCTGAAGCCTCTTTTACATACCACTCTCTGGCTTTAGGGTCAGCGACCTGTATAATCGATCGAAAATGCGACCATGACAGATTGTGAACACGCGTGTTCACAATCTCCAAGTCGCTGAAGCACAAATAAAATTGACGAAAATAGTCTAAGTTGCGCTTGCTGAATGTGCTGCCGTATTTAGGAACTAATTGCTCTGACAAAGTTTTAATCAGCCGGGTACCATATTGCGCACGGACTTCCCCATGCTGTTCTTCCTCCACTATTCGCCGCCCAATGTGCCAATAGGTAAGTACAGCAATCTGATTAGCTGCCGCATACGCCTGTTGACGACCTTGCTCGATGATATTATGAATATCAGAAACAAGTTTACCTGTCGCCATATTCTGTTGCAATTCATTCTTTTCCATAACCTAAAACTTTGAAAGCATTTACAAGTTCCGTTTCGTTGTCATCCCATCTTTTCTTCAACGCATCAAATTTACGACTCATTTCGGAAAGAGCAGATTGATAGTCTATTTCCGTATCACGGTCAATGAACTCAATATATCTGGAGGGCACAAGAGAATATCCCTTTTCTTGGATTTCGCCACGATGCGCTGCATAGTATAATTCAGGCTCGGCATATTCGATAAAATTCTCAGTTTGCCAGTTGAAGTATATTTGACGCACTCTGTCTATTGCCGTTTCTGACAAACGGACATATTTCTTTTCGTATATGTTGCTATTCCAAGTCCGCAAGTCAATAAAAAGAATTTCACCTGTACGGTCGCGAAGTTGTCTGCCATGCCATGAACCGCCTTTCTTGTTATTGTTCAAAATCCAAAGAGTGACGGATATATCGGTAGAATAGAACATGTTTCGTGGCAAAACGATAATGGCTTCCACTTTATCGCTTTCGATGAGTTGTTTGCGTATCTCAAGTGTATCACTGTCATCCAAAGCACCGTTGGCAAGCAGGAATCCGGCTATTCCACGATTGACATTTAACTTATTAAGGATATGCAGAATCCACGCATAGTTGGCATTACTAGTAGGAGGAACTCTATAACCTTTCCAACGAGAATCGGTCTCAAAATCTCCATATTCGGCATATTTCTTCAAATTGAACGGCGGATTCGCCATGATGTAATCAAACTTGAGTTCTTTATGCTGGTCATTGGAGAATGTGGACACGGCTTTATCGCCCAAATGGTAAGAGATGCCTCGGATAGCCAGGTTCATCTTTGCAAGTCGATAGGTTGCCGGTTCTGATTCCTGACCATATACATTGACCGCTTTGGTGTTTCCGCCATGAGCCTCTATGAATTTCGCTGCCTGAACAAACATTCCTCCGGAACCGCAGCAAGGATCATATACCGTTCCGTCAAATGGTTCAATAAGAGAGGCGATAAGTTCTACGATGGAATGTGGCGTATAAAATTCTCCTTCCTCTTTGTCTGCGTTGATCGAGAAAGCCTGTAAAAAATACTCATATACACGTCCTATGAGGTCATGATCATCAAACTTCTGCGGGTCTATCTTGTTTATTTCATCCACTACACTTTTCAGAACTCCCGGTTCAAGGGCTGTTTTCGTAAAAATCTGCTGCGGAAGAGCATTCTTCAATTTAGGTTCGTTGTCGTCCAACGTTTTTATAGCCGTATCGAAAGCAATAGCCATACCGGTGGGTGATGTAAGAATCAGTTTATCCCAGAATGTTTCATCCGTTAGGAAAAACACTCCGTCCTGCATATACTGGTTGGGACGTGAAAGTTGCAGTTCAATGAAAACCGTATCATCAATGCCCTGTACTTCTACTATTTCATGCCTAATTTTATCCTTTTGCTTTTTGAAGCGTTCACCTATGAATTTCAAAAACACAAGAGTTAACAGCAAGTCGCGTTTATCTGTCATCGCTGCACGCCCACGCAAACTGTTACGACAGTTGAAAAGTATCGTTTCAAGAGTTTCTTCCTTTACCGATTTATTTTGTTTCTTGGCCATTTTATTATTTTATCAATTCAGTATTCAACTTAAAAGCATTTGCATCAATTCCCATTTGGTAAATCTTAATGTCGGGATTAAGTTTTCGTGAAACGCTTATTATTTTTGATTTCTCATCTGTATCCATATTGATTCCCAGATAGACAGACTCAAAGCACTCTCCTCCAATTTCAGGAAAAGCCCGAACTTCTTTCCAATCAATAGGCCCCTTATCATTATTTTGCCCCGGCAATAAACTCATATATGTCGGCCAAGGGTCTAAAATAAATAACCTAACTTCTTGCTCATGCTCCCAAGCCTTTGACTTTGTAGATAATTGGTAATGATAAAAGTCTTTTGCATCCCTGAAATAATCAGGTTTTTCTACAATATCCTTATATTGCACTTCCACTTCGGAACAACCAATCATGACTGTACCTTGTATTCTCGAAAGATACTTTTGGGCTTTCTCCATATCCAGACCAATACAGATACCTTTATGCTTGCTATAATAGCTCCACATCAAGATTGAATCATATATTTTGGAAAGGCTACATATCCATGCTTTTTCTCTAGTTCTACGAAATGGATCCCTTCTCAATTCTTCAATTATTGCCGGAGTCCATCCTCCACATGCTTCTTTCGGAACATTGGAGAAATCAATGAGTGAGGGGTGGCAATCAAACGGGTCGTTCAACTGCGTAGCATTGGTAAATTGAAGGTTACTATAATGTAACATCATCAATCCACCAGTAAAATCAAGATACTTATATAGTTTGACTGCTCCCATAACCTTATTATGCAGTTCTCAACAAGTCATCTACAGTTACACCCAATACTTTGGATATCTGAATCAAAGTCTCCACATTAGGTTGCGTTGTGTTTGTAACCCATTTGGAGATTATAGCAGGATCTTTATCCAGTTGTTCAGAAAGCCACTTATTGCTCTTATCTTTTTCTGCAAGAACAACTTTGATTCGGTTTAATAATTTACGCTCCATGTTATATTCATTCTATCCATGTGTTTACAAAGATAGATATATTCGTAGAACAATGTGATTAAATTGGATATATTTTGCAATAGATGGCGAAAAAATGAGCAAAACATCAATTATGATGATGCAATTTTATAATGCCTGCTTTTAAGAGGAGAACTATTACCATTTTGCAAATTGTAGGTGATTATTTTTGAATACCGTAATTTTTCGGGAACTTAATGGTATCAAACCTTACGAAAAACAATATATAACATCTATATATCAGACTGATACAAACCATATTTCGATTCAAGCGTGGAGCCGGTTTACTTATTTGTATTAGAGGTTCTGGTAAAACCCGGAAGCAAATAAATGAAAACAGTACCCCACACCTATATTACATGTCATTCGCATACGGATACATATGATAAGTGTTACTGCCCAGCCCTGCTTCCATTTTGAAATTTACCAGATTTCTAA
>OHBA01000413.1_pt1 | contig 23737 bp, 20 predicted proteins | sample 1577281 | NCBI WGS metagenome assembly OHBA01 (sample SAMEA3879579, study PRJEB24766) | human gut metagenome | biome: human-associated habitat; feature: feces | place: USA | collected 1985/1987
TTGATTGGTATTTTACTATTACATCAATAAGATAATTGCTGAGATAGTGAAAACCAAACCATCTTATATAACGATTGAAGATTTGAATGTGTCAGGTATGATGAAGAACAGGCATCTTTCTAAAGCTGTTGCATCACAGAAATTCTACGAGTTTAGAACTACACTGAAAAGCAAATGTGATGATAACAATATTGAACTTAGGGTTGTAGATAGATTTTATCCATCTTCTAAACTATGTCATTGTTGCGGTTCTATAAAGAAAGATTTAAAACTTTCAGATAGAATCTATAGATGTGATTGTAGCTATGTTGCAGATAGGGATCTCAATGCGGCACTTAATTTAAAAGATGCTAAAACTTACAAGATTGCATAATGAAAAGCAAATGTAAGTATGTACCGAAGGCTATTTCGGGAATTAACGACTGTGGAGTATACAAGAACTTGTGAGTAGCATATCTGTTTACAGATTGTAAAAGCATATACGATGAAGCAGTAAGTAATGTTCGTGAGAACTTACAACATCTCGATGTGAGTATATTTACACACATTTTGAGTGGCAGGCGGTTGAGCTTTGATGCATTTTGCGATTGTTGAAGACTTGAAGATAGATCAGAATCATCTGATTCATTTGATACAGGAGAACTTGGAGAAGCATGGGGAAACGGCGCACTTTGACTGCTACGAGAGCGGCGAGGCATTTCTGGAAGCGTTCCGTCCGGGACTTTTTAATGCGGTTTTTATGGATATTATGCTGGACCGGGACGGGCGCAATGGTATTGACACGGCGCTGGAGCTTCGCAAGCGCGAAAAACGTCTCCCCATCGTTTTCACTACAACGGAACGTGATTATTCACTGCAGGGTTACCGTGCCCATCCCCTTGATTATCTCTTAAAACCGGTGGAGGAAAAGGCACTTGCCTGGTGTCTCGATGAGATCCGGACATTTCTCGCCGCGCCTGCCTACATCGAAATTCAGGTGGCGCTCGGACGGGGACAGGCATCCACGCAGCGGATTCTGCTCGACGATTTTCTGTACGCGGAGACGCAGAACCACCGGCTGATCATCCATACCAGCTCCGGCGATGCCGCCACACGGCTCTCTTTTTCGGATCTGATGGCACTGCTCCCGAAGGGCAGTCGTTTTTACATGAGCGGACGCGGGCTGCTTATCAATTTTTCACATGTTACCTCGGTGGACGAGGACGGTTCTGTCCATCTGAAAAACGGCAGCTGCTTTTTCTGCAGCCGCCGGAAGAAAAAAGAGACAAAAGAAGCATTTGCAACCTACTTGTTTGACACATTGCGGAAGGGAGGTACTCTATGAACTGGTCTGTGTTTGGCAAGGCATTTCTCGTTGAAACCGTCTATTCCATTCCTTTTTTTATTTTATCGATTCTGCCATTTAAAAAGCAGCTTCGATTTCCGATTAAAATCCTGATTCTGTTCATTTTTATCGGTCAGCTGCTCCAGTCCTCCCTGTATACCTACCTGATCAGCCACGGTAAACCGACCCGGGTCACCGACACGGTATTTGCCTTCGTTTCCCTGGCAATCTATTTTTTATGTGTGAAGGCTAATTTCTGGAAACTTCTGTTTCTGGGCAACTTCATCCTGAATTATTTTGTCACAGTCCGGGGCATCTGTTTCTTTCTGGAAAGCCGTCTGTTCTACGACCCCAGCATTACCTATTATTCACTCCGCGATCAAAGCCTGCTGCTCATCTCGATTCTTCTGCTTCTGACGCTCCCCCTCGGGCTCAAATTTATGAAAAATGCCACGGAACGCGTTTTTCAGGTAGACAGCTCCGCATTCTGGCAGAAAGTCTGGTTTATTCCATTTTCATGCACCCTGATTATCTGCGCTTATAACTTTGATTTAAACATTGATACCGTCCGCAAGTTCCGTTTTATCCTCACGCGCCTCTGGCTCTTTGCTATGACGATTCTCATCTACTATGTCCTTTTGGAAGCGCTCAATGCAGTCCGCCAGCAGGCGCAGCTGGAAGAACGCGCGGCACAGCAGGACACCCTCCTGGCGATGCAGTACACACAGTATCAGCAGCTTTCCCGCCACATCGAAGAGGTGCGGGAGGCGCGCCACGACCTGCGCCAGCACTTAAATCTCATCGAGCATTACCTGCAAAGCGGGAAAACGGAGGATCTGAATACCTACATCGAACAATACCGTATGACGCTTCCGCCGGACACTGCGCGGACCTGGTGTGAAAATTATGCGGTCAACACGATTATCAGCTATTACGGCGAGGAGGCGCGCAAGGCGTCAGTCGATTTTTCGGTCCGCATCCAGCTTCCGCCCTCTCTCCCGCTGGGTGAGCCACAGCTCTGCTCGATCTTCGGCAATCTTCTGGAAAATGCCCTCGACGCCTGTCGGGAATGTACAGACAGCGCGCCGTTTATCCGCATCTGCGCCCAGGAGGATGCCGGTCACATCGTGATCGCCGTTGACAACACCTGCTGCCATCCGCCGATCGAGGAAAATGGGCGGTTCCGCTCGACCAAACATGACGGCTTCGGCACGGGAACCGCCTCCATCCGTTCGATCGCCGAGCGGTACCAGGGTCTGGTGGATTTCCGGTATGAGGACGGGATCTTTTATGCATCGGTGATGTTGAAATTTGACTCTAAAATTTCTCACGGAAATCTTTGAAAAAAGATTGACTTTCATCGCGTCAGGACGCATAATATAAATAATAATCATTATCAATATTATTTAGAAGGATTGGAGTGTCGCTTATGAAAACCTTAAAATACAGCCGTCAGCGCGAATCGATCAAAGCCTGCCTGATGAGCCGGAAGGATCATCCGACCGCCGACGCCCTTTACACCAGCATCCGGGAACAGTTTCCGAATATCAGCCTTGGAACCGTTTACCGCAATTTAAACCTGTTAGTTGAGCTGGGCGAGATCCGGAAGCTGTCCTGCGGCGACGGCACGGATCATTTCGATTATGATACATCCCCACATTACCACTACGTCTGCCGCCAGTGCGGACGGGTCATGGATATTCCGATGGAAGCAACCAAGGAGCTGGAGACAGCCGCCAAAGAATTTGTGCCGGGAACGATCGACGACCATACCGTGTTTTTCTATGGGATATGCGATGAGTGTATGAAAGGGGAAAAGCACTAATATAGAAGCGGCTGATTTTGTATCGGAACAGACGGGACCAAATGAGCCGCTTCCCGATTTCTGCCATGCGCTGACCGGGTATGAATACATCACCAGTGAAAAAGTTCTGAGAATATCCAGGTTATCGATAAAAATGAAAAAAATAAGAATTATTTCTATTTTTTCATTGACAAACACAGGAATCTATGATATCTTAATATCAGTAATCATTACTGATTTCATTTAAGCCAAATAAACGATTTCGTTTTAAAAGCTCCTATGAAACAGAATGGTTGCAAACAACTTTACTATCTATTTATTGTTTCTATAAAACACGAAATTAAAAATTTATTTTAGAAAAGGAGAATTGACTATGAAGAAATTTGTCTGTACAGTATGTGGTTACGTATACGAGGGTGAGGCTGCTCCGGAAAAATGTCCAGTATGCGGCGCTCCGGCTTCCAAGTTCAAAGAGCAGTCCAGCGAGATGAGCTGGGCAGCTGAGCACGTAGTTGGTGTGGCACAGGGTGTCAGCGAGGATATTCTCGAAGATTTAAGAGCTAACTATGAAGGCGAGTGCAGAGAAGTTGGTATGTACCTGGCGATGGCACGTGTAGCTCACAGAGAGGGCTATCCGGAGATCGGTCTGTACTGGGAGAAGGCAGCTCACGAAGAGGCTGAGCACGCTGCTAAGTTTGCAGAGCTTCTCGGCGAGGTTGTAACTGATTCCACCAAGAAGAACCTGGAGATGCGTGTAGAGGCTGAGCACGGCGCAACCGAAGGCAAATTTGACCTTGCAAAACGTGCGAAAGCTGCTAACCTGGATGCAATCCATGACACCGTTCATGAGATGGCTCGTGACGAGGCTAGACATGGCAAGGCATTTGAGGGTCTGTTAAAGAGATACTTCAACTAATCTGAGTGAATGAATGGACAGCGCATTACGGCGCTGGTGAATAAAAGAGAACTGATGAGGGCGTATGAAAATGGAAAATTCCTTTTTCATACGCCCTGTTTATTTTATGCAGATTTGTTTTATGTCTCTGTTCAAAAAGACGCCAAAATCTTATCTACCGTCTCCTTCTCCATCTCCCCAATCGGAATCATCTCCGCCGGTACGTCCTCATATGGCAGCAGCGCTTTCTCATACCAGGTAACATCGTGCCATTTTCCGCTCTTATAACCGGTATTTTTGCACACGCCCATCGTCCGGAATCCGCATCCGTTATGCATCGCATCGCTCTTCACATTCGGACTTGTCACCAGACTGTAGACGGTGTGGACGCCCTGCGCCTTTAAAAGCTCTAAAAGCACCAGAAGCATCCGTTTGCCGATGCCCTTCGACGTCACCCGACTGTCCAGATATTCAGAAAGTTCCGCATTCCAACGGTACGCCGCGCGCTCAAGCTGCTTATTCCCATATGCATAGCCAATGATTCTGCCCGTTTCATCCTCGCAGACAATCCACGGATATTCTGCCGTGATCGCCCGGATGCGCCCCTCAAATTCCTCCAGGGACGGCAGCTCCGTCTCAAACGTGATCGGCGTGTCCATATATTGTGCATAAATTTCCAATATCGCAGGTGCATCGGCGATAGCAGCCAGACGCAGGCGGCAGGATGTATGGTCCATAAACTGGTTCCTCCCTATCATTTTCGGTCATTTTTCCTTTACAGGCAACTATATATGAATCTTCCCGTTTCGTCAACTATTCGCAACCAGATTCATGCCTGCCCGTGAACCCCCTCAATCCACCAGCTCATTCTGATGCCTCGATAAATGCTCATATGGCAGAATCAGCCGCCCCCGGTACAGCCCGCAGCCGTCATTGACAAGGTCGTTGTTGATTGCCGTAAACATATTGACATCGAGCTCAGCCAACTTGAGCGACACCAGGCGCTGGCAGCGCTCGTATGCCTCGTCAAAATAAACGCACGCGCCCTCCGGAAGCTCATTCGCTATCTGGTACAGGTACCGGATATCCGCCTCCTGCTGCGATTCTCCCGGTTTCAGGTAACACTTCGGCAGTGAAATCACGATCCGGTACGCGATCAGGTCGCGGAAACAGCTCAATCTCTGCTTCAGCAAAAAGGGGACGGTGCATAGGATAACAATGCCCCAGATGCACCAGCCCCCTCATTTATAAAATAGAGCTATTTATTTTCCGTAAACCTTCTTGATCCGCTCCATTGCCTCTTTTGTATTCGCAGTCGTACCAAATGCAGTCAGACGGAAGAATCCTTCTCCATTATTACCAAATCCGCTGCCCGGTGTGCCGACCACATTTGCCTTGGCAAGCAGATCGTCGAAAAACTCCCAGGATTTCATGCCGTTCGGGCACTGCATCCAGATGTACGGTGAATTTTCGCCGCCGATGTGCCAGATGCCAAGCTCTTTTAAGGTCTCTGTCATGATCTTCGCATTGGTGCGGTATACGTCCAGGTGCTCGCGGCACTGTGCCATGCCCTCCGGTGAAAGAGCTGCCTCTGCGGCGCGCTGTACCGGGTAGGAAACGCCGTTAAACTTGGTTGTCTGGCGGCGCAGCCACATCTTGCGGATGGAAGAACCACCGCGCTCTAATTCAGAGGGAACCACGGTATAGCCACAGCGGGTTCCGGTAAAGCTTGCCAACTTCGAAAGGGAGCAGAACTCGATCGCGCAGGTCTTGGCGCCCTCAATCTCAAAAATACTTCTCGGAAGCGCCGGATCTGCTACGAAGGACTCATACGCCGCATCAAATAAAAGAATCGCATCCTGCTCGTTCGCATAGTCAACCCACTCTTTTAACTGCTCACGGTTGTACACACCGCCAGTCGGGTTGTTCGGGGAGCAGAGATAAATAATATCCGCTTTCTGTCCCTTCGGAGGCATCGGAAGAAAGCCATTTTCCACATTGGCATCCATAAATACGATCTTTCTGCCTGCCATCACGTTCGTATCCATATAAACCGGGTATACCGGATCCGGGATCAGGACCGTGTTGTCCGCATCAAAGAGATCGAGGATATTTCCGACATCACTCTTCGCGCCGTCGCTGATGAATATATCCTCCGCCGCCACCTCAACCTGGAAGGACGCATAATACTTCTGAACTGCTACGCGCAGAAAATCATATCCCTGCTCCGGACCATATCCATGGAACGTAGCCGCCTTGCCCTGCTCCATAGCTGCTTTTGCAAATGCGTCAGCTGCTTTCTGGCAGATCGGAAGGGTTACGTCACCGATACCCATTTTGATTACTTTTGCCTCTGGATGGGCTTTGGTGTATTCATCTACTTTTTTAGCAATGGTAGAAAACAGATAGCTTTCTTCCAGATTTTTATAGTTTTCGTTGATCTTCATACTTTATTTTCTCCATATTTTAAGAATTTTTTTCCTTTACCTCCAGAGCCGCTTTCACAAATTCCCGGAAGATCGGATGTGCGCGGTTCGGGCGGCTCTTGAACTCCGGATGGTACTGAACTCCCAGATAGAACGGATGTCCCGGAATCTCCATCGCCTCTACCAGCGTACCATCCGGTGACTGTCCGGAGAAGATAGCGCCATGCTCCATGTAAACCTCCCGGAACTTGTTGTTAAATTCATAACGATGGCGATGTCTCTCTTCGATCAGACCTTTTCCATACGCTTTCATCATCAGCGTATCCGGACTGATGCGGCACGGATATGCACCCAGACGCATCGTTCCGCCCATGTCAGCCAGATCCATCTGCTCTTCCATCAGGGCAATGACCGGATGCTTGCTGTCCGGCGCAAACTCGGTTGAGTTCGCATCCTCATAGCCTAACACGCCTCTGGCAAATGCGATCGCCGCGATCTGCATACCAAGGCAGATGCCAAAGTACGGGATATTGTTTCTTCTCGCATAATCAGCTGCCGCAATCATGCCCTCGATGCCTCGGATGCCGAAGCCGCCCGGCACGATGATACCGGTTGAACCGCCCAGAATTTCCGGCGCTGTCTCCGGAGTGATCGTCTCACTATCCACCCAGTTGATCTCCACCTGCGCGTCATTTTCCCATCCGGCATGGTGCAGGGATTCTACGATCGACAGATAAGAATCGTGCAGTTTGACGTACTTGCCGACCAGGGAAATCTTGACTGTCTTGCGGCTGTTCTTGATGCGGTCCAGCATATGTTTCCACTCAGTCAGATCGCACTCTTGCGGCGCTTTCTCGATGCCCAGTTCGCGAAGCACGATCTTGGCAAGTCCTGCTTCTTCCAGCATGATCGGCGCCTCGTAGAGAACCGGAAGGGTCAGGTTCTCGATGACGCAGTCCTCTTTGACGTTACAGAACAGTGCGATCTTGCGGAAAATGGATGGATCGTCCACCGGACGGTCACAGCGCGCTACGATGATATCCGGCATGATACCAAAGGACTGCAGCTGTTTAACCGAATGCTGCGTCGGTTTGGATTTATGCTCGCCGGAAGATTCCAGATACGGAATCAGGGTTACATGGATGAAGAGGCAGTTGCTGCGTCCCGCCTCGCAGGACACCTGGCGGATGGCTTCCAGGAACGGCTGTGACTCAATATCGCCGGTTGTTCCGCCGATCTCTGTGATAACGATGTCCGCATCGGTCTTTTCCTGCACGGAATAGATAAATGATTTTATCTCATTTGTGATATGTGGAATTACCTGTACCGTCTCGCCCAGATATTCGCCGCGGCGCTCTTTATTTAACACATTCCAGTAGACCTTACCGGTCGTCAGGTTGGAATACCGGTTTAAATCTTCATCTATAAAACGCTCATAATGTCCCAGATCCAGATCCGTCTCCGCACCGTCGTTTGTTACGAATACTTCGCCGTGCTGATACGGGCTCATGGTTCCCGGATCGACGTTGATATACGGATCCAGCTTCTGCGCTGCTACCTTAAATCCCCGTGCCTTCAAAAGACGGCCCAGAGACGCTGCTGTAATACCTTTCCCCAATCCCGATACAACACCGCCTGTCACAAAAATAAATTTTGCCATCTGCTTTTCCTCCTCTTCCTTTCTTTGAAATTAATCCACTTTTTCCGTCATATATGATTCTGTCAGATTTTGCCTTCACAAAAGATTTCAGCCTGCACGGATTCCGCAACCCTCAAAACGCAGAATCCATGCAGACCATCGTTCTTTTTAGTCGTTCTCATGCTCCTGAAGCACATAACCCGGAATCTGGATTTCTTCCGGTTTTTCCATCTGGCTCAGCTCTTTTCTAGCGGCTGCACCATGTGCAATGTGCGCGATGTCCACCAGTTCAACGTTGTCCTCGTTGTACTGGCTTTCCAGTGTCAGCGCCAGGACAGCCGCGGTATCAAGCGATGTCAGGCACGGAATACCAAGCTCGACCGCCTTTCTTCTCAGGCGGACACTGTCGCGTCCCGGCTGGCGTCCCGTCTTGGAAGTGGAAATTACGTAGCTTATCTTTCCTTCTTCCAGCAGGGAAATGGTCGTCTCCTCGCCCTCTTTGGCTTCCTTCGGCTTCTTGACTAACGTTGAAGAAATGCCGACGCTGTTTAACCGGCTTGCAGTACCGGAGGTCGCGTAGATGTGGAATCCCATCGCCACGTACTCTTTAACCAGCTCGCGCAGGCCGCTCTTATCGGTATCGCGGACACTGATTAAGACGCCGCCCTCGCGCTTCATCGTATATCCGGCTGCTACCAGGCCTTTGAACAGCGCTTCCTCCATCGTCCGGGCGATACCCAGTACCTCGCCGGTCGATTTCATTTCCGGTCCGAGCTGTGTATCTACATTGGACAGCTTCTCAAAGGAGAATACCGGAACCTTGACTGCGTAGTACGGAGAGCACGGATACAGACCTGTCTCGTAGCCCATGTCAGCCAGCTTCTCGCCCATCATGATGCGGGTTGCCAGATCGACCATCGGCACGCCGGTTACCTTGCTGATGTACGGCACGGTACGAGACGAACGCGGGTTGACCTCGATGATATAGATCGTATCTTCATGCAGGACATACTGGATATTGATCAGACCTTTCGTATTCATGGACAGCGCCAGACGGATGGAATAGTCCACCAGACGGTCTTTCTGGCTCTCGGTCAGCATAAATGCCGGATATACCGCGATGGAGTCGCCGGAATGGACGCCCGCACGCTCGATGTGCTCCATGATACCCGGAATCAGAACCGTTTCGCCGTCGCAGATCGCGTCGACCTCCAGCTCGGTACCCATCAGGTATTTATCAATCAGGATCGCATTCTCAATCTTGTGTGAGAGAATAATCTTCATATATTCATGAATATCGGCGTCGTTGTACGCGATAATCATGTTTTGTCCGCCTAATACATAGCTCGGACGCATCAGAACCGGATAGCCCAGATGATTTGCCGCCTGGATTGCCTCATCCTCAGTGTAAACGGTCTGACCCGCTGCCTGTTTCATATTTAATTTTTTCAGCAGGGCTGCGAAACGTCCGCGATCCTCCGCCATATCGATGCTGTCTGCCGGAGTGCCGAGAACCGGAATATTGTTCTCTACAAGGCATTTTGTCAGACGGATCGCTGTCTGTCCGCCAAAGGCCACAACTGCGCCGATCGGCTTCTCGATCCGGATAATATCCAGCACATCCTCCGGTGTCAGCGGCTCAAAATACAGACGGTCTGCTACGTTGAAGTCGGTGGAAACGGTCTCCGGGTTGTTATTTACGATGACAACCTCATAACCGGCTCTCTTTAACGACCATACGCAGTGAACAGAGGCGAAATCGAACTCGATACCCTGACCGATACGGATCGGACCGGAACCAAATACCATAACAACCGGTTTTCCGCTTGCATTCTCTTTAATAAATTCTTCTGCCTCATCTTCCTCGCCGAAGGTGCTGTAGAAGTAAGGGGTACTTGCCGTAAACTCAGCGCTGCAGGTATCAACCATGCGGTAGCATGCCGGAACATGCTTGATTTCCGAAAGCCCGGTCATCTCCTTGATGACTGCATCCGGGAATCCGTTCTGTTTGGCTTCCATATAAAGCGCATCGCTCAGAGTCTCAGACTGCATCCGGCGTTCCAGGGACAGGATATGCATCAGTTTATTTAAGAACCACTCGTCGATCTTGGTCAGCTCATGAATCTCGGCAACGGTCACGCCGCGCTTGAAGCTCTCATAGATTGCAAACAGACGCTCGTCATCCTGCGCCAGAATTTTTTCTCTCAGCTCTTCCACACTCATCGGCGCCAGTTTCTTCATGTTCAGGCTGTTCTGGGAGATCTCCGCGCCGCGGACTGCCTTCATGAGCGCCTGCTCAAAGTTGCGGCCGATCGCCATAACCTCGCCGGTTGCCTTCATCTGGGTACCCAGCTTCCGGCGTCCGTAAACAAATTTATCAAATGGCCATTTCGGGAATTTAACCGTTACATAGTCAAGGGCCGGCTCGAAGCATGCCATCGTCTCGCCGGTTACCTCGTTCGGGATCTCGTCCAGATGATAACCGATCGCAATCTTGGTTGCCACGCGGGCAATCGGATATCCGGTTGCTTTCGAAGCAAGGGCGGACGAACGGGATACACGCGGGTTTACCTCGATAACGGCATATTCAAAGCTCTCCGGATTCAGCGCAAACTGGCAGTTGCAGCCGCCCTCGATACCCATCGCCTGGATAATATTCAGCGCTGCGGAACGAAGCATCTGGTATTCCTTATCCGCCAGCGTCACAGCCGGTGCGATAACAATGGAGTCGCCGGTGTGGACGCCGACCGGGTCAAAGTTTTCCATCGAGCAGACCGTAATCTCGTTGCCGATGGCATCGCGCATTACCTCAAACTCGATCTCCTTCCATCCGGAAATACATTTCTCAACCAGAATCTGATTGATCGGTGACAGGCGGATACCCGCCTCCGCGATGTTGTAAAGCTCTTCTTTATTTGCCGCAATACCGCCGCCGGTACCGCCCAGGGTAAAGGCCGGACGCACGATAACCGGGTAAGAAATAACCTCGGCAAAATCAAGCGCATCCTCAATGGTGGTGACAACCTTGGACGGAATGACCGGCTCACCGATAGCTTCCATCGTGTCTTTAAAGCACTGGCGGTCCTCCGCCTTATCGATGGTCTCCGGGGACGCGCCGAGAAGCGTTACATTGTGGCTCTTTAAGAAACCTTCTTTGGCAAGCTCCATGGACAGTGTCAGTCCGGTCTGTCCGCCCAGGGTGGACAGGATGCTGTCAGGCTTCTCTTTTTCAATGATTCTCTTGACAAATTCCAGGGTCAGCGGCTCGATGTATACGTGATCCGCAATGGCGCTGTCCGTCATGATGGTTGCCGGGTTGGAGTTTACTAAAACGACCTCCAGACCTTCCTCTTTTAAAGCCCGGCACGCCTGCGTTCCTGCATAGTCAAACTCTGCCGCCTGACCGATGACGATAGGGCCGGAACCGATTACCATAACTTTTTTCAGGGATTTATTTAACGGCATGACGCGCCCTCCTTTTTCTTATAATCTCTCATCATCTGAATGAAACGCCCAAACAGCTCTTCCGTATCCTTCGGACCTGCACAAGCCTCTGGATGGAACTGGACGGTAAATGCCGGCATATCGTGGTAGGTGATGCCCTCGCAGGTGCCGTCGTTGACATTGATAAATGTCTCCTCCGCGCCCTCCGGCAGCGTATCGCGCAGTACCTCATAGCCGTGGTTCTGGCTGCTGATGTAGACGCGTCCGGTCGTCAGATCCTTGACCGGCTGGTTCGCACCTCTGTGACCGAATTTCATCTTTCCAGTCTTCGCGCCCTTGGCAATCGCCAGCAGCTGGTGTCCCAGGCAGATGCCGAACATCGGTTTTCCAGCCTTCGTAATCTTTCGGATCTCCTCGATGATCTCCGGGTTGTCCTCTGGGTTGCCCGGACCGTTGGAAAGCATGATTCCGTCCGGATTCATCTTAAGAATCTCCTCCGCCGTCGTACCTGCCGGAAGGTCAGCCACGCGGCATCCGCGTCTGGTCAGCTCGCGGATGATATTTTCCTTTGCGCCAAAATCCCAGAGCACAATCTGGAACTCTTCTTTCTCATCCGCCGGTTTGATCTCACATTTCTTTGGTGTAACGGTTTCAACCGCCTTTGTAATGTGGAAGTTTTTCACTTCCTCCAGCTTTTTCGCATCATACGGCGGCTTCACCTCGGTCAGCCAGCCGTTCATCGAACCGGATTCACGAATGGTTTTTGCCAGCTTTCTCGTATCGATTCCATAGACGCCCGGGATGTTTCTTTCTTTAAAAAAGGTGTCAAGATCCCCACTGCATCTGAAGTTGGAAGGTTCCTGACACCACTCTTTTACGATATAGGCTGATAAATATACCTCTTCATTCTCGAAGTCCTGCGGAATCACTCCGTAGTTTCCGATTAACGGAAATGTCTGAACGACAATCTGTCCAAAATAGCTGGGATCTGTGATCGTCTCAAGGTATCCTGTCATACCGGTTGTGAATACGACTTCTCCGGTCACTTCACGTAAAGGAGCGCCAAAGCTTTTTCCCTCAAAATAGTCGCCGTTTTCCAACAGAAGATATACCGGTTTCTCCATCTGGTCACCATTCCTTTCTCTCTCGTACCCCGCCTGTGAATAGCTTCATGCAGGCAGTTTACTTTTTCATTCTCAATAGCCTCACATTTGAGCAAATCTGTTTTTCCTCAGATGCGTTTTTTACATCATTAGAGACATATTTTATAAATTGTCTGATTCTGCAACAAAGGCGTCCATGAGCAGAGCCCATGAACGCCTTTGTTCATTTTCTGAAAGATTATAGCATAGGTAGGTTCTATGCGTCAAGAGGTTTTTTATTCATTTTCGGATGGTTTATGCATGATTTATGCATTTTTATGCATTTAACATGTAGAATCTTGTCGGTTCTGGGTAAATAAAGCACTTGTCTGATCCGCGTTATTTCCTTATAATAGGGATGAATGAAACTGACTTGGAGGTATTTTCATGGATAAAATTACAAGCTTCACCATTGACCATCTGAAACTGCTCCCTGGCGTCTATGTATCCCGCAAGGATCGTGTGGGCGATCAGGTCATCACCACCTTTGATATCCGCATGACACGCCCCAACTATGAGCCAGTCATGAATACGGCGGAGGTTCACACCATCGAGCACCTGGCTGCCACCTGGCTGCGAAATAACGAGGAGTGGAAAGACCGCGTCCTCTACTTCGGACCGATGGGCTGCCGCACCGGCTTTTACCTGCTTCTCGCAGGCGACCTGACATCCGAGGAGATCGTGCCGCTGATGAAAGGGCTCTTTACTTTCATGCGCGACTACAAAGACGAGGTTCCGGGTGCTTGTGCAAAAGATTGCGGCAACTACCTCGATATGAACCTGCCGATGGCAAACTGGCTGGCTGACCGCTTTCTGCGCGAAGTCTTAGATGGAATTGGTCCGGAGAGACTGGTTTATCCGGAATAAAAGACAAGAATAGCAGGCGGTATGCTTTGAAACACAAACCCCCCAGATGCTGCAGCATCTGAGGGGTTTTATTCTATTATTTTCTATTTTCCCTATTTTCTTGCATCGGCAGCCGCTGCATGTCCGGATAATCCTTCTCCATGCGCCATACGCGATACAAGCGGTGCGATCCGCGCGGATGCCTCCGGGGTCATGCTCTGGTGGGTACAGGTCTTTAAGAATGTACCAACCCAGACGCCGCCGGTATAACGTGCCGCCCGAAGAGTCGGAAGTGTGTGGTTGGTTCCGGAAGCATAATCACCAAATACCTCCGCCGTATTCTGACCGATAAACAGGGAACCGTAATTAACCAGCTTCGGAATCAGTGCATCCGGATCTTCCACGTTGATCTCCAGATGCTCCGGTGCGTACTCATTCGCATACTGAACTGCCTCGTCCAGGCTGTCTACCACGCCGATCTCTCCAAACGTATCCCAGGACTGTCTCGCAATCTTTGCCGTATCCAGAATCTTCAGCTCTTCCTCTACCGCCTCAATCACGCTCTTTCCAAATGCCTCATCGGTTGTCAGAAGAATGCCTTTCGCATTGACATCATGCTCGGACTGTGCCAGCAGATCTGCCGCTACCACCTTCGCGCTCGCTTTTCCGTCCGCGATTACCAGAACCTCGCTTGGTCCGGCTACAAAGTCGATGCCGACCTGCCCGTAGCACTGACGTTTCGCCTCGGTTACGAAGCGGTTACCCGGCCCTACAATAATATCCACCGGCTTGATGCTCTCAGTTCCATAGGAAAATGCTGCGATCGCCTGTGCACCGCCCAGTGCGTAGATCTCATCCACGCCAGCCAGATCCATCGCTACCAGCGTCTTGGCATTGATATGATCCGTTCCCCGCACTACCGGAGAGCAGGCGGTGATACGTTTTACACCCGCTGCCTTCGCCGGAGTCGCTAACATCAGCGCCGTCGAATACAGCGGATAATTACCGCCCGGCACATAACAGCAGCAGGACTCCACCGGAATGATGCGGTGTCCTAAAAAGACTCCCGGCTCCGGGCTGAAATTGTCAAGCGGTTTCACGGTCTGTCTCTGCGCGTTCGCAAATGCCTCGATATTGTGATGCGCCGCTTTCAGATCCGCCAGCTCCTGCTCGCCCAGCTCCTTATAAGCCGCATCAATCTCCTCCCGGCTGACCCGCAGCGATTCACGGGTACATCCGTCAAACTTCTCATTGTACTCCCTCAGTGCCGCGTCCCCGCGCCCCCGGACCTCATCAATAATCCCCGCCACGGTCTCCCGCAGATTCCGGTTATCTTCCTCGCTTCGAACCTGTGCTTCTTTTATAATCTTGATCATACGTTCTGCCTCTCTGTATAAGTTTTACCATTTTTTCCAAGTATACCACAAGTCTTTTTATTTTGCGATACAAAATAAACCTATCCAGTACATCTGAAACCAGAACGTTACTGTACACGGGTAGGCACTTTTGGAACCGAAAGTGCCGTAAGAAAACGTGGTGGCAGCAGGAATTTGCCGTATTTAAATGCGAAGCCACGGCAAATTCCGTTACTGGGCACGTTTGCGTGAACAGTAACACCAGAACAGGATCTCACTTTTCTCTTAAACAACCGTCTCAATATTCTTAACCACAAATCCCTCTTTTTCAACCGCTTCCTGCAGCTTCGCATCGTCCACGCCATTCTCATAGAACACGCGGGCAATGCCTCTGTCTACGTCCGCATCTGCACGGATGACGCCGTTCTGGGCGGTCAGGGCTTTTTCAACGGATTTCTTGCAGTTTGCACAGTGCATACCCTCGATCCGCATGATCTTGGACGGGGTACCCGCTGTAACCGCTTTCTTGGAAAGATCTTCGCCGCGCGCACCAGCATTCCCATCGCTGCCGCAGGAACCGCAGCTTCCACCGGAGCATCCGCAGCATCCGCCGCCTTTTCCCGTGTAATGACGGATCGCCGAACGTAATGCCAGCAAAAGCAAAATCGCTACTACAATTAAAATTCCAATATCAATCGGTCTCATACGTTATCGTCCTCTCTTCTCTGACTTTTCGATGAATGGCTTCGGAGTATCTTTTTTATTTTATCATACACACGGCAGATAAAATATCCTACAAAATAAACTACCAGAAAACCAATCACACCATAAAACATGGATCCGGATGAATCTCCCATCTATGCTTTCTCCTTTTCTTTTTTGAAATCGAATAAAACTGCCTCGGATAGCAGACTTTCATTCTGCTATCCGAGGCAGCCTTATAAAGGATTGATTTTATCACTTATGATTCCAGGCACCTGCCGATGCCCGGTCAGCGGAAACGCAAAACCACCGGCCGGACGGCAGAACCTGTTTTATTTTTCATTTAGAAACTAACTTATGAAGCTGCCTCTACAGAGCTTCTTGTGTAGCTCTTCTGATCCTTGTACGGATCCGGACGGAACAGCATGAAAAGCATGAATACCAGAAGGACTGCTGCCACGATAGTCCATACGTTGAATGCAACTGCGCCAAGTACCAGACCACCTAACTGATATACAATCAGGGATACAGCGTAAGCGAAGAGGTTCTGATACAGGATAGCGAACCAGAACCATTTTCTGGACTGGAGCTGCTGTGCCATCGTTGCGATAGCTGCCAGACACGGAGAGTCAAGCAGGTTGAACAGCAGGAATGTAAAGGCTGCGATGGTTGTTGGGAACCATGTCTGGATAGCTGCTGCTACGACATCGGTCTCCTCAGACAGATCCTCGGATACATTTGCCAGAACGCCCATGGTGGAAACGATAGCCTCTTTTGCTGTGAAACCAGTGATGGAAGCTGCAACCGGCTGCCACTCGCCGAAACCAAGCGGACGGAAGAGGATTGCGATAGCACCACCCAGCATAGCCAGGATAGAATCTGCAGATTCTTCTACCAGACCAAATCCACCGTCTACAAATCCGAAGGAGGACAGGAACCACATAACAACGCAAGCCAGGAACAGGATTGTACCAGCCTTGATGATGAATCCCTTCAGGCGCTCCCAAACATGAAGGAGAACGGTCTTAGCGGACGGAATGTGGTACGCCGGAAGCTCCATAACGAACGGAGCTGGTTTGCCGGAGAACGGTTTGGTCTTCTTTAACATGATCGCGGATACAAGAACCGCAACGATACCTACAAAGTACATGATCGGAGCCATCATAGTAGCCAGATCCATGTTGCCGCTCATATAGCCAGCCATAACGCCGCCCATCAGAGCGATAACCGGCAGTTTCGCACCACACGGAACGAATGTAGCCGTCATGATGGTAAGACGTCTGTCGTTGTCCTGCTCGATGGTCTTGGACGCCATGATACCTGGAACACCACAGCCAGAGGAAATCAGCAGCGGGATGAAGCTCTTACCGGACAGTCCGAAGTGACGGAATACACGGTCCATAACGAATGCGATACGTACCATGTAACCACAATCTTCCAGAATGGAAAGGAAGAGGAACAGGATAGCCATCTGCGGAACGAAACCAAGAACGGCGCCAACACCGCCGATGATACCATCCACTACAAGGCTTACAATCAGGTCGGAAGCGCCTGCTGCTGCCAGCGCATCGCCAGCCCAGCCCTGAATTGCGCCAACAAAGGTATCATTGGTCCAGTCTGTTACGAATGTACCCACGGTAGTAACGGATACATAGTAAACCGCCCACATAACAAGAACAAAGATCGGAATACCAAGTAAACGGTTGGTTACGATGCTATCGATCTTATCAGAAAGACTCATTTTCTGAGCCGGTTTCTTTACGGTCTCCTCGATAACCTTCTGAATGTATACATATCTCTGGTCAGTGATAACGGACTCAGCGTCATCATCAAACTCTTTCTCCAGTTCCTTGGTGTAACGGGAGAAACGGTTGTCTGCACTAAGACCAAGCTGATCTGCAACCTTGCTGTCATTCTCGAGAACTTTGATTGCATACCATCTCTTCTCTGCATCCGGAATGCTGGAAGGAAGCTCCGCCTCGATTGCGCTTACTTTATCCTCTACGCTGCTCTCGAAAATAGCACTTACAGTGCCTGCTGCATGGCTCTTTGCAACTTTGATTGCCTCTGCAATGACTTCCTTCAGACCGGTTTTCTTCAGCGCAGAAGTCTCGATGATCGGGCAGCCAAGTTTCTTGGACAGTGCCTTTACATCAATGTTAATGCCGTTCTTCTTCAGAAGATCGCACATATTTAAAGCGATAACAACCGGAATACCTGTCTCGATCAGCTGTGTGGTCAGATACAGGTTACGCTCAATGTTGGTTGCATCGACTAAGTCTACGATGACATCCGGATTCTCTTTTAAGATAAAATCACGGGTTACAACTTCCTCCAGTGTATACGGAGAAAGGGAATAAACTCCTGGAAGGTCCGTTACATTTACTTCTTCTCCCGAAGCATCTTTTAATTTACCGGTTTTCTTCTCAACTGTAACACCCGGCCAGTTACCTACGTACTGGTTAGCACCCGTCAGTGCGTTAAACATGGTTGTTTTACCGCAGTTCGGGTTACCCGCCAAAGCAATATGAATTGCCATTTTTCATCCTCCTGCTTTTTTAATCAAACGTATCAAACTGTCTGAACATCTACGCACTCAGCATCGGCTTTACGAAGTGAAAGCTCATATCCACGAATCGTAACCTCTACCGGATCGCCCAGCGGAGCTACTTTTCGAATAAAAATCTCGCTTCCCTTCGTGATGCCCATATCCATGATGCGGCGTTTGTATGCGCCTTCGCCATGAATCTTGACAACTTTGACGGTAGATCCAACCTGTGCATCTTTAAGCGTCATTCTCTGTTCCTCCTAACCATTCCAATTTTTCACTCGGGATTCCGTCTGCTTTTGTACCATACAACCTGCTCCGGAATATCCCCATTCCCTTGCCTTAGACCAGAATGTGTCTTGCCTGATCCTTATTTATAGCCACTCTGGACTCCTTTACGTGAATAATCACGTCTCCGTCCAGCTGGGTTATCAATTTTACTTCGGTTCCCTCGTTAAATCCCATGGATTTTAAATGAGAACGAACCTCTGTGTTTCCGCTGATCTTTTTGATCGTATAGGCGGTTCCAACGGTTGCCATCGAAATCGGCATTGCTCCCTGCATACGATTCTCCTTCCTCTGTGTTTCCGCATTCTGCCCGTCATGATGTCTCACTTAGCGAAAACGGCTCTTTTCATCTGCTACTAATCTAATTGATTCGCGTACGCTAATTCTCATTAGTTTCTGCTAACAATTATTAGACATAGCTAATTTTCATTAGATGAGACTAATTTTCATTAGTTTTCCCTAACTCATACATAAGGTTAGCACATGCTAACTTTATTGTCAAGTTTTTTTGCCCGGTCTGGAAATAAAAAAAGGGCGTGTTTTACGCCCGAAAATTGTCAAAAATTCCCATAATTAAAAGTCATCCCACGGAGCTTTTTTGTCATAGGACAAGGTTTTCTATGACAAAAAATACAGCACCAGAAGATGCGCCGGATAATAGATATAAAAGAACGAACGGAATCTGCTCCGACCTCTGGAACCGTCATATAACAGGAGGCAGACAGCCGTGAGCGCCAGCACCCAGAGGGGTTCCTGCCACACGAATGCGCCGATGAGGACGGCGACAATCATCTTCATAAACACCCCCGCCGTTTTCTCATGAAAAAAAACGTGCCTTGGCACGTTAGTGCCTGAATTTCCTATTACACAAAAATAAAATGCCAGCACCAGTCCCATCCCCCATGCGCCGCCGTCTGCTCCCGCCGCTTCTGTCAGCGTACAGAACACTGCCGTCAGCACCAGCTTCTCCCAGATACCGTTTCCATACCGCTCTAACAGCTCCATCGCAACCAGCGCCAGAAAAAAGGTCAGGCAGACATTCTGGTGCTGTGCATCCATCCACCGTCCGGAAAATGCCAGATCATACGGAATCTCCGACACAGCCGCCGCCAAAAGCAGCCTCCGTCCATAACATCTGCGATCCCGCGTGTGAAAAAAACCTTCTACTAATAAAAAGGCGAACAATGGAAACGCCAGATCCCCAAATGTCCGGAATCCCGGAACCGGTCTGCAGATCACCGCAATGTGGTCTGCCGTCATCGCCAGGAGTGCTAAATATTTAAGGGCGGAGGCGCTGAGATGGAGGCGGGTTAAAACCGCTCTTTCCATCCCCTCTGATTTCTCATTCTGCTTTTCCTTGATTCGATCTTTTATCGCACTCTCCTCCCTTCGTTTCCTATCCATTCTATCTCTATTCCATCAAATTATACTGAACATTTCACCTGCTGTCCATCCGCACTTTTCCATTCCCTTTTTCTCCATCTCCCCTATTTTCCCATTCTCATTTTCCACTCTTTCTCCCCATCTTTTTTCTTTATTTTCTCTAATAAAAAAAGTAGTTTTTCCTTATAAATAAAGGCTTTTCGGCACTTTTCCGCATCTTTTTTACACTAATTTTACATTTTATTTGACAAACGAAAAACCGTGTTATATTCTGTAAATGGTGCTGGTGCGAGATCCTGCTGAAAAAGCAAAAATCCCGCACCGCTCTTCATTTTAAATACTAAAAAATACACGGACAAAAGAGGTAGAATCTCATGGCAAGTTTAGATGTTATTTGCATTGGCGCTATCAATTATGACTATATGTTTCACTGCACCGGACTTGATCTGGTGGAGACATCCGCCGGTGGAGGCGACGAGAACTTAAGCAACCCGATTTCCGATGTGGAAAACGATATTCAGGAGCTGGCGATAAAAGGCAAGGAGTACACGACCCAGATCGGCGGTTCCGCTTTCATCACCCTGAAAGTTGCAAAGCATATTCTCCCTAACCTGCAGGTCGCTTATGTCGGCGTGTGCGGTACGCCCAGTCCATTCGATCTGCGCTTCGGCAAGACAAATGACATTGACGCTGAGCTGGCGCACCTGGATAACCGCGACTGGCTGTTTACCACGCGCGAACGCTTCGACGATCCATATTCCAAAGCGATTGCCAAATCGATTGTCCGCCTTTATAATCACACGCGCAACTGCATTAAGATTGCGCCGTGTGCCAACAACACGCTCTTAGACCGCATCCAGGAACAGGAAGCCCGGACGGGAACCACACTGGCGGAGTACCTCGCGCAGGCCCGCTGGATCCATCTGTCATCCCTGTCTGATTTCGACCAATTCGAGGCAATCATGCAATCGGTCATCCAGGCAAAACATTTAAATCCTGCCATGAAAGTCAGCATGGATCCTGGTTTTGAGTATACATCGCTGCGCCGTGAGCGCTTACAGCCACTGATCGCATATGCCGATTATGTTTTCTTAAATAAATCCGAAAAGAAAAACCTCGGCTTCAATGCCCGCAGCGCCCGTCCGCTCTACGCGAACCTCTGTGAGTATTTTTCTGCGATCAACCCGGATCCCACCCGCACCCTCATTGTCAAGCACGATGACCGTCATGAGCTGATCCATTTTAAGGACGGCGTATGTCAGATCCGCACAGTCCGCCACAAAAAGCTCTACCAGTACCAGTTAAACAACGATACCGGCGCCGGTGATTCCTTTGCCGGCGGTTTCATCAGCGGTATGCTCGATGATCGGCTCAATTCGGATATCGCTGAGCCGATCCAGCTCGGTGTTCTGGCTGCCAAGGGACGGATGCGTAGTTTTGATTATGAGAACCCGTATCTGAATATACAGAAATTGACCAATGCTTTTTTTGAAGCTCTATAATAATTTTTTTCAAGTGCTGTTAAATAGCGCAGAGTGAATTGCAGCCATCATTTCAGGAGAAAAGTACCCAAAAAACAATAAAAGGGGGCTTTTCTCCTGTTTATCCTTATATAATTATATATATAATGTCTGTACACATCTAAAAACTTCTTTCATATATTAATATCAATTTGATATTGATTTTGGAGAGCCCATGATCCGCCTCAGCCTATGTATGATCGTCAAAAATGAAGAAGCCGTTTTGACGCGTGTTTTAACATCTGCCATACAATTTGCGGATGAAATCCTCGTCGCCGACACCGGTTCCACCGATCGAACTGTAGAAATCGCCCGGCAATACACCAAACATATTTATCACTACCCGTGGAACGATGATTTCGCCGCCGCGCGCAATTTCATCTGTGAAAAGGTCTCAACCGAATACTGGATGTGGCTCGACGCCGACGATATCGTTCCCGCCGAATCGATCACAGCGATTTTAAAGTTGAAAGAAACTTTAAGCAAATCCCCGCAGCCCGATGTCGTCATGATGAAATACGTTGCCGGATTTCAGCCGGACGGTACATCTGCATTTACCTACAATCGCGAACGGATTTTGCGAACGGACCGGCATTTTCGCTGGAAAGGACGCGTCCACGAAGCCATCGCGCCGCGCGGCAGGATTCTCTATTCTCCTATTCAGATCGAACACCGAAAGCCTGCTTCTGCTCTCACCCATTCTGACCGTAATCTGAAAATCTATGAAACAATGCTTGCGGACGGCGAACTGCTCGATCCACGCCATCAATACTACTACGCCCGCGAACTCATTGACCACAAACAATATGAAAAAGCCCGCCCGGTTCTGGAACATTTTCTGAACGAACCGGCCGGATGGTATGAAAATAAGACAGATGCCTGTCTGCTTCTGGCACGCTGCCATGAAATGCTCAGAAATACGGCTGCCAGCCAGCTTTCTCTGTTCCAGAGTTTCCTCTACGACCGCCCACGTGCTAAAACCTGCTGTGAGATCGGACGGTTGAAACTTTCCCTCGGAGAAATTCCCCAGGCTGTTTTCTGGTACCAGCTTGCCCTCAAAGACCGACCAGAATATCATCCAAATGCCTTTATCGAAGCCGATTACTATGATTTCATTCCTTTAATCCAGCTCTGCGTCTGCTATGATCGGATGGGAAACTATGATAAGGCACTGTATTATCATAAGGAAACAAAAAAAATCCGCCCGGATTCTCCGGCGGTTTTGACAAATGAAAAATACTTTCAAACCATATCCTCAAACCATAAAACAAACTGATTACCTATCTTGTGACATTCTCTCCGACCTCTGCGGTAGTCTGAGCGGCGGACTGGGAGTCGTTCCATCCAGCGGCATCCACACTTCCTACATTCATTCTTACCGTCTTCCACACTTATAATATTCCACAGTTCCCAGCCCTCGATTTCCCAGCCCTTTTCTACTAATGCACATCTCTTTCATCGCACACATATACTACATCAGGATGGATGTCCTAAATCTGGAAAGGAGTTTTTTATGTTTCGTCATTCATGTAATTTTCCCTACTATTTTGATGATAGTGACTATGAAAATAACGGCTATGGGCGTTGCGGACGCGATCGCGGCTGTCCCGGTTCTTTTGAACCCTACAACTGCTGTCGTCCCGGTCCCATAGGACCACGCGGCTGCCCCGGACCGATCGGACCTGTCGGTCCCACTGGTGCTGCCGGACTCGATGGACTGGACGGCGCTACGGGTCCGGCTGGGCCGACTGGTCCGACCGGCGCAACGGGGGCTACCGGCGCTGCGGGTCCGATTGGGCCGACCGGCGCTACCGGGGCTGTTGGTCCGACTGGGCCGACCGGCGCTGCAGGAGCTGTCGGCGCTACAGGAGCTACCGGCGCAACGGGTCCTACCGGTCCCGCCGCCATCGTCACCGCCGCTGCTCCCGTCGCAGATGCAACAAGTGCTGAAGATGTCGTTGAACGCTTCAATGAACTTCTTGCCAACCTGCGTGCCGCCGGACTTCTGGCAACCGACAATGCGTAAAAGGCTGAAATTCTATGAAAAAGAATGTGCCTTGACACATTCGGGCGTCTCGCGCGGTCGCTTGCGACATGTTTCTGCTTCGCGCGAGTACGCATCCTCGCGGAGCGTTTGTTGTTTCATAGAACGAAATTTCCTATGAAACAACAGAAAAACCCCGGAAACCTTACGGTTCCGGGGTATCTCTTACGTCTGGACACAATGCGCTTCCTGGAAGCGACTTTATATTATATATATACGGTACATCTTCTTGCCTGCTGCGCATACAAGAAGCACCTTTGTTTAATTCATTGATTACTCAATGATAGTAGCAACTCTACCAGATCCTACTGTACGGCCGCCCTCACGGATAGCGAAACGAAGACCCTGCTCCATAGCTACCGGATGAATCAGCTCTA
>OHBA01000438.1_pt1 | contig 22996 bp, 19 predicted proteins | sample 1577281 | NCBI WGS metagenome assembly OHBA01 (sample SAMEA3879579, study PRJEB24766) | human gut metagenome | biome: human-associated habitat; feature: feces | place: USA | collected 1985/1987
GTGAAATGTCATTCTAATATCAGTTTTAGCATCATCTAGGGATATTTCACCTTTGCTAAGTTGTTCTAAAATAGACATATTCCTACTATACACATCGCAAAGTTCCATTAAATCTTTGGATATTATATCGCGAGCTACATCCCTTTTATTCAGAGAGTTGCCTAAATATACAACAGCAATTGTTAGTGCAGTTGTAATAATGAGCATTAATGTATCGATAATATTTATCTCATAGTTTATACATCCTTTAATAAAGGACAAGATTACTAGAGTTGCAACTATTCCTATTGCAACTCCACTAGCATATTTAAGTAGTTCTTTCATTACCTGTCTCTTTTGGTTGGATGTTCTATCTCCGTTATGATACGGTTTTTTCTAATTTCACTTTCATCAGAAATGAAAACAATTGTAGAGAGAACCGCTTCGCTTCCCATTTCTAGAGAAAGTTTACCAAAAGCCCCAGATACAAATGAAGATGGATATCCCCATACTCCATCCAAATTAATGATGAGTTTTACTTTGTTTCTTACTGCTTCTTCAAATTTGGGTTTTAACAATACCTCAAAAAATTCTTCACCAGAATGTGGTCCATCTTTACGATATCGAGCTCCTGGAGAGTCAGAGAAATCAGCCTTTATGTCTATGATAATATCTTTCATATTTCTTTTTTATGTTCAACAACCAAACCAAATATAGAGTGTTTCTTAGTGCAAAGATATCACATTTAATGGTCTAAACGATTTTCATATTTATTAAGAATACTATATACCTTTGTTTATTGTATCACCGTTTGTTAATTCCCAAAACAGCATAGTACCAGAAAAGTTGTATTCGAGTGCTTCTGCTGTCTTGTCTTTTAAGTTTATTTTTACATCATTACTTATTATATAGGCTCGTGTAAAATATTGAGAATTGCTATTGATAGCTATTTGTGGAATACCCTTACCTCTAATTTTATTGTCTACTTTTTCTCGTGATTTAATTTTGCCGTCAAGAAGGTCGGGTACTAAATCAGTATTATTTTCCAAACCTATAACTTTCTTGATTTTTTTAAATAACTGCACAGGGATACTGTCAAATATGCCAACGCCTAAATCTATAAATGTGTACATCGTGTGTCCATTAGGGGCGTTATAGGTATATAACCACCATTTGAATTGATTTGCATTTGAATTATTACTTGCGTGATTGTTGGTATTTGACATTGCTTCTATTAGCATTTCATATAGATCTGGAAAAGGTTTATTACTTCCAAACACATGCTTTGTTCCTAGTATACATGCGTTTTTTGCTATATCTGATTGTACTTGATAATTGCTTTCTTGATGAAACAAATTAGTATCACTTTTATGCGCAGACTTTAAAACTTTTGTTGCTTTTACATGATTATAAAAGCCAGACTCAATAAATAATCTAAGAAGTTCTGGATCTGCAGGCGCATTTCCCCTAATGCGTCCTCTTTTTCCTAAAAAGGATTCATCATTAGCACATGCGGCAAGTAATGCTATTGCGTCTGAAGATAAAGCTGTTATATGCGACAAATCACATTGAACCTTTTCCTTGTTGTGCAATAACGATTTGCATTTTATGAAATATTCTAGAATTTCATTTGTATTATCTATGAATGAAAAGTTTTTAGGAACCTCTAGTTCTACATAAGCTTTACGTTCCCATTCCCGTTGTGCCACAAGCCCTCTTCGCCTATTTTCAAGACGATGCCTACGGCGCAACTTGTAACTTTTGCTTTGACGCTTCATTGTGCGCCTCATTCGTTTGAGTTGATAACGTCGCCTTTTAATCTCTTTTTGGGTTTTATAATTCACAGAATCACAATTTAACGACAACATTATAATTTATTAAACCGCTCTATAAGTGCATTGTTTTATCATATCCACTTTGGCGCATTTATTATTTATTCTACAAAAGTACAAAAACAATCCGAGCTATTGAATATAATTCGCTATATTTGCACAATAAAATCGCATCTAAGAATGAAACTAAATAGGATAAAGGCGGTCTTGTCGGACAAAGGTATTTCCCAAACGTGGTTGGCTAAAAAACTGGATAAGAGCTTCAGTATGGTCAATGCCTATGCTTGCAACAGAATCCAGCCTAACTTGGAGACACTGCAGCAAATTGCAGAGATTCTTCAGGTAGACTTAAAAGATCTGATAACAGACAAGGATGAACGGGAATGATGTCCTGTGGACATGTGTTATCTTTTTTAGCGTATAACTTCTGATAATGCAGAAATATAGGAACAGCTATGACACCAGAAGAAAAAGCTAGGCAAAAGATAGATCTGTGGTTCGCCGAGGCGGGTTGGAAAGTAATCAATAGGGAAGATTATGAACCAACCTGTACAGCTGTTGCCATAAGGGAAGGATTGCTGAAGGGTAATCTTGAGGCGGATTATTTCCTTTTCATTAATGGTAAGGCTGTTGGTGTTCTTGAGGCCAAAAGGGAAAATGTGGATGCGCTTTCCGATAAGGTATGTGAGCAGGCGGCATTATATGCCAAAAGAGTTCCTCATATATATCAGACATATCAGAACCCATTGCCTTTTATTTTTACTTCCAATGGGAAGAATCTGTATTTCTGTGACTTCCGCAAGCAGGAGCAAAGTTTCAAACAGATAATGGCTATCCCAACTCCCTATGAGTTGGTCAAGCAGTTAGGGATAGGTGATTATTTTGCAGGACTTCCTACTTTACAAAAAAAAGGATTGCGAGATTGCCAGTATGAAGCCGTAACCGAGTTGGAAAAAAGTTTTCGTACCGGGCAAAACCGTGCCTTGATGGTTTTGGCAACTGGGGCAGGCAAAACATATACAGCTTGTCTTGCTGCATATCGGTTGCTGTCCTATACTCCTATGAGAAGGATACTGTTTCTGGTGGATAGAAATAATCTTGGCAAACAAGCCGAGGGCGAATTCGGAACTTTCCGATTGACAGAAAACGGAGAAGCCTTCAATACCATATTTACGGTAAACAGGCTTCGTTCTTCATCCATTCCGTCAGACAGCAATGTGATTATTTCGACTATTCAGCGCCTCTTTTCCTTTTTAAAAGGAGATGTTATCGACGATGATGACGAAGATGAAGGTAATGAACCAGCCGAAGAAATCATTTTGCCGCCTAATCCAAACCTGCCGCATGATTATTTTGATTTGATTATCATAGACGAATGTCATCGATCCATTTATGGAAACTGGCGGAAAGTATTGGAGTATTTTGATACGGCAAGACTCGTTGGATTGACAGCCACACCTGTACCGGAGACTATGGCGTTCTTCAACAACAACCGTATAGTCAATTATACTCTGGAAAAAAGTATTGTTGACGGCGTGAATGTGGATTGCCGTGTATATAGAATCAAAACACAGGTAACGGAGAATGGCGGTGCCATATTGGAGGGTGAAAAGGTAAAAGAAGAAACACGCTATACAGGAGATATAAAAACCATCTTCAACAAGGAGACTAAAACTTATACCAGTAAGGAACTGAATCGAAGTGTCATCAATCCGGCACAGATTAAACTTGTCTTATCCACTTATCGCGATGTAGTCTATACCGAACTATTCAATGACCCTCAAAGGGAAGCCAACTTTGACTATTTGCCGAAGACATTGATATTTGCCCTCAACGAAACTCACGCTACCAATATCGTACAGATTGCGAAAGAGGTATTCGGCCGTACCGATAACCGCTTTGTGCAAAAAATCACATATTCTGCAGGCGACAGCAACGAACTGATACGCCAGTTCCGCAACGACAAGGATTTCCGTATTGCAGTTACCTGCACATTGGTTGCAACCGGAACGGATATAAAACCGTTGGAGGTTGTGATGTTTATGCGCGATGTGGAATCGTTGCCCCTGTATATACAGATGAAAGGTCGCGGCGTGCGCACCATTGGAGACGAGCAACTGCGCAATGTCACCCCGAATGCATTCAGTAAAGATTGCTTCTACTTGGTTGATGCCGTAGGTGTAACTGAACACGAAAAGATAATACCGACGACAGCAGATGAGCCGACAACAAGAACAATTACTCTTAAAGAGTTATTGGAGCGGATCAGTCATGGCTATCTCCCCGATGAATATTTGCAACGTCTTGCAGCAACGCTTTCTCGAATATATAACAAGGCAGACAATTCGCAGAGAAATGAGTTCGCCCGCTTGGCTCATGATGACATGAAGGGACTTGCTTCCAGAATTTATGATGCACTTGACAATAGCACACTCCCACCGTTTGTCAGCATAAACGAGCCAAATAACGAGCGGAAAGGATTGGTTTCCCCACTTGCCAATCATGCAGATGCAAGACGATACTTGCTTATTCTTGCCGCAGGATTTGTCAATACGCTGATGCCGGGAGAAGATACACTTATCTCTAAAGGGTTTTCTATTGAGGAAGCACAAAACACGACCGAGGCCTTCGAAGAGTTTTGCAGAGAACACACTGACGAAATTGAAGCATTGCGAATCATTTACAATAATGAAGGAGAGCCGATTACTTATTCAATGTTAAAAGATTTGGAGAACAAGCTCAAAATGGCAAACAATCATTTCACATCCAAGCAACTTTGGAACTCGTATGCCATCCTGAATCCAAACAGTGTGCGACGCTCTACCACCAAAGAAGAAAGCGATGCACTTACAAATATCATTCAGCTTGTGCGCTATGCTTTCCGGCAAATCGAACGGTTGGATAGTGTAGTCACTACCTCCAAACAGTACTTCAATCTATGGCTAGGACAAAACCAGCGAGAAATAACAGATAAACAGCGCGAAGTGATAAGTCGCATAGTGGACTACATCGCCTCCAACGGTGCTTGTACTGTGAGGGATATTCGTGAAGACGATGCAACCCATGCGGCACAAATGATACGGGCGTTTGGTAATATGCAGAAAGCAGACGATGCACTCCGTTCTCTTTATACATTTGTAGTTTTAAGAAAAGCAGCATAATAAATAATGGCAACAAATAACACAACAGAGCAATCACTCACCAAAAAGGTATGGAATCTGGCTACCACTCTTGCTGGGCAAGGGATTGGGTTTACCGATTATATAACTCAACTCACCTATCTCCTGTTTTTGAAGATGGATGCCGAGAATGTAGAAATGTTTGGAGAAGAATCCGCTATCCCAGATGGTTATCAGTGGGCAGATCTGATTTCTCTTGACGGCTTAGATTTAGTCAGACAGTATGAAGAAACGCTTAAACTGCTTAGCGAACAGGACAATCTGATTGGTACTATCTATACAAAGGCGCAAAACAAGATTGACAAGCCCGTTTATCTGAAAAAGGTCATTTCCATGATTGATGAGGAACAATGGCTCATCATGGACGGTGATGTGAAAGGTGCTATCTACGAAAGCATCCTCGAAAAGAACGGACAAGACAAGAAAAGCGGTGCGGGGCAATACTTTACTCCCCGTCCACTTATCAAAGCAATGGTGGATTGTATCGCTCCTCAAATAGGAGAAACGGTTTGCGACCCGGCATGCGGAACAGGCGGTTTTCTGTTGACGGCTTACGATTACATGAAAGGCCAGTCAGCAAGTAAGGAAAAACGGGATTTCCTGCGTAACAATGCCTTACATGGTGTGGATAACACTCCATTGGTGGTAACACTTGCCTCAATGAATCTATATCTGCATGGCGTAGGCACAGACCGAAGTCCGATTGTCTGTGAAGATTCGCTGGAGAAAGAGCCGTCAACGCTTGTAGATGTGATACTTGCAAATCCTCCATTCGGAACACGCCCGGCTGGTTCTGTCGATATCAACCGTCCGGATTTCTATGTAGAGACAAAGAATAATCAGCTGAACTTCCTACAGCACATGATGCTGATGCTTAAAACCGGAGGCCGTGCAGCTGTAGTATTGCCGGACAATGTTCTTTTTGAAGGAGGTGCCGGTGAAACAATACGAAAGAAGTTGCTGACGGATTTTAATCTGCACACCATCCTCCGCTTGCCTACAGGCATATTTTATGCCCAAGGCGTAAAAGCCAATGTCTTGTTCTTTACGAAAGGACAGCCGACAAAAGAGATTTGGTTCTATGATTATCGTACAGATGTCAAGCATACTCTTGCCACCAACAAACTCGAACGCCATCATCTGGATGATTTTGTCTCTTGCTATAATAACCGGGTAGAAACCTTCGATGCAGAAAATAATCCGCAAGGACGATGGCGGAAATATCCGGTAGAGGAAATTCTTGCCCGTGACAAAACAAGCCTTGACATCACATGGATAAAACAAGGTGGGGACGCTGATGATCGTTTGCTTTCCGAACTAATGGCCGATATAAAAGAGAAAAGCCAAAGAATAAGTACCGCTGTAGCCGAACTTGAAAAGTTACTGGCAAATATAAATGAGGATTGAGTGTATGGAAAACAATAAGATAGCCATATCAGTCGAACAACAGTTCGGAGAAGTCATAGACATCATTCTCCAACATAAGAGTCGTGCTTCCAAAGCTGTTAATGAAGAGTTGCTTCAAACAGCATGGCATGTGGGAGGTTATGTTTCAGCCAAATTGAAAAGCGAAGAATGGGGAAGCAAGGTCGTAACACAGTTGTCTGAATATATTCGTTCACAACGACCGGACATCAAAGGATTTGGGCGAAGCAGCATTTATAACATGGTGCTATTTTATGACGAATATTCTTCTGCGGCATTTGCTACTACAGTTGAGAAATACCTGAACTCTGAATTTGTCCAGCCAAGAATTGGACAAATAGAGACATCACATTCAGAGCCATCTTCAGAACACGCAATAATAGTACATCCAAAAACTGCACAAATCGTCCAGCCAGAAATTGGACAAATGCCGAAGATACTGGAATTGACAACATTGACCAACCATATTGAAATCTTATGCCGTTGTAAAAGTAACGAAGAACGGATGTTCTATATTCTTTATGCCAATAAAGAACATCTGGTAAAACGGGAACTTCAGCGTTGTATCTCAAATCAGACATATACGGCTTTATTAGGTAATAAGGACAATATGTCAAAAGGGTTGCTTAAAGCATACCCTGCTGCTCCGGTCATGTTTAAAGATACTTTGTTTATTGATTTTCTTGATTTACCAAAGAAGCATAGTGAATCACGGTTGAGAAATGGTTTGCTGGAGCACATGAAGCAGTTTATCCTTGAATTGGGCAAGGATTTTATATTCATGGATCAGGAATACCGTCTCAATATAGGTGCATCTATATTTAAGGCTGATTTACTGTTCTTTCATCGTGGATTGCAGGCATTGGTCGCTGTGGAATTGAAAAAGACGAAGTTTCATCCTCGTGACCTCGGGCAGTTGGAATTTTATTTGGAAGCACTTGACCGGGATGTGAAACGCTCTAACGAGAATCCGTCCATAGGCATAATTCTCTGTCCTGAAGCAGACCGGGTAGTAGTGGAATATGCCATGAGCCGAAGCATGAGTCCCACAATGATAGCTGAATATAAGCGCATCCTTATTCCACAGGAACGTATGCAAGAGAAACTGAATGAATTTTGCAACCTGTTTCTGAATAAAGACTGATTGCTATGGATACTAAGAAATTACGTCAAAAGATATTAGATCTTGCCATTCATGGTAAACTCGTACCGCAAGACCCGAATGATGAACCTGCATCTGTCCTGCTTGAGCGCATCAAGGCAGAGAAAGAGCGGTTGATAAAAGAGGGGAAGATAAAAGGAAGTAAAAAGTCTGCAAAGGCTTCTGATACGCCCCATTATGGGAATGTGCCGTTTGAAGTGCCTGATAATTGGGCGTGGACGACATTAGGAAACATTGGAACGTGGCAAGCTGGAGGAACACCAAGTCGTTCCAACAAATCTTATTATGGTGGAAATATTCCGTGGCTAAAGACTGGTGATTTAAATGATGGGTTGATTACTAATATTCCAGAAAAGATAACAGAAGATGCAGTTGCCAATTCTTCAGCCAAAATTAATCCTACGGGAAGTGTCCTTATCGCAATGTATGGGGCAACAATAGGTAAATTAGGAATACTCACCTTTCCTGCGACAACAAATCAAGCATGTTGCGCATGTATTGAGTATTTTGCAATAACTCAAAAGTACCTATTCTATTTCCTTTTATCTCACAGAGATATGTTTATAGCAAAAGGTGGTGGTGGAGCACAACCAAATATTTCAAAAGAAATAATTGTCAATACCGCTATACCTCTACCACCACTCGCTGAGCAAGAAAGGATAGTAACAGAAATTGAGCGTTGGTTTACCTTAATTGACCAATTAGAACAGGGGAAATCGGACTTGCAAACAGTTATCAAACAGGCCAAAAGCAGGGTCCTCTACCTCACTATTCATGGAAAGTTAGTGCCACAAAACCCCAATGATGAGCCCGCTATTGACCTATTGAAGCGTATAAATCCTGACTTCACACCTTGTGATAACGGGCATTATCCGCAGTTACCTGACGGGTGGTGCAAATGTCGATTAGAGGACATAGTTGAATACGAACAACCACAAGCCTATATAGTCAATTCAACTGATTATGACGACAGATATTTAACCCCTGTTTTAACGGCAGGGAAGTCTTTTGTAATAGGATATACCAACGAAACAGAAGGCATTTATCAGAATACGCCCTGTATCATTTTTGATGACTTCACCACAGATTCTAAACTCGTTGATTTTCCATTCAAGGTGAAATCATCTGCTATGAAAATCTTAAAAGTAGCAGCTGATATAGAAATTGAATATGTTGCTATGTTTATGAACATAACACGGCTCATTGGTGACACTCATAAGCGTTATTGGATTTCAGAATACTCTAAACTTTGCATACCAATACCACCAAAAGAAGAACAAAAGCGTATAATCAATACAGCAAACGCAATGTTTGAAAAACTTGATGCAATAATGGAGAGTTTATAAACTCTCCATTATTGCATCCAATTTACTATGCATTGAATTTATCACAGTAACAATTCTTACTTGTTCATCATAAGGTGGTACGGGTACTTCTATTGCCTTAAATAGTTTCTTATCCAGATGAGGTATTGCCGAACCTACTTTGTTTTCACGCAATGCTTTACGATGCAGGTTTATAACGTGTAAGATGTACTCTGCAAGCATATTTTCATTGATATGTAGTTGCTTGAATGTGCTGCCTTGATAACCTTCAATCGGCGTTCTGAACACTTCACCAGAGTTTTCTCCATCAACCAAAATCAATAGACTATTGGCTGCTACATATCGCCCATTTGTCAGTGTCTTAAAGTCACGTTCTCCTCTTAGATATTTTACATCAAGATTTGGCATTCCCTTACCGTCAAGTTTCTCTCCATCCGTCAAAGAACATAGCATTTGCATGGGAACTACAGCCCAACTATCAGGCAACTGCGGATAATGCCCGTTAGGTTGCGCTTTATATTGTTATCGTATTCATCAAAAATTAATGTATATGATAACAAGATTCAAAGATTATCTTGCCAAAACGAATTTGGCAAAGAACACCGTAGCATCGTATGTGTGGACGGTGAACTACTTTCTCAGTCACTATGGAGAAGTGAACAAGAAAAACCTGTTGGCCTATAAGGGCTATCTGGTGGAAAACTTCAAACCGCAGACCGTCAATCTCCGTTTGCAAGGTATCAACAAGTATCTGGAGTTTACCAAGCACGACAGGTTGAAAGTGAAGTTTGTCAAAGTGCAGCAAAAGAACTTCTTGGAGAATGTCATCAGCGATGCCGACTACAAGTTTCTGAAAGCGCAGTTAAAGGCTGACGGTTACGATGATTGGTATTTCGTGGTATGGTTTATGGCGGCGACAGGCGCACGGGTAAGTGAGTTGCTTCACATAAAGGTTGAACACGTGAAAGTGGGTTATCTCGACCTTTACAGCAAAGGCGGTAAGGTGCGCCGTTTATACATACCCAAAAGCTTGCGGAGCGAGGCTTCATTGTGGCTGAAAAGGAAAGGCGTCACGAGCGGTTATCTCTTTCTCAACCGTTTCGGGCAGCGCATTACGACACGTGGTATTGCCCAACAGCTAAAGCATTTTGCCGATAAATATGGATTGAACCGTGATGTTGTTTATCCTCATTCTTTTCGTCACCGTTTCGCTAAAAATTTCCTAGACCGTTTCAACGACCTTGCTTTACTGGCTGACCTTATGGGGCATGAAAGCATAGAAACCACTCGCATCTATCTACGCCGTACCGCCAACGAACAACAGAAGATTGTTGACAAAGTGGTAAATTGGTGATAACGTAGCCTTAGAAGCGCATCTTATCACGCTTCTAAGGCATTTTGAATGTTATTAAGAACGGAAAATAACTCTTCTATTTTTGCTACAATGCGTTGTTGCTCAAGAAAAGGCGGAAGTATTATTATTTCATTTTTGACAATATCGCCTGATATTGCTTTAAATGTAGTTCCTGTGGCTTGCTTTTCAAAACTTTCTTTTAGTGTTTGAAGCAAGTAAAAATAAAAATCAATGTTACCTTTTCTTGGTTTTAATGAACATAGTCCTCGACCTATACAAATCTTACGCGGTGTAATATTCACAATTCCAACTGGAGCGCGGACACATAATAAAATAGAATTTGCTTCGGCTAATTTTGTTGGTTCAGTAGTGAAAGTATTTGACGACTGAAGATATTTATTAGTGAAACACAATTTGCCTTGATGAAATTCTATTCCTTTATTCTTATTAATCGAATCGCCCTTGGGGGATTGTCCCATAGTAATTTGTAATACATCACATAAGCGGCAATAAGTCCACCCATTTGGCAACTTCTTACTATGCCCGTTATCACAAGGTGTGAAGTCAGGATTTATACGTTTCAATAGTTCGATAGCTGGTTCTTCATTCGGATCTTGAGATACCAGTTTACCATGAATGGCGAGGTCGAGAATCTTGCTTTTGGCTTGCTTAATGGTAGTTTGTAAATCTATTTTCCCTTGTTCGATTTTGTCAATGATTGTAAACCATTGCTCAAGTTCAGCCATAATACGTTTCTGTTCATCCAATGGAGGCAAGAAAATTGGAATCTTATTCAGATTATCTTGAGACAATTTAGGTTGAGCAGACCCAGTAATATAATCATCTAACTTCATAGAGTTAATTACTATTGCAACATAACTCAATATAAATTTATCAATTGCATCTAAAACATGAGCATGGTTGTTTACCCAATATTTTCCATCCGCCAAAAAAGCATTATTCTTATTTCGTGAAAGAAGGTTTGCTCCATCTTCCCCAACAAGCAAAAGACGTTCCTCAAACAGATAGCTATCTACTTTATCAATCACTCCTGCAGCTCCATAATAATCATAAATCTTGTTTATTTGCTTACTGCGAATAGCCATAGAAACAGGCTTTCTTTCTCCGTCTCTATTAATAAGCAATTCGCCAATATTTGTAACGCACCATCCTTCAGGTAATATCTGCCGATAATGGGGCGTATGTATAGTAAGTGATGATTAATTATATGCTAAAGTTTTTCTGTAATATATTTTGAATTAGTTTTTATCTTCTATTCCCTTTTTTCTGTTCACCCCACGGAAGATTAGACGATGAGCCGCCAGAACCAGTACCGACATGAACCTCTGCCGGTCCACCGGCGGCAAAGGTGAAAGCCGCACCCAGTAGTTCCGCCTGTTTCCCGCTTACCTGTTCCTGCGGCTCGAATACGGCATTGACAAACTCCTCGTCCGTGATCTGACCGTTGAAATGTCTTTGGGCCACATCATAGTTTATCTGGAATTTTGTGTCCTCAAAAAGTTTCTCTCCGACCCGTGTCCAGATATGGAGCGACGGATTCCGGTAGTTGGACACGTTGATTCGGACAAGCTCGGCACCGGATGAGAGGATATAACGCTGAGGGTTTGCCTTACGGTCGAGCAGGCCTATCTGCTTCCGCTGCTTGTCTATAACGGTATCTTTCTCTTCTGCCTGTCGCTCGGCGGCTTCCGCCCTGCGGATGACTGCGTCTATCTCTTTCTGGTAGCCGTTCCGCAGCTTTTCGATTCCTGATTTGTGCCGCTCCTGCAACTGTGCCTTTTCTGCCTGAAGTTCCTCAATCTGTTTATTGAGTTCGGCAATCAGCCTGTCCTTGTCAGCCAGTTCCTTTTTTGCCTTGGCAAGGTCTCCCTTGCCGAACCATGCGAGGATGGTGTTCCTGCCCTCCTGCGCTTTCTCCACATCGGCCTGCAACTTGGCTATGTCCTCTTCATATTGGATTACCCGCTGTCTGTAGTATTCTGAGTTCGCCTGATGCTTGGCGGTGGAGCCGACAATCCCACGCTGCAATCCGAACGGTTTCATGGCCGCAGCGTAGCTGTTCTGGTATTCGTGCAGCCGTGTGCGCCGCATCACATCGTCCGCCGAGAGCCGGGGACCGGATTTCGTCTCATATTTCTTCTCGCCCTCCCGCTTCCTGCGGAGACGTTCTCCGGTCACAATGGGAACGACGGTGGCGTGCAGATGGGGAGTCTTCTCGTCCATGTGCAGTACGCACGATACAAGGTTCTCTTCGCCGAAGGTGTCCTTTAGCCATTTGAGATTGGCATCGATCCAACTGTCCAGTCTGCCGTCATTGGCAATCTTCATCATCTGCTCATGCGTCCCGGTCAGAATGATACGGATGGCTTTTGTCTGGTTTTTTCCGACCTTGCGGCGCAGCCCGGCCGTGTCGATGCGGTGCTGTACCGCCTCGGTACGGTTGGACACTCCTTCAGGGAACCTGACCAGCTCACGGTTGAGATGTGTCCGGTCCGCATTGGCATTGACCGGCACATAAATCTTTCCCTTGGCATCCTTCCTTTCTATATGGCATGACATTCCGCTGTCATTGCCGCTGCCACGCTGCAGGTGGCAGACCGCGTATTGTGTATTGCTCATATCTGTTCGTTATTTTATTGTTATTCTTGTTGTTAAATCCCGTCATACAGCCGGAGGCATACCAGGGAGCCTGAGGGGTGTCCCTCAGCTTATGGGCTTTTTGACTGCCGGATGCGGAGCGGAGGCGGTGAAAATGCCCTAATAAGCTACGGGATTTTACAACCCCTTTCCCTTGGGACAGCAAGCTGTCCGGTGCCTTCCTGTCATTCCGTTTTTTTCGCATCAATCAGTTCGAGCCCGAAAGCGTCGATGAGGGACTGCAATACGGGATTGCGCGCTGTCATCTGTTGAAGGATCATCTGCGGCGTGTCCTCCATCAGCAGGAAGTCGGCGATGTCCAGTCCGGCTTCACGCTGTGCACCGGTCGCGATCCTCTCCAGCATGTCGGAGCATGTGGCACGCCTGCATACGGGTTCCAGCATGGGCAGCCGCTGCCTCCATTCCTCCGTTGCCTTAAGGTCGGGGAAAAGAATCACCTCCCGTCCGTCCAATGCCTGCACCGCTTCGCCATTGAAGCACCCGTGTATCCCTCCGGTGGCAAGCCAGATGAAATCGGGAATGAAATGGGCGGCGACCAGTGCCGTCTTCTCGCTCTCAACAATGGCTACAGGCTTGGCGGACATTACGGCGGAGTTGTCCGACAGCAGATGTTCTCCGAACAGGCACTGCTTCATCCTGAAATCCTGCACCTTCCTCACGGAATGCACCCAGCTGACTTGGTTAAAAGGCTCCTTGATACGGTGTCCGGTTACGGCATCGTAGCCCATGATCTTGCCCGCACGCACGTTGCTGTTCCGGTCTATCTGCCAGAATACGGTCGCACCGCCCCACCTCCTTGAGGTACCGACCCTGTATAGGCTGAATAGCTTGTCCACATTCTCCTTGCCCATCACTTTGGTAAAGTATCGGTACAAGGGGTTGATGTCGTACCTGCGCATGGACTGCTCCACCCAATCAGAGGGAAGAAAAGAAATCCGTGGTTTCTGTTCGGGCAATGCTCTTGCTGGCGGTCTTGCAGCTATCGGTGTGCCGCCAAACCTTTCCTGCCCATTCAATCTTTCTTTGACAGCCGGATTGTCCCGGAAGTATTCTTTCGGTGTGTAGTGGTAACCGCAACTGTTGATATGGTCGCACATGCCTACGCTGTCAGGGAAGGAAATCTCTCCCGCCTCGTCGATATAACGGGTGAAGCAGGCTTTCCTGCCGCACTCCGGACAGACGGTCTTGCTGCCCGGACGGTATTTCTGAAGATGGAATCTGTATTCGGTCATGATGCTCTCTTTTGTGGATTCCTGCAAGTGGAAACCGTCATTTGCAGTTTGCAGTTCCTGCAGTCTTGCAGGAAATACCTGTTTTTAGAACCCTGAAACTGCAAAACTGCAAAGACTGCAGGCTGCAACGAGGGGGTCATCCGTTGCAGTCTGGGGGTGACGGTTCATTGTCTGTCATATTAAATTTCCAGATTTATCATATCTGATTTTCTCATAATGCCCGGCCTTGGACTTCCGCAGCAGCCTGCTCCGGCACAGTTCCTTGAGGTAGTTCATCACCGTGCGCTCGCTGACATTCTGCAATTCCTTCCCAATGGCGATGGCAGTTTTCGTGTCGAACGTGTCCGGCAACAGCGACAGCAGCACCTTTGGCGGATCCTCGCACATGTCCTCCGCCACGAATGAGCGGATGCGGCGGTACGAGTCCTCGAAGTAGCCGTTCAGCCGGATGGCGGCCTTTACCGATGCCGTATCCACAGACTGCAGGTGGCTCTCGTCGATGGCATACCGCAACACCTGCATGAGCAGGGCCAGCCGTGCCACCTGCGCCGGATGCTTCATCTCGCGACTCTCCACTTGGGCGTCGTCCTCTATCCGGTTGATGCGTTCCACTTTCCTGTTCCACCAAGAGAAGAAATATTCCCTTGCCTCCCTGTCCATAGACAGCACATGGGGCATCCTTTCTTCCTCTCCCGTGTCATAGTCCAAGGCGAGTACCTTGCCAAGTATCTGTTCCCATCGTGCCGCCGCCATGGAAGCCCTGTCCTCCCCGCCATCATCCCAATCGGTCCATTTTGACACTTCACGGGATTTGGGCAGCACGAACAGGATACGGTCGAGCAGTCCGTTCTCCTCGAAGCCTTTCGTCAGCAGTTCATGCACACGCTTGGTCTGCGTGGTCCCGATGATGTTGATGCACGGCTGTTCAATATGCACAGGTATAGTGTTGCTGACCCTTGTCACATCCAGTGCCCCGCCGCTCCATGCCGTGAGCAGCTGCTCTATGAGCTGTCCGTTGGTATAGCGGTTGGCAGAGTTGAACATCCCCATGATCTCGTCCACGAGGATGACCACGCTACGGGGATTGTTGTTGTGCGTCAGCAGGAGCGATTCGGGGGTGAAGTCGGACACGACGGTACGCCGCAGCACGGGCTTCTTCCCGTTTTCCCCGGCAGCTTTCCATGCCTCCAACTCCGACTCATACGCCTTGAACAGGGCATAGTCGTGCTTCCGTATGGGACGGTATGCCGCCTCCAGCGGCGGTGTCTTGCCCAGTCCCGGCCTGCCCACGAGGATGATGTAGAGGGCGGCATTGCTCTGCCATTCGCCTTTGATGCGGATACGGTAGGTGCCGCCCAATGCCGCAGATACAGCCGAAATCATGGCAGTCGCTATGAACTCTGTCTTGTAGTTCTCGTACCGGGCCATGTCAAGGATGACGGATTGAACCGTCTGCGGGAACACTTCCAGAGGGAAGCCGGTGTCTTCGGTATGTTCCGCCTCCATGCGGATCATGTTGCACAGTTCAAGTCGGGTGTGTGTCATGTCAGCCATTTCTCTTCTTGCAATAGGATGTCACACTCTCGGATTTCCCTCCCGTCTGCACACGCCGGACATCCGACCTGGCATACATGTTCTTGTTGCCCACCTTGACAGGCACAAGGTAGCCCCGCTTTGCCCACAGGTTGAGTGTGCCCTCGCACACGTTCAACAACTCACGGACCTGTTTCGTATTGAGCCATGTCTCTTCCGCCTCACGCTTCATGGCGGCATCCCGTTCCTCCTGCTGCGCCATGATGGTGCGCTGCACGATGGATTCAGCGAACATTTTAAGGTCAGCGGGAGTAACTTCCAGTTTCACGTTCGCTCCTTGCTCGACCAGACTCTCTATGGTAATCATAAATATCAGTTTTGAAGTTTGTGATGACCATCTTCAAAAGTTCCCTGGTGCCCCGCTTCCGATGGCTTATAAAAGAGAAGCACCGCCAGCCCTCGGGAAAGGATTGACGGTGCAAATGTATGTGTAAATTGAAAGTGGTTGATATATAATGATTTGTCTTAAATTGTCATGACAATATAAGTCCGTGTGACAACGTGAAAAGGTTATAATTAGCCTTATTTCTCTGCAATGGCCATCGTGCCTGTACCTGGGATATTACTGATAGCCTGTGCCAATTTCTGGAACAGTTCCCGGTTTTCGTCACTCTCTATCAGGGGTGCCATTTGGTCTTTGCCGTCCTTGATCACATGTTTTGCCGTTCTCAGGAACCCGACCGACTGCCGTATGGCGCTCTCGCTTTTCAATGACGGCAAATCCGTGAACTGCAATGTCAGCCCCATGCTGTACTCCTTGGCTGTATGCATACCGGCAACCAGACCGAGCTCCTTCAATACATAGAACGGTAATGCCTGATGAATGGCACTTGTATTGACGGAAATAAAGTCGCGGATATGATGTAATACAACTTCCTTGTTCTCGTGATTAAGATAATCGGCGAGTGGCCGTTCCTGGATTTTTTTCTTTCCGGCCACGCGTTGTAAAACAGGTCCCCTGACGCTGTCTTCGGTCCGGGGTGTAATCGTATCCCTGCTTTCTTCATCGGTTTCCATGTCAGCCGTGATGGTCTGCAAGGCCCATTCGCCGACATTGCCTTTTTCAATGGCGCTGTTCATGGCAAAATACCTGTCCCAGTCTGCCCGGGTTCGGAAACCGTTCCTGATGGATACGTTTATTATCTGCTTGACGACAAGGGAACAGCCCAGCCTGTCTGCATTGTCAGCTTTCGGGTTCTTCATCTGTTTCTCTATCATGGAAACCATCGCCTCGAAGCTCTTTCCGTAATACAGCCAGCTCAACACGAGCGGTGCCGAAAGGGTGACACCCGGCTTGGAAGATTTGCCGCTAAAAAAGGATTTTATCCTGCCCCAGAATGTGACCGGCGGAACGTTGTCGGGCAGAGGATTGTTTTCCTCCCTCTGTTTCCTGTACAGATCCACGATCTGCCCGGGTACCGCGTTCTCCGCGAACTGCATGTTTATATTTGCAAGGCCATCCGTGCTGTCATCGTTCCAGGACAATTCCCATTCCCGCCTGATGCCGGGGAGTTGCCTGAATATGGCTTTGCAGATGGCAAGATACTGCCTCTCGTCACCGTTTGTCATCAGGCGCGAGAAGCGGTTGTATTCTTCACGGTGCGTGTTCTTCCACTGGAGAATATCCTCCTTGAATTGTTCGTATGTCAACTTCTGCTCGTCCATATTCATATTGCATTATCGGTGGATATAAAAGGATAAAAGGATAGATGGAAAATAGAAACGGTCAATCCAGAAGGTTTACCAGCTCCTTCTTCATTTCATCGTCTATCTTACGGTACCGGGCAAAGGCACGGCTACCCTCAGAGTGCCCGGACATGGAGGCAATCAGGTTCGGGTCCTTGACCTGCTTGTACAGGTTCCCGATGAAAGTCTTCCTCGCCGTGTGGGTGGTGGCCACCTCGTACAATGGTCTTGCCACATCCTCGCGCGTCTTCGGGTCGAGCACCCTGACCATACGGTCGATTCCCACGTATTTGAGAATCTCCTTTATTTTCTTGTTGTAGCCGAAATGCGAGAATCTCGGGAGCAGCGCTTCTTCCAGGTCCTTGTACCTTTCCAGTATATCCAAGGCCTTTTGGTTAAGCGGGACCCGTACCGTGCCCGCATGTTCCAGCTTGGTCTTTTGGGGAATGTACTCCACGCAACCGTCCACGATATTCGCCTTGGTCAGCCGGTTCAAGTCACTGACACGGCAACCGATCAGGCACTGGAACATGAAGATGTCACGATAGACCGGATAGTTGGCACCCATGCCGTTTAAGTCGGCATAGTACACCTTGTCCCGTTCTTCAAGCGTCAGGTAGAACGGGTCACCGTACATGGGCTGCGCGATCTGGTACTGGTCGAAAGGATTATTTCGTGTAAGGCCACGCTTGATGCACCATTTGATGACGGTGCGTATGCGGTACAGGCTTCCCGACATGCTGTTCTCGGAACGTACCTGCTCGACATTGCGGCGGACCTCGTTCTGGTAAAACACGGGATACATGTCAACATACTTGTGCTCCTCCTGCAACCAGAATTTGAAATCTCTTATGTCATCTGCCGTGATGGAGTCAATGCAAAGATGGAAGCCCCTCTGGTGCATGACCTCATGGCGGAAACGCTCGTAACGGAGTACCTTGTTGAGATTGTCAAGATGATGTTTCCGGCTCTCGAACGCGAGTGGGGTCTCGTCAACATATTTTTGTATCTGGTATGACAACAGGTATTCCTCTGCCTTGTTGCCGCCCCTTGCATTGATGTTGGGGTGATGGTATTCTTCTATCAGTCCCTTGAGCCAGTTGCCGTCCACGCCCCGGTGGTACTCTTTCGTTATGAGGTGAGTGATCTGCTGCACGTCCTTGTCGAAGGCCATCTTCTTTTCCTCCGACACCAGGGCCACGCGGGGCTTGTAGCCCTGCCGTTCCGGGCTCCAATGGTTGGGGTTGATGGAGAGTTCGCTCGCGGCCTTGATGTCCACGCCGCCGATGTCACGGACACGGAAATAGATCCGTGCCTGGTCGGTGATGTTGTTCTTGGCGGCGGTCTTCCGGATGAATGCGGTCACTTTCATATGTATGTCCTCCTTTCTGTCTTAGTCTATCATGTCCACAAGCCTGCGCTTCATGTCATCGTCTATCGTGCGGTAGCGGCTGAACGCCCTGCTGCCCTCCACATGCCCCGACATGGAGGCGATAAGGTTTGGGTCCGGAACCTGCCGGTACAGGTTACCTACAAAGGTCTTGCGTGCCGTGTGGCTGCTGGCCACCTCGTACAAGGGCTTCTGTACGGTGTTGTAGCCGTGCGTGTCAAGAATAGTGACCATGCGGTCAATGCCACAATGTTTCAGCAGTTCCCGTATACCCAGATTGTAAGTGTTGATGGGCTTGAAGGGAAGCAGCTTGCCGGTATTCCCGCTATAGCGTTCCAGTATTCTGACCGCCTTTTCATGCAATGGGACCCTGACGGTTTTCGCCTGGCACTTCTTTGTCTTTTGAGGCATATACTCCAGAAAACCGTCCTTGATGTTCTCCTTAGTCATCCTGTAGAGATCACCGACACGGCAACCGACATAACAGTGGAATACAAATATGTCCCGGATGACAGCCAGTTTCGGGCAGTCGCTCAGGTCCGCGTCGTACAGGACATTCCTCTCTTCCGATGTGAGGTAGAACGGGTCGCCGTAGGTCGGCTCCTTGCATCCATAGACAGCATATACTTCGTTGTCGGAATACTTCATTCTCTTGCACCAGTGCAGGAACGTGCAGAAAAGGTTCATGATATTGATGACGGTCGTGTTGGATAGAGGCTTGGGCTTGTGGTTGATGAGCATACGGGGAATATAAAAGTCAGGATACTCCTGGCGGAGCAAGTACTCGTTGGCGACGTACTCCCTGAAGTCGTTCATCTGCCCCAGGGTGACAGTTTCAACGAAAAGAGTGAAGTCTGTATCGCTCAATAATTCACGCCGGTACTCGTGATACCTGGTCATCGTTCGCTCGAAGCGGACGATGTGCTCCTTGGTCCTTTCCGCGCCGTCATATTTTTCCAGGTACTCGTGGATGCGGTGGAGAAGGTTTGGGTGATCACGCTCGAAAGCCCGCGCGGGATGCAGGACATCCTCGATGACCTGTTTCATCCATTTGCCGTCAGCCTTCTCCGAGAAGGTCTTTTCCGCTCTCTCGATGATGGCGGCGATCTGTTCGGGCACCCGTTTCTGCTCAATGGCCGTCACGGCAGTCGTTCGCCTGTAACATAAGGTATCGGTATCCCAATACTTGTCATGGACCGCGATGGGGGAAACCACTTTGATGTCCACGTTCTTCTCCCGTACCCGGAAGCAGATGTTTGAAGTGGTCGCGGAACATTTTTTCAGATAGACGGAAATTTTCATTTGCTATACCTTTTTTGATTACATGACAAAGGTAAATAAATTCCCGAATATGTTCCCATATATCCCGAGGAAACTTGCAACGAATTAAGACAAATTAAAAAGTCATTCCCGAATATGATACCACATAAAGTATTGAATATTAGATGTTATATTTGCACTTATTTAGCTCTTTTTTTCATTTTCGTCTTTATTCGACTTCTCGAATATCAGATATTGCAGTTCCACGCTTCGTGATTTAACCCATCCTTTGTGGAAGCTGGAGGATAAATGTGTAGTGTATGAACGCAATTAAAAATTGGCTATTAGTTTTTTGCACCATTCTATTAGCAAATGGGTGTGCACCACTTCGAACACCTGTAATAGTAAGGAATGCTCCTATTGAAATGTATAAATACGCATACATTTCTCCGACAAAGGAATTGACATCAAGCACAGGAGGTACATATGGAGGTCAATATGGTATCTATGGCTCTTCAACTACCAAAAGTGTTAATCCGAGTGATGTGATAGCAGGAATATTGATAAAACAGGGGTATATTATATTGCCTGAACTCAAATCCGAATTAGCGAATGAAACCTTAATCGTCAATTATGGCGAGAGTGGTAGGCGTAACAGAGGTTTAGGCTATACAATAGAAGTAACCATACAATTTAGTTCTGCAAAAACCAATGAAATGATATGCTCTTGTACGGCAGAGGGGCAAGGAGAAACAGAAGCTGATGATATTCGCCAAGCCATTAGACGAGCATTGTCAAGTTTATTCCCTGAAAAATAAAATCAATTAATAGCCAATAATATAATAAATTATGAAGAAGCTTATTGTATCATTTGCATTGATGGTTATTACGTTGGCATCGTATGCCCAAGTTTATAAAATGTATAGTACGCGAAACTATCATAACCAGCTTCGTTTAAATACGATGACAGGTGAAGTGCAGCAAATACAAGATGATGGTCAGTCTTGGATTATTTGTAGTGCAAGAGAAATATCTGGAGATAAGGAAAGTAGGTTTTGCCTTTATGAAACACAAAACATGTGGACTTTCATAATGCTTGATACATATACAGGGAAAAATTGGCAAGTTCAATTTAGTGTAAAAGGTGAAGATTATATGTTTGCTGCCCCAATCAACATCTTCTCTCTTGCATATCCCGAAGCAACTTCAAATTGGACTAATAGGTTTCAGATGTTTGCCACCCAAAACATGTGGACTTTCATATTATTAGATTCGTATAATGGACGACTATGGCAAGTCCAATATAGCACACAAGATTTAGATAATCTATTTTGCATACCTATAAACAAAGACGAATTAGGATCTGATAACGAAAAATGTATATTCTCTATTCAACCATTGACAAGCATGTATCAATACTATCTCATAAATGATAGAACAGGTGACATGTGGAAATTCCAATGGAGTACCAAGGGGGATGATTATAGGTGGATTGAAAAATTTAAATAGTCATCATCCTCTGATATGCAGTTGGTTTTACTTATAGTTGTGGTTTCTCTTGTTGCTATTTCTGTTATTGCAGTAGCCACAATACGAATACGCCTAAAAAACAAGTCCAAGGAACTTTCAGAAAAGTTAAACCACATATCTTCTTATAGCAATAAATCCAATTATGAGCAAGCAAAAGAGAGATTGTCGGCATTAAACAACGAAGCATTTATTGATATTCCGACCGACCTTAATAATGTTTTTTCATGTAAGATAATCTCTGCAACGCAAGAAAAGGATTTCACAAATCATTATATACCATATTTTCAAGAGGCGCATTCATTAGTCAAGAGACTTGAAGCCTTCAATATCACTCCATCTGTAGCAATCTCAAACCTAATTCGTGACTTTGGGAATATCAATAAGATTGTCGAGCAACATAATGATGCGGTTATAAATTCTTTACTTGATACACATAAAGAATTTTTCGACCATTGTTTGAAATATCCATTGGACAAGCAGCAAAGACGCTCAATCGTTTCAGAAGAAGATAATTGCTTGGTTGTTAGTAGCGCAGGTAGTGGAAAGACCTCTTCTATTGTTGGAAAAGTCAAGTATCTAACAGAAATAAAAGGCATTGTACCTCATAGAATCTTACTCATTAGTTACACGAACAAAGCAGCAGCCGAACTTACGGAAAGAATGGCTACTAACGGCTTGAAAGGTTATACTTTTCATAAATTAGCCATTGATATTATTGGAAGAGCAACAGGCACAAAACCATCTATTTGCGATAATACTGATTCTTTATTCGTAGATATTTATCACACTTTATTAGGGAATAAGGATTTTAAGAATAGTATAGTAGAATATTTTATTGATTATCAATCCAATGAAGCGGATTGGGAGCAACGCAAGAATGAAAGGCGAAAAAAGTTATCGGAACAAAAAAATGTTCAGTTAAAAGCAATGTGTCCCGATATGGATGGTCGAGCCATATATGTGAGAAGTGAGCAAGAGCAAAAGATATGCTTTGTCTTGTCTTCACTTGGAGTAAGATTCAGATATGAAGAGGCATACGAACATCAATTGGCAGATGAAATGCACTCTCAATATCGCCCCGATTTTTCCATATATTTCGAGCAAAATGGAGTAACCAAACGAATCTATCTGGAGCATTTCGGGGTTGATGAACATGGTCTTGTTCCAGCTTGGTTTGCAAAGGATAAAAATATAACATACGAAGAAGCCAATCAAAAATATAATGATGGTATAACTTGGAAGAAAGCAGCTCATGAGAAATTTGGCACTCAACTTTTAGTAACATCAAGTGCTGATTTCCATTATTCTGATATTAGTGGAAAATCCACTCAAAGTAGTCCCCTTAATTCACAGTAATTTGACCCCTGTTA
>OHBA01000441.1_pt1 | contig 22896 bp, 19 predicted proteins | sample 1577281 | NCBI WGS metagenome assembly OHBA01 (sample SAMEA3879579, study PRJEB24766) | human gut metagenome | biome: human-associated habitat; feature: feces | place: USA | collected 1985/1987
CTTAAATATTCAAGTACAACCGCAGATTATCTGCAATGGAGCGAGGCAATGAACTTGATAAGGAAGTTAGCCAAAGACGGGAATTATAAAATCTCGCTTCTTGTTGCTCTGGGCTGTTTTACTGGCTTAAGAATATCTGACATTCTGGCTTTACGCTGGAATCAGATATTAAATGCGGAGGAATTTACCGTTATCGAAATCAAGACGGGAAAGCAAAGGACTGTGAGAATTAACATGCAGCTACAGAAGCATATCTGTGACTGCTACAAGCATATCAGTCCTATAGGCATAGACGCGCCTATATTGGTTAGCCGGAAAGGTACGGTCTATTCCATACAGAGGATAAATGTAATCCTCAAGGAGGTTAAAAGGAAGTATAGGCTGCATATAGGCAACTTCTCATGCCACAGCCTTAGAAAGACTTTCGGCAGGCAGGTCTATAACATGAACAGCGAAAGTTCGGAGCTTGCACTTGTCAAACTCATGGAGCTATTCAATCATTCCAGTGTATCAATTACTAAGAGATACTTGGGATTAAGGCAGGAAGAACTACTTAATACTTATGACTGCCTTAGCTTTTGATTACTGGCGGTTGCGCTCACCAATTATTAAGAATGGAGCGGAACTGCCTTTTAAGCCTACAATTCAAGTTGGGAGTAAATTTATAAAATTCTACTTATATAGACCTTTTACAAATTTGCTCCTAACCTTGATTTATGGAGTAGGAATGCCTTTCTACATTTAATAAACAATAAGTTCTTGCCAATCAAACGTAAATTCGTAACTTTGCAGCAATTCTAACAGCCTAATGCGTTGGGAAGTTGGAAGGACATATTAGTTAACGAAGAGCGTTTAAGATATTATCTTACTGTGAAATCTGGACAATTTCAAAAGGTGAAGATAATAGGCAAGGACGCTCACGTCAGTGTTATATATTCACCTCTGTAGGGTGAACTATATACATATCTGGCGTGGGCATTGTTTATTATTCACCTTAGGCAGTCCAGAGCCTCACAGTAGTAATATTCAATGTTCCCACGCTTCTTTATTGTATAACGGTCAGTTAGGGAACACTGGCAACGATACAGATATTCACAAAACAGACAGTTCTATTTCTAACGTGGCAATCAATCAAATTGCGTGCAGCTTTATGCTGTGTACTCTGTGCACTTATTCAAGCCATTTCATCCATATATCCATATAAAAGAAGGCAAGAGTGTATAGAGTGGTAATAATTAATCTGATTAACTTATTTAAATCTGGTAGTAATGAATAGAAAGGACTTGGGGAAGATTTCCGTAATAGTCTCTACTTACAACCGTTGCGATGCTCTGCAAGTATGTTTACTCAGCTTGTTCAAGCAGACAGTCCTGCCCGATGAGGTCATTATAGGAGACGATGGCTCTACGGAAGAGACCGCCTCGTTGATAGCAAGGCTGCAAGAGCAGGCACCGTTTCCAATCATACATGTGTGGCATGAGGATAAAGGTTTCCGATTGGCTATGATGCGCAACAAGTGTGTAGCCCGTAGTACGGGAAACTATATCATAGAGATAGACGGTGATGTGTTCCTGCATCCAAAGCTGATAGCCGACCATCTCCGTGAAGCTGGCCGTGGCATTTACGTGAAAGGTGGAAGGGTAAACTTGGGCAAAGAGCTGACAGAGGAAATATGTAAGTCCGGTATGGTACGCCCGATTCATGTCTGGACGAAAGGAATTGAAAGCAAGCCGGAGAATGCAATCCATTGTATATGGCTGGCTCGCTTCTTGGCTCCGAGATACCGTAGAAAGCGTTCGGCTGCATTGGGCTGTAACATGTCCTTCTTCCGTGAGGATTTTATCAAGGTAAACGGTTATGATGAATTCTATGAGGGTTGGGGAAGTGAGGATATTGATTTGGGCAAGCGTCTGCTGAACAGTGGTTGCCGGAAACGGTATTTGAAGTTCGCAGGTATTGTTTACCACCTTTGGCATGAGGATAAGTTCATGTACAATAAGACAAAGAACTTGCAGTACATGAGAATGCTGGATGAACGGAAGACGGTACGCTGTACAAATGGAGTGGATAAATATTTATAAACTATATTACTAACTTAATTTATTAATTAAAATGAGAACATTAAGATTTATTGGAATGGCTATCGTAGCCGTAATTATGAGTGTTAACTTCGCAGCATGTAGTGATGATGACGAAGAAGAAAGTACACCTACTACAGAGAACATTGTAGGTCAATGGGTACTAACTTACGAAGAAGGGTATGAAATAGAGCCAGAATATCCTGAAGAAAACAGAGAATGGAGTCATGCACCTAAAGATGAATGCGAATATTTTGGTAATCTTACATTCAGAGCTGACGGTACATATACTGAATATGATTTGGATAATTCGGAATTAGATGAAGGGAAATGGGCATTGAGTAATAAGCTGCTGACACTTAGACCTATTGATGCCACTTATGCTCTTGATTTGAATGTTCTTGAAATATCCAACAGCAAGTTAGTTCTTGAATATATGGAGAAAGAGGATGATGGAGGGGTAGAATATGCTATTGAAGTATAAAGGCAGCATGGAATTAACTCCCTTGCTGCCTTGACTGTTTCCGCTTCTTGACTAATTTAGGCTTTCGCTTACTTGCTGCATCTTTAAAGAACTGTTCCAGTCTCTCTCTGGTAATAGGCAGGTAACTGACCTCTGTAACCATAGTTTCTTTAATCTCTTGTGGTAAATAATGAATTGTGTTAGTCTTCTCTGTTACTCTCATATTAGAATTAATGTTAATAGATTAGTGATTGATTTATCTGCTACGAAGTTACAAAGAAGGGGGGTGTGAACATAATGTAAGAATGGAATCTTAAATAAATGATGTAAAGTTGCTTATTAGCGTTAATCTATCATTGCTCAAATATCCCTTTGGATGAAACTGGAGTATTATGGTTTAATGGATAAGTGGGAAGGATAATATTGACTGGAACTTGTTTGGGTAAAGTCAATTTGATATGTTTAATAATGAATAATGTTTAATCTGATTGATATATGATTTGCACTGGTGTAAACCATAGTGTAAACCGCCACCAATTGATGTATAAAAGAAAAAGGCACCCAGAAGTGGAAGCCTCCCAAATGCCTTATTCTTATCAAGTAGCGGGACCCGGGATTGAACCGGGGACCTCATGATTATGAATCATGCGCTCTAACCAGCTGAGCTATCCCGCCATCGTTTCTCGATTGCGGGTGCAAAGATAGATGTTTTTCTATAAACTCCAAAACAAATCACAACTTTTTTGTGTTTTTTCTTTAAGAAGGTTTTTAATTTTCTCTATAAACAGGGAGTTTGAGACTTGAAAATGAAAGAATAATTAAATAAAGTGTAGGATTTATGCCATGTATTTAGAAAAAAGTATTTATCTTGGCACACGTAAAAACAATTCGAAATTGCTATGAAAAAGGAAAAGATTCATTTGGAGTATTTGTTGAATGCAACGTCTAAAAATATTCTTTGGTCAGCTATAAGTACACCGACCGGGTTGGAGGACTGGTTTGCCGACAAAGTTATTTCTGACGATAAAATAGTAGAGTTTCATTGGGGGAAGACAGAGCTGAGGAAAGCAGAGATTATTGCCATTCGCTCTTTCTCTTTTATCCGCTTCCGTTGGCAGGATGATGAAAACGAACGCGATTATTTTGAAATCAAGATGACTTATAATGAGCTGACTAGTGACTATGTGTTGGAAATTACCGATTTCGCAGAGCCGGATGAAGTGGATGATATGAAAGAATTGTGGGAGTCACAAGTAGCTAAATTAAGAAGAACTTGTGGTTTTTAGTTAACTTTCAACTAAAAATTTTCGATGCTCCTTTTTTTGTGCTAATTTTGCATCCTAATTGCACGAACCTATTAAGATGCTACGCATAAAGAAATTAGATATATTCATCGTAAAGAGCTTCATGATGCTCTTTGTGGGCACATTCTTCATTTGTCTGTTCATTTTTATGATGCAGTTCCTGTGGAGATATGTGGACGAATTGGTCGGAAAGGGATTGGAGATGAGCGTAATGGCTCAGTTCTTCTTTTATTCCGCATTGACATTAGTGCCAGTATCGTTGCCGTTGGCGGTGCTACTGGCTTCTTTGATTACTTTCGGTAACTTCGGCGAACGATACGAGTTACTCGCAATGAAGGCTGCGGGTATTTCCCTGCTCAAAATTATGCGTCCGCTTGTCTTTTTTGTCTGTGGTTTGGTGGGCGTTTCTTTCTATTTTCAGAATGTGGTAGGTCCCATTGCCCAAGCCAAACTGGGAACCCTGATTCTTTCTATGAAACAAAAATCTCCGGAATTGGATATTCCGGAAGGAGTTTTCTATTCCGAAATTCCCGATTATAATCTGAAAATTGCCAAGAAAAACCGGAAAACGGGTATGTTGTATGATGTGCTTATCTATGATCTGAAAGAAGGGTTTGAGAAAGCACGTGTTATTTATGCAGATTCCGGACGTCTGGAAATGACTGCGGACAAACAGCATCTTTGGTTGCATCTATATAGCGGAGACTTATTCGAGAATTTGAAAGCACAGAGTATGAAATCTCAGAATGTGCCTTACCGCCGTGAGTCGTTCAGGGAGAAGCACACAATTATTGAGTTTGACTCCGATTTTAATATGGTTGACGGTGATATCATGGGGCGGCAATCCAGTGCTAAGGATATGGCGCAATTGCAAAGTTCCATTGACTCTATGAAAGTACTAGGAGATAGTATCGGAAGACAGTATTATAAGGAAGTGGCCGAAGGAAATTTCCGTGCGTCTTACGGATTGACAAAAGAAGACACCGCCAAAATAGAAAAGGCGGATATTCAGGAATACAATGTGGATAGTCTTTATGAAGTGTCGCCTTTAATGCAAAAACAAAAGGTGATATCTTCCGCTGTTAGCCGTGCGGAAAACATGGCTAGCGATTTGACTTTCAAGAGCTATACGATGGAGACTAATGACTACGCTATCCGGAAACATAAGACGGAGTGGCATAAGAAGATAACGATTTCCCTTTCTTGTCTGTTGTTCTTCTTTATCGGGGCTCCGTTGGGAGGTATTATTCGTAAGGGAGGCTTGGGAATGCCTGTCATTGTATCGGTATTGGTATTTATCATTTATTATATCATTGACAATACGGGATATAAAATGGCACGTGACGGTAAATGGATCGTGTGGATGGGGATGTGGACAAGTAGTGCCGTGCTTGCTCCATTAGGCATCTTTCTGACTTATAAATCCAATAAGGATTCTGTGGTGTTGAATGCCGATGCGTATGTTAACTGGTTTAAAAAGGTTTTGGGAATCCGCAGTGTACGTCATCTATTTAAGAAAGAAGTTATTATAAATGATCCTGATTATGAGCGTATCCCTGGTGATTTGGAATCGCTCACAGCAGAGTGTAGGGCATATATTACCAAAAATCGTTTGACAAAAGCACCGAATTACTTCAAATTGTGGATGTCTACTGAGAAGGATGATGAGGTAATGGCTATCAATGAAAAACTGGAGGTATTGGTGGAAGAAATGTCTAACACTAAGTCGGCCACTTTGATAGGAGCATTAAACAATTATCCGGTCATTCCCGTTTCTGCTCATATACGTCCGTTCCATATCTATTGGCTGAATTTGGTAGCCGGGATTATTTTTCCTGTCGGGCTATTTTTCTATTTCCGTATCTGGGCATTCCGTATTCGTCTGGATAAAGACATGGAACGGATTATAAAAAACAATGAACAAGTTCAATTCATCATACAGAAAATTAATAAATAAGAGTGTTATGGAAGAAATTAAAATGGATAGAATAGAAGATGCGATTGCTGACTTCAAAGAAGGCAAGTTTGTTATAGTAGTAGATGATGAAGACCGCGAAAATGAGGGTGACCTGATTATTGCCGCTGAAAAAATAACTCCCGAGAAAGTTAACTTTATGTTGAAACACGCACGTGGAGTACTTTGCGCACCTGTCACAGTATCCCGTTGCAAGGAACTGGATTTGCCGCATCAGGTGAGCGACAATACTTCTGTATTGGGAACTCCTTTTACGGTTACGATTGATAAGTTGGAAGGCTGTTCAACGGGAGTGTCTGCTGCTGACCGTGCCGCTACGATTCAGGCATTGGCTGATCCTGCTTCTACACCGGCCACTTTCGGACGTCCCGGACATATCAATCCGTTGTACGCACAGGAAAAAGGAGTACTTCGCCGTGCCGGACATACAGAGGCAACGGTTGACATGGCACGTTTGGCCGGCCTTTATCCGGCAGGTGCTCTAATGGAAATCATGAGCGATGACGGCACAATGGCCCGTCTTCCCGAACTTCGCGCAATGGCGGACGAACACGGATTGAAACTGATTTCTATTCACGACCTGATAGTCTACCGTCTGAAGCAGGAATCAATTGTAGAAAAAGGGGTAGAAGTAAATATGCCTACCGAACACGGAGCGTTCCGTCTGATCCCTTTCCGTCAGAAATCGAACGGATTGGAACACATGGCTATATTTAAAGGTACATGGAATGAAGATGAACCGATCTTGGTGCGTGTCCATTCGTCCTGTGCTACCGGAGATATTCTCGGTTCACAGCGCTGTGATTGTGGTGAGCAGTTGCATAAAGCAATGGAGATGATTGAAAAAGAAGGAAAAGGTGTCGTTGTTTATCTGAACCAGGAAGGTCGTGGTATCGGTTTAATGGAAAAGATGAAAGCTTATAAACTTCAAGAAGACGGCATGGATACCGTTGACGCTAATATTTGCTTGGGACACCTTGCTGATGAGCGCGATTATGGAGTAGGTGCGCAGATTCTTCGCGAACTGGGGGTACATAAGATGAGACTTTTGACAAATAATCCGGTGAAACGTGTAGGGCTGGAAGCCTATGGATTGGAAATAGTAGAAAATGTACCTGTTGAAACAGTTCCTAACCCGTATAATGAACGATACTTGAGAACAAAGAAAGAAAGAATGGGGCATACATTACATTTTAATAAGTAAATTGCCATTTCGTTTTCATATATCAAATATAATCGCTTATTTTGCAGCGAATTTCACTCAACAACAATAAAATAGATACAAAATGAATCAATTATCAGATCGTTTGAACAGCTTGTCGCCATCGGCGACGCTTGCCATGTCGCAAAAGAGCAACGAGCTCAAGGCACAGGGTGTTGATGTTATTAACTTAAGTGTAGGAGAACCGGATTTCAATACTCCTGACCACATCAAGGAAGCTGCTAAAAAAGCCGTTGATGATAACTTTTCTCGTTATTCTCCGGTACCGGGTTATCCGGCTTTGCGCAATGCTATTGTTGAGAAACTGAAAAAAGAAAACGGTCTGGAATATACAGCCGCTCAAATTTCGTGTGCCAATGGTGCCAAACAATCTGTTTGTAATACCATCCTTGTATTGGTAAATCCGGGTGACGAAGTCATCGTGCCGGCTCCTTACTGGGTAAGTTACCCGGAAATGGTGAAAATGGCAGAAGGTACTCCTGTAATTGTTTCAGCAGGTATCGAACAAGATTTCAAGATTACTCCGGAACAGCTGGAGGCAGCCATCACTCCGAAGACGAAAGCATTGATTCTTTGTTCTCCGTCTAATCCGACAGGTTCTGTATATACAAAAGAAGAATTGGCCGGATTGTCAGCAGTATTGGCTAAACATCCGCAGGTGATAGTAATCGCTGATGAGATTTATGAACATATCAATTATATTGGTGCACATCAGAGTATCGCTCAATTCCCAGAAATGAAGGAACGTACAGTGATTGTAAACGGTGTATCCAAGGCTTACGCTATGACAGGATGGAGAATCGGTTTCATTGCCGGTCCGGAATGGATTGTAAAAGCTTGCAACAAGTTGCAAGGTCAGTACACTTCAGGTCCTTGCTCTGTTTCTCAAAAAGCTGCTGAAGTGGCATATACAGGAACACAAGAACCGGTAAAAGAAATGCAGAAAGCATTCCAACGCCGTCGTGACCTGATTGTGAAGTTGGCTAAGGAAGTTCCGGGATTTGAGGTAAACGTTCCGCAAGGTGCTTTCTATCTGTTCCCGAAATGCGATGCTTTCTTTGGAAAGAGCAACGGCGAACGTAAGATTGCAGATTCAGATGATTTGGCAATGTACTTGCTTGAAGAAGCTCACGTGGCTTGTGTAGGTGGTGCCTCTTTCGGTGCTCCTGAATGTATCCGTATGAGTTATGCTACAAGCGATGAAAATATCGTAGAGGCTATCCGTCGTATCAAAGAAGCATTGGCTAAGTTGAAATAATAGTTCACCACAGATTATACAGATTGACACAGATTGAAAAGAGATTGTCTGTCTGAAAAATATTAGATTAATAAAATCATCCTTACTACAGTATGCAGTAAGGGTGATTTTTTGTTTAAGGAACTTCTTTGTATTTTTCTATCCGTGTGATTGTGAATTAATCTGTGTTAATCTGTGTAATCTGTGGTGAAGAAAGAGGAATAAAAAAAGGCTGCCTTCCATAGAAAGCAGCCTATACTCTTTTTGTAACTTGTATTATTCAGCCGGGTGAATTGCTTCAGACGGACAAACATCTGCACAAGTACCACAGTCAGTACATACATCCGGGTTGATAGAATAGATATCACCTTCAGAGATAGCTTCTACCGGACACTCGTCGATACAAGTTCCGCAAGCAATACAATCGTCACTAATTACGTAAGCCATTTTTCTAAGATTTAAATTATTAGTACTAATTTCTCCGGCAAAAATAAGGCTTTTATTGATTGGTTGTTATGCTTCTATGTTTAAATTGACTTAATTTGTACGTCTTCTAAATAAGCTACCTCCCTATAATCTGCTATATTTTTCGTATTTTTGCACTCAAATTACTAATATATAGCGATTATGCCTTTAAATTTACCCGATAAACTACCTGCGATAGAGCTTTTGAAGGAAGAGAATATTTTTGTGATCGACACTTCCCGCGCTACGCAACAGGATATTCGTCCGCTACGGATTGTGATTCTGAATCTGATGCCGTTGAAAATTACAACGGAAACAGACTTGGTGCGCTTACTCTCCAATACACCTCTTCAGGTGGAGATTTCATTTATGAAGATCAAGAGCCACACGTCAAAGAATACGCCGATAGAACACATGAAAACGTTCTATACGGATTTCGACCAGATGCGTCACGAGAAGTATGATGGTATGATTATCACCGGAGCTCCTGTAGAACAGATGGACTTCGAGGAGGTGACCTATTGGGATGAGATTACGGAAATCTTTGATTGGGCACGTACGCATGTCACTTCTACCTTATATATATGCTGGGCTGCGCAGGCCGGATTGTATCATCATTATGGAGTTCCTAAATATCCGTTGAAAGAGAAGATGTTCGGTATCTTTGAACATCGGGTATTGGAACCTTTCCACTCCATCTTCCGTGGTTTTGATGATTGTTTCTATGTGCCGCATAGCCGTCATACAGAAGTACGCAGGGAAGACATTCTGAAAGTTCCGGAATTGACGTTGCTTTCCGAATCGGAAGATGCCGGTGTCTATATGGCAATGGCACGGGGCGGTCGTGAATTCTTTGTCACGGGACACTCCGAATATTCTCCGCTGACACTGGACACGGAATACCGTCGCGATCTCGATAAAGGCTTGCCGATAGAGATGCCCCGCAATTATTATATAGACAATGATCCTGAAAAAGGCCCGTTGGTACGTTGGCGTGCTCATGCCAATTTGTTGTTCTCCAATTGGCTGAACTACTTCGTTTATCAGGAAACACCTTACAACATCAACGATATTCAATGATAAAGCAGCGTAAAATAGAACTTCTCGCTCCGGCGAAAAACCTGGAATGTGGCATTGAAGCTATCAATCATGGGGCAGATGCAGTATATATCGGTGCTCCGAAGTTCGGTGCCCGTGCGGCGGCTGTGAACTCATTGGAAGATATTGAAGCATTGGTGCAGCATGCCCATTTGTATCATGCACGTATTTATGTCACGGTCAATACGATTCTGAAAGAAGAAGAGTTGAAAGAGACGGAGGAGATGATTCATGCACTTTATCGGATTGGCGTAGACGCGCTGATTGTGCAGGACATGGGGATCACGAAGTTGAATCTTCCTCCGATACCGCTTCATGCCAGTACACAAATGGACAACCGTACACCGGAAAAAGTAAAATTCCTTTGGAAGGCGGGTTTCCGGCAAGTAGTCCTGGCGCGGGAACTATCGTTGCGTGAAATAAAAAAGATACACGAAAATTGTCCGGAAGTGCCTTTAGAGGTATTCGTACATGGGGCACTTTGTGTCAGCTATAGCGGGCAGTGCTATGTCAGCCAAGCCTGTTTCGGTCGTAGTGCCAACCGGGGAGAATGTGCGCAATTCTGCCGGTTACCTTTTAGTCTGGTAGACGCGGACGGGAAAGTGATTGTCAAAGACAAACATCTGCTTTCCCTGAAAGATATGAATCAAAGTGACGAACTGGAGCAATTGCTGGATGCCGGAGCTTCCTCGTTCAAGATAGAAGGGCGACTGAAAGACGTTTCTTACGTGAAGAATGTAACGGCCGCTTATCGTCAGAAGCTGGATGCCATCTTTGCCCGTCGTCCGGAATATGTAAGGGCTTCTTCGGGTACGTGCAATTTCGAGTTTAAGCCACAACTGGATAAGAGTTTCAGTCGTGGATTCACACATTATTTCCTGCATGGACGTGACAAAGAGATTTTCTCTTTCGACACTCCCAAGTCGTTGGGCGAGGAGATGGGGACTGTGAAGGAGATTCGCGGCAATTATCTGACGGTTGCGGGACTTAAATCCTTTAACAATGGAGACGGTGTTTGTTATATCGACGAACAGGGACGTTTACAGGGCTTCCGCATCAACCGGGTGGACAGCAACAAACTATACCCACAGGAAATGCCTCGCATCAAGCCTCGTACCACATTGTATCGTAATTTCGACCAAGAATTTGAACGAGTGCTTTCCCGTAAGTCTGCCGAAAGGAAAATCGCAGTGCGAATGTTGCTTGCCGACCATCATTCCGGTTTCTCTTTGACATTGACTGACGAAGATGATAATAGCGTCACAATCACCCTTCCACGTGAGAAAGAGCCGGCTCGGACTCCACAAACGGACAACCTGAAAACGCAACTGTCCAAATTGGGGAATACGCCTTTCGAAGCAAAAGAAATAGAAATCTCTTTTACCGGCAACTGGTTTCTGCCGGCTTCGGTATTAGCCGATTTCCGCCGGCAGGCAATCGACCGGTTAATAACTGCCCGTCGAATCAATTACCGTCAGGAATTGTCGGTATGGAAGTCAACCAATCATGCTTTTCCACAAACGACGCTAACCTATCTGGGAAATGTCATGAATACTCGTGCAGCCTCTTTCTATCAGGAGCATGGGGTTCAACAGGTAGCAGCGGCTTACGAAAAAGAAGCGGTGGAAGATGCGGTACTGATGTTCTGCAAACATTGTTTGCGTTACAGTATGGGATGGTGTCCCATCCATCAACGGGTACGTTCACCTTATAAAGAACCCTATTACCTGGTGTCAAATGACGGCAAACGTTTTCGTCTGGAATTTGATTGTAAGAATTGTCAAATGAAAGTAAAAGCGGCTCAATGAGAATCATTATTCACAATTTTCACCACCGTTTTCACCACAGAGGACGCAGAGGACACAGAGGATATAGTGGAGGTAACATCTTCACTCATTCTTCTGATACAGACTGTTTGAGTGTTTTTTGGAAAAAGTGTAGAAAGTTTTTCTCTTTACCTTCTTTCCCCTTTTTACCCTCTTTATCCTTTTTATCCTCTGTGTCCTCTGCGTCCTCTGTGGTGAAAATAGTGATGAAAACAGTGATGAACCTCCTACTATGTTTACTTTTGCTCTCATCTTGTTATTATAAAGCACCGGCTTTGGATTCGGAAGAACTGTCGAAGAAGACGAAAGACTCGTTGACTTACTTGTACGAACGGCATTATACATGGAATACAAACTTGGAAGTAGTCGATGATTCCATCTCTTTGGAATGTCTTCCGATAAAAGATACTTTTATTCAGTTGAATAAAGGGGATAGGGTAGTGGTGGCAGAGTTTGCGGTTCACCCTGCCGATAGTGTAGACAGTGTTTGGGTGAAGCTGGCTCACACACAGGATGAACAGGGCTGGATACGTGAAAAAGAACTCAAGAAGTCATTTGTGCCGACTGATAGTATTTCGCAGGCCATTCATCTTTTCAGTGATACGCATGCTTCTTATTTCATTATCATCTTCGCTTTATTCGTCGGTGTATATCTGTTTCGCGCTTTTCGTCGAAAGCAGTTGCAGATGGTCTATTTTAATGATATAGATAGTGTTTATCCGTTATTTCTCTGTTTGTTGATGGCTTTCAGTGCAACGATTTACGAATCGATGCAGGTCTTTGTGCCGGAAACGTGGGAGCATTTTTATTTCAATCCTACTTTGTCGCCGTTCAAAGTTCCTTTTATTCTCTCTGTCTTCTTGTTGAGTATTTGGCTGTTTTTGATAGTCGCTTTGGCGGTGCTGGATGATTTGTTCCGACAGTTGACTCCCGCTGCAGCTATCTTTTATCTGCTGGGGTTGATGTCTTGCTGTATTTTCTGCTATTTCTTCTTTATCCTGATGACACATATTTATATCGGTTATCTGTTCCTTGCCTTTTTTATGCTGGTTTTTGCGAAGAAAGTCCATCGGAACATTGGGTATAAGTATCGTTGTGGGCGTTGTGGGGAAAAGTTGAAGCAAAAAGGTGTATGCCCCCATTGTGGAGCTATCAATGAGTAATTTTATTATCTGTTTTATTCTTGAATAACTTTTCAAATGATGGAAATCAGATCTACCGAAATAAAAGATCTCCCTTTAGTGATGGAGATTTATGACTATGCCCGTGCCTTTATGCGTGCAACCGGAAATACTACTCAATGGATTGACGGTTATCCTTCTGAAGTATTGATTCGTCAGGAAATTGAAGATGGACATAGCTTTGTCTGCATAGATGAACAGGGAGAAATCTTGGGGACTTTTTGTTTTATCTTGGGCGACGACCCTACTTATCAACAGATTTATGAAGGAACATGGCTCAATAATGAACCTTATGGAGTGATTCATCGGCTGGCAACGAACGGAAAACAGAAGGGGGTATCGGAAACCTGCTTGAACTGGTGTTTCGAACGTTGGCCCAATCTCCGGGTAGATACTCATCGGGACAATAAAGTCATGCAGCATATATTGACGAAGTATGGCTTTCAACGTTGTGGTATCATTTATGTAAAGAACGGTACAGAGCGTATCGCTTATCAAATGACGCGTGTGTCTGATGGAACAGAGAAACTTGCTTAATCGTGGTGGAGTGTAGTTGAAGTGTATTAGATGTAGACAAGATAATCTTAGATATAAGCAAACCAATAGGAAACTGTAGGTAAAGTAATGCCAGAGTACCGGTAAAGTTCCGTTAAGATGCCGGTATAGTTGTGTGAAGGTACCGCTATCTTTACCTTCCCACGGCCGTGGTGACTTCTTCTCACAGCCGTGACGAGATCTCTCCACGGCCGTGACGAGATCTCTCCACGGCCATGGAAAGGTAAAGATAGCGTAGGGTTAAGAGAACAATGCCTATTGGATTAATTAAGTATAACGACTTTATAATGCATACTTCATAGAGGCATACGTTCTTCTATCACGTATTCCATGCCATCAATCTATAAGAGACAGGCTGACAATAAAAGTTCGAATCTTTTATTGTCAGCCTGTTTTTGGGTTATTGTCAGCACTTATTGTCAGGTGTCAATGACTTGATAATCATTGTTCTATATGGATGAAATCTTTAGCTGACAATAAAATGACTAAATAATATCTCTATGAGTGAAAATGATTAGAACCGGCAGCGGAGATCTACCCCAAATTGCATTGGGCGTCCTTTCTGCATAAAACCTTTGTTCATTGTTTCGAAATAGAAGGCGGCATATTCTTTATTCAAGAAGTTGCGTGCCCAGAAACTAATCATTGCGTCACCGATTTCCAGATTCGTTCTCCAGTTGAGTGTGCCATAGAAAGATTGGCTGACATCGTTTTGTTCAGTCCAGTAGATGCGTCCGGCAGCGTTATAATTAGCTTGGAATACAACCCGGTCGAAGATAGAACGCGGACTGCAGGTGATGGCGTATTCTCCTCCGATATTTAAGGTGTGTTTGGGGACGAAGGGAACATATTTGCCATTATAATCTGCAGTTACTTTAAAAGTGCCGTCTTTTTGCTCTTCGGTGATTACATAATCCGTAAAGGTGGCATACGTATATCCGTAACTGACATTCAGGCTAAGTTCTTTTGTCACACTGGCACGAAGGGCTGCTTCTGCACCATAACTGCGACTTTTTCCTGCATTGATCGTGATACGTCCCAGACCACTTTCTGCAAATTGGGAGAGTTGTTGGTCGCGGGTATCCATATAGAATGCTGCGACGTCGGCCCAAAGTCTGCCTTCCCATAAAGTAAGGTGGCTACCTGCTTCGTAGTTCCACGAATATTCGGGTTTGTAAGTGGTGGATGCTTTTACATCAATCTCTTTTGTAGGTACCATTTGGTTCATCATATTAATGATGGTTTTTCCCCAGGTGGCATCTTGCCCTATTGTCGGACTTTCTTTGATGGCATTCATCATCGAATTTTTCAATTCTGTTTGTGATAAGTCAGAGAACATCTGGATGTTATATCCTCCCGAACGATATCCCCGGGTGACGGTGGCATAAACGTTATTTTGATTCTTCCATTCATATTGAATAGCAAATTTGGGTAGGAGCTGTACATAATCAGTAGAGAGCTTGCCAACGAAAGAGGCAGGGGCTTTCATATTCTGATCAGACAAGTTTATTTGGTTGGGTCCCATAGCTAAGTGAAAATCAAAACCAAAATCAATAGGAGTGCTAAGAGAATTATACTTCATACTGATTTTCTCGTAATCGAGCCGGAGGCCGGCTGTAACGGACAGTCCTTCTATGAACAAGTTGTTGAAAGTAGACTGATGATAAAGTGCACCGCTAAGAGTCGGGGTGTCGAAAGTTCCTCCTACGCTTAAGGTCGGGTTGTGCACAGTCATTCCCATGGTGGGAGCTCCGGGTTTGGCAGATACTTCTTCAAAAGCTGCATTGGCGTTGTTTTCAATGACCGACTTCACTCCTTCTTCTTTAAACAAAACAGGTCCCGTAGTATGCAGCCATTGATAGAATCCGAAAGCTCCCGTAGCCCACTGCCATCTTTTTCCGGGTTTGGCTTTCAACACAATCTCTTCGGAAATGGTGTTTGCACGTTGCTTTTGCTCAATATTGAAAATATCTCTTTCTGTGAAATCCTGATCGAGAAACATACGGTCGTTCAGGTTCTGATAACCTGTCACGGCACTTAATATAAAGTTGTTGGCTTGATATTCGATGTTAACACCGGAGTTGAGCAATCCACGGCGGTAACTGCTGCGGTCGTTATATGAAATCTTACCGATATAATCTGCCCGGTCTTCTGTCATTTCTTTACCTTTTTCTTTCGCTTTAGCTATTGCACTGGGGGTAATCCCGGTATAGTAATACGGATATCCGCCCTGATCGCTATATTCATAGCTAAGAGCCATATCTATTTTCAGGTTCGAACTAGGCAGGTAAATACCACGGAAACGTCCGCCACCGGCATTGCTCTTGTCTACCTTTTCGTTGTTTCTTGCCGAATTTTCAAAGAAGCCACCTGTGTGTTCGTAGAAACCTCCGGTAGAAAAGGCGAAGCGGTCGGATGTCCGATGATAGTGGGTGAGTGACACATTATAATTATTGTAGGTCGCTGCTCCCATGCGGATATCAGTACCTTGATAAGTGAAAGGCGATTTTGTGTGCACTTTGATAAGTCCTCCCATCGTGTTACGCCCGTAGAGAGTGCCTTGTGGTCCGCGGAGAATATCAATACGTTCGATATCAGCATAGTTGAAGTCGAAAGCGGATTTGTCGATATAAGGGATGTTGTCTACATAAAGTCCTACGGACGGAGTGTTGATACGTGAGCCGATTCCGCGGATATAAATGGAAGTGGTCAGTTTGGAACCATAATCGGGGATAAACAGATTAGGGACGATGCCTGTCAGGTTTTTCACAGAGTTCACCTGATTGGCGCGCATATTATCTTGCGATAAAACAGTGGCTGCCACCGGTAATTCACGCAACTTACGATTCTCTTTCGGAGTGGCAATCACTACCACTTCTTCGATGTCTACTATTTTTAGTGAGTCTTTCGGGAAATCTTCTGCCCATGCTGTACCTGTCGTCAGGAGCGTGAGGGCAATCATAAAATTCTTTCTCTTCATCTGCTGTTCATTTATCTGGTGCAAAGTAACGGCAAATATAGATGACGGTCAATCCTCATTTATTAGGATTTGTTTCACCACAGTTTTCACCACAGAGGACACAGAGGGTATAGTGAAGGTAACATCTTCACTCATTCTCTGATACAGACTGTTTGAGTGTTTTTGGGAAAAAGTGTGGAAAGTTTTTCTCTTTACCTTCTTTATCCTTTTTATCCTCTGTGTCCTCTGTGGTGAATCAGATTCGGTCCGCTTCTATATACCCGTTCATTACCGCATAAATAGTCAGTCCGGAGACGGACTTGATGCCTAATTTCTCTGTGATATTTTTCCGGTGAGTGATAACGGTGGTCAGGCTGATATTCAGTTTATCTGCTATCTCTTTGTTGATTAATCCTTTGGTTATCAGTACGAGCACTTCTATTTCACGGGAAGATAGAATCTCCTGATGAGGCTGCGCCGGAGGCATGGATGGCATGTCTTTCACCGGATAACCGTTGTGGTGGGCGTGTTGATGGAGTTTCAATATATTTTTCACCAACTCTTCCTCGGATTCATGGATGTTGAGTACAGGCACGCCGGACAGTTGGAATTGCGGACTATCGCTTGCCAATACAATTGTTTTTCGTTTCCGGGGGAGAAAGAAAGCATTGTGCTCCACATAAATCTGTGCGGAAATGAAATAATGGGCATACATATCCGGCGTATCGTCCATCAGTTCACTGAATTGATGGAAGGTGCGTATGGTTGCCATAGGAATCATTTCCTCCAGGATTCCTTTCAGGCCAAGGCAAGTAAGGGTGTTGGATTCAATGATAGCTATTTCGGGTTGATGATTCATTTTCATGTAGTTTTAGTTAACGATTGAAATAATTGGCTACCGCTTCCGCACACCGTTCTCCATCCACTCCGGCAGAAACAATCCCTCCGGCATAGCCTGCACCTTCTCCGCAAGGAAATAATCCGCGAACGGTTGTATGTTGCAATGTCTCTTTATCGCGTACGATGCGGACAGGCGAAGAAGTACGTGTCTCTACGCCGATCATCACCGCTTCATTAGTGAGGAAGCCATGACTGTAACGTCCGAATTGCTGGAAACCGAGAGATAATCTTTTGCTGATAAACTCCGGCATCCAGAAATGAAGCGGAGAAGAAATCAATCCCGGGCTGTAAGAAGATTCGGGTAAGTCGTAACTCAACTTCTTGCGGGTAAAGTCCTGCATACGCTGTGCCGGTGCTGTCTGCCTTCTGCCTCCTTGCAACCAGCATTGACGTTCCTGTTCTTCCTGAAAGTAAAGGGGAAGAAGTTGAGAATTGAGAGTTGAGAGTTGAGAGTTGTTTAGAGATGGGTTAAGAGCCAGTAGCTGTTCATTTCGTTGCGCAGCTAACTCTCCATTCTCCACTCTCCACTCTCCACTTATTAAATCTTCCGGTTGCACTTCCACCACCATGCCCGAATTGCTCCATCGCGAGCCACGATTAGAAGGAGACATTCCGTTCACTACCACTTGCTCCGGTCCGCTGGCAGCAGGAACAATGAAACCGCCGGGGCACATACAGAAGCTATACACTCCTCTGCCTTCAACCTGCGTGACGAAGCTATATTCTGCGGCAGGCAGATACTTGCCTCGTCCCTCCTTGTTATGATATTGTATCTGATCGATCAACATTGCCGGATGCTCCAAACGGACACCGACTGCAATGCCTTTCGCTTCAATCGCCACATGATTCGCAGCCAGCCAACGATATACATCTCTTGCCGAATGTCCGGTTGCCAGTATCACGGGTCCGAGAAAAATCTTTCCTGTATTTGTTTCGATACCTTTTACTTCGTCATTCTCGATAATCAGTGCCTCCATTCGTGTTTGGAAATGTACTTCTCCGCCACACTCGATGATGGTATTCCGCATATTTTCAATGACACGTGGCAACTTGTCTGTCCCGATATGCGGATGCGCATCTACTAATATCGCCGTAGAAGCCCCATGCTGGCAGAATACATTCAATATCTTATCTATATTCCCTCTCTTTTTGCTCCGGGTGTAGAGTTTTCCATCCGAATAAGCTCCTGCACCCCCTTCGCCAAAACTGTAATTCGATTCCGGGTCAACCGTGTGTTCCCTGCTGATTTGTGCTAAATCTTTTTTTCGCTCACGCACGTCTTTTCCGCGTTCGATAACAACGGGACGTAACCCCAGTTCGATGAGACGCAGGGCTGCAAATAGTCCGCCGGGACCTGCGCCCACGACAATCACTTGCGGCTTTCCCTCTACCTTATTATATATAGTATGCTCGTATTCATCATCTTTAGGCATCTCACGGATATATGCTCGTACCTTCAGATTGACGAAGATAGTCCGCTGCCGTGCATCGATGCTTCGTTTCAAGATTCGGGTAGCGGTGATGTCACGCAGGTTCAAACCTTTTTCTTTAGAAAGATATTCCTTTAGTTTCTGTTCGTTTGCTGCGATTTCGGGAAGGATGCGGAGTTGGTATTCTTGTATCATTTAGTTATTGTTGATATTATTTTTGACTATAAAATTGATAAAGCGGATCATTTATTTATCAGTGACTATTTATCAGTGCCCTATCCGAATAGAGCTCTGAATGCTTCCTCTACCTTTCTTACCGGCACTAATTCGATCTTCAGTTTCGTAGTGTCAATACCTTGCAGATTGTATTTTGGCAACAAGAACCGTTTAAAACCCAATTTCTCGGCTTCACCGATACGTTGTTCTATTCGATTCACAGGACGTATCTCTCCCGACAATCCGATTTCTCCCGCCATGCAAACTTCCGGTTCAATGGCTGCGTCCATATTGGAAGAAAGGATGGCACTGATAACCGGCAAGTCGATAGCCGGGTCATTCACCTTCAGTCCTCCGGCAATATTCAGGAACACATCTTTCTGTGCCAGCTTAAATCCGACACGCTTTTCGAGAACAGCCAGCAGCATATTCATTCTTCTTAAATCAAAACCGGTTGCCGAACGTTGAGGATTTCCATAAACAGCAGAACTGACTAAAGCCTGTGTCTCGATCAAGAACGGGCGGATCCCTTCGATAGCGGAAGCAATAGCTACTCCACTCATTCCCTCATGATCCTGACTAAGCAAAAGCTCGGAAGGATTATTCACCTGGCGCAACCCATCCTGACGCATTTCATAAATACCTAACTCTGCCGTACTGCCGAAACGATTCTTGATACTGCGCAGAATACGATACATATAATGCTGATCGCCTTCAAATTGAAGAACGGTATCTACGATATGTTCCAGCACTTTAGGTCCTGCAATACTTCCTTCCTTATTGATATGACCGATCAGCAACACAGGAGTATGCGTTTCTTTCGCGAAACGAAGAATAGATGCCGAACACTCTCTGACTTGCGCAATACTTCCAGGAGATGATTCGATACTCTCGGTGGAAATAGTCTGTATAGAGTCAATAATCACTAAATCGGGATTCGTATTCTTGATATGCACATAAATTTGTTCGAGCGAAGTCTCACAAACAATCAGGCAATCGCTGGAAGTATCAGAGAGACGGTCGGCACGGAGTTTAAGCTGCCGTGCACTTTCTTCACCGGACACATAAAGGATTTTCTTTTCCGGCATGTGCAGTACGGTCTGCATGACGAGCGTGGATTTACCGATTCCCGGCTCACCGCCTATCAGGACAAGAGAACCCGGCACAAGTCCGCCACCCAATACGCGATTCAATTCATCATCGTGCATATTGATGCGTGGCTCGTCGTCCGCTTCAATATCGCTAAGTGCCAGTGGTTTGGGTTTCTGTGTCTCAATGCCCGACACCGGACGGCGGTTGGTAGGTTCTTTCCGTACGATTTCCTCAACATACGTATTCCATTCTCCACACGACGGACATTTACCCACCCATTTCGGTGAATCCTGTCCGCAATTACTGCATACATATACGGTTTTCTCTTTTGCCATATTCTCTTTCTTTAATATAAAAATCCGAATGCCCAGAGTGGAATCTTATTTCCGGCCGAATATTCAATATCATCTGCGGCAATAAATGCTTGTTTACTGTTAGCTATCTGTTTCCCGTCTTTGCTTTTCCCGCCAACTTCTATCGTATATTTACTGTCTATCGTATAGTCTGCGCTACGCGTGCAATATTCCACACGATGTTGATAGGCGAGTTGGTTTACCATGAACACCTCTCTCAATGTTCCTTTGTTTACATCTTTAAAGGTCAATGCATAAAGCAGGTTGGTATTTTCCATATAAATCTTATCCGGTTTTTGTAACTTTTTGATAGAGTCATTATCCGAATAAAGAAGGTGGATTAATTTAGCTCTGTCCAGATACTGTAAATAGGCCAAAATAGTAGTACGTGAAAGTTCTGCCATAGCAGAGAGTTTAGTGATGTCCACCATAAAAGGCACTTCGGAGGAGAGGATTCCCAGCAGACTTTTTAGTTTTCGCACGTTACTGATGTCCACTCCGCATTGCTGGGGAAGTTCGATTTCGAGTATCAGGTTGGCTATATTTTCGATACGTGTGTAGTATTCCGCATTTCCTTCCAAATAAAAAGGATAGTATCCATGTTTCAAATAGTCTTCAAAATAGGCGAGGGGACGGCATTGGGAATTCACTTCATTACAAATTCCATCACTATTGTCCAATATCTCTTCCAGCGTGTAAGGGCGGATGTCAATCTGATGGTATAAATTCAGATATTCACGGTAGGATAGCCCTTGCATATTATATGATATACATCGACGAGACAAGTCGGCCTCCGCATTCAGCAGTTGGAGTAAGGATGACCCGGTGAATACTATTTTCAGTTCAGGAAACTCATCATATATATTTTTAATTTCCTTGCTCCATGACGGATATTTGTGCACTTCATCCAAAAACAGGCATTTACCTCCTTTCAGGTAAAACTGTTCGGCGAGTTCGCTAAGAGAATGCTGTGTGAAATACAGACTATCTAAACTTGTATATAAGGCACTTTGGCTATCATTGGCATAATGAAGTTTTAAGTATTGAAGCATTAAAGTTGTTTTCCCAACTCCGCGAGCTCCCCGGATAGCAATCAGACGGTTATCCCAATTGATTGTATTCATCAGGCTTCTGATATAGGTTGTGGAGGTAGCTGTTAATAACCTTTTGTATCTTCTGATTAGTGTATCCATATCTTTATTTGTTTTCTATGGAATACAAAAATAGACATAATTTGTTCAACGCGCAAAACAAATTCAGATAAAATCTGTTCAATGCGTAAAACAAACAGGGAATTTACAGAGTTATCTCTCCTGCCATCGAACGGTTCATCCGGTCGCGCACCTCGTCCGCTGTATATCCATGTCCCAATAAGAACATTAATTTCGTCACAGCAGATTCCGTCGTACTGTCATATCCGGAGACAACACCTGCCTGCAACAACTGGTAGCCCGTTTCATAACGTTCCATCTCTACCATTCCTGCGCTGCATTGCGTCACGTTGACAATCACAATTCCACGTTCGCTGGCCTGACAAAGCCGACGTATGAACCATTCCTTCCGGGGAGCATTTCCCGAACCGTATGTTTCGAGCACGACAGCCTTCAATCCGTCAATCCCCAGAATGGCGGCAATCACATTTTCCTGGATGCCCGGGAAGAGTTTCAGTACCACAACATTGGTATCTAGGAGATAATGAGGCTTCAATTCCCGCTCTTCACCATTTACGTGAATCTGCACATTATTATATTTGATATGGATTCCGGCTTCCGCCAATACCGGGTAATTGAAAGAACGGAACGCGTTGAAGTTTTCCGCATTCATCTTGGTTGTGCGGTTTCCCCGCATCAGATGATTTTCAAAGAAGATGCACACTTCCGGTACGAGCGCTCTCCCTTCCTTGTTTTGTGCGACGGCAATCTCGATGCTGGTCATCAGATTTTCCTTTCCGTCCGTGCGGAGTACACCTATGGGAAGTTGTGAACCTGTGAGGATAACAGGTTTATCGAGCCCTTCGAGCATAAAACTTAATGCAGAAGCAGTGTAAGCCATCGTATCCGTTCCGTGCAGGATGACGAAGCCGTGGTAGCGGTCGTAATTTTCATGAATGATGCGTACCAGCTTCCGCCACATATCCGGTTCCATGTCCGACGAATCCATTGGAGGATCAAACTGATAGGTGTCAATCGGGAAGTTGAACTTTTGCAGTTCGGGGATATACTTTTGCAGTTGCTCGAAGTTAAAGTTCTCCAGAGCACCTGTCGCGGCATTCTCGATCATGCCAATTGTTCCACCGGTGTATATTAGCAATACGGAAGTATTTGATGGATTCATAAGCTGATTTTGTGCGATTGTTTTCGCAAATATAATAATATATTTGATATATAAGTAGCAAAATGTCATAAAAGTAAAGGCGGATGACAGGACGAATAGAAGACGGAAGATTCTTTTTATCAGAAAAAAACCGAAAAAAGTGATAGATTGAACGTTTTTATTATTACTTTTGCGACACTTATCAAAAACAAGAGTAGAAACAAGGACT
>OHBA01000474.1_pt1 | contig 21845 bp, 15 predicted proteins | sample 1577281 | NCBI WGS metagenome assembly OHBA01 (sample SAMEA3879579, study PRJEB24766) | human gut metagenome | biome: human-associated habitat; feature: feces | place: USA | collected 1985/1987
AGGGATATCCCATGGTTATTTTCATCAGGAAGCGGTCCAGTTGCGCTTCAGGTAACTTATAAGTCCCCTCCTGCTCCACCGGATTCTGGGTTGCCAGAATCGTATAGAGTTCTCCCATCTGATGCGTGGTACCGTCAATGCTGACCTGCCGTTCTTCCATAACCTCGAACAAGGCTGCCTGCGTCTTGGCGGGAGCGCGGTTTATCTCGTCCACCAGCACGAGGTCGGCAAACACCGGTCCTTGATGAAAGTCAAAGTCATTGGTTTTCATGTTGAAGACCGTAGTACCCAACACATCACTCGGCATCAAGTCCGGAGTAAACTGAATGCGGCTGAAGTCCGCCTTAATCAAGCGTGCCACCAGACGGGCAAGCAGTGTCTTTGCCACCCCCGGCACTCCCTCCAGCAACACATGGCCGTTTGCCAGGACAGCCGTCAGTACCAGGTCCACTATCTGCTCCTGCCCCACTATGACCGTAGCAATCCGGTCCTTCAACGCTTGTATCTTCTCGGAAAAGAGAGTCAAGTCCACCCGTTTTTCTGTGTTCTCTTCCATAAATATCTTCTTTATATATGATTGATTATTTCATTCATTTTATCGACAAGCCGTTTCATCTCCTTCTCAGAGATGCTGCGCCCTCCGTACACCACCGGCCTCACCTCGCGGATGAACGCGGCTATTTCCCCCGCTTCCATACCCGTCTTCCGGGCAATCCTGCCGAAAGAGCGCTCATCCTCTGCCACTTCCTCCACATCCACTTGGATTTCCCTCCTCAGTTCCTCCGCAAAATAGAGATATTTCTTGCGGACTAAGTCAGCATGGTCCTTCTTCTGATAATAAAGAGTACCTATCAACTCTGCAAACTCCAAAGACTTATTTTCCGGTTCGCGGATAACCGGAATGGCGCGCTGCTTCCTGCGGGCTGCAAATATCATAAAGAGCAGGATGGAAACCATACTCAAGTACAATGCCCAGCGAAGCGGCGGCTGCGAAAGGAAATAGCGAAAAGGAGACATCTGTACCTGGGCTGTTTCTTTCATATAGCCTTCGGTACGGACAATGGGAAATCCACCCATCTGGGACAATATACGAAAAAGATAAGCCGCATTCTTCCCATCCAGCACACCATAGTTCGTAAAAAGCAGGGGAGTGGAAGCCAGTATAACTTCCCCCTTTCCCCAAGAAACCGACATGGCAACCGGATGAGCAGCTTCTCCGGTAACAGTTTTTTCCGCCAACACTTTACTAGAAATGGAATCTGCAAAGAAATAAGACTGACAAAGTTGGGGATAGAAACAGAAAGTCTGCTGCGGATAAACCGCCGAATCCCCCACCCAGCACAAACTGTCTTTCGAAAGCAATGCAGTGGCATATTTTTTCAAAGCCGACGGACTGAAATAGGAATAGCTGCACTCAAATCCCAGCGTATCTTTCAAAATACGGCTGAAAGAGCTCCCCACCAGCATAATCCGGTCTCCCCGTCCCGCCATCTTCAACATCGCCTCCACATCTACATCCGTCAAATGCAGGTTATCGGTAACAACCAGTATTCCGCGGCGGAGCGTCGTATCTTCCTGCTCCAGTTCATAAAAAGTCTTTCTCGACAACGAATATCCCTTCGGCAACGATGAAGACAGCAGGCTATCGAACACGGCACAGCCGAACGGTTGCTTGTCATAATGGCTGAACGTAGGGTTCCAGACAAACTTCTTTGGCAGACGGCACTCTATCGCAAACATCAACACCAGAAAAACAATGATACCGGCTATAAACCAATGGTTCCCCTTCATGCCACCCCTCCTTTCTCCACTTCTTTCTGCAAATCCCGCATCGCATGGAACAAAGTTTCGGTCGCTTCAAAATTTCCGTAACGTACTCGTAGAAAATGGTTGGTCATTTGGCGGAAAGCTGGCAGACGGACTTCATAGATATATTGTGTAGGCGTTTTATATAACTGCCAGTCTATACGTTTTCCATCGCTGAGCTGTTTCAGCGTCTGCAGATAGAGCAAACGCACCGCCTCCCGATAATCCGTCCGGGCAAGCGCATCGGCAATTCTTTCCGCAAAATCCACTCCATAGATGGTATCCTCCCCCACTGTATAGGGCAGGGTACTCTTGCGCGAACGCATGAACAGTTCCGGACGCTTCTTGTACACAAACCAAATGACCAATACCAGGATAAGAACGGCAATGCATATCAATACGACCTCCGAATATTCTGCCACCAACGTATTCCCGAATATCTTGTCCAGCAGCTTGCCGAACCATCTGCTGAACCACTCAAGTACATTAATTTCGGGAGTTATCAACTCACGACTGTAAGCAAACGCCGGGTCAGACTGCCAAGCGGCAACCTGTGCAGTATCACAAACCAGTGTATCAGCCGGAGCCATATTCATAGTCCGTTATCAGAGTTTATCAAAATTGTCAATATCACTCTCCACCATCACATAATCTATCTTTTCCGAAGCATGACCGTATTGATAAGCCAGTCCCAGCAATGAGAAAATCATGGACATATAAACGCCGAATGCCTGGACCACCGCCAGCAGATAAAGCACAAAGCTATAGGCTGCCGATACAGTAGCACCGCCACCTGCATCAGTCATTGCAAAGATATATTTCACAATAGTCCCGATATACCATGGAATCATCGTCACTCCCTGCAAGATGGCGGCGATGAATCCCATAACAATGGAAATCAGTACGATACCTCCCCAGGTAGCGAAACCCAGTCGGTAGGCCTTCTTCAAGGCATCTATGATATAGATATCTTCGAACAGATAGACTGGAGTCCAAATAGCAAGTGGCACAGACACCACCACAACGAGCAGAACGAACAAGAACGCAATCGCCATGAACGGAATAACGGTGGCTATAAAACCAACAATAAGCCCTACAAACAGCACCAAAAGCACACCGACAATCATTATCAGAAATACCCTTCTGACATTACGGAACAACAAGGGCTTCAGCATCCCTAACGTCACTCCCTCCAAGCGTTCTTCCCGTTCATTGTAAGTACGGACCAATGCGTAGACCAAAGAGGTCAGCATGACAGTTCCTAGCAGATAGAGAACGGCATACAGACTGTAATAAGTCACCAGTGCCATGATGGACGCTCCGACAACAGAAGAGTCGAACGAGCCTCCGGTCATATCACCCAGAGCCATTGTACCGCTCATCAGCCCGTTCAAGCTCAGTCCCTGAAGCAGACAAAGCGGCAACATCAGATATGTGGTGAATTTCATCAACGGCTTCCAATTCTCTTTGATAAAATCAAAGGTAGTAGTTAGTTTCTCTCCAAAAGAACGTTGTACATACAGTGCGATTTTAGGTTTCTGTGCTTCCATGCTTCTTTCTGTTAGGTAAATAAATATAATAAAAAAAGATAAACGACAAAGAGAGTAGAATAAAGCCGAACCTCAAAGCATCCGGAAGTTCGGTATGGCGGGTAACGAATCCTTCTATAAATCCTGCCATGATGAATACGGGTACCGTACCCACCACTATTTTCAGTCCTTTTTTGGCTCCCCGTTTGAAAGATTCCAGCCTTGAATAGGTTCCGGGAAAGAGCCATCCGTTGCCCAGGGCAAGACCGGCGGCACCGGCTACAATAATCGCCCAGATTTCGAGTGTCCCGTGCAGCCAAATGGCAAGGAAGGACTCCCAAAGCAAGTCGTGCTGATAAAAGAAGGTTTGGAAAGCCCCTATCATGATACCATTGTTAAGGAGCATGTATCCGGTGCCAAAACTGGTCAGCAACCCCATGGCAAAGCAGTTGAAGGAGACCATGATATTGTTCAGCGTGATACTCAGAAACATGGGGAACTCGGAGGAACCGTTATATACAGCCATGGGTTCACCATTAGCGATATTGTTCAAAGTCATATCCACATAGGAGTTTCCTAAAATCAAACGCACAAAATCGGGGTCTCCGGCAGCGGATACCACTCCTATCAATGCGCTGACCACAAATATAATGAAGGAAGCCACCAGCTCACGGCGTGCATCGTGCATGGCCGAAGGCACTTCACGGGTCCAGTAGGTGATAATTCTTGACCATTTCTCGCGCTTGTTTCTATAAATGCGGTTGTGCAATGCCGAGGCAAGATTGTTCAGATAGATAGTGATGCGGGAAGCGGGGAAATGCGTTTGGGCAAAAGCCAGATCTGCCGTAAGCTCCGTATATGCGTCGGCAAGTTCATCGGGAGACAGACTTTCCGCCTGCTCCACCATTGTTTCTGCTCGTTTCCATTTTTCGATGTTCTGCCGGATAAACGTCACTTCTTTCATACCCCATGACTATTTCAGAGAAGTTTTGTCTGAAATAGGTAACAAAAATAAGAGAATAATGATATATTTGCAATGAAATACTAAAAATGTTTTATCAGGAATGGCAGAATCTACAATTATCACCGGACAATTTGTCCGCATCAGTCAAACGCCTGCCAGTATCGGTGAGCGGCTCATTGCACTGGCCATAGATTATATTCTGCTCGGATTCTATGTATTTTCTACTTTGGCCTTGTTTTCACGGATTCATCTACCCTCTGATTTCACGATGCTTTTCTTTTTTGCCATTGTCTACCTGCCAGTCTTGCTTTATGCATTTCTCTGCGAAATGTTCAACCAGGGACAAAGTTTCGGCAAGCGGCTGATGAACATTCGTGTCGTAAAGGCAGACGGCTCCACGCCCGGCATAGGCTCGTACCTGCTCCGATGGCTTCTCTTCCCTATCGACGGACCGGTGACCGGTGGTCTGGGACTTCTGGTCGTCCTTTTGACCAAAAACAGCCAGCGAATGGGAGACCTTGCCGCCGGCACCATGGTAATCAAGGAAAAGAATTACCGCAAGATACACGTCAGCCTCGATGAGTTCGACTACCTGACCAAAGACTACCGACCTACCTATCCACAAGCTTCCGACTTGTCATTGGAGCAAATCAACGTCATTACCCGGACCCTGCAATCGGGTAAGAAAGACCGTACACGCCGCATTGCCTCCCTTGCGAAAAAAGTGCAGGAACTTCTCTCCATCACTCCTCATGACAGTAACCCGGAAAACTTTCTTCAGACCATTCTCCGGGATTACCAGTATTATGCCTTGGAAGAAATTTAATACGAACTTCCAACAAAACCAAAGAAGTGTTAAGTCTTACGCTTATTTAAGATTCAAGCTGCATCTTTTTGGTTTTTCATTTGTTAATTAACCAGAAGGTCTTAACTAAATAACAAAGAACAATTATGAAACGAATCATTACATTAATCACACTGGTGTTGGTAAGTGCATCGACCCTGATGTATGCACAGAGTAGCAGCGAAACACGCCAAGCAGAGCGTAAAGCCCAACGCGAAGCCCAGAAAGCACGCGAAAAAGCGGAAAATGAAAGGAACTATGCCATTGCCGTCCAGGCATTGAAAGAGGGCAAGTTTGTATTGGAAGCAGACCAGCTGGTGTTCAAGAGAGGACGGAGCGCATTTGTTTCATCGACAACAAACTTCGTTCTGATGGACGGTGAACACGCATCCGTACAAATAGCTGCCAACAATGCCCTTGCAGGCCCCAACGGAATAGGCGGCATCACAGTGGACGGCAGCAGAAAGGAAATGAAAATCACGACCGACAAAAAGGGAAACGTGAATTGCAGCTTCAGCGTACAAGGCATCGGAATATCCGCACAAGTGTATATCACACTGACCAACGGCGGCAATAATGCATCGGCAAGAATCAGCCCGAACTTCAATTCGAATACCCTGACGCTGAACGGAGTCCTGGTTCCATTGTCCCAGTCAAACGTTTACAAAGGGCGGGCTTTATAAAACACCCCTTTTGTCCGTACAAAGTATAAAGAAAAGAAGATATTCATATCGTGTTCGCAGGATACGAATATCGTGTAGACACGATATTAACAGAATGCGATACAAGGAATTAATAAACTGTTATACAGAATATTAATTCCTTGCATCGTACATAAAGGGAGCTAACAGAATGTAGACATTTATTCTTTTATCTGTTGACACGTTGGGCAATAATATACCGAACCACCCATATAAGCCTCTTTTATGATGGTACTGCCACAACGGAGACAAGGATTCTTCCATGTTTTGGCAGAAAGAATGGTTTTGTAACCTCCGGCGTTGCCATAAAGATCTGTTTGCGTATCGCGTCCGCCCTCGAACGTCATATCCACCAATGTTTCTTTTAGAGCATTAAAAAGAACGTCTTTCTGATTATCCGACAGAAGTAGCACTTTCTGTTTGGGATTTATCCGTGCATTGAACAGAATATCCTGCGTTACGCCGTTACCTACACCGGGAATACGCTGATTGGTTGCTAATAGAGCTTTAGCAGAGAGGGTCTTCTTTGCTTCGGCAACGAGTTTCTCAAATTCCGCTTCGGTGTATTTATCGCTCAACGGCGAAATGCTTTCCCGACTCAATTTATAGTACTTATTGTCGATATAGCTATCAGGATAAACATTGATAAAACCATACATTACAACCGTGAAGACAAGGAATGAATCATCATTAAACGTCAGCAACAACTGGTAATTGGCAGGAATCTTATCTCCCGCATTGTAATAACGGACACTGACTCCGTCGCCTATATTCATGATCACATTATCCGAAAGATTGAAATTGACAAACATGCCATATCCTTCGGATGAAAGGATGGTTTTGCCTACGAGCAGTTTACCATACTCCGACGGATTGCCGTTATAGAACGTAAACTTATGCGGTTTGGTGGCATTGAATACCTGCGTGATTGTTTTACCGCTCAAGGCGTTGTTCACTTGTTTGCTCAGGGTGATAACTTCGGGTAATTCCAACATATTATCTTACTTTTATTTTCGATAGGGATATATATTTCCGTTAATAACTCGTCAATAGCTAATCAATATCGTTCATTATTTTAACCGGACCACTTCCCCTATAATAGGCATCAACACGTTCAAAGAGTCTTTCTCTTTCAGATTCATGGCATTCTTCAACGGTTCGTCCCAGCGGTGTCTAGCCAAAGCATATTTGGAATGATGGACAGTCAGAATCTTTTCCGCATTCAAGTCCCTGGCCACTTGTCCCAAATATTGGGGCATGGTATGGATATATTTCCAATCTTCGTTATACTGCCCATTCTCCAATATGGCAAGGTCAATGCCAGGATATTGCTTGCCTATTTCGGCAAAATGCGTATCATATCCACTATCACCGCCCATATAAATCTTCTGCGAAGGGGTTTCGATAAGGAAAGAGGCCCATAGTGCCTGATTCGCTTTCAACGAGCGGCCCGAAAAATGCCGGGCGGGCAAGCAATGAAGCAGAAATCCCTTATCCAGTACAGTATCTTCAAACCAATCCAGCTCAACCAGGGATGATTTCTCAAATCCCCAATACTCGAAATGTTCACCTACCCCCAAAGGACAGACCACCTTATCTACCCGATTTTTCAGCTGCATCACCGTTTCATAATCCAGATGATCCCAATGGTCATGTGATATCACCAGATAGTCAATCTCCGGCATATCGGCAGGCTTGTAGGCATCCGCCCCCTTGAACGGCTTGTTTACAAACGAAACCGGAGAAGCCCCACAAAATACGGGGCTTTCCGTCTATCTGGATAAAATAGGATGAATGTCCGAACCATACCAATACATTCTCGTCCTTGCTTATCTTGCTGAGGTCCGTCTTTATAACCGGAATCTCTTTTTCAGGACGTAAATCGGTTTCTTGCTTAAACAAGAATCCCCAGAAAGCTCCCAAACGTCCCTTTTGGGAAGTCATCATCATCGTACTGTGCAGATTCCGGAATTCTCCGTCTTTGTAATGAGGCGACTTCTTAATCCTCTCCAACCGTTCTCCTTGAGGAGCCCTCCCGAAACTCGGCTGATTGACAAAAACGAATCCCACTATGACCGCAACAGCCACAATACCCACTATAATGCCAACTATCATACGTACTCTTTTCGTTTTTAATGAATTCATATTCAATGAGGCTACATTTACAGCTGCAAATATAGTCGAATTGTTATTAAATCACTATCTTCGCGCCCAATTTACGGAATCAATACAATAAAGCAATAAAAAGCCAACAAAGAAATGAACACACACAGTCTATGTTGCATCGGTTATATTACCCAAGATAAAGTCGTAACCCCTAAAAATACCATATATATGCCGGGAGGCACCTCCTTCTACTTCGCACATGCCATCAAGCACTTGAATGCTAACGATTTTTTATTGGTAACAGCTTTGGCTGATACTGACATGGGCATTGTGGAAGACATTCGGAAAGAAGGTATTTCCGTCAAAGCCTTGCACAGCACACATTCCGTCTGTTTCGAGAATATTTATGGAGAAAACCAGAACGAACGTACACAACGTGTCACGGCAAAAGCAGACCCTTTCACCGTGGAAGGTTTGAAAGATACCGATGCACGGATTATCCACTTGGGCAGTCTGCTTGCCGACGACTTCTCTTTGGAGGTCATCAAGTTCTTGTCCGGCAAGGGACTCCTCTCGGTAGATGTGCAGGGATTTCTCCGCAAAGTGGATAATGAAAAGGTGCTGGCAGTAGACTGGCCGGAAAAGAAAGAAGCATTGAAGTATATCCATATTCTGAAAGCCAACGAAGCTGAAATGGAAGTACTGACCGGTCTTTCCGACCCGCATGAAGCTGCCCGCCAATTATATGAATGGGGAGTGAAAGAAGTATTAGTCACATTAGGCGGCATGGGCTCACTTATCTTCGACGGAAAAGACTTCTATCGTATTCCGGCTTATAAGCCCAGAGAAGTGGTAGACGCAACGGGATGTGGAGACACGTATACCATCGGCTATTTATATCAACGGGTATCAGGTGCCGGCATCGAAGAAGCCGGTCGTTTTGCAGCCGCCATGTCTACATTAAAAATAGAGAAATCAGGTCCTTTCAATGGCAGCAAAGAAGACGTCATTCAATGTATGACCACTGCGGAACAAATGTTTTAAAACAGGAAAGGCATGAACCACACCGGTTCATGTCTGAACTTTTTCAACAGTCTCCTCACCCTTTTGTGTTAAAAACAAGCATCCTCTCTTTTTTCCCAAATCTTTTTTGAATTTCGTTTGTTTCCTTTGTTACTCTCGCCAAAAGACGGCAGAAAAAAGACTTCAACCTAAATAATAACAAATGGAAAAATTTAATGCAATGAGGACTAGACTTTTACAACATCTTCAGAAAAAAGCCATCAGGTCAAAGAGCATCATGACGCTTGTTTGCCTGCTACTGGCCTCTGCATCAGCCTTTGCACAGACAAAGACGGTGACAGGAACAGTGACGGACGCTGCCAATGAACCATTGATCGGCGCATCGGTACTCGTACAAGGAACTTCCACCGGAACCATCACGGACATGGACGGTAAATATTCAATCTCTGTCACTCCGGAGGACGTACTGGCATTTTCATACGTGGGGATGACTTCGCAAACCATTAAAGTGGGGACACAGAACGTCATCAATGTCACTTTAAAAGAAGATTCACAAGTACTAGCCGAAACAGTCGTTATCGGATACGGTAGTGCAAAGAAAAGAGACTTGACAGGTTCTATCACCAATATCAAAGGAGAAGAGTTAGCCAACAAACCGGCAATGAATCCGCTGTCTTCCCTTCAGGGGAAAGTGGCAGGTGTGCAGATTGTAAACTCCGGACGAGCCGGATCGGACCCGGAAATCCGTATTCGCGGAACAAACTCCATCAACGGATATAAACCGCTGTACATTGTCGACGGATTATTCAATGACAACATCAATTTCCTGAATCCGGAGGACATCGAATCCATGGAAATCCTGAAAGACCCGTCATCTCTGGCTATCTTCGGTGTTCGCGGTGCGAATGGTGTTATCATCATTACCACAAAGAAAGCCAAAGAGGGACAGACACTAGTCAATATTAATACTTCTTTCGGTTTCAAGAAAGTGGTAGATAAAGTGAAACTGGTGAATGGTTCACAATTCAAGGAACTATATAACGAACAGCTTGCCAATCAGAAAGATGACCCTTTCGATTATACCGGCTGGGATGCCAATACCGACTGGCAAGACGAAATTTTCCAGACTGCTTTCATTACAAACAATAACATCAGTATTACAGGGGCTTCGCCCAAACATAGTTTCTATCTGGGTGTAGGCTACTCTTACGAACAAGGCAACATCGAGCATGAGAAATTCAGTAAGGTAACCATCAACGCAAGTAATGATTATAAGATTACGGACTTTTTGAAAGTCGGTTTCCAATTCAACGGTGCACGTATGCTTCCTGCTGATTCCAAACAGGTATTGAATGCCCTGCGTGCAACTCCTATCGCTCCGGTGTATAACAACGAATACGGATTATATACGGCTCTGCCCGAATTCCAGAAAGCGCAGATTAGCAACCCGATGGTAGACGTCGAATTGAAAGCGAATACTACCAAAGCGGAGAACTACCGGGCATCCGGTAATATTTATGGTGAAGTAGACTTCCTGAAACATTTCACGTTCAAAGCAATGTTCTCCATGGATTATGCGTCGAACAACGGACGGACGTATACACCGATCGTAAAAGTATACGATGCCGCTGTCAACGGAGGGATCTCTACTTTGGGAACAGGCAAGACCGAGGTCAGCCAGTTTAAAGAGAATGAAACAAAAGTTCAGAGCGACTACCTGTTGACATACACCAACAGCTTTGATAATGGAAATCATAACCTGACAGCTACCGCCGGTTTTACTACCTATTATAATTCGTTGAGCCGATTGGACGGAGCACGCAAGCAGGGGGTCGGACTGGTTATTCCGGATAATCCGGACAAATGGTTTGTCAGCATCGGCGATGCGGCTACCGCTACCAATGGAAGTACTCAATGGGAACGCAGTACATTATCCGTACTTGCACGTGTGATCTACAACTATAAAGGTAAATATCTGTTCAACGGATCTTTCCGCCGGGATGGTTCTTCCGCTTTCTCCTACACAGGCAATGAATGGCAGAACTTCTTCTCACTGGGTGGAGGTTGGTTGATGTCCGAAGAAGAATTTATGAAAGACATCAAATGGCTGGATATGTTGAAAATCAAAGCATCTTACGGTACGTTAGGAAACCAGAACCTGGATAAAGCCTATCCTGCCGAACCCTTATTGACCAATGCTTATTCGGCCGTATTCGGTAAACCGTCCATCATTTATCCCGGATACCAGCTTGCCTATCTTCCTAATCCTAACCTGCGTTGGGAAAAAGTAGAAGCCTGGGAAGCCGGATTTGAAACGAACCTACTTCGCAACCGCTTGCATTTTGAGGGTGTTTACTATAAGAAGAACACCAAAGATTTGTTAGCCGAAGTTCCCGGAATTTCCGGAACTATCCCCGGTATCGGAAACTTGGGAGAGATCCAGAATAAAGGAGTGGAAATGGCTGTAACCTGGCGCGATCAGATTGGTGATTGGGGATATTCCGTCAGTGCCAACCTGACTACTATCAAGAATGAGGTAAAAAGTCTTGTTCAGGAAGGATACTCCATCATTGCCGGAGATAAGCAGCAAAGTTACACAATGGCAGGTTATCCTATCGGATATTTCTATGGTTATAAAGTGGCAGGCGTTTATCAGTCACAAGCAGATATTGACGCATCACCCCAAAATACATTGGCTACCGTTACCCCCGGTGACCTGAAATTCGCCGATGTGAACGGTGACGGAGAAATCACCCCGGAAGACCGTACCATGATAGGCAACCCGACTCCAAAGGTAACTTACGGTTTCTCTCTTGGAGTAGACTACAAGAATTGGTCGTTAGGCATCGACATGATGGGACAAGGCGGAAACAAGATTTTCCGTACATGGGATAACTACAATTTTGCCCAGTTCAACTACCTGGAACAACGTTTGGACCGCTGGCACGGAGAAGGTACGTCCAACACCCAACCGTTGCTGAACACCAAACATTCTATCAATAACTTGAATTCCGACTATTACATTGAGAACGGTAGTTTCTTCCGTATCCGCAACGTACAGTTAGCGTATACGTTCGACAAGAGCTTAATTGCCAAAATACGTCTGCAAGCCCTGAAAGTCTATGTCAACATACAGAACCTGAAGACATGGAAACATAATACCGGATATACTCCCGAACTTGGAGGAACCGCCACCGCATTCGGAGTAGATAACGGCAGTTATCCTGTACCTGCAGTCTATACCTTCGGTATCAACCTAACATTCTAGTGGCAAGGTGCCACTGCCAGTTTTCCATGCGGAACACAACTTTAATCTTTAAAACTATCATTATATGAAACTGAATAAATATATATTTGCAGCCCTTATTACTTCAACTACATTATTTCTAGGCAGCTGTAGTGACTTTCTGGATCGTAGTCCACAAGGACAGTTTACGGAAGATGATAATCCGAACGCTCTGGTCAACGGTAAGATTTATAATGTCTATACGATGATGCGTAACTATAATGTGACAGCCGGCCCTCCTGCTTTTGCCATCCACTGTTTCCGTTCGGAAGATTCGGAAAAAGGAAGTATTGCCAGCGATGGCTCTGATGTAGCCGAAATGTATGATGATTTTGTGTATACACCGACCAACGGCCTACTGGGTGCTTATTGGGGACAGAATTATGCCATCATCTACCAATGTAATGAGATTCTTGATGCCATTGCAGAAAAAGAAACAGCCGGACAAACAGAAACTGAAGACATCATCAATAAGGGAGAAGCCTCTTTCTTCCGCGCTTATTGCTACTTCAATCTGGTAAGAGCTTTCGGCGAAGTTCCTTTGGTGACTTACAAAATCAACGACGCTTCGGAAGCCAATATCCCGAAGACAACCGCTGATAAAATCTATGAGCAGATTGACAAAGACCTGAAAACAGCAGAAGAGTCATTGCCGGAAACATGGAGCAGCGAATACACCGGACGACTGACTTGGGGAGCTGCCCGTTCCTTACACGCGCGTACTTATATGATGCGCAACGACTGGAACAATATGTACACAGCCTCCACCGATGTCATCAAAAAGGGGCTCTACAACTTAAAGACTCCGTATAATGAGATTTTCACGGATGATGGTGAAAATAACGGAGGTTCTATATTCGAGTTGCAATGTACAGCTACTGCCGCTCTTCCTCAAAGTACCGTTATCGGTAGCCAGTTCTGTGAAGTACAAGGTGTACGCGGAGCAGGTCAATGGGACTTGGGATGGGGATGGCACATGGCAACAGAGTATATGGCGCAAGCATACGAACAGGGTGATCCACGCAAAAACTCTACCCTACTCTACTTCCGCCACTCGGACAGCGATCCTATCACACCGGAAAACACCAACGAACCATACGGCGAGTCTCCGGTTTCCCCGGCAATGGGTGCTTATTTCAATAAGAAAGCCTATACCGACCCGGCATTGCGTAAAGAATATACCAACAAAGGATTCTGGGTAAACATTCGTCTGATCCGCTACGCAGATGTACTGCTGATGGGAGCCGAATCAGCTAATGAAAAAGGTATTCCGGGTGAAGCAATCGACTATTTGGAACAAGTACGCGCACGCGCCAGAGGCACCAACAGCAATATATTGCCTAAAGTGACGACTACCGATCAGGGAGAATTGCGTGAGGCCATCCGCCACGAACGCCGTGTGGAATTAGGGTTGGAATTCGACCGTTTCTATGACCTCGTTCGTTGGGGCATTGCAAAAGAAGTGTTGCACGCAGCCGGTAAAACCAATTATCAGGACAAAAACGCACTGCTTCCACTGCCGCAGACAGAGATCGACAAGTCTAAGGGAGTGTTAGTACAGAACCCCGACTACCAATAAGAAAGTTCCTCGGTGCCGAACGGTTGTTTCCTCGGTGCCGAAACTACTGTTCCTCGGTGTCGAACAATGTCCTCCTCGGTGCCGAACATTCAACGCATCAGGAGGACTTTATATGAATAGAGATAAAATTAACTATAATAATATGATATACAAAAAGTTAAGTCTATCCGTCCTGTTGTTTGCCGCAGGTTTTCTAACCGCGTCGGCACAAAAGTCGCCACAGGATATGGATCGTTTCATCGACGTATTGATGAATAAAATGACGCTGGAAGAAAAAATCGGACAGTTAAACCTTCCCGTCACCGGAGAGATCACTACGGGACAAGCTAAAAGCAGCGACATTGCCGCAAAAATCAAGAAAGGCGAAGTGGGAGGATTGTTCAATCTGAAAGGAGTAGAGAAAATACGTGAAGTACAGAAACAAGCTGTGGAAGATTCACGGCTGGGCATTCCGTTATTGTTCGGGATGGACGTTATTCACGGGTACGAAACGATGTTCCCTATCCCGCTCGGTTTGTCTTGCACCTGGGACATGACAGCCATTGAAGAGTCTGCCCGCATTGCAGCCGTAGAGGCAAGTGCTGATGGAATCTCATGGACTTTCAGCCCGATGGTGGATATTTCACGTGACCCTCGTTGGGGACGCGTATCCGAAGGTAGTGGCGAAGACCCGTTTCTCGGTGCCATGATTGCCGAAGCAATGGTGCGCGGCTATCAGGGGAAAAACATGGAACGGAATGACGAAATCATGGCCTGCGTAAAACACTTTGCGTTATATGGGGCAGGCGAAGCCGGCCGCGACTATAACACCGTGGATATGAGCCGCCAACGAATGTTCAATGATTATATGCTGCCGTATGAAGCAGCCGTTGAAGCGGGTGTAGGCAGCGTGATGGCTTCTTTTAATGAAGTAGACGGTATTCCGGCCACTGCCAATAAATGGCTGATGACGGATATTCTCCGCGGACAGTGGGGATTCAACGGTTTTGTGGTAACTGATTATACGGGCATTTCAGAAATGATCGACCACGGTATCGGTGATCTTCAGACAGTATCCGCCCGTGCCATCAACGCCGGAGTGGATATGGATATGGTAAGCGAGGGTTTTGTAGGGACACTGAAGAAATCCGTTCAGGAAGGAAAAGTCTCTATGGAAACATTGAATACGGCTTGCCGTCGTATTCTGGAAGCCAAATATAAACTGGGATTGTTTGATAATCCTTATAAATATTGCGATCCGAAACGTCCGGCACGCGACATCTTTACCAAAGCCCATCGTGATGCAGCCCGCAGAATTGCAGCAGAAAGTTTCGTTCTTCTAAAGAATGACAGTCCCGACGGTAATCCGAACGGAAATCCGTTGTTGCCTTTCAACCCTAAAGGAAATATTGCAGTAATCGGTCCGTTGGCAAACAGCCGTAGCAATATGCCGGGTACATGGAGCGTAGCAGCTGTGCTCGACCGTTGCCCTTCTTTGGTAGAAGGATTGAAAGAGATGACAGCCGGAAAAGCGAATATCATGTACGCTAAAGGAAGCAACCTGATTAGTGATGCAAGTTACGAAGAACGGGCAACGATGTTCGGCCGTTCCCTGAACCGTGACAACCGCACCGACCAGCAGTTACTGGACGAAGCATTGAACGTAGCCCGTCGGTCGGATATCATCATCGCAGCGCTAGGCGAATCTTCTGAAATGAGCGGTGAAAGCAGCAGTCGTACAGACTTGAATATTCCCGACGTACAACAGAATCTGTTGAAAGAGCTTTTAAAGACAGGCAAACCGGTGGTACTGGTGTTATTCACCGGACGTCCGCTTACGCTGAATTGGGAACAGGAGTATGTGCCTGCTATTCTGAATGTATGGTTCGGAGGTAGTGAAGCCGCTTACGCCATTGGTGACGCCCTCTTCGGTTACGTCAATCCGAGTGGAAAACTGACCATGACTTTCCCGAAGAATGTCGGCCAGATACCACTTTATTATGCGCACAAAAATACCGGACGCCCATTGAAAGATGGCAAATGGTTCGAGAAATTCCGCAGCAACTATCTCGATGTGGATAATGATCCGCTTTATCCGTTCGGTTACGGCCTTTCTTATACGACATTCTCTTACAGTGACATCGACTTGAGCCATTCCAGCATGGACATGAACGGCTCGCTGACCGCAGCAGTGACAGTCACCAACACGGGTACATGGCCCGGTTCGGAGGTAGTGCAGCTTTATATCCGCGACGTCGTCGGCAGCAGTACCCGTCCGGTGAAAGAGCTGAAAGGTTTTCAGAAGATATTTCTCGAACCGGGTGAAATGAAGATTGTCCGTTTCAAGATTGCTCCGGAAATGCTTCGATACTATAATTATGACTTGCAACTGGTTGCCGAACCGGGCGACTTTGAAGTGATGATCGGTACGAACAGCCGTGATGTGAAAACCGCGAAGTTCACGTTAAACTAAACTTTTATCACCTTGATTATGAACGATAAATATAAAAGAATAATAGAAATGAGTGCACTTCCGCTCATGTTACTATTTCTATCCGCCGTTGCCCTGACTTTCCAGAGCTGTAAAGGGAAAAGCAAAAGCAACAACCTTTCCGCAGCCACCGACTCGTTATCGGACGACGCCCTGATGGATACCGTCCAGCGACGGACTTTCCTTTATTTCTGGGAAGGTGCCGAGCCGAATAGCGGCTTAGCTCCCGAACGTTATCATGTAGACGGCGTTTATCCAGAAAACGATGCCAACGTAGTCACTTCCGGCGGCAGCGGCTTCGGCATCATGGCTATCCTTGCGGGAATCGACCGCGGTTACGTCACCCGCGAAGAGGGACTGGCACGAATGGAACGCATCGTTTCTTTCCTCGAAAAGGCAGACCGTTTCCACGGAGCCTACCCTCATTGGTGGTATGGTGATACGGGCAAGGTGAAACCATTCGGCCAGAAAGATAATGGGGGCGATCTGGTAGAGACCGCTTTCCTCATCCAAGGACTGCTGGCCGTACACCAATATTACGTCAACGGAAACGAGAAAGAGAAAGCCCTCGCCCAACGTATCGACCAGATTTGGCGGGATGTCGACTGGAACTGGTATCGGCAAGGCGGGCAAAACGTTCTTTACTGGCATTGGAGTCCAACGTATGGCTGGGAAATGAATTTCCCTGTACACGGCTACAACGAATGTATGATTATGTATATTCTTGCCGCCGCTTCTCCTACACACGGAGTACCTGCGGCTGTCTATCATGACGGTTGGGCACAGAACGGAGCCATCGTTTCTCCGCATAAAGTGGAAGGAATCGAGTTGCACCTCTGCTATCAGGGCACCGAAGCCGGACCGCTTTTCTGGGCTCAATACTCTTTTCTCGGACTTGATCCGGTGGGACTGAAAGATGAATACTGCCCCAGCTACTTCCACGAAATGCGCAACCTGACACTGGTGAACCGTGCTTACTGCATCCGCAACCCTAAACATTACAAAGGTTTCGGACCGGATTGTTGGGGACTGACCGCCAGCTACTCCGTCGATGGATATGCGGCTCATTCGCCCAATGAGCAGGAGGACAAAGGAGTGATCTCCCCTACCGCCGCACTTTCATCCATTGTCTATACACCGGAATATTCCATGCAGGTAATGCGCCATCTGTATGGTATGGGAGATAAAGTGTTCGGTCCTTTCGGATTCTACGATGCTTTCAGCGAAACGGACAATTGGTATCCGCAACGTTATCTGGCTATCGACCAAGGTCCTATTGCTGTCATGATCGAAAACTACCGGACCGGATTATTGTGGAAACTCTTCATGAGCCATCCCGACGTACAGGCCGGATTAACCAAACTTGGTTTTAACACCAACAAGCAAGACGTGAGACAGAAATAAGAGGAAATCTCGGTGTGCGGAAGTGGTCTACTGACCACCTCCACCACCGGTGTTTCCACCTCCTCCGCCGCCACCTTTCACATCGTCATTGTCGATGCTTCGTGCGGCTTTCTTCACACTGGCTTTCAACTCTCCAAGCCGATAGCTGATACTGAAACCGTAATACCGGCTCGGATATTTGCTCGAACTCTTCGAAATAAAGTTAGCTCCTTCTGTATGGTTATTGTAAGTTCTGTATTTCTCCAGAACATTGCTACAATAAATATTCAAAGAAAGACGTTCTTCTTTCAGGAAAGAACGGCTCAATCCCAAACTATAATAACTATATCCTGAACCTTTTCCCTGCAAACTGATTCGGGGTGTGCTACCTCCGCCATTCAGGCTCAAACGTACTTTTCCCGGTAAGGTCTGCTGAATTCCTCCATAAGCAGAAGCATTCCATCCATAATTGTGCAGCTCTTGGGCAGGACTCCGCAAATCGCTATAATTGCCACGTCCATTGACGTAAATTCTCGTTTTAGGAGAAGCGTTCCAGTTCAAATAAAAGTTCAATCCTGTTTCCCGGCTCTTTCCGATATTACCGTATGTGCTATACAGTGCACCGTAGGGAGCTTTATGCCCACCTTCAAAGATTTCTCCGTCTTTATCAGTAATCAAGCGACTGATTCTTTCAATTCCATTGTTATTGAAAGAATGACGCAAAGAAAGATTGATGTTGAACTTGGACGTAAAACTGCTGTAAGACAAGTCGAACGAATGACTCTTCTCACTCTTCAGGTTCGGATTTCCCTGATTGATAAACATCGGATTCTGATTATCGAAATAAGGATTCAAATTCCAGATACCCGGACGCCAGATACGCATATTATATCCACCACGCAAATTCTGCGTCTTTCCTAGTTTTATTCCCAACGAAACGGAAGGAACCAGATCACTAAAATTCGAATCAAAATTCTCGCCCGGACCCACCAGATACTTCACCTCTTGTATGGTTTGCTCATAACGTAATCCCGGTTTGAAAGTAAATCCCTTGTATTTCAGCGTATATCCGGCATAAGCAGAGAGAATATGATTCAAATGACGGTACTCGCTACTACGATTCTCATTATATGCATAGTTTTCACTTGCTCCCTCGGCTTCATAAAACCGATTATCACTGGAGTTACGTCGGAAAATATATTTGGCACCGGTTTCAATTGTATGCAGCTTTCCAATCGGAGTAGTATAGTCCACCTGGAAAGTCTGCTCCATCGTATTTGTCTTTCCGTCCGAATGGAAATTCTTTAATGACAATTCTTTGATGATATCCAGTTTATTCTCATCAGGCTCGATATCCAGATAAGTATTATATGAATCATTCGTTTGGGGTTGGGAATTGATTTTATAAGAAAGCGTAATCATTCGTTCTTTATTCTTTCGGGAAGTACGCTGATAGTCTATATTTCCGTTGATAGAATACCATGACCCTTTTCCATGATTGTCGGTTCTATAACGGTACGCAAAATCCTGTCGGTCAGCTCCGTGCATAATCGTATTTCCGCCACTGTTACTTTTGTCACTGCTACCGTACATTCCGAAAGCCACGGTCAGCAGCCTCAACGTATCAATCTCGTAACTGGCTTCCAAATTGCCATACTGGAAATTCCCTTTCGACTTGGAGCTACTTTCCGATTCCAGATATTTTTCATTCTCTTTATCCGGTTCGTAGTTTTCGCGATAACTATCGGAATAGCTGCGCGGGCTATTATTATAATTGTAGTTATAGTTGGCAGAAACAGTCAGTTTACCTTGTTTCACCATTGCGTAAGTGCCGGCACCTACTCCGTTATTATTAGCATTTCCTCTGAAAGTAGCCGTGTAGCCTTCAAATCCGGAACCTACTGTGACGATATTCAGAATACCTCCGATACCTTCCGCATCATATTTAGCTCCCGGTGAAGTTATCACCTCAATATATTTGATTGTGTTTGCCGGCATACTTTTCAGTACTTCCTTCGGATTATTGCTCATCATATTATTGGGCTTTCCATTCACATGTATCTTGAAACTGCTACTGCCGTTCACCTGTACATTGTCTTCTCCATCCACCGTTACCAAAGGCACTTTCCGAAGCATCTCCAATATACTGTTTGATTTTGAGTCCGGGTCATCTTCAATATTATATTCAATCTTATCCACATCTACCTTTACCAAAGGTTTTTGTGCAACTACCTCCACTCCTTTCAATACGTTATTGGCCTCTGAAGAAATCATTGTACCCAAATCAACCTCCTTCACGGACGGTTTTAGAGTAAATTCCTTTACTATCGGCGCTTTACCAATCGAAGAAATAGTGATGATGTAATTGCCCGCAGCGACATTCAGTTTCTCCTGAAATTTACCATTCGCCCCAGTCACCGCCATCTTGACTGCTTTATCCGGAGCATTTTTCTTTGCTATTTTGATGGTAGCATACGGTTCTCCCTCTTGTGTTAAAGAATCAATAAGTACTCCTTTGACTGTATAAGAAGGAGCTGTGGATTTTTGTGCCCACCCCGCCACGGAGGTAGCGAATACGAATAGAATTAGTAGTAACAGTCTGTGTTTCATGACTAGAAATATATTAGTTTATGTTTATTAAACGCAAGACATTCAAAAATGCTGCAAATTCGAGAGCCAAAAGTAGTTGGTTTATCTACACTTACGAATTTTTCGGAGTTAAGAATATAAAACGAATGGATAAAAAATCTTACTACAGTATATTTCTAGTATTTTTAAACATTTCTATTTAGGGATATCTTTAAATATATCTATTCATGGGCATCTTTAAATTTTCTATTCAAGAGTACTTTTAGACATTTCCGCTCAACGGTATCGGTTATTCCTTATTTAAAAGGAGATAGAATGGTATTTACCGTCGTATCAACCATATCAGCCGCCTTAAGTGAGCGCAGATTCTTCCAACCCAGCAGGTACTAAAGTTCTCTTCATATTTCGTGAACACTTTCTCACAATCCCGGAGCCGGCTGTTTTGCCTTTTCATAGCTGTTTGTATCTCTTTCATTCGAGCTATTTGCTCTCTTTGATACAAGAGTTCTTTGTCTTGACAGCCAATAATTTCAGCATATAAGTTACAGATATTTGCTTTTTCAATACATAGGTCTTCCAATGTGTCGATATACTCGGCTGTAACTCGATCCTTATTCTGATGCAGGAATCCGATAAGGCTTTCTTCATCAACAGTGGTGATACCTTTCTCATACGACATTGGGAATCTTTTCATATCCGCCCAAAGCCAGATTACTTCTTTGTTGATTCCATACTTGGCCGCCGCTTCTTCTACGCTAATCCATTTTGGCATAATGCTTTTGTTTTAATGTGTTCCACAATAAAAATGGAGTATTATTTTGTTTATGTGGCACAACGGACATCCACGTTTTCTGTATTTCGGGCGGACGGGGAATTGTTTAGGTTAGACTTTTAGGGGTAATCATAACCGACCGGACACAAAAAAGACGTGAATGCTGTTGCACCATTATCCGGAATCAAGGCCTAGCGAAACCCTCCCAAAAGATAATAATGACAACAGACACCCACGTCAATCGTTTATATATAACACATCTTTTACGGATATGTTGATATAAGCCGTTAACGTGGAACATCTGTCGCATCATCTCTCCTTGGTTTAAATCGCTAGATTCTGATTCCGAGAGATAACACTTACATATTCCTAATTTAAGTAATATATAGCGCCTCCCGCTAATTTCATCACGCTGATGAGCAGAAAGCGTGTGACAAAGATATACATATTTTTTTAAATGTGGTGGAAATATGGAAATAAATGCTGGAAGTTATGTATATTCAGCAAGCCAGCTCAATTATAATTCTTGGGGATTTGGTTCAGGACAGCCATATCCCTAAAAATTGATTCATTCCCGTACGGGTTTGGCTCATTCTCTGTACGGTTTTGAATAAAATAATGGAGTATTCTGGAAACGTTGTGGTAAATCTGAAAAAGATGATTGAGTTTTTAAGATTCCCCGTTATCTTTTTATTATAAGATATGGGTCAAAGGTGAGGGTTGGTGAGGGTAGATTTATAACTTTCGTATTTTTTTTTATAGATAAAAAAGGAGATAGTATAGAAAATAATAA